>Ga0316578_10000938_pt1 | contig 11077 bp, 8 predicted proteins | sample J0NA_2_FD_203076 | JGI IMG/M metagenome (GOLD analysis project Ga0316578, IMG submission 203076) | Rhizosphere microbial communities from salt marsh grasses in Alabama, United States - J0-2_160517rDrC | ecosystem: Host-associated > Plants > Roots > Rhizosphere | place: USA: Alabama | collected...
CGACGGGCCCTGCGAGAGCGGATGGCGAATCTAGTGAACGGACTACTGCTCCTCGCGTGGCTCCTCCCGGGGCCGGGCGCCCGGGAGCGGCTGCCGATCGAGGTGTTCTCGACCGCGGACGGGCTCGGGAGCAACGTCGTCCACCGGATCGTGCGCGACTCGCGCGACTTTCTCTGGTTCTGCACGCGGGAGGGGCTGTCGAGGTTCGACGGCTACGAGTTCGTCACCTTCGGGGTCGAGCGGGGGCTGCCGAGCCCCGTCGTCAACGACTTCCTGGAGACCCGATCGGGCGAGCTCTGGCTCGGGACGAGGGCGGGGCTGGTGCGCTTCGATCCGCGCGGCGATCCGGCGGCGAGCGCTGGTGGACCAACGGAGCGGGGCCCGATGTTCCGGCTGATTCCAGAGGGCGAGGGAGGACCCACCGGCGCCGTCCACGCCCTTCTCGAGGACCGCGCCGGCGTCCTGTGGGTGGGCTCGACGAAGGGACTGTGGCGGTTGGAGTCCGCGCCGGGGGCCGGGTCACGCCTCGTGGCGGTCGAGATCGGCCTCCCGGCGGATGCCAGGGGTCGGATCGTGCGGGAGCTGCTGGAGGACCCGTCCGGCGGCCTCTGGGTCGGCGCGTCCGGCGGCCTCTACCGGCTCGGGCCGGGCGCCGCTGCGGCAGCGCACCCGGTGGCTGGAGTGGCGGGCGCCGTGGACGCGCTGCTTCTCGACCGCAGGGGCGAACTCTGGATCGGGACGCGCGAGGGCGTCCTGTTCCGCGCGTGGCCGGATCCGGCCTCGGGTCGACTCGCGGGCCTGCAGCGGTTCAGCGGCGCGGAGGGGTTCCCCGAGGGCTGGGTGCTCGACCTCCTGGAGGCCTCCGACGGCAGCCTGTGGGCCGCGACGGTCGCCGGCCTGGTCCGGATCGTCTCGAGCAACGGCAGCGGCGATCTCCACTTCCGCCTCTACGACGTCGCCCAGGGTCTCCCGCATTCGGAGGTGTTGGACATCGCGGAGGCGCGCGACGGAAGGCTCTGGATCGGCATGGCGCACGGGGGCGCGGCGCGCATCGACATCGGGGGCTTCGAGATCTTCCTCGCCGCCGACTTCGGGAAGTGGTGGACGCAGACGCTCGTGACCACGCAGGACGGGGCCGTGCTGACCGCCGCCGCGCGGGACGACAGCTCGTCGCTGTTCGGGTACGACGGCGAGCGGCTCGAAGAGATCACCGTATTGCAGGAATTGCCCTCCTGGGGCTGGAACCAGACCGTCCTCGTGGATTCTGCCGGGGACTGGTGGGTCGGCACGTGGCACGGGGTCTTCCGCTACACCGGGATCCGGACCGCTTCCGATCTCTCCCGCGCGTCCCCGGCGGCCGTCTACACCCGGGCGGACGGACTCGCGGCCGACGTCGTGCTCCGGCTTTTCGAGGACTCGCGCGGAGATGTCTGGATCGGGACCGGCCAGGGCGACAACGGACTCTCGCGCTGGCGCCGCGCCACGGGGTCGCTGGAGCATTTCGCGGAATCCGAGGGTCTCCCGCCGCTCGAGACGCACTTCGTGAGCGCGTTCGCGGAGGATCGCTCGGGCGCGGTGTGGATCGGCTTCTCGGGCGACGGCGGACTGGTTCGCTGGCGGGACGGACGATTCTCCCGCTACACGAGCGATGCGGGCCTGCCCCCCGGGGCCGTGTGGAACCTGCTGGTCGATTCCCTCGGACGTCTCTGGGCGGCGAGCTACCAGGGCGGGCTCGTGCGCTGCGACGACCCCGGGGCCGAGGTCCCGACCTTCCGATCGTATACGACCGCGGATGGGCTCTCGAGCAACACGGTGACGGCGCTCGTCGAGGACGCGGGAGGGATCCTTTACCTCGCGACCGGACGGGGTATCGATCGGCTCGACCCCACCACCGGCCAGGTGGTCTCGATCACGCGCCGAGCGGGCTTCCCCACGGGCGACGCCGAGGCCGCGGCCGCCGACAGGTCCGGCGCGCTCTGGTTCAAGTTCGGGACGGGCGTCGCGCGGTTCCGCCCCCGGATCCGGGTACCGCTCGCGCCTCCCCCCACGTTCATCACCGGCGTCCGGATCGGCGGAGACAGCGTGAGCGTCTCCGCTCTCGGACAGGCCGCCATGGAGAGCGGGGTGCTTCCCACAGGGGGAGGGCAGGTCGAGATCGACTACGTGGCCCCCGGGGGCGACCCCGGTGGTTTGCTTCGCTACGAGGTCCGCCTCGAGGGCGCGGAGGACCGCTGGGGCCAGCCGACCGAGAGCCGCTCGATCCGCTACGCGAGGCTCTCCCCCGGGTCCTACCGCTTCCACGTGCGGGCCGTGGACGGCGAGGGAGTCTTCGGCGAGCCGGCCAGCTTCTCCTTCTCGATTCCCGCCCCGCTCTGGCGGCGATCCTGGTTCGTCGCGCTCGTCGCCCTCGCTGTCGCAGCGGCCGCTGTCACTATCTACCGCTACCGGGTGCGGCGCATTCTCGAGGTCGCGAACCTGCGCACGCGGATTGCCACCGACCTGCACGACGACATCGGCGCGAACCTCAGCCGCATCGCGGTCACGAGCGAGGTCGCCCGGCGCCTGGGGCACGAGGACGCCGCCGCGGCGGACCGGCGGCTCGCGTCGATCGCCGAGCTGGCGCGCGAGTCCACGACCTCGCTGGCGGAGATCGTGTGGGCCGTCCACCCGGAACGGGACCGCCTCGAGGACCTGGCCGGGAAGATGCGGGAGTATGCGGAGGACCTCGTCCAGGCCCGCGACATCGACCTGCGCATCGAGGGGCCGGGGCCGATGGACGATCATCGTCTCGACCTCGATGTTCCCCGGGACCTGTTCCTGATCTTCAAGGAGGCGGTTCGGAACGCCGTCCGTCACTCCGGCTGCTCGCGGATCTCCGTCGAGCTGCGAGCCGACCGCGCGGGACTCGTGCTCGAGGTGCGCGACGATGGCCGCGGCTTCGACCCGGACGCGGTGCGGGAGGGAACCGGCCTCGTGAGCATGCGTCGTCGGGCCGAGAGAATCGGGGCCCGACTGTCGGTGGAGAGCCGCCGCGAGGGAGGAACGACCGTGCGACTGGTGCGACAGGCGGGAGGCACGAGGATCGGCGCCAGAAGGGCCCGCCGATGAAGCCGCGGGAGGCGACCGGTGCGCCCGCCCACGAGGCCGACCAGCCATCGCTCGAGGTGATGCTCGTCGAGGACCTCCGCGACCTACGGGAAGGGCTGTGGCCCTCCTGATCGATGGCAGCCCGGGCTTCCAGTGGCGTGCACGCCGACTGCCGCCTGACCCGCCAGGAGACCCGGCTGCTCCGCCTGCTGGTCGACGGCCATCTGAAGAAGACGACGGCCCGGGAGATGGGCATCAGCGTCCACACTGTCTCGTTTCACCTCGAGGACATCTACCAGAAGCCCCAGGTGCACTCCAGGACGGAGGCGGTCGCGAAGGCGCTGAACGAGCGACTCCTCTGAAGGGGCGGTGACCAAGCGCTTCCGCAGGGCACCGGCGCCAGACACCCTACCTGAAGATGTAGTTACGCCGGAATGCCCGGAATGAGGATGGTAGAAGCGGAATGCGGGGAGCGACTTCCCCGCGGAACCGCTACAATCGGAGGTGGACCTTGTTACGACTCGCCCTCGCATCCGCCGGCGCGCCGGCGCGCTTCGCGGCCCTGCTCATCTCGGCCGCGCTGTTCGCAGGCTGCGGTCCCGACGCCGGCAGTCCGGTCGGACCGGACGCGGGCCTCGAGGCCGGTACCGCGGCCTCGGCCGCCGGGACGGGTCTGGCGTCGCACCAGGCCACGAATCTCGAGTTCGACGACTTCGCGCTCCACGTGCCCGCGAACGTTGACAACGTCCGCGGCATTCTCGTGGCGCTCGGCGGGCCGGACACCCGGGGATTCGCCGTCGGCACCCCGTTCGGCGCGCCGCTGCCCGAGAGCGAAGCGTCCTTGCAGGAGCTTGGCGTCATGTTGCGGGATCTCGCGGCCAGGCGTGGCCTCGCGATCCTCGGCGTGGGACGTTTCGGACCGACGGCGCTCTCGAACGAGCCCGCGAGCGACCAGCTCCTCCTCGACGCGATCGCCGAGGCCGCCGCCCTCACCGGCCGTTCCGACCTCGTGGACGCTCCCTTCCTCATGTACGGGCTCTCGGGGGGCGGGCCGGAGGCGACCGGATTCACGCAGCGAAATCCGGAGCGTGTCGCGGCCCTGTTCCTCAGGGTCCCGTCAGTGGCGGGACCGTTGACCGGACGAGCCCTGGAGGTACCTGCGTACATGGTGCTCGCCGAGTTCGACACGTTCGTGGACAACGGGATGCTGACGGCGACCTTCGAGGCGCACCGGGCCGCCGGCGCTCCATGGGCGCTCGCCCTCGAGCGCGGGGTCATCCACTTCACGCTCACACCGGCGACACGCGAGCTGATCGTCAACTGGATGGACGCGATCCTTCCCTTCTCCGCGCCCGGGGGTTCGATCCACCGGCGTCCGCCGCAGGTCGGCTGGCTCGGCGATCCCGCGACCGGTGAGATCGCGCCGACCCGGCGATTCGACGGTGACCCGGCGAAGGCGAGCTTCTTCCCGACGCGTCCGCTCGCCGCGGAGTGGGCGGCGTTAATCGGGTTTTAGCCTGCAGCTGCCGCACGAGCAGGCTGGCCAGGGGGCGTCGGGAACGAACGCCCACGCCCCGTGGCCCGCCACCTGGTCCCGTCACCTGGCCGTGTCGCCCGAGCCACGGAGATCCAGGTTGACCGGCCGGAGACCGTGCCGCCGCGCCGCAATTGCGCGGGTCGTTGCCCCATCAACTGAGCGCGCTCGCTCGTACGGCAGAAAGTGGCTGAGGTCTGATCTCACCAGGACCAACGTCTCCGGTCCGCCCCACTGCCGCTCGATCACCTCGGCCACTTCGTAGGCGGCGGTGTCTCCCACGAGAAAGGGGACGATCCGGAAGTCCGTCAGTACACGCTGGGGGAACGGCAACTGGACCTTCAGGCAGTGCTCGCCCTCGAAGGGGGCCTCGTCCTCCCTCACCTGAGGCAAGTCCGACACGGATGCGCGGGCGTACCGATCGGTCGCCACGAACCCGAGCGGGGTCTCGAAGCCTGCCACGCCGCTCAGAGCCAGACCGCGGAACGGCATGCGGTGCGCGGGGCTGAACAGCACGACCCGGGAGATCGCCGCTGCGTGGGAGGCGAGCAGGGCGTAGGCGGTTCCGGCCACCGGTCCGGAATAGACGCAACCGGCATGAGGCACGATCAGGGCCTTGGGCGTGGGCAGGTCCGGCGGCGTGGCCGCCTCGGTGTGGCGGCGCACAGCCGCCGCGAGGGCCCGGACGCTGGCCGGATAGAACGTGCCGGCCACGGCGGAATGTCGGACGAGAGCCATCACTCCCCCTCCTGCGTTCGGCGGAAGCTCCTCCCGGGCGCTCAATCTATCGGGCCGGGGCCAGCGACGGCGGAGAGGTCGTGCCCACGAGCTACGGCCGGTCCAGCGGCTTCTGCATCGACCCGATCGAGAAGAAGCCCCTCAACCACTTCCTGCCCGGCACGCCCGTGCTGTCGTTCGGCACCGCCGGCTGCAACCTGACCTGCCGGTCCTGCCAGAACTGGGACACGAGCAAGTCGCGGGAGTTCGGCACGCTCGCCGCCCGCGCCTCGCCCGACACCATCGCGCGGAGGGTGGAGGCGCTGGGCTGCCGCAGCGTGGCCTCTTGTTGAGCGGGGCGTACCCCCCGTCAACCCGCGTCCGCAAGCTGCCCTAGGCATTGCGCGCGAATGTCGCGGCCGGGAGATTGAGGGCGTACGTGGGACGGTACGGCCAGCCGACAACGTGATGCAGCTCGTAATTCTTCTTCGCGTTTCGGGAGGGACGGAACGGTGACACACGCCGACGCGAACTCCGGTGGCCGGGATGTCCACGTCCAGGACCGCGATCTCGGAGCGCGGCGCTTCTGGACCCGAGGCGACACCCTCCGCCTGCTGCTCGTCCCTCCGGGCGACCTTCCGGTCGCATCTTCCTTTCGCGAAGTCATCGAGTCGCTCGAAGAGCCTCTGGAGGTCGAGGAGGCAGCGACGATCGCTGAGGCTGCGGATCGGCTGAAACGAAGGCCGATCCCGGATGTGGTGGTCGTGGATTGTTCCGGAGCCGGGGCGGACGACGAGGCGTTGGCTGCCGTCGCCCGTCGGAATCGCGGTCCGCTGTGGATCGTTCTCACCTGCGACTCCGGGTCGCCGACGCCGCCCGGCGACCTCCCCTCGTGGACCGACGATGTCCTTCTGGAGCAGGAGCTGAACGCGAACGTGCTCCGGAGGGTTCTCCGATACGCGAAGCGGCGCCGGACAGCCGAGGCGGACTTCCGCGAGGCGGCAGGGCGCTACCGGACGGTCTTCGACTGTTCGCCGGTCGGCCTGTTGATGGCCGACGAAGAAGGAACGCTGCGCGACGTGAATCCTGCACTCGCCGACGTGTTCGGATACGCGAGGTCGGATCTGATCGGGCGCAACGTCGACGCGTTGTTACCCGAAGCGGCGCGCGTGCTCCATGCTTCCAGTCGTCGGGACTACATGGCGGATCCGGACTCTCGACCCATGGGAGTCAGCCGCAACGTGATGGGTCGTCGGAAAGACGGCTCCGAGTTTCCTGTCGAAGTCGGTCTCGCGCCCCTGTATTTCGGGGGACGACCGTCCGTCGTGGCGAGCGCTCGCGATGTGAGCGCTCTGGAGGGGGTGCGCCGGCTCGCCGCTCTCGTCGATGCCTCGGAGGACGCCATCCTCGGTGTCTCGCTGGACGGGACCGTCGAGACCTGGAATGGTGGAGCCGAACGTCAATTCGGCCTTTCGAGAGAGGAGGCCATCGGCAAACACATCGGAGACTTCCTGGCCCCGGAAGCCATCGAAGAACTCTCCGAAATCCTGCGACGGGTACGGGCAGGCGAGCACGTACGAGCCATCGACAATCTTCTGATCGACGCCGATGGCCGGCGAGCTCACATATCTCTTTCCTTCTCTCCCCTCGTCGGACGCACCGGCGAAGTCACGGGCGCCGCGGTCATCGGCCGGGACATCACGCGTCGGAAGATTCTGGAGGGGGACCTGGAAGAGCTCGCATACCGGGATCCGCTCACCGGGGTCGCCAACCGACGGTTTCTTCGCGAGAGACTGCAGTATGTTCTCTCACTGGCCCGCCGGGAGAAGAGGTCCGTAGGGCTCGTATATCTGGATCTCAGCGACTTCAAACGCGTCAATGATCGTTTCGGACATGCCGCGGGCGATACGGTTCTCGCCGAAGTGGCCGAACGCCTGTCGAATGTTTCGCGGGAGAGCGATCTCGTCGCCCGATTCGGGGGCGATGAGTTCGTGATCCTGCTTCCGGAGATCGACGGTCGAGAGGACGCGATCGAAGCGACCCGCCGATTCGAGGAGATCTTCGACGAACCGATCCAGCTTTCGAGCGAAGTAGAATTGACGGTCGACGCCCAGTTCGGGATCGCACTGTATCCGGATCATGGCACCGAGGCCGACGAACTGTTCGCTGCGGCCGATGGGGCACTCTATCGCCTCAAGGAGGCGCACCGGGTGCGGTCGGGCCAGCCGTTCGATAAGGACCGCGTCGGCATCGCCGCGGATTCTTCCGGAGCGGCGGCTCTGCGCAAGGCGATGCTGGACGGACAATTCCGTCTGTATGCCCAGCCGATCATCGCGCGCGAGGAGTCCCGAGGTCGCGTCGGTGTCGAGATCCTTTTGCGCTGGGAGCACCCGCAGCAAGGCCTCCTGACCGCATCCGAGTTCCTCAGGGTCGCAGAGGAGAGCCGGCTGATGACGGAGATCGACTGCTGGGTTCTTTCCCGCCTTCAAGAGGTGACGGCGAACAAGGACGGGAGCGGTCACGGCGGGTGGTTTGCCGTAAACCTCTCCGAGCGGACCCTCAAGGACGACGAGGCGGTCGACAGAATCGCGTCACTTCTGGGTCCGTCCCTCCTCGACGGGAGGCTGCGGATCGAGGTTCGCGAGAGCCCGTCGATTTTGAGTCCTCGGGTCCTGTCGAGCCTCGAACGTCTGCGCTCGCAAGGTGCCACGATGGTCCTCGACAACTATGGCGTGGGCCGCAGTTCTCTCGCCCGTCTGAGTGAGATTCCGGCCGACGCGCTCAAGCTCGACCGCATCCTGGTGCGGCACCTCGACACGGAGGAACGCGCCGTGCGCGTCGCGCACGCCGTCATCGAATTGGGGATCGCCGCCGGACTGCAGGTAGGGGTCGAGGGAATCGAGCGGGCTTCGCAGGCCGAGTCCTTGCTCGGCAACGGTTGCGACTTTCTCCAGGGCTATTTCTACGGGCGTCCCGAGCCCCTGCCCAACCTCATGAATTGAGCGGGCCGAGCCCGGCGCGGCGAAGAGGCGCGGCCGCCTTCGGGCTCCCGACATCTTTTGTTCCCGTCCCGATCGTGCGAGACGATCGCACGGCTCCGCACGTCCCCGCCGCTCCACCCAACGGAATCGGTCACAGATGATGCCGAAACCCGGCACGATCCCCCTTCTTAAGCCTGAACGAGCCCTCCGGATGCATCTGTCGAATTCTGACATAGGAGCGGTCAAGTGAATGCATCTGACATGGATCGACGGATGACGCTGGCAGGCTCCGCCTGCGGCGTGGCCGCGGTGGCGGCGTATTTCGGGGCCGCGTTCCTGCCGCTCCCCGGCAACCTGGGGCGCCTGCTCGCCTTCGCGTTCGGCCCCCTTCTGGCCCTCTCCTTTCTCGGTCTCTACCACGTACTCGCGGACCGAGCGGATGGGCCCGCGCTGCGATTCGGCGTCGTACTGGGCATACTCGCCGGTGCCACGGTGACCGTCATGCTCTGCGTGCAGATGGGAAACAACATGCTTCGGGTCGAGCAACTCGCTGACGCGGATACGGAGGCGGCAAGAGAGGTCGCCCGACTCGTCCACCGGGCCGTCAACAGGGTGCAGATGCTGATCGACGTAGCCTGGGATGTGTTCATTTGCGGAGCCGGAGGCCTCATCGGCTTCGCGATGCTCAAGCATCCGCGCTTCGGCTGGATCTGGGGCGGCACCGGGATCGCCGCTTCGGTCGCGCTCCTCTACCTGAATCTGGACACGTATCCAAGGGGGCCGGCATATGCGGGCTCCGTAGACCTCGGTCCCCTGCTCGCCGTCTGGTTCATGGTCGTCTACGCATGGATTCTGGTCTTCACGATCAGGGATCGGCGGTCCGATGTCATCGATTCGGGCGGAGAACCGACGGACTCGACCTGAGCTCGAGCGTCGGGAGGCAGCGACAAGGCGATCATCGTTAAGCGCGGAAATCAGAGAGACGACGGGCCGACTCCGGCCGCCCGCCTGGAGGCCAGCTGGCAGTACCCTCCCATGACGGCTCCCGCCAGCACGTTGACCATCAACACCGTTCCGGGTCCCGGCAGGTTTACGGGACTGGCCGCATTCGTGAACCAGGTGGCGACGTAAAAGACCAGGGAGAAGGCAACGAGTCCAAACAGGGCTCCTGTCACTGCGTTGAGTGGGATCTGCCAGGCATGACAGATGAGCACGGCGATGACGCCGAGGACCGCGAAGGCCAGAAAGTGCACCAGCGTAATCGCCGCCAGATGGGCTCCGAACGACGCGATCGCGAAGCTGTCGGCCAGAATTCTATCGTCCAGCATCTTTGCAGTCGCGCCCAGGAATCTACCGCTCAGAGCCATGGGGGTGGTCAGGGGTTCGAGTCGACCGACATCGGCGAGGAAGAACGTGGTCGCGACGACAGCACCCGCCAGAAGGCCGGCCTGAGTTCCGACGCCGATCTTTCTGAGCAGTGACACCCTTCGGACTCCTGTCGAGAGCATTGTGGTTCACATCCGCCCTGACCCCGCCTCCAATCAGTGTAACATCTTCGAGTGGGTCAATGCGCCGGCGGTTCAACTGCGGCCCAGCCGACTTTCAGGTGGCGTCGGGTAGCGGACCGCGCCGTCGAACGCCTGGAGCAGCAACTGGCCGGGCGGTATGCCGACCCCATTTCCCTCGCAGCGAGGCTCGGAGTCGAGAAGAGGCGGATCGCCTTCCTTCGATCGGGGAGATGGTTCGAATATTCAAGGGTCAGCACGAGCCGGTTGTCGGCAGTAGATTCGGAGCACCTCCGCATTCAAGTCTGGAGCCGCCCGATGTCGGATCGGCTGGAACGCTGGTCTCGTCCCATCCGCAGGAGATCCACCGTGCGGGCGCCTCGCGCTCTCCTGGTTCTGATCTCGGTCCATTCCTTCGGCGGCACGCTCGCCGCGCAAGTCGACGAGGGCGAGATCACATCCGGCGTCTGGGCCGGCGCCGTCGGTACGGATCTCTTCTACTGGGAGTTCTGGCGGGACGGTCCGAACCTCCGGGGCGTCGTGCACCTGGTCAGCGAGGGCAGGAAAGAATCGGAGCTGCCTGTAGATCGAATCGAATGGGATTTCCCCGGGCTGGAGCTGCATATGGACGCCACCGGCGTCACGTATCGCGGCACCGCTGATCCCGCCGGCGGGCGGATCGACGGTCAGCTCTTCTACGGAGCGGAGATGGGCCCCAGGCTGGAGCTGCGTCAAGTAAATCCGGACAGGGTGCCCGGCCTGCGTTCCCGTCCCCCGGGCGCGCCGAGTCGTTCCTGTTCGCGACCCGACTTTCTGACCGACGGATGGGACACTGCCGACTGCCGAGCAGTCGGACTTTCGAATGAAGCGATCGCTGATCTCGTGGATGCGATCGCTGACGGCGAAGCCGGGGTGATCCACTCACTGCTCCTGATCATCGATGGGAAGCTGGTGGTCGAGGAGTACTTCCACGGCTACGAGCGGGAAGATCTTCACCGACTGGCGTCGGTGACCAAGAGTGTCTCGTCACTGCTGGTCGGGGCGGCCGTGGACCTCGGAATGATCTCGGGCGTGGATGCGCCGCTGTTGAGCTTCTTTCCCGGCCTCCAGCTTCCGACCGACGAGGGCTGGCAGAGTGAGACGCTGTATCATCTTCTCACCATGTCGATGGGCCTCGACTGGGGAGGCGACGAAGGTCCGCACGGCACGGGCCCCGAGTTCTTTCAGCAGGTGATCGATAGACGTGTCGTGCA
>Ga0316578_10000939_pt1 | contig 11070 bp, 4 predicted proteins | sample J0NA_2_FD_203076 | JGI IMG/M metagenome (GOLD analysis project Ga0316578, IMG submission 203076) | Rhizosphere microbial communities from salt marsh grasses in Alabama, United States - J0-2_160517rDrC | ecosystem: Host-associated > Plants > Roots > Rhizosphere | place: USA: Alabama | collected...
AGGCCGACACCAGGACGGTCGTAGCGGACAACTGTCCGGTGCTGCGCGAGCGTGGAGAAGAAGAGGCGAAAAGCCGGTTGTCTCCAATCCCTTTCCAGGTGCGAGACCCACCACGCGGGGCAGACCAACAGTGGCCCCGACCCGTAGGTGGAGTATGCGACCCGGGTGTCGCCTGCGAGCCGACAAAAGCGAATGACGGGGTCAGCCATGGTTCATCTTCTTCAGCGGGACCGCACGACAAGTCTAGCTCCGCCGGGGGCACCGGCACCAGCAATCGTGACGTCGGTGAACGCGGCACCAGCATTCAAGGATTGGAAATAAAGGTGCCATAAATACCAGTAAAGGTGCCAGGCAGCAAGGTATTCATTTACCGTTTCTCGATGTCGAGGTCCAGGCGCATTCCGATTACGATTGGACCAGACGGGAAATGAGGAATGATCAGATCGTGACCACTGACGGTACGAGAACGAGGGATTCCACCTTCGAGTTTTCGGTGCAGCCCACGGTCGATGATCGAGAGTCCTGCGCCGAGGTGACCGGCGGCGACGGAATTCACCGGATGAGCGGGGAGTGCTCGCAAACCAGACCCAGCGCGCATCACACGATCACCGAAACTTATCGGTGGGAGGTATTCAAGAGATGACGAAGGACGTCGCCCGTAGACCTTGATCGATCGGGCGGGGCCGGGGGGTTCCGTGCCCGGCTCCCGGAATCTGGTCGCCGTCTCTCCCGTCACTCGCTGCCGGCGTCGTGTGAGAGCCGCTCCGGTCCGACCAGCCGCCGTGGACTGTCAGTCGACTCCATGCGCAGCTCGAGCCCGGCCACGTAGTCGCGGTGCACGTAACGCAGCTCGAGCGCGTGTAGGCCAGCGCCGAGCGGCATCTGGCCCCGGCGAGTGATGAAATCGATGGTCTCGTTGCGGACCACGGGTTCGCCGTCGAGGAGCAGCTCGCTGCCGTCGGCAGAGCGCAGGGAAAAGGTGTACAGGTCGTCGTCCGGCACGGCGAGGTAGCCCTCGCACACCATACCGAAGTGTTGGATCGGCCGGTCGACGGGAAGGCTGACGGTGGCCAGGGTAAGAACACCCGTCGGCTCGAGGAAGGTGAAGTCCGGCACCGTGCTCCAGTCGCCCTCGTAGGTGCGGCACCGGAGGCCGGGTGCGAGCCCTGCGGGTGGCTGCGCTACCGGGTCGCGCGGCGCGACCTTCGAGAAGGTGGCAGTGGCGACGAAGCTGTCGTCGAGGCCAGGAGCGAAGGCGCGCGCCTTCACCGTCGTGGTGCGATCCAGGACCAAGGGATCGACGTACGCCGGGGACATCGAGGTGGGCTCACCGCCATCGAGGGTATAGCGGATGGTGGCGCCCGGGTTGGGGGAGCTCAGGGCGACCGCCGTGTGGTCCAGAAACAGGGGGGAGCGTGCACCGATGTGGACCACAGTCCCCAGGTTCGGGTCGGTGAACGCCTGCGCAGCCACGGCGTCGTCGTTGTCGTTGTGGGTGGCGGTGATGGCAAGGATGCGGATCCGCTCGTCATCCGGCAGTGTCAGGGTCGAGGCATGCGGCGGCAGATCGAGGCGTAGGCGGAAGAACTGGGTGTAGACATAGGCCTCGTTTTCGCCCCGCGCATCGTGGCGATGGCTGCCGACCCACGCCAGTGGTGCCTGCTTGGCATAGGCAGGCGCGATCCGCGAAGGGTCCTCCATCAGCTCACCTGCAACCAGGCGGTTGTTCCACTGTCCCACCGCCTCGGACCAGTCGGGCGTGAGGAGCGTGGTGGGCACGCCGTCCACAGCGAAGGTGGCGGAACGGTCACCGGCGACCGAGGCGGCGATCAGGTACAGGCGGTTGAAGTCGCCGGGCGGGAGCGCGAGTTTCTGTCCGCGGCACACGACAACATTGGGCTTGCCGGGTTCGCGGGGACCGGTACGAAAGCGCACGTCGTTCACGACCAGCTCCGCGGGCAGGAGCTCGCCGGCGATGGTGTGACCCGCGCCGTCGAAGTCACCGTCGCCGCGGGCCTCGTCACGGCTGATCCCGTCGAGGTCGTAGGGCAGGGCGACCGGCGTGCCAGCCGGCGCGTCGAGGACGGTGGGCGGACTGGTGAGCTCGAGAGCCAACGTACGCGGCCGGAACGGTAGGAAGTCGAGCACCACGGCACCGTCATCGAGGGCCAGAGCCGGTTGCGACGTTGGCGGTACGGCGCCGCCGGTTCCGTGTTCGGCGACCGGTTCCTCGGCGCCGTTGAGCTCGCGCACCGCAGCGATCGGCGCAGCGAACGACAGCCGGACGCCGCGCGCCGGCCTGCCCGAGAGTTCCTGTAGCCGCACCACCACCTGGTCGCCGTCCTCGGCGAGCTTGAGGGCACGCACCGCGACCGCCGGTCCCTCGACGCCTGCCGCCTCGATCTCCAGCAACCGGAACGACCGTCCGAGTTGACCGGCGTGGGACGGCACCTGCCAGGCGAGGAGCGGCTGATTGAGGCGGTCGCCGAAGTGTGGAGCGTGCCCGACCCACCAATCGCCACGATGGCCGGACAGCGCAACCAGCACACGGTGGTGGCCGAGGTCGTTGGAGGCCTGGTCGGCGAGCCAGCTCCAGCTCTCCACCACTCGCGGCGTGTGGACGAGGGTGAGGCGGACGGTCCTGTCGTCCGGTTTGTCCCAGCCGTAGCGGCTGTCGTTGGCAACGGTAACGCCGAAGCTGCCGTCCGGGCGGCTGAGGTCAGCCCACTCCTGGGCCGGGACCTCGTAGCGGTTGGGCCGGTTGGTCGGCCGCCGCACGACGCCGAGGCCGAGATCATAGGTGGCGAGCTCGTTTTCGGGCGCGAGTGGGAACGCCGCCTTCAGCAGCGTGCCTTTGGTCCGCCAGTCGATGTCTGTGCGGATGGCGACGTGGTCGCCGGCCGCGCCGGCCGCGAGGGAGACCCGCTGCGTGAAGGTGGAGCCGGCGGTGCGGCGCGAGACCTCGAGGGCCACCCGAGCCGGGCCACTCTCCAGGATGCGCAGCTCGACCGGGCCGCCGACCACCTCTCGCGGTGGCGCCGACAGGGCGGAGTACTCCACCTCCCACGCAGACCACCTGCGCGGCTGGTCGTCGAAAAGCTGCAGGCGGAGGGGTGCCGACAGCAGCTCGCGACCCAGCTTCTTGTCGAAGATCGACGCGACGTCCCCGGAGGCGTCGAGCGCCACGCGGTACCGTTCATTCTCGAGACCGTCCTCGTTCACCGTGACCGCAGCTTCGGCGGCAACGGGCGCCGGGCGGAGCTCGAACACCGAGAAGCTCAGCGGCTGGACGCGGGCGAGGAACACCACCTGCGCCGCCTCGCCGGCGACCTGGTCCACCTGTGCCGGTGTCTCCTCGCCGTCGGGGCCGATGACGCGCAGCGCCCGCGGTGCTCCGCCGGGGAAGCGGACCGTGGCTTCGACCACGTCCTCCCGCGCCCACGAGAGGGGGTTGAACACCACCAGGGAGACGGCCTCGCCGCTGGTGTCGAGAGCCCTCGACACCGCCCCAACCGCGTTCCCCAGTACGTCGGCGAAGCTGGAGGAGGCGATGAACTCGTCGTTCCACGAGAAGGTGTAGGCCTCTGGAATCGAGGTGCCGGTGAGGTCGTCATGGAACTGGTGCCACAGAAACCGCGTCCACGCCTCGCGCAGCCGCTCCCGCGGATAGCTCGCGCCCCTCAGCCACCAGCTGGCGACGGCCGCCTTCTCAGCGCCATCGGCGAGGCGCTCGTTCTTGCGGTTGAAGCGCTTCATGGCCGCCTGCGAGGTGTAACACCCGGTGCCGTGCGAGGTGAGCAGGAACTCGCCCCGGTATCGTTGCAGGCCGGCGGGCGCCCTGCCGCCACCCGTGGCCATGAGATCGCGGGCCATTTGATCGGGCGCCACGCTCATCACGTGCGCCGGACCCGGGCCGGAGAGGCTCTCGTCGAGCGTGGCCACCGAGGACTCGAAGGGGGGCACGCCGACGTCGCCGGTGCCGAAGTACCTGTACACCAAAGGCAGGCCGGTGAGGGCGAGCTGGCGGTCGGCGATCGCGTAGATGTCGGAATCGCGGCTGAGGTTGTGGCCGATCCCCGCGGCATAGTTGCCGGGGTTGAGGGCGGCAACGAGGGACGAGCCGTCGACGCCCTCCCACAGGCCCACGTCGAACGGGATCTTGATCGACGAGCCCCAGGTGAGCTTCTGGGTCGAGAACGCCACCAGGCCGGCGTGCGCCGCCACCGACGGCAGGGCGAAGCCGAAGCCGAAGCAGTCAGGGAGAAAGACGTCCCGCGAACTGAGGCCGAACTCGCGGCGGAAGAAACCGTTGCCGTAGAGTGTCTGGCGGGTGAGCGACTCGGGGGACGGGACGTTGGTGTCGACCGCGGTGATCCAACTCCCCGCGACCTTCCAGCGACCGGTGCCAATGTAGGACTTCAGCCGTTCGTACTCCTCGGGGTAGTACTCCTTGGCGAGCATGTAGCGGAACGCACCCTCGAAGCTGAAGTTGTAGCCGGGGTACTTTTCGAACAAGGCGAAATTGCCGTGCAGAGTGTCGGGCAGGAAGTCGTCGATGGTGTCCTGGATAGTCCACCGCCACTGGTCGTCGAGGTGCGACGTGGCGACCACGTACACCTCGGGTGACGTCGGCAGCAGAGGCGCGTCGTCCGCACCCATCGCCGTGCCCATCGTTGCGAGAAAACCGAACAGCCCGCATGCCACCAGTGCTCCAGCCCGCATGGTCATCCTCCTTGCCCGTGCGACCGCTTGTCGTCTCATTGTGTTTCCACCGCGCCCCGCAACAAGGTCACCACCTTGCGCGGGCTGCGCGCCGCGAGCAGGGAAGCTCCCAACCCATCGTCCATGAGCCCTCGCGAAAAGGCCGCGATCATGATGCCCGGCGGGCCACGAACAGGACCACGCATGTGACGCCTGAGAGAAGAAAGCGCTTCACATCGGGAAGCTTGGTGGCCATGGACGCTCCTCGAGGACGGTTGAACGGCCACCCGGACGGCTCGAACACGGAGCACGAAGCTGCGATCTCGGTTCCGTCATCAGGTGAGGGGTACCGTCATGTTGACGACCTTCATGGTACCCGCGCCGGACGAGCATTTACAGAGTCGCAGCCTGATCACCGCATGCTCGTATGAATTTCGGCCTGGCGCCGTCCGAAGACCGGGCCAATTGAACGGCATCCACTGTCGCGGACATGCACTGGCTGGCATGCAATGAAACGCAACCCTGCCCTGCAGCAAGATCCTGATCGCGCCACGGTCGTAACCATGTCGTTTGCGGGCACACTCACCTTCTCACGACGATGGTTGTATTACACTGTCCGCCGCCGCCCTATGGCCTCCACGCAGCAAGGAAGCCGGGCGCCTTACGAATGATGTCAGAGTGGAAACGGTGAGTAGAAGACACACGCCGGGCGATGGTTCGTTTCGTGACAGGTTGCCCCGCCCCGTGCTGCGGCGACTCGACCCATAGGAGGATTTATGCGCGTTCCCTCGTCTCTGATCGGACCGCTTCTCGTCGTCCTCGCTGCCACCCCGGCCGACGCCGAACAGAGCGCACTCAAGCGCCTCCAGGCCGCAATCACGAGCGCCTGGCAGGCCGCTCCGCAGATCGTGGCGCGGGGTGCGGCTCTCGACGGGGAAGCGGCCATGCACCGCGCCGATGCGGCACCGGGAAGCCCCTCTCTGGAATGGCAGCGAGAGGGCATCGGGCCCTCATTCAGCCACCGCAGTAACGCCCAAACCTCGGTGCGGCTGGCGGCACCTTTCGTGCCACCGTGGGAGTGGGCGGATAAGGGCGAACTCGACCGGGTACTGACCTCCTTCGTCGACAGCGGAACCCAGGCGGCGCGCCAGGCGATCGCCGCGCAGGTAGCTCGCGACTGGCTCGAGCTCGCCGCAACCCTGGACGAGCTGGAGGTGGCGCGGGGACGCCTCGATCGGCTGACCCAGGCGGTAGCGCTCCAGACCCACCGTCGGGACTTCGGTGAGGTCGCCGGGCTGGACGTCGTCCAGCTCGATCTCGAGCGCCTGCACGAGGCCGGAAGGGTCCACCGGCTGGAGGCGGCGGCGGCCAGCGCAAGAGCGCGCCTCGCCGAGCTCACCGGGCCCGACCCACCCACCCCTGCCCCGGGTGATCTCGCCGCCCTCGTCGGCCTTCCGTCGACGCTGCCCGTCGGCGAGGAGCTCGAGGCGATGGTGGCTGCCGGTCCCCTCGGCCGCGCGGCCACCTCGTCGGCCCTCGTCCAGGGTGCACGCGCCGATCTCGTGGCCAAGGCCGCCTGGGGCAGACCCGAAGCCGAGGCCGAGTGGGAGCACTTCCCGTCTCTCGAAGGCCTGCCTGGCTACGACGCCGTCGGCTTGCGGCTGAACTGGCCGCTGCCAATAGGCGGGGCGGGTCGCGCGCGCGCCGCCTCAGTACGTGCCGAGGCATCCGCCGCCGAGGCCTCTGCCGCCGCCACCCTGCGCGAGCTGGAGAGCCGTGTCCACGCCGCCGTTGCCACCGCGAGTGGAGCGAGCAGCGTCCTCGACGAGGCGAGGCCGGTGATGGAGAAGCTCGGCCACACCGAGCACTCTCTCTCCGAGCAGTTTCGCCTCGGCGCTATCTCGTACCTGGTGTACATCGACGGCCTGTCGCGTCTCGACGACGTCCGAACCCAGGTCATTGGAGCCCGCCTCGAGCTCCTCGGGGCACGTGTGGAGCTGGCCACGATGCTGGGCAGCTCAGATGTTTTTCCCCTCCCGGAGGTCTCGCCATGAAGTGCGTGTTCAATGTCCTCGTCCTTCTCACCCTGCCCCTCTCTGCAGCCGCAGCCGAGCCCGAGACCGTTCGCCTCAGCGCGGAGGAGCAGGCTCGAGCCGGTGTGGCGGTCGCACCCGTCGTTGAGGGCGACTTCGCCGACGAAGTCCGCGTGGTGGGCCAGGTGGTGGACGCGCCCGGCAGTACGGTCACGGTCAAGTCCATGGTCTCAGGCCGAATCGAGGAGATCATGGTCAGCCCCGGTGATCGCGTCCACGTCGGCCAGCCCCTGATCACGCTGCACTCCCATGCCGTGCTCACCATGCACGGGACGCTGCTGAGCAGCTATCGTGAGCTCCAGCTGGCCGAAAGCCGCCTCGACGCCGGCCGCAAGCTCTTCGAGCTCGAGGGAATTAGTCGCATGGAGCTGGAGAGGCGCTCCCAGGAGGCGCTGGCCGCTCGCCTCGCCTACGAACAGGCGCGCGCTGAGCTCATAGACCTCGGCTACACCGAGGAGGGCGTCGACCGTGACCTGGAGGAACACGAGACCGAGCCGCACCTCACGGTCCGCGCCCCGACCTCCGGGGTGGTCCTCGAGCTGCCGGTGCAGCAGCACGAGTGGATCGAGGCATACGCCTCGCTGGTGGTCGTGGGCGACCCCCAGCGCGTCGAGCTGCAGATCCAGCTCCCACCCGACGAGGCGCACAGCGTCGCCGAGGGCGATCGCATCCGTTTTGGCCTGGTGGGCCGCGACGCCGGCGCCATGGAGGCGACGGTCGCGACCCGCGTGCCCAGGGTCGACCCGCAGACCCGCACGGTGACAGTTCGCGCTCACATCCTCGGCTCGTCCGCCGAGCTCTTCCCCGGCGTTTTCGTGGAGGGCACCCTGCAGCGCGGCCACAGCCGCAACGCCCCGTCCGTTCCCGAGACTGCGGTTACCCGGATCGGCCAGCACGATGCGGTGTTCGTGCGCGTCGATGACGAGACATTCGCAGTGCGCCGGGTCTCGCTGGGACGGCGCAACGGCCCCTCCTACGAGATCACCGACGGGTTGACGACGGGCGAGGAGGTCGCCATCGAAGGCGTCTTCTTCGTCAAGTCAGCTCTCCTCAAGGGCGCCGCCGGGGAGGACTGAGATGACCCGTCTGGTAGATCTCTCTCTCGCCCACCGCCTGGTGGTCATCCTGCTGGCGATGCTGTTGGTGGGCGCCGGGGTCACCGCCCTGCGCCGGATGCCGATCGACGCTTTCCCCGACGTCACCAACATCCAGGTCACCGTGATCTCGCAGGCGGCGACACTCTCACCCATGGAGGTGGAGCAGCTCGTGACCTACCCCATCGAGCAGGCCTGCGCCGGCCTGCCCCAGTCCACCGAGGTGCGCTCCCTCTCCAAGTTCGGGCTGTCGATGGTAACCGTGGTCTTCGCCGACGGCACCGACATCTACTTCGCTCGACAGATGGTGATGGAGCGCCTCTTCTCGGTGACCGGCGAGCTGCCCGACGGGGTGGAGAGCGGTCTCGGTCCCATCTCCACCGGCCTCGGTGAGGTGTTCCAGTACACCCTCGAAAGCGACAGCCACAGCCTCATGGAGCTGCGCACGCTGCAAGACTGGGTGCTGCGGCCGATCCTGCGCACGGTGCCCGGCGTCGCTGGCGTCGACTCCTTCGGGGGCGAGGTGCGTCAGTTCCACGTGGTCGCCGACCCCAACGCGCTGCGCCGCTACGGCCTCGCCCTGGAGGAGCTGGCCGCAGCGGTGGCGGCTAACAACGGCGTGGCCGGAGGCTCCTTTGTGGAGCGCGGGGGCGAGCAGTACGTGGTCCGCGGCGACGGCTGGGTGCACAATGTGGACGACCTGAGGAGCACGGTAATCGCCTACCGCGACGGCGTGCCAGTGCTGCTCGGACAGGTGGCGGCGGTGGAGATCGGCCCCATGATCCGGCAGGGCGCCATCACCCGCGACGGCCGGGGGGAGACGGTCGCTGGCATCGTCCTGATGCTGCGTGGGGGCTCCGGCCGTGACGTCGTCGAAGGCACCCGGGAGAAGCTGGAACTGGCCCGCCAATCGTTGCCCTCGGACGTTCAGATCGTACCGTTCTATGACCGGTCCGAGCTTGTCAGCACTGCGCTGGGCACGGTCCGAAGCGCCCTCTTCCAGGGCGCCGTCTTGGTGGTGCTGGTGCTGCTGTTCTTCATGGGACACCTGCGTTCGGCGTTCCTGGTGGCGCTGCAGCTCCCGGTGGCCGCCCTCGCCACCTTCCTGGTCATGGACCTGGTGGGAATGTCCGCCAACCTCATGACCCTTTCGGGCCTCGCCATCGCCATCGGCATGCTCGGCGACGGCGCGATTGTCCTGGTGGAGAACGCGGTGCGCCTGCTCGGCGAGCCGAGCTCGGCCGGCACACCCCGCTGCGCCCTGATCCGCCAGGCCGCCGTGGAGGTGGTCCGGCCCATCGTATTCGGCGTTGCGGTGATTATCGTCGTCTTCCTGCCCATCGCCTCGCTCCAGGGCATGGAGGGGAAGATGTTCGCCCCACTGGCCTACACCATTTCCATCGCCCTGGGCTGCGCTCTTATCCTCAACCTCACCCTCATCCCTGCCCTTGCCTCGCTGATACTCAAGCCCGCCCCTGTGTTCGGCGGAGGCCGCATTCCCCATCCGGCAGATCTGGTTCGGCGGGTCTACCGTCCCCAGCTGCGCTGGGCGCTCGACCATGGCTGGATCGTGATCGGCGTGGCGCTGGCCCTGCTGGCAGTGGCCGCTCTGGTGGCCCCCACCCTCGGTACCGAGTTCCTCCCGACGATGGACGAGGGCTCGGTGGTTGTACAGCCGTTCCAGATCCCTTCGGTGTCGTTGCCGCAGGCGCTCGACACAGTGAAGCGGATCGAGCGCACCATCATGGAGCTGCCCGAGGTGAGCCACGTGGTGAGCCGTACCGGGCGGTCGGAGATCTCGGCCGACCCCATGGGGGTGGGGGAAAGCGACATCTACGTGCTCCTGAAGCCGCCTTCGGAGTGGACAACCGCCGATACCAAGGCGGGCCTGGTGTCGGTCCTGCGCGACAAGCTCGCGACGATTCCGGGAGTCGAGTTCGGCTTTACACAACCGATCCAGATGCGGGTAGACGAGCTTCTGTCGGGGGTCAAGTCGCAGATCGCGGTCAAGGTCTTCGGCGACGACCTCGGAGAGCTCGCCCGGCTCGGCGACGAGATGGCGGCGGTGCTCGAGGCGGTGCCCGGAGCCGCCGACGTGAAAACCGAAGCAGTCGAAGGTCTCGGCTACCTACAGATCACCATGCGGCGGCCGCGCATGGCCCGGCTCGGCATCAGCGTTGCACAGGTCCGCGAACTCATCGAGACGGCCATCGGCGGCCAGGTCGTGACCACCGTTCCGGAGGGCGACCGCCGCACCGATGTGTTGGTGCGCCTGCCGAGGGCATTCACCGCCAACGTGGACAACCTCCGGCAGCTGCCCCTTACCACGCCCGCGGGAGAGCGGGTGTTGCTGCGAGAGGTGGCCGACATCGAGCTCGTAGAGGGACCCGCACAGATCTCCCGCGAAAATGGCAAGCGCCGCCTGGTGGTGGAGCTCAACGTCGTGGGCCGCGACATCGGCGGTTTCGTGGCCGAGGCTCAGGAGCGGCTGGTGGACCAGGTTCCCCTGCCCACTGGCTACTACGTCACCTGGGGTGGTCAGTTCGAGCAGCAGCAGCGGGCCATGGCCCGGCTGCGCGTCATGGTCCCGGTGGCCCTTCTCTTGATCTTCATCCTCCTTTTCCTCAACTTCCGCGAGACCAGGCCGGTCTTCCTGATCCTCGCCAACATCCCCTTGGCGCTGGTTGGCGGGGTGCTGGGGCTCAAGGTCTCGGGCCTGTACCTCTCGGTGTCGGCCTCGGTGGGATTCATCGCCCTGTTCGGCATCGCGATTCTCAATGGCCTCGTGATGGTCGAGTTCTTCCGCAAGCTCGAGTCTGACGGCCGGTCGCGACGGGACGCGATCCTCGAGGGAGCCGAGCTGCGTCTGCGACCGGTGTTGATGACCGCCGCAACAACCGCCCTCGGTCTCATCCCCATGGTGTGGGCGAGCGGGGTGGGCTCCGAGGTCCAGCGGCCGCTGGCGGTTGTGGTGGTGTCCGGTGTCGTGACCTCCACCCTCCTCACACTGCTGGTCCTGCCGGTGCTCTACCTGCATTTCGGCAGCGCGCCCCAGACTGCTTCGGAGTGCGAGTCTTAACCCGCAGCGATCTCAGCATGCGGCGCGGAAGAAAGAGAGGGCCCAGGGAGGTTTCCGAGGTTGAAGCCCGGAGGCGGCTTTACACGGCCATTCACGGTTTCAT
>Ga0316578_10000942_pt1 | contig 11064 bp, 14 predicted proteins | sample J0NA_2_FD_203076 | JGI IMG/M metagenome (GOLD analysis project Ga0316578, IMG submission 203076) | Rhizosphere microbial communities from salt marsh grasses in Alabama, United States - J0-2_160517rDrC | ecosystem: Host-associated > Plants > Roots > Rhizosphere | place: USA: Alabama | collected...
CTAAGGTATTCCCTGTATTTTTTAACGAAAAAGGGAACAAAGCTCCCTGATTTCAACCCTTTCGCCCATTTGCCAGTGCGTCGGCCATTTTATCGGAAACCAGGTTTACGACCGATTCAGTTTCAGATTTGGCCAAGTTGTTTGTGTCTTTCAGCGCCTAGATGAGGTCAAGCTTGTTCATGCGTAAGAAGCTCCTGCGGATTGGTATGGTTTTAGATTGGAGGGGTGAGAATTTATGGCAGGATAAACCTTCAAGGGAAATTATGTCAAGAAATTAATTGGTTATGCTTGGAAAAGGGCGAGGCGTGGCCAATGCATGATGTCAGCAGAGGTGTTAAGCGAAAAAACGGGGCCTAATGAAAATTTTTAAAATGACGGGATGGTCGCCAATACTATTTACGTTTACCTCTATCTTTTCAATTTTTTCTGATCGTTTCCTGAACCATTTTCAATGTCCAGTGCGAAAAAATAATATAAATTCGAGTGTTAATCGAGCTAATACTTGAAATAATGGTTACGCAATGAAGATGAATCAACAGTATTGCGGTAACCTGTGCAAATTTTTTTATTATTGTTTAAAAAATTTCATCTAAAATCAGAGAATTCTATCGAGCGCAAATCATAACGTACTGTTATTTAATTATGTTTCAAATTAGAATTAACCCTGGCATATTGATTGCTGTCAATTCTGATAATTTAATTGGCTAACTGTCCACCGATAATTTGAGAGGTAATGTGAGGGGTTATTCTGGGTCCGAACGGCGCTCCGGACTAGATAGGCGCCAACAACAGTTCTCTAAAAGGTTATTCTTCAAAGGAGTGCGCGAATCCAGACGACGCACCGAAGACCGTAATAACATAGCAGTTTTTGATCGATACCAACCGAATCTGTTTATTGGCATAGTCGTTGTTTTAAGTCTGAGCACGCTGGATGCTATGTTCACATTAACCTTGATATCCCGAGGCGCAAAAGAGCTCAATCCGGTGATGAGGTATTACCTTAGCCATGGGCCAGAGGTTTTTATCACTGTCAAGTATGGGCTCACCGTCTTACCAATTCTCATCATCTTGTTTGCAAATGAGACACTCGCCAACCGTTACCGGATAGGCGCAGGCATTCTATTCCAAGTCTTCGGCGCATTTTTTGTCGGAGTGGTAATTTGGGAAGTATTTCTTTTATCCAGTTAGAGTGCCACAGTCCAACACATTTCCCATCCCTTCCACAGCCGGAAAACCACAACTTTCCCAGAGACCAATATTATTTTCAGCGTAAGCGGATATCAGAACGGCTGAGCGACCAAATGACCGATATGCAAATTCCAAGAACGGATATCGCCGATTATGTGGCCGTGACGTTTAAGGTCTGTATGGAGAAGGCGTTTAATGACATTTTACCTGAAGTGCCGTTTATCGTGGAACCGGAAATCAGGGATTCCCTGGGGTGATGGGTCTTTGCCGGGTTTTCGCAGCTTCCTGCGAATTTATGTCTGTGGGTCCGGATTTGTAATCCAAATCCTGGGCGTAACGAAAAATCTCATATACCGCTGGAATGAGAATGACAGGATTTGCTTGATTATGGTATCTTTAAAATTGGATGGATTTGAGTGTTTTCAAAAATCTGCAATTATTTTATTGAGAGGAGCCACATGTGGCGTCACCATAATTTATGAAATTGAGTAATGTTTATGAAAAATTTACCAATGAACATAGAACAATTAGGTTTCAATAAATGGTTTTTTGATAGAATTGATCCTACAAAATTAATTGACCACCAAATTGCAAGGGTTATTACCGTCCATAAGGATAGTTATACCATAAACAATGGCAAAGGTTATATAGCGGCCGAAGTTACTGGTAAACTCATGTTCAGTGCTGATTCTCCATTAGAATACCCAACCACTGGAGATTGGGTGCTTGTCCAGTATTTTGATAATGATTCTTTTGCCATCATTAGTGAGATTGTTCCAAGAAAATCCATATTAAAGCGGAAAACATCCGGTAAGAAGATCGAGTTCCAATTAATAGCCACTAATATCGACACTGGTTTAATCGTTCAGTCACTCGACACCAATTATAATCTCAGACGATTAGAACGGTATTTGGTCATGGTAAATGAGAGCAATATCCAACCTGTAGTATTATTGAGTAAAAGTGATTTGCTGCCCGTTAATGAGATAGATAAAAAGATTACGGAAATTCAAGCACTAATACCTGGTATTCGGGCAGTGCCCTTTAGCAATAAAGATCAAACGGGGATGCAACATGTCAAAGAGTTATTGGTTCCTCGGAAAACGTATTGTTTGCTTGGGTCGTCAGGGGTAGGTAAAACTACCTTAGTAAACAACCTTCTGGATGAAGTGCGACTTCAAACTCACAGCGTTAGAGAAAAAGATGGAAAAGGAAGACATATAACGACCCGCCGACAATTGATAAATTTACAAAATGGGGCAATGATCATAGATACACCTGGTATGCGGGAACTCGGGAATTTTACGGTTGATACCGGCATTCATAGTACATTCGATGAAATAGCAGAGTTATCAAATCAATGCCGCTACAATGATTGTTCCCATACACACGAGCAAGGCTGTGCAATATTGGCTGCGTTAAAAGACGGAATTATTTCACAGGACCGTTATCAAAACTTTATAAAATTAAATAAAGAATCTGCTTTTTATGAAATGTCGTATTTAGAGAAAAGGCACAAAGATAAAAAGTTCGGAAAATTTTTTAAATCTGTCATGAAGGTCAAGAAATACAGAAGGTAGAAACCAGTCTGCTTTAGCACGATCTGCAAATCCGTTTTCGATTTAGTGTGCAAATTGACGATATAGAACGACGGACGCTCTCTGAAATGAAAGACACATATTGGGCAATCTAAGTTTCCGCTCTGAATGTATTGCAGATATTCTGTATATTGAACGGTTTCCAGAAAAAATAGTCCACTGTCCCATCATCTATGAGTTCCTTTACGCCTTCGGTCTTGCCACCGGACATCAATGCGATTTTTGTGAATGGGGATCGTTTTTTAATCTTGCGGGACAGCTCCATGCCGTTTAAACCTGGCATCCATATGTCCGTTACAACATATTCTATGTGTTCACTGTTAAAAAGAATCCAAGCATCAGTAGCGTTTTCCGCTTTGAATACCGTGAAACCGCAGTTTTCGAACCCACGGGAAAGCACCTCTCGAATAATATCATCGTCATCGACGATTAAAATCGATTTTGAGGAGCCATTAATATTTGGCGAGGAGGAAATCACCTAAGGATTCCCTTTTCTTGAAAACACGATGCAAATCTCAAAAAGGAGTATTTTAAATAAGTTCAATCTGTAAGGATAGATTGATCAATTCACTGTTCAGTGTGTGAATTGCTCCGGAAAATTCAATGGGGGCAGGACCCTATTGGATGGTTTATATGACAGTAAATTTATGATCCACATATGGAGGGTACTCCGTTATTAACCACACTTCGTATAGAAGCTGAATTAAAGAAACTGCAATTTGGATTATCATCAAAACCGGTAACCCTCACTTTTTCAAGTGAATTGTCAGATTAGGTCCGAACTATCCCACCTTATTGGTATTCCAAATTTTTCAAGGCAATCCAAACATTGGACTAAGAATTTATCCGGATTCGATTCATACAGTATTCCTCCGTTAAGCCCATAACCTCTTGAGGTCTTGGTTATCTCAACATCAACAGAACATCGACAATTATGGCATATGCCGTTGTAATGGTAATGGCATGCAACATTGTGCTGTTCAAATATTTCATTAATCGATTCAACCTCTATCATTCGGGGCTGTTCGTTAGGAGATAGCATTTTTGCTCCACCCAATTGGAATATATTGAATCCGGCAACCAATTTTCTGCGATAAATTTTTTACAGATATTCTTCGCCTCGATGGGTCATACTTTTTTCAGCCGAAATTCGAAAGGGAATTTGGAATTTTGGGGTCAGATGACGGGATGTCCATAATTTTGGGTTGGGAGGAAAATGGATTTCGGACGGGAAGACAGGTGAGCGCTCAACATGTTAACCACATAAATAGTATCACATGACGGTTCGAATACAGTCTTAACCCTATTGCATTTTCTTGGGTAATTTACACGTTGAATAAGGAGGTAGAATAATACACCTGAGCGTGTTCTGTCATGACTGAAAAGATAACAATTGCACAATTGGGATAGGTGGTCATAACAGCACCAAACCCTTGATTTTCCGTATCAAGCAACCTATGCCTCATTGGTTGCAGTTTTATTGTTAATTGTCATCAGTTGGTAATGCAAGCCGTTCAAATGGTAACCCGCGCGAATCAACCATCCTTATCTGGTCAATATTGGAGGCGATAAATGGTACTTCGAATCAATAACATTAAAATGTTCTGTTCGATCCTTTTTACAGGGGGCCTTCTGGCCTTAATCAGCATATCTATTTTTGCCGCAGATGAACCAAACCAAAAAATAGTAGGTGTGGCGATTAAAGGATATGACCCTGTGGCCTATTTCACCGAAAACCGCGCGGTCAAGGGAACTAAAGAGTATTCTTATAATTGGCATGAAACCACATGGTATTTCTCGAAACCTGAAAATCGCGACTTATTTGCCGCCAATCCTGAGCGCTATGCCCCGCAATTCGGAGGATATTGTGCAACTGGGGTAAGCGTAGGCAGGTTATTTGAGGCTGATCCGAAAGAGTGGACAATAGTTGATGGCAAGCTTTATTTAAATTATGACAGGTCCGCTCGGAATGTCTTGCGTCAACACAAGACTGATACTATAACGAGGGCCGAAAAGAATTGGGTGAAACTTCAAAAATAAGGTTCAAGACAGTGGGTTACACATCCGAATTGTCTGTCACACTTCTGTCCATGAATAGGACTTCGTCATGTTTGCGGTGAGCAAGCTGTCAGACTCCCTTTATGCTAAGATCATTTTGGATTCGCAAAAACATTGCAACTCTCTACAGTCCTGCCTGGCGAAGACCATCAATAATTCTTGAACGATCAGTTGGGTTAATGAAGGCGGTACCGTAATTGTCGACCTCAAAGAAAGGACGGAGCTTACGCACTTTAGTAGCGACACGCGCAGCTTCTTTAAGCCTACCCACTCGTGCATATGCAGCAGCTAATGGGATGTATATGAAAACGTTATCCGGATACCAACTTAACCCTTGTTCCAGGGCATCTATGGCGTCATCGTATCGTCCTACAAGATAATATGCAAAACCTAGCTGCATATAATTACTTGGACGCATATGTGGATTGAAGCTAAAAGATGTTTCAAGTTCTTTAATTGCTAAATTTGTTTTACCGCTATAATTCATTATTGCACCGAGTTCTGCATGGCTGTTAGCATCGTTCGGGTTAAGCTCAATTGCCCTTTTGTATTCTCTGATGGCTAAGTCGTATTGCATCCGGTAACGAAAAACTTCTCCGAGTAAAGCATGAGCGGATGCAGTAGTTTCATCTATGCTCAATGCTTTTTGTGCAAGATCATGTGCGCGTTGTAGCGCCTGGTTGGAGAATTCAGTCCATCCGTAAGCGAATTCAGCCATGTAGGTTTGGCCGAGGCCAACATAGGCAGTGGCGTATCGTTGGTCAAGTGTAATCGCCTTCTCAAACATATGTTGCGCCTTGGTGTTCGCCGATCTGGTAGAGCGTAAGTAATATTCCCATCCGCGCAACACGTAATCATAGGCTTCTAAGTTTTCTGTATCTTTGCGCATCACACGTTCACGCTCTTCAGTATCGATTTTTACGGCCAGTGTTGTCACAATTGATTGCACTATATCATCTTGCACGGCAAAGAGGTTTTTCAAGTCCCGGAAATAGCGTTCGGCCCAAATATTGTGTCCGGAGGCGGCATCAATGAGCTGAGCATTTACCCGTATTTTATCCTTGGCTTTCTGGACACTTCCCCACAAGATATATCGCGCTCCAAGTTCCTCATTGACCTTTTGAACGGTTACCGGCTTACCCTTGTATGCAAATACAGAATTACTGGCTATGACAAAAAGTTCGTTGAACTTCGAGAGGTCGCTAATGATATCATTGGTGATTCCGTCACTAAAATATTCCTGTTCTGGATCGCCTCCGATATTTTTGAAGGGGAGCACCGCGATTGAAGGTTTCTCAGGCAATGAGGCTGCCATTTTGTGTCTGGAAGCTAATTTTTTAGATTGCTGTGCAGGCAGTAAGTAAAAATGCCAAACTATGGTAGTTACACTCACCAAAATCAGTATGACTGCTGCAGCCAGAATACCCCACTTCCTACCTCGTAATTTCACTTTTTTAGTGCCAATCATTTTGCCTGAATTTTCCGGATCCGCAAGAATACGATAGACCCTCACAGGCTCGGCAATATTCTTTACGTGGTGTTCTCCCATGTATTCATAACCAAATTCTAACTTGTTTTTTACTTGGTCATAGGCGGTATGTGAAATAAAAATTCCTTCCGGGTCAGCAAGACTTTCGATACGTGCAGCTATATTGACACCATTACCATAAATGCGGTCGTTTCGTTGCACAATATCACCTAAATTCACGCCTATACGGAATTTTAATTTGTTGCCATTGGGCTGGTCGTCATGCTTGGCCTTCAGCTTCCTTTGAATCTCGACAGCGCATTCAATGGCATCCACGACACTTGCGAACTCAGCCAGTAAATTATCGCCTGGGGCATCGACGACCCTACCTTTAAATTGAGTGATGGTTTCGCTCATCAAACTCCTGCTGTCCACGATGGCGTTTATCGTCCGCTCTTCATTTTCTTGCATTAACCGGCTGTAGCCGACGGCATCAGCACTGAGAATCGCTCTTATTTTGCGAGTTAGTCGTTCCTTGGTCATAGTGACATTCTCAATTTACGACGATTATAGGTATCAGTTAAAAAATAACGCTAAAATGGGTTCAAGCAAATTCATCGAATTGTCATCCATCCTAACCATCCAATCCCGCAGTCAACAGATTAAATCAACGAGGAGAATATTCCGGAATTAGGCATCAAGACCCTTAATGGTGCTTGAAATTAAGCTCGCGTAATTCACCACACTCTATTTCGCTGGTAAGGAGGATTTTGGGAACAAGACCAATCGCATCTGAATCTTTAACGATCTGTTTCGATATGGAAAAAGAATCACAAAGAATGTCGGAATGCACAAAGGTCTGTCTGTCGATGTGGATGTCATCGCTCGGCGACTTAATGAACGGAAACAGACGGATGGGGAGTTGGCAAGAAACCATGATAAATTGGCTTGCAGTCTTTTGATCAATCACTTTGTTATCAAAAATTGGATGGTTAAACCTGCAACAATATACACCGATACGCTTTTTCAGCGGCAACTGGCCCAGCGAAAACGAAGCCCGAGAATTACTTGACGAACTTTTCTATCAGCGAGCGATCCTGGAAACCTGATGATGTTGTCAGACTGACGAATTGAGTTCCGAAAAATGGTCCGGTGGATTCGCAAATGTGTTGTTCAACGCCAATTCGTCGAATTTCCAATATGGCTACCTACTGACCTGGCAGGGAAATTTTGCGGGAAATGATGACCAGCCCGACATTAATACCGGTGCGTTACAGCCGTTTGCCTTCTACCAGCTTGGCAAGGGGCTTTACCTGCGTTCGGCACCGATCTGGGTCTATAACTTCGACAATGACGATTACAGCATCCCTATAGGGTTGGGCATCGGTCAAGTTTTTCCTAAGGGAAAGACGGTATTTAATATTTTTCTTGAGCCCCAAATATCAGTGGCTGATCGCCGATCGGGTTTTCCTGAATGGCAAATTTTTATAGGATTTCTCATGCAATGGGCCACGGGTTACTGCGAATAGGAAAAGCAATAAAGAAAAAAGTAAAGCTTGAAGAAGCATTTCATAAATTGCAGACGGTGCCCGGCATCGGCAGTATACTATCGATGACCATTATGCTGGAAGTCGTTGATATCGGCCGCTTTCCTCAAGTCGGCAACCTTGCTTCCTATTGCCGGTGTGTATCTTCCAATCGACTTTCTAATGGTAAAAACGGCAAACGCTATCTGAGCCGGGCCTTCACCTAACAAAAATTCCGGTTAATATGACGATATCGTCTGGCTATATCGCTGTAGAGCGGCAGATCGCATTCATCACCATATGCAATTCCGCCACGGTCGGTTCCAGAAAGATATGATGAAACTCTCCTAACTTAACGGTTTTGATTAAAATCGAAATGCTGGCACATGAATTGCTATCAAAAAAAATGTTCCTTGGCGCAACCTTTAATCTCACCCTGTAATAAAAATGGTGAAGGTGGAGGGAAAAATGGAAAAAAGCAGGATTCGACGCCATCGATTGGTAACCGAATTGTCTCAGCTTTTCAATTTGGAAACCAGCTTGGATACGGTGCTTGCGGTTTCCATGTACAAGCTCAACCAATATATGGCTTCCGAAAGGTCATCGATTTTTATATTTGACCCATTAAATAAGCAACTCACCTCATATTCATCCCTTGATCTTGCGAAGCAGGAAATCCGCATGTCGAAATCGACCGGTGTGGCTGGATGGGTGTTTGAGCACCGCATGCCTGCAATAATAAATGACGCCTATAAAGACAGCCGTTTTTTCAGAGGGGTAGACGATATGACGGGGTTTCGCACGCGCAATCTGATCTGCACGCCCATGATTGATAACAACGGGAAATGTTTAGGCACCATTCAGTCGCTAAATAAAAAAAACGGAGATTTCACAACTGACGAACTTGAATTGTTGGACGTGACCGCCCGTTTGGTGGCTGCCGCTCTAAACAAAAACAGAGGTTACGATGAAATCCTCACCACAAACATTATCTGCGGAAAAATGGGAAACAAATCGTCTATTGAATTGGCGATCCCTGCCTGAATGTGTAAACATGCTTTGCAGTATTTTTATAATGATAAGCAGTTTTTTCGCTCATGTTCGTGGACAATTAATTTTCTCATATAGTACAAAAAACAGCATCACCTTCCAAAGGATAGTGCTATTCTGTAAAATTCCCCAATTAATGAGTTAGCAGCGAACAAAGCGACCCTAATCTCGAACTCATAGAATTCTTTGACAATTCCCCCCTAATCCAGTATCCTAAAAAATTCAAAAGATTCCAATCATTTACGAGGGCCTTAGGGATGACCTATAACTTTGATCCAGAACGGTGGTATGAAAACGAGTATTCGACGCTTGAAACCCTTTATAAAAATGGAACCATAACCGACAGCGAGTTTGATGATCGGTGCTCAAATTTGCAGAAACGTTACGAGGAAATGTTATCCCGTTTGGATGGTACATATCTAATTGCCAAGGAAGGAGAAAGGAATGACAATTAAACAGGACCTGAAAGCGCTGCAGAAAGAGTTCAAGGCATTGGGGCCAAAGATGGAAAAACTGACCAAGGCAATTGGTTTCCGGATCCTGATGATTGGAGACTAATCGCCAGTATCAATCCCAACATATTTAGATAGCAGATATTCAAGTATGTATAACGCCATCGCTCAAAGGCAGGCACCAGCGTCATTTTTCGCGCCGTCGATGGTGTGCCCGTTGGTATCTGTCCGCTGCGGCGTTTTGTCCGTCACCGCAGCTGCATGACACAACCTTGATGTCGATCCGTACAAAACTATTTTTATTTCCACTTCTGCTCCACTGCGGCTGGCACACTGTGTAACCGCAATGGAGCTCTTCACCCCGCAAAGCATTGCGGTCTTAGCCTTAGGTATTTGCCTCGTATTGCCACGCTCCCGTCTTGAACATGCCCTCGGGGTCGTGCTTCTTCTTGAGAGCCCGCAGACGCTTCATGGTTTCTTCCGGAAAGACGCGCCGCATTTCGTTTTCGTTCTCGGGCATGGCGTTGTTGAGGTACGTCGTCACGTGAAACGGTTTCAGCGATTCGACGAAGCTGTCGCACCACTTCTTGCAGGTGGTGCGTTTGTCGTCGTCGTCGTCGGACCAGCCGGTGAGAGCCGTGCACCAAAGGCGTCCGCCGCGAGCGCCGAATGAGGTGGAGGCAGGATCAGCCTCGCCTACGGCGCCATTGACCTCCATGAAGAGCAGGAACGTGCAAGTCTTCGACGCGAATTCGGACTTCTTGTTCCAGGTTTTGACAGCGGTGTCGACGATGGCCTGCACTGCCCTGTTGTCACGGGGGTCCCAATCGACAAAGACACCCTTGTCCCAGTAGTTGGCATTGTACGGGAAGGCCTCGTCCAGCGCCGCCTGTATCGCTGTGTACGGCAGCTGGGCGTCCTGTCGCACCAGAGTGCCGCCCCCGTAAGCGGCCAATTCGTCACAGGCGGTCTTGGCTGTATCTTTGCTCTCGCCCACGATCAGTGGGATGACTCCGCACAGGGGGTGGCCATCAGGAGAATGCAAGAACGCAAACTGGAGGGTTTCGGTGTTTTTGCGATCGGGGCGGGCGATGCGGCGGAGCCACGACGTCATCACCTCTTTGGCCTTGTCGGCACCCCAAAGGATGGGGCCGCCGCGGATGATTCCGTTGTTGGGCATGTCGTGCAGCTTGAGAACGAACTCGGTGACGATTCCGAAGCTGGCGCCGTTGCCGCGCATGCCCCAGAACAGCTCCGGGTCGTTAGATTCGTCCACCCGGACGACCTTGCCCGTTGCGGTCACCAATTCGTAGCCGACGATGCTATCAACGACCGCTCCTAGCCACCGGCTCAGATGACCGATGCCACCGCCGAGCGCAACGCCTGCAAATCCGGTGTGCGAGACCGAACCAGTGATGCAGATGAGGTTGTGAAGGGCGGTCTCGTGATCGACATCGCCTCCATCTGCGCCCGCTTGCACGTACGCCAGCTTTTTTACGGGGTCGACTCGGACAGTGCTCATCCGCTGAAGGTCGATGACGACCGCGTCGGTCGCCATGCCATAGGGAGAGTGGGCGCCCTTGCCGCGCACGGTAATCGGGAGTCTGTTCTCGCGGCAGTAATTCAACGTCGTCACGACGTCGCGCACTCCTGAAGCGATGACGAAACCCAAGGGATTTGCGCGTGTATTCAGGTCGTGGTTCCATCCTCGGAAACGGGCAACG
>Ga0316578_10000945_pt1 | contig 11046 bp, 7 predicted proteins | sample J0NA_2_FD_203076 | JGI IMG/M metagenome (GOLD analysis project Ga0316578, IMG submission 203076) | Rhizosphere microbial communities from salt marsh grasses in Alabama, United States - J0-2_160517rDrC | ecosystem: Host-associated > Plants > Roots > Rhizosphere | place: USA: Alabama | collected...
ACCGCATCCCCGACGTACTGCATCACCGTGCCTCCCTCGGAAAGAATGGCACGATTCATCTCGGCGCGGTGACGGTTCAGCTGTTGGGCCAGAACCGCCGGGTCCGCGTGTTCCGCGATGGTCGTGTATCCCCGGATGTCGCTCATCACGATCGTGACCACCAGTCGTTCGATCTCACCGGCTGCCGACCCCCGAGTGCGTACCTGGTCGGCCAACCCGGTCGGGAGCAGACGGCTCAGGCTCTCGCCCTGCTCCTCGCGCTCGACGATTGCACGGTGCAGCCGGCGTAGCCGGTCGAGCGCGCCGGATTGACCGGCCGACACCCCTTCGGCGAGACGCACGAACAACTGCTCGACGCGGTCGTCGACGGCGCCGGGCGTGCTGTGGAGCGCGGCTGCGATGGCCTTGATCGTGCGGCCGTTGGCGATCATCTCGAGCAGCTCGTCGTCCTCGGCGTCGAGCCCGCCGGTCGAGCGCACCGGGTTGATCAACGCCGACACGATCACCGGATCGAGCATCGACCCGCCGGTGGCCACCTCGCGGATCGCGCGGGCGAGCTGATCGCCTTCGGCGATGCGGTCCTTGAGGAGGTACGCGTATCCGGCGGAACCCTCGGCCAGGAGCGCCACGGCGTACTCGGGGTCGTCGTACTGGCTGAGGATGACGATGCCGGTGCCGGGATGCCGCTTGCGGATCTCCTTGCAGGCATCGATGCCCTCGGATTCGAAGTGCGGTGGCATCCGGATGTCGCTGACGACGACGTCGGGATGTGCGTCGAACGCCCCGGCGACGAGTCCGTCGTAGTCCTCGGCGATGCCGATCACCTCGACGTCCGGGTCTCGCTGCAGCATCGCCTCCACGCCGGCGCGGATCAGGGCACTGTCGTCCGCGAGGAACACCGAGATCGCACCCACGTGTTCCACTCTCGTCCCTCGATGGTCCGAGCGACAGGGCGTCACCCTGCGTCGACGTGGGGGTGCTGGCACCCCGAGGACGCGCTCAATCGCAGCTCGGCGAGTCCGCTCGGGAGACGAGAAGGGTGCCGTCGGACGCGACGACGTCGCGCACCAGCAGGGCGGACGATGTGTCGGACCATCGGGTGTCGCCGGCGCCGAGGTCGGCAGCGTCCAGGCGGTCTGCGCCGCCGTTCGGACCGCGCCACGACGACCAGAGCACCAGATCGCCGACGATCCACGCGTCGCCCGGAGTCGCCTCGAGTCGCCAGCGGGTGTCGCCCGTCGAGCCGTCCCAGGCCACCATGCCGTCGCCGAAGCGACCGATCACCGTCGATCCGGCCGCATCGAAGGCCGTTGCGGACAATCCGGCGCCCACCGTCCCGTCGACCGGCCCCTCGATCCGCCAGCGCTCAGTCCCGTCTCGACGGTCGAGCGCCACGACCGCCGACGAGGGACCGAGCTCGACCCCTTCGGAGTCGATCCACGACATGGTCAGCAGGTTCACGACGAGCGTCTCGTCACCGAGCATCAGGCCCGTTCCGATCTCGGAAATGCCGAGGTCGCGGGACCAGCGGACGGTGCCGTCCGCTGCACCGATCGCCACGACCGTGGTGTGCCCCGCCCGCTGCTCGGACATCCCGGAGAGCCGCGCGAACACCAGCGCGTCGTCGTCGACGACCAGGTCGATCACCTGCTCGGCCTCGAACGTCACCGTCCACTCGGAGGACCCGTCGGTCGCATCGAGCGAGCTGAGTTGCGAATCGAAGCCCCGCCGATCCGGCCACTGGACCAACTCGGCCAACGCGATCGTCTGCCCCCGGCTCGCGACCAGCGGATCGGGCCAGGCCGCCGGCCGCGTCCACCGCGGCGAACCGTCGCCGAGATCCAGTCCCCGCACGTCGGACGCGCCCGAGCTGACGACCAGGTCGGAGGCGAGCGCGACCGCTCGCGAACCGAACCCGCCCTCGATGGGCGTCGACCACTTCGTCGTCCCCGTCGCCGGGTCGAGCAGCGTGAGCTCCCCGCGATCGGAGCAGCGCCGGTAGCCGACGACGGCGACCACGTCGTCGGTCGTCTCCATGGCGCCACCGACGGGTACGTCGGTGCGATTCCAGCGCTCGGTTCCGTCGTCGTCGGACAGCGCGGAGAGTGACGTGGACGCGTCCGACCCACAGCCCACCGCCGAGACAGCGACACCCAGGGCGAGCGCGGTCACGAGTACTCGAGAGCGTCTCCGAACGAATCGAGGTTCCGCCGTCGGGGTCACCCGTTCCAGTCTGGTCGAGTTCGACGTCGAGATCAGGGGTGCTGGCACCCCCACGAGCCACCGGGCCTCATCCTTTCGGGCCGCAGCGCCGGCGAGTAGAACTCCGTGCGATGAGTCGGGAATTCGCGCTTTGGTGAACGCGGCTGAGCGGATGCGGGCGTGGTCGCTCGTGCGGCGACACTGGCGGGCGACGATCGCCGTCGGTGTCTTCGCGGGCGTTGCGGGTGGACTCGCGCTCGGGGCGTGGGGCATCGCCCGGCGCACGTCATCGGTCTACGACCGGTTCGTCGAGTACGAGGACACCGCGACCCTGTCCGTCCTCGGCTGCTTCGACGGCATCACCGAAGCGGACATCTACGCGGACTACGGCGGCAACTACGACGCCGCCTGCGGCGACTATGACTACGCCGATCTGCGGGACTTCCTCGAGTCCCGCCCGGAGGTTGCCAGCGCCGGACGGATGACCCTCGCGATCAGCCAGGTGGCGCCTGCAGCACGGCCCGACACCGGTTGGCGACAGCTGGTGCCGGTCGCGATCGACCTCGAGACCCTTGATGCGCTCGGTCGGCCGATCGTGGTCGAGGGCCGGCTCGCGGACCCCGAGGTGGCGACCGAGGCGACCATCAACGAGGAGGCGGCGACCCGCCTGGGCGTCGGTGTCGGCGACCAGGTCGTCGTCACGCCCTACCGCCGTGACGAGTTCGATCTGGCCGGCGAGGGAGCCGACGCGGCGGGTGGCACCCCGAGCGTGGTCGACGTCGTGGGCATCACACGCCGACCGTCGGATCTCGTGGGTCGCCTCGGCGGGACGAGCATCTACGAAGACGCCAGCGCCGTGCTGCTCGGGCCCGCCTGGTGGGACGCCGTCGACGGCGAGTTCGCGCGCTACAGCATCGGCGTCCTCGTCGAGACCGGGCCGGGCCATTCGAACGATGACGTGATCGCCGCCGTCAGAGCGTGGGCTGCCGACCGGGAATGGCAGTTCGAGACAGGTTCCACGCTGGGCCAGGACAACCAGCAGACCGTCCGTGACGCGATCGAGTTGCAGGCGTTCGGCGTGCGCCTCGTCGCGGTGGTGCTCGCGCTCGCCGCCCTGCTGTTCGCGGGGCAGGCCGTGGCCCGCCAGTCACGAAGCGAGTGGAGCGATGCCCACGCCCTCGCCGTCATCGGGATGGATCGACGCAGCATGGTCCGGTCGGCCGCGATCCGGGCGTCGGCCATCGTCGCCGTGGCAGTCGTCGCCGCTGCGCTCGTGGCGATCGGGACGTCATGGCTGGGACCGGTCGGCATCGGCAGGAGCGCCGAGCCGGACCCCGGAATCGACCCGGATGCGTCGGTGCTCGCAATCGGACTGCCCATCGTTGCCCTGCTCGTGGTCGTCTGCTCCCTGCTGCCTGTGGCGACCAGTCGCAGGCAGTCGACGGCGTCGAGCGCAGTCCGTCCCCGTGCGACCCCGGGAATGCCTGCGGCAGGGCTCGCGGGCGTTGCGATGTCGCGTTCTCGGCGGAGTGGGCGGCTCGCGCTCGGTGCGGCCATCGCCGGTGTCGCCACCGCAGCCACGGTCGGCGTTGCGGCGTTGACGCTCCTCGGCAGCTACGACCGACTCGTCGATGATCCGGCGCGATACGGATCACCGTGGGACGCGCAGGTCGGCAACGTCGGTTCGATCCAGCAAGAGATACAGACGAGGGAGCGTCTCGCGACGATCCCGGGCATCGAGTCGGTGGTGGGCCTGACCTCGCTCGACGGGCTCGGGGACGATCCGGGGTTCGTGCTCGTCGCCGGCGAGCAGCTGCTCGGTGACGCGGACGTCGGGACGCTCCTCGCCGGCCGTCTCCCGTCGGCGCCGGACGAGATCGCGCTGGGCCGGTTGAGCATGCGCGAACGGGGGTTCGACCTCGGTGACGAGTTCGTCGTCACACATCCGAGCGATCCCTCGGTGCAGGCCGCGCTCACGGTCGTCGGCGAGGTCGTCGTCAACAGCGGCTACACGACTCGTCCCGGTGTCGGTGGGCTGGTCACGGACGGCTTCGTCGACCTCGTGAGTCCCGATACGAGGAGCCAGGTCTACGCCGTGTGGGTCGATCCGGCCGCCGATCGCGACGCGACGATGGCCGCGCTCCGGGCAGCGTTTCCGACGACGTTCCTCGAGCACAGCACGCCGACGCAGGTGTCGAACCTGGGTCTGGTCTCCGATCAGCCGACCGTCGTCGCCCTCGCGGTCGCGCTCCTGGCCGGGGCCGCGCTGACCCATGCGCTCGTGATGTCGGTGCGCCGGAGCCGTCGCGAGATCGGCGTGTGGCGGTCGATCGGCTTCACGCGAGGTCAGGTGATCGCCGCCGTCGGGTGGCACGCCACGCTGCTGTCGGCGATCGGTCTCGCCCTGGGGATTCCTCTCGGCGTGGTCGCCGGCCGGCTGGCATGGCGACTCATCGTCGACGACCTCGGCGTCGCCTCTCAGCCGGTGGCGCCCTTCGCCGGGTTGGCCGTCGTCGTCGCCGTCGTGCTCCTGGTCGCCAACGTGGCGGCGCTGGTCCCCGGTGTCTCCGCGGCTCGTCTGCGTCCCGCCGTCGCTCTGCGCACCGAGTGATCGACCCTCCGGCGATCTCGGTGACGTCGGTCCCGCACACCGGGACCCAGACCACCGGGAACGTCAGCCCGGTGGACGGTCGGACAGGTAGAGCAGCACCGCCATCACGCGGCGGTGGACGTTCGGCTCCTCGCCCAGACCCAGCTTCGAGAACAACGAGTTGATGTGCTTCTCGACCGCCCGTTCCGACAGCACCAGCGAGCCGGCCACGGCCGCGTTGTTCTTGCCCTGGGCGATCTCCGACAACACGTCGAGTTCGCGAGGCGTCAGGCGTTCGAGCGGCGACTGCCTCGTGCGCGTGCGGGTCTCGACGAGCGACTCGACGACCTTGGGGTCGATCACCGAGCCGCCGTCCGCGACCTCGCGGATCGCCTGGATCAGTTCGCTCCCCTCCGACAGGCGCTCCTTCAGGAGGTAGGCCCGTCCCTCGGACCCACCCTCCAGCAGCCGGAGCGCGTACGCCGGCTCGATGTACTGCGACAGTACGACGACGCCGATCTCCGGATGGCTCGAGCGGAGCTCCGCGGCGGCCGTGATCCCCTCATCGGTGCCGGTGGGCGGCATCCGTATGTCGGTGAGCACGACGTCCGGAGGGGACTGTTCGATCGCATCGAGCAACTCGGGGAGGTCGCCACACAACGCCGTGATCTCGATGTCGTCGTACTGGCCGAGCAGGCGGACCACGCCTTCGCGGACCAGCAGGGAGTCGTCCGCAACGACCAGTCGGATCACAGGCGCCGACGCTACTGCACTGCGGAAATCGTGATGATGCTCTCACGGTCGCCTTACTCGGCTCCTTCATCGTGTTCACCGTGGTCGTTCACGCTGCGTCTCGTCATCGAGATCCCTCGACGACCGCACCCTCGAAAGGACAGGACATGACCAACGCAACCTCGACCAACCGCTCGGGCCGGAGGGGCCTGACGATCGGCCTCGCCGGAGGGCTCCTCGCCGGCACGGCTGCCGGCCTCGTGTTCGGCGTGCCGGGCCTCTCGAGTGCGAGCGCCGGCCCGGGTGTGACCGCGGCGCTCGTGCAGCAGACCGACGAGGTCGATCCCGCGACGGATCCGGTGGCGGAACCCGGAGCGAGGCTGCGTGACCTGCTGCAGCCACTCGTCGACGACGACACGATCACCGCCGAGCAAGCCGACGCGGTTGCCACCCACCTCGCCGAGAACCGCCCCGGGCCGGGGGAGTTCGGCGACCGCCACGGACCGGGTGGACGACACCGCCCGGGCTTGTTCGGTCGGGGCGTCGCGTCAGAAGCGCTCACCGATCTGCTCGACATCGATGCCCAGGAACTGCGCCAGCAGCTGCACGACGGCGCAACGCTCGCCGAGATCGCCACGGCGCAGGGCGTCGAGCCCCAGGCGGTCATCGACGAGCTCGTCGGTGAGCTCGAAGAGCGCGTGAACAACGCCGTCGAGAACGGCCGGATCGATCAGGCCGAGGCCGACGAGCGCCTTGCGGACGCAGAGGCGAAGATCACCGACATGGTCAACAACGGCCGACCGGACCGCCAGGCGCCCGAGACCGACCAGGCCGACTGAGCACCGCGCGGACGTGACGCCGGGGGTCGAACCCCGGCGTCACGCCGTAGCGTCGAGCGGGTGATCTGTGTCGATCTCGACGGTGTCGCACTCGCCCAGCCCGACAAGGTGCTCTTCCGCGACGTCGACGTCACCGTGTCGACCGGCGACCGCATGGCGATCGTCGGCGTCAACGGGTCGGGCAAGACCACGCTGTTGAGGATCATGACCGGCGCGCTCGAGCCCGACTCGGGTGAGGTGCGCTTCGGCCGAGGTGTGCGGATCGCCTCGCTCGAGCAGGATCCGGCGCTTCCGGCCGGCACCGTGCGCGAGTTCCTCGGTGACTCGTGGGAGGTCGCAGCGACCGCCACGAAGCTCGGCGTGCAGCCGTTGTTCGATCGCCGGACCGACGAGCTGTCCGGTGGGCAGGCCAAGCGGGTCGCGCTGGCCAAGGTGCTCGCCGACGACGAGCACGGCGACCACGACATGGTGGTGCTCGACGAGCCGACCAATCACCTCGACCTCGAAGCGATCGAATGGCTCGAGTCACGCCTCGTCGCCATGAAGTCGGCGCTCGTCCTCGTCACCCACGACCGGCATGCGCTCGACCGGCTCACCACGGGCGTCGGTCCGAGCAGGGTGGTCGAACTCGACGGCGGGCGGTGCTTCGTCCACCAGGCCGCCGCAGGTTCCAGCGCCTACGCCACCTACCTCGACGCCCGTGCCGAACGGATCGACCGTGAGGCGCAGGAGGAGTCGACCCGCAGGATCCTGGCTCGCAAGGAGCTGGCGTGGCTGCGTCGCGGAGCACCCGCCCGGTCCACCAAGCCCAAGGCTCGTCTGCGGTCTGCGCACGAGATCGTCTCCAGCGGCCCGGCACCGGCGGGCGTCCGGGGCAGCGAGCTGCAGTTGGGCGTCGGAACGGCGCGCCTCGGCAACCAGGTCGTCGAACTCGACGACGTCGCGCAGCGCTTCGGTGTTGGAACGCCGGACGAGCTCACGGTGTTCGAACACGTCGATCTGCTCATCGAGCCAGGCGCGCGCCTCGCCGTCGTGGGACCGAACGGGTCGGGCAAGTCGACGTTGCTCGACATCGTCGCCGGCCGCACGGAGCCCGCGAGTGGCACGGTGCGGCGGGGCAGGACCGTGGTGGTCGGCTTCGCCGATCAGCACTCGTCCGACCTCGACCCGGACGCGGTCGTGCGAGAGCTGGTCGCCGGCCCGCATCGCGAACCCGACCATCGTGATCGGGCACTGCTCGAACGGTTCTGGTTCGACTCGACGGCGCAGTACGCGCCGGTACGGATGCTGTCGGGAGGAGAACGACGCCGTCTCCAGCTCGTCATGGTGCTGGCCACCGAGCCGAACCTGTTGATCCTCGACGAGCCGACCAACGACCTCGACCTCGACACGCTGCGCTCACTGGAAGCGTTCCTCGACGACTGGCCGGGTGCGCTCGTCGTGGCCAGCCACGACCGGGCCTTCCTCGACCGGGTCGCCGACCACGTCCTGGCCATCGATCCCGCAGGATCGGTTCGCCGGGTGCCCGGCGGGGTCGCGGGGTGGTTGGCCGAGAGATCTTCACCGGCGGCGATCGCCCCGGGTGCCGGGCGCGCGAGGAACGGGCGCGCGAGGAACGATCCGGCCCCAGTGCGTGCGAAGCGCGCGGGCCCGACCCAGTACACGATCGGACGCCAGCTCCGCGAGACCGAGCAGGCCATGGTCAAGGCACAGAGGCAGGTCGACCGGCTCACCGAACGCCTCGCCTCCGTGACCGACCACCAGGAGCTCGGCGCGCTCGGCACCGAACTCGCACGTGCGCAGGAAGCGCTCGACACGCTGGAGTCGCGTTGGCTCGAACTCGCGGAGCTGCAGCACGACTGACTGCCGAACCGGTCGAACCTCAGAGATCGCGGACGAAGCCCTCGACGTCGTCGATCACCACCAGGATGACGCGGTCGACGCCAGTGCGGTCCATCTCGCGGCGAACCGGATGAGCCGGGTCGAGCAGATCGGGTGACCAGTGGACCCACGTGGTGGTCACGAACGAACGGCCCGTCGCCGCCGTCCTCGCCGCGGCCAACAGCTCGTCGCGCCTCGGGTGGTTCCACGCGACGTTCACCCCCTCGGCCCGGAGCCCGGCGATCGTGGCCAGCTTCGTGCTGTTGACGCCGATGATGCGCGGTGGCACCGGCGTCGGCATCGAGAACGACGCGAACCGGTCACCTCGCTCGGGGTGCCACATCTCGTCGGTGAGGTCGAGCAGCTCCTCGACGCGCGCGTGACGGGTCTCCAGGCGTCCCTCCACCGGCGCCCCGACGGCGTGCTGCTCGGTGGCCCAGGCACTCGTGGGTGACGTGCCGGCGCCGACACCGAACAGGAACCGACGACCGGAGATCTCGCTGACCGAGGAGGCCGCCACGGCCAGGGTTCCGACCTGGCGATTCCAGGTGTTGGCGACCATCACGCCGAGTTCGACCGTGGACGTCGCCTCGGCGAGCGCGCCCAACCACGTGAAGCACTCGAGGCTCCGATCGCCACCCAGCGCCACCCCGGCGATGTGATCGTGGACCCAGATGGCGTCGAAGCCGGCCCGTTCCGCCCGAACGGACGCGTGGCGCAATGTCGGCCAATCGGTGTGGCTCGAGGCGAGCTGAACGTCGACGGCGACCATCTCCGCAGCCTACGAATTCCGGCCATGGCCGGTCGTCGGGCGTGACGCTCGGTCGTCGTGTCGGGCTGGGGCGCCGAGTCGTTCAGCGGTCCTGCCAGGTGCTGATGCACGCCTCGTTGCCCTCGGCGTCGGCGAGCACCCACCACGCGCGGGCGTACCTGTCCGTCACGAGTGTCCCGCCGGCCTCGAGTGCGGTGGCCACTCGCTCCTCCGCGACGTCGTGGGGCACGACGACGTCGAGGTGGATCCGGTTCCGCTCGGTGCGGGGCTCGACCATCTGCTGGAACCAGACCGGCGGGCCGACCCCCAACGGATCGACGAGAACGCCCCCGTGGTCCTCGTAGCCGAGCACGGCTGACCAGAACGGTCGGATCCGATCGGCGTCCATCGCGTCGATGGCCAACTCCAGCGCTCGAGTGCTCGATGGATCGGAGGTGGCACCGATCTCCGCCGCAGCCGCCGAGATCGCCCGGGCCACGTCGACGTCGAGCGTCGTCAGGCCGCCCGTCGCGTGTGTCGTCAGCACCACGTGAACCCGGCCGGGGTAGCGGATCTCGCAGTCGGGGTGATGGTCGTGCGCTTCGGCGATCTCGGCGATCGTCGTGACGAACCCGGCCGCCGCCGGGTAGTCGGACGTCCGGAAGGTCGCGTGGATCGAGTCGAGCACCACCCGCCAGTCGTCCACTCCGTCGAGGCGTCCGAACGCCTCGGGTGTGAGCTTCGTGTACTCCATGGTCAGAGTGAACCACAACCGGGGGAGTGCACGAGCGGGGCGCCCTTCTCCGTGACACCCGATCCGTAGAGTGGACGAAGCATGACTGACGACGAGCTGTTCGCCGACGACATTCCGCACCCCGCCGACAGCGTGTTGCCCGACGCGATCGCCGATCGCGGTCCGTCACCGTTCTCGCACGGCCTCAACCCGGATCAGCTCGATGCCGTGGCGCACGAGTCGGGGCCGCTGCTCGTGATCGCCGGAGCGGGATCGGGCAAGACCCGTGTCCTCACTCATCGCATCGCCCACCTGATCCACAACGGCGTCCACCCGTCGAAGATCCTGGCCATCACCTTCACCAACAAGGCGGCGACCGAGATGCGCGAACGGGTGGGTGCGCTCGTCGGACCGGTCGTCAAGACGATGTGGGTGTCCACCTTCCATTCCGCCTGCGTGCGCATCCTGCGGGCGAATGCCGATGCGCTCGGCTACCCGCGCCAGTTCTCGATCTACGACGCGGCGGACTCGAATCGCCTCACCGGCTACGTCATCCGCGACCTCGGCCTCGACCCGAAGCGATTCACGCCGCGCGGCGTCCACGCGATCATCAGCCTCTGGAAGAACGAGCTGATCGACCCGGACGAAGCCCAGCGCCGGGCGCAGAACATCTTCGACCGCAAGCACGCCGACGTGTACGCCGAATACCAGGCCCGCCTGCACAAGGCCGGTGCGATGGACTTCGACGACCTCCTCACCAACACCGTCAAGCTGTTCCGCGAGCACGGCGACGTGCTCGAGCACTACCGGCAGCGGTTCGAGCACATCCTCGTCGACGAGTACCAGGACACCAATCAGGCCCAGAACGAACTGGTGCTGCTGCTCGCCGACGGTCACCGCAACGTCTGCGTCGTGGGCGACAGCGACCAGGGAGTGTACGGATGGCGCGGGGCGGACCTCCGCAACATCCTCGAGTTCGAAGAGGCGTTCCCCGACGTCACGACGGTGATCCTCGACCAGAACTATCGGAGCACGCAGACGATCCTCGACGCCGCCAACGCGGTGATCGACAACAACGTCGAGCGCAAGCCGAAGTCGCTGTGGACCGACAGCGGAACGGGCGAACGCATCGTTCGCTATCACGCCGAGGACGAGGGCGACGAGGCCACGTGGGTGGCGGGGACCGCCCGTCAGCTCCACGCCGACGACGGCGTCAACTTCCGCGAGATGGCGGTGCTGTATCGCACGAACGCCCAGAGCCGGGTGATCGAGGAGGCGTTCATGCGTCTCGGGGTGCCGTACAAGGTGGTCGGTGGCA
>Ga0316578_10000946_pt1 | contig 11025 bp, 12 predicted proteins | sample J0NA_2_FD_203076 | JGI IMG/M metagenome (GOLD analysis project Ga0316578, IMG submission 203076) | Rhizosphere microbial communities from salt marsh grasses in Alabama, United States - J0-2_160517rDrC | ecosystem: Host-associated > Plants > Roots > Rhizosphere | place: USA: Alabama | collected...
TGTATTGGATATTTTTTCAGAGCGGGTCCTGGTCTTGAGCCCTGATGGCCAGTACCGCGCCCAAAAAAAATTCCCGAAAGATGGCGGTTTCTTTTCCGATCTGACGGTGGACTATAAAGAAACGCATTTTCTGATCGACAGTGTCAATGCCACGGTCTTTACAGCTGGAAAAGATGCCGCAGCATTTTTGCCGCTTACTCAAAATCTGAAAGAATATATGCGGTTTCCAACCGCAATTACCACCGATACCAGGGGACGGATATATCTGGTCGATCGCAATGGCAGCCGGATTATCATTCTCGGATCCGATGGGTCTCTGCTCGAGCGACTCTCTGCCATGGGGTGGAAGGAAGGTCTTTTGAACTATCCGTCTCAACTGTGTATCAACAGCAGGGGGGAAATTTTTATTGCGGATACGAACAACAACCGCGTTCAGATATTTGCCGTTAAAGAGTAAAAGACAGAGGTTCAAATCCTCTTGGGGACGCCAGCTAAAAGGGGTGACACTCCAGACAGCCGCGGGTATTCTGGCTGTAATCCCAGCGCATGGCATTCTTATAAGCGCTGGCATGGGCCCGGTGGCATGAAAGGCAGAACAACTGGGCCCCGTGAAGGTCGTCGGCATTTCCCGAAGGATGTTCGGCCGGGGTGATGCGGTCGGACAATCCGGACCAATGCCTAAAATCGGCATGACGGGCCCCGGCAATCGTAATCCCCACCGGATGCTGGCGCCAGCCTCGCGCTCCGCGGCTGCTGCTGGTACGGTTAAATCGCTCATGACACGCCCCGCAAAAATCGTTCATCCCTGAAATATAAACATTGTTCTGATACAGAGGATCCCCGATGGCATCAACGATGGTCGAGCGTCCGTTGATCTGTTTTTTCAGGTTGCGGTAATTGCCATTGTCGTGGCCATCATGGCAGCTCAAACAGCCAAAATCGTTCAGGGAATCACCACCCGGCGGGGTAAAATCATTTTCCTGGTCAATGGATAAAATATTATGCCCCACTTCATCCGAAACCATCGTCGGGGTAAATGAACCGGCGGCCAGATCCTGTAGGCCATTAAAGACCTGCGGCGGATTCAGCCCTGAAACATTTAAAGCGGCATCGTGGCATGTCAGACAAAACGTACTTTCCGAAAGCATGGGGTCGTTTGTAACAACGGTTGGGGTTCCACCTTCACTTTCTGTAAGCTGGTGACAGACAGCACATTGAAGACCGGCGTGCGCACTCCAGGCGCTTGAAAATATCCCTAAGGTCAGTATGCAGCTGCCAAAAAAAATCAACAGGTTTTTAACACCCTTGACAGTGTGTTTCATGATCGTTTACCGAGTCCAGAGGTTAAACTCAACATATCAAATCCGAATAGAACGATTTCAATCCTAATATCGGCTAAATTGGGCTGTGCTTAAGGGATTTTTGTAATGTCTACTTTGGGAGAGAGAAGTTCTTGATCTTATGGCAAGAGTGGCCTATGCATTTTTAATGAAAAATGATACGATTCGGGCTACTTTATTTTCTCAAATGAAAAGGAGACAACATGTATTTGCCCAAAATTTACGAAAAGTTTTCTAAGAACTTTCCGGATGTTTTTAAAAATTTTCAGGAACTCGGAAAGACCTGCCGGGAGTCCGGGCCGCTCGCTAAAAAATACCAGGACCTCGCCAATCTGGGTATCGCCATCGGGGCCAATTCCCGCGGGGCGGTGATGTCTCAGACCCGCAAGGCCCTGGAATCGGGTGCCAGCAAAGAAGAAATTGCCCATGTCGTTTTATTATCCTTGACGACTATCGGTTTTCCGAACATGATTGCGGCCATGAGCTGGGTGAATGAAGTGCTGGAAGGCTCTTGACCTCCTGTTGAAGAAATGCTACGAAACCATCTGGTTTTTGACCCAGGTCAAAGACACAAACCGCTTTAACGGTTATATAAGATCTTAGGTCTGAATTTTTTTTGAGTTCTGTTATGTTAATTTTAACATATGCCACGGAGTGGGTTCCGGTTTCAGAATACAGAAGTCAGACGACAGAAGACAGATAGAAAAACGGAAAGATGAAATACCATATCTGATTTCTGTTTTCTGTCCTCTGTCATCTGCTTACCGGCCTGTGTCATCTGTTTAATGATCTCAGAATAAGGAAAATAGACCATGGAAGACTTTGAAGTGCTGCTGGAAAGTTCGGCCGAGGCCCATGGCCATCTTTGCCCCGGGCAGGTGGTGGGTGTCCGTATGGCCATGCTGGGCTGCCGGATGATCGGGCTGGAAGAGCCCAGGCGTCACGATCAGATTAAAAAGCTGATTGTCTATGTGGAGATGGACCGCTGCACCGCCGATGCGGTGGCCCATGTGACCGGTGTTAAACTGGGGCGGCGCTCGTTAAAATTTATGGACTATGGCATTATGGCAGCCACCTTTGTAAATCTGGCAACCGGAGAAGCGTATCGGGTGGTTTCCACCGAAGCGGCGCGCAGCCTGGCCAGCGCCTATGCGCCGGAAATTGCCGATAAATCCCTGCAGCAGCTAAAAGCATACAAACGCATGCCTGACAGCGTGCTTTTTCGGGTACAGAAGGTCAGGGTGAAGATAAACGAATGCGATCTGCCCGGACCCACCCGCTACAAGGCCTTCTGCAGCCGCTGCGGCCAGGTGGTGCGCGACCAAAGAGAGGTCATTCAAGATGGCTCGGTTCTCTGCAAACCCTGTGCAAAGGAAAGCTATTTTACAGACGCGGCGGAAGTAACCTGGCCGGATATGAACTGGAAACCGGAGTGCAGTGTCACGCAAAGCCGCAAAGACGCAAAGATGGCCGAAACAAATTGTTATTAAGCCTTTTCGTGCTTTCGTGGTGAGATTTCCGCTCTACATTTCAACTGCCCTTGCGCAAGTACAAGGAGTTAAATCATGCTGAAAAAAATTGAGCTCAAAGATGCCGTCGGTACTAAATTAGCACACGATATGACCGAGATTCGTCCCGGAGAATTCAAAGGCGCTGCCTTCCACAAGGGTCACACCGTTTGCAACGAAGATCTCTGCCGCCTTCAGAAAATGGGAAAAAATCATCTCTATGTCATTGACCTCGATGAAGGCGAAATCCATGAAGACCAAGCGGCTGCCATTTTAGCCGATGCGCTGGCCGGAGACGGCATTGTCTGGAAGGACCAACCACGGGAAGGGAAAATAAAGCTGCTGGCAGAAAAAGACGGTCTGTTTGCCGTTAACACCGCTGCGCTGGCCGCCTTTAACATGGTCGATGAGGTCATGTGCGCCACCCTTCACAATCACACGATTGTTAAAAAAGGGGAACTGGTCGCCGCCACGCGCGCCATTCCGCTGATAATGAAACGCGCACCCATCGAACGGGCCGCAGCCATTGCCCGCCAGAACGGTGGGGTGCTCGCAATTCGACCCATCCGAAAAGCAAAAGTCGGCCTGGTGATTACCGGCAACGAAGTTTACCACGGTCTGATCGAGGACCGTTTTGCACCGATTCTTAGCGAAAAGGTCAAGGCTCTGGGTTCGGAAGTGGCCGGTGTGGCCTTTGCTCCGGATGATGCCGCGCTTATTCGCAAAGCCATCCGTTCCCACCTGGACCAGGGGTGTAATTTGCTGATGCTCAGCGGCGGCATGAGCGTGGACCCCGATGATGTCACGCGCCAGGGAATCCGCTCGGCCGGTGCCGGCGAGATGCATTACGGTGCAGCCGTGCTGCCCGGTGCTATGTTTCTGGTGGCTTATCTGGGGAATGTGCCGCTGCTGGGGGTGCCGGCCTGCGGCCTGTTTCACCGCATTACCGTGCTGGACCTGATACTGCCGCGGGTTTTAGCTGGTGAAAAAATCGGCAAGGCTGAGCTGGCGTTTCTGGGCCACGGGGGACTGTGCAAGGACTGTGAAGAATGCGTGTACCCGCACTGCCCATTTGGAAAAGGCACCTAATTGTAACCCTGGTAGATTGAGATGAAGTTTTTGGGTGGAAATTAAACTCGAAATTCGAAGCCCGCCTGATTTTATAAAATTGGCCGAAACAAATCCTAATATCGAATGATCAAAATTCAAAACAAAGTTTAGGACATTTGGATTTATTATTTTGAATTTGTTTCGAATTTCGATATTCGGATTTCGGATTTATTACGAGATTTATGAGGATAAGCTAAAATGAAATTAGTGGATGGATACGGACGATCAATTGATTACCTTCGTATATCAATCACCGATCATTGCAATCTAAAATGTTATTACTGCAAGCCGTTTTCGGGCCGCAGTCATCTGAAGCGTTCGGAGATTTTAACCTATGAGGAAATGCTAAACGTCACCCGGACCGCGGCAGCAATCGGCATCACCAAAATAAGAGTCACCGGAGGCGAACCGTTGGTCAGAAAGGGTGTAGTTGAATTCTGCCGAATGCTTTCTGAGATAGACGGTTTAAAAAGCCTGGCTCTGACGACCAACGGGATATATCTGGCGGAAATGGCCGAACCGCTGTTTAAGGCCGGCGTTCGCAGAATCAATATCAGCCTGGATACGTTAAGACCGGATCGATTTGAAAAAATATCCGGATACAATTCGCTGCCCCGGGTGCTGGCCGGCATTAAACGGGCTGAAGATATCGGGATGCATCCTATCAAGATTAACACCGTGGTAATGCGCGGCATCAATGATGATGAAATCGAAGATCTGGCCCGCTTAACCCTGGATAAGCCATATCAGGTGCGCTTTATCGAACTTATGCCCACCGACAGCTCGGCCTACGGCAATTATGAATCGCTTTTTATTCCGGTTGAAGAATTTATGAAAAAGATCCATCAAATTGACCAGGTTCAAATCGAGCCGGCAAAAGATTCCTACGGACCGGCAAGGCTCTGCAGGCTTCCGGGTGCGGTCGGTAAAGTCGGTTTCATTGCCCCCATCAGCTGGCATTTTTGCGGGTCCTGCAATCGCCTGCGGCTGACCGCTGACGGTAAAATAAAAACCTGTCTGTTTTCACAGCAAGAAATCGACATCAAAACCGCACTGAGAACCGGCGCAACCCAAAAAGATATTATCAACATCTTCCGGCAGGCGGTGGCTGAAAAACCCTCCGGCCACCATCTAAATGCAAAAGAGCATCAAAATGCCTGCGGGAGGGCTATGAGCGCCATCGGCGGATGAAACACTTATAATGGAATAATGGAATGGTGGAATATTGGAAGGTTGGGTTTCAACCGGGTGGTATCCATATAATCGTTTCCTGTAGAAATTTTATTGATAATGCATTAGATCATTTTTCTTTTACCCAGTATTCCAGCATTCCGGTATTCCAACATTCCAATTGCAAGGAAAGCCAAATAGGCTTTTTTTTGGTGATTTATTCCATCTTTGGTAACACACTACGAGGGCAAGGATAATGACAAAACTCAAATTGAGATCTAGCCAATGGATTGTGGATGCAGACAACAATATCATTATCGGAGAAGGTCGGGCCAAGATTCTGGAACATATTGATCAGACGGGCTCTATGAACCAGGCCGCCAAATTGATGAAAATGTCGTACAAAGCGGTTTGGAGCAAAATCAAAATGACTGAAAAACACATGAATGCCTGCATTGTGCATACGGACCGCAAAGATGGGTCGCGCCTTTCTCAAGAGGGTAAGGAGCTCCTTGATAAGTACAAACTTTTAAAAGCGCAATGTATGTCTGCTGATGACCAGATTTTTGGCGGTATTTTTAATTAAAATAAGTGATTGGGGCGTTTTACCGTCATGCCCGCGCCAGGCGGGCATCCAGTAGTTTCAGAAAACCCTTTCTGGATTCCCGCTTTCGCGGGAATGACACCCTCGGAATAAAAAAATTCCCCGACTGCTGAAATAATATAGGAATAGATGAAATGAATAAAAAGCTATTTGCAATATCAATTGCAGTTTTACTTTTATTGAGCTGGCTTTCAATATCGACGGCAAAATCTACTTTGCCGCAGCAAAAGCAAACCGTCCTGGGTCTCTATGTGACGGCAAAAGAAGCCTATGAAATGTGGTCGGCGGACAAAAACAAAATCAAAATTTTAGACGTCCGGACACCGGAAGAATACATTTTTGTCGGCCATGCCCCCATGGCCCATAATATTCCAATTCAAATATTCAACTATAAAATGGCGGTGCGGAATAAAGAACCCTTGATGAAGGCCAACCCAAACTTTATCAAGGAAGTCGGAAAGAAATTCAAACCGTCCGATACCATTCTGGTGATCTGCCGCTCCGGCAACCGCAGCGCCGCTGCCGTAAATGTAATGGCATCGGCCGGCTTCAAGATCGCCTATTCGGTTACCGATGGCTTCGAAGGTGATCGGGTTAAGGATCCTTCCAGTTCCTCTTACGGCAAGCGATCTAAAAACGGCTGGAGAAATTCAGGTGCCCCCTGGACGGATAAGCTGAACCCGGAGCTCATCTGGATTCCCAGTGATCCCTAAATCATTCACCACAGACTGAAGGTATCAGGTTGGCATTTTTACAATTTATATTTCCGGCGTGGAGAATTCCATTTTAATCCCGCCGAAAGAATGCCGTCTTAATCGATCGGTTTTTAAAAGCAGTCAAATTGGAAAAAGGAGGGGCGACTCCTTGTCACTGGGTTTTGTGAGCCAAATCCATACTAAATCGATCTAAGGCTGGATAAAGGGAAACCCGGAGCCGCCCCCCTCTTTAGGAGAGGATTGATACAGATGGCTGTCTGGCAAGAACATCCACCTTCGCATCAAGAAGTATGCGACAACGGAAAAGAGTCCAATCGCATACCAGGGCACCTAACTTATCCTTTTGGCGGATGGTTGTCAAGGAAAATATATCACGTTGTGGTAGTTAATTGTTTGCTCTCAAAATCCTCAATGGCTTTATTCAGGGCGTCAGCGCCCAGATTGGAGCAGTGCATTTTTTCTTTGGGTAAGCCGTCCAGGGATTCGGCCACCGATTTTTTGGTAATTTTTTTGGCCTCATCCAGCGTTTTACCCAAGGCCATCTCGGTCACCATGCTCGATACCGCAATGGCGGCCACGCAGCCAAAGGTCTTAAATTTAATGTCAGTGATTTTATTATCCTTGACGTTGATGTAAAACGACATCATATCCCCGCATACCGGATTACCGACTTCACCCACTCCGTCAGCATTTTCGATTTCTCCGATATTCCTGGGGTTGGAAAAATGTTCCATTACCTTATCCGTGTACATCCTTTACCTCCTCGTTTTGATTACCTTCTCACCGCAGAGACGCAGAGATCGCAGCGTTATTTTTTTCTTTTTCCTTTCTGCTGAGAGGGCAGAAAGGAAAAAACAACATCCCTTCGGGAATGGTTTAATCTATGCATAGGGATCTATTCAGTCATTAATTATAAAATTTTTCTGTCACGCAGTGGCTGAGAAATTTTCATTTGTCGGCGTCTCAGCGACAAATAAAAAAATTATACCTCTGCGCACTCTGCGACTCGAGCGAAGCCCCGCCGAGCGGGATGCAAGCTCGGGCGGTTAAAAAAACTGTCTCAGTGCTCACACGCATCTGTTTCATACTCTGGAATTTCTTTGCCCCAGATTGGTGAAAGCGAACGCAGCCGAGCCACAGCCGGTGGCAGTTTTGCGAGCACGTAGTCGATTTCTGCTTCGGTGTTGCCGGCATCGATGGTAAACACGGTAGAGCCCTGAGCCAGATCCGCCCGCAAGCCGATGGCGCCGAGCACCGGCGAGACTTTCAGCGCCTTGGATGCACAGGCGGACCCCGTGTTGCTATAGATTCCGTTGTGGGCCAGCATAAAAATAAGGGCTTCGCCCTCAATGGCCTCAAAACAAAAACTGGCGTGACCGGGTAGTCGCTTTTTGGGGTGCCCGGTATAGGTGACTTTCTCAACCTTATTAAGGATGCCCTCCACCAGGCGATCTCTTAATTTGCGAACGTGCTTTATTTTTTCAGGGAGCTCCTTTTTTGCCAGTGCTGCCGCCGAGCCAAATCCGATAATCCCGGGAACGTTTTCGGTGCCGGCTCTGCGGCCGTTTTCCTGGATGCCGCCGTGGATCAGGGGCATCAACCTGACCTTTTTGTTAAAGTAAAGTGCACCGACCCCCTTGGGGGCGCCCAGGGAAGCGCCGGAAAGACTAAGCAAATCGACGTTGAGCGCCTTGACATCCACCGGGGTGTTGCCGACCGATGCCACCGCATCGGTGTGGAAAGCAACGTCTTTTTCTTTGCAGATTGCCGCCAGCTCGGAAATGGGCTCGATGGTTCCGATCTCCGTGTTGGCATGCATGACCGACACCAGAATTGTCTCCGGCCGGATGGCCCTGGCGAGGCGCTCGGGATCAACCCGTCCGTTTTTATCAACAGGCAGAAAGCTGGCCTCAAAGCCCAGGCGTTCTAAAAAGCGGGCGGAGTTTAAAACCGAATGGTGCTCGATGGCAGAGACGATGATGTGGTTGCCTTTTTTCTGTCTGGCGAAAGCCACGCCCTTTACGGCCAGATTATTGGCTTCAGCACCGGATGACGTAAAAATAATTTGGGCGGGATCGGCTCCGATCAGGCCCGCAACGTTAGCCCGCGCTTCTTCCAGGGCCGCTTTGATTTTCGTGCCCAGATCATAAACATTTGAGGGGTTGGCAAAGTTCACGCTAAAATAAGGAAGCATGGCCTCAAGCACTTCTTTTTTGACTGGCGTGGCCGAGGCATGATCCAGATAGGCACCTTCCATTTCACTCTCCTTATGAGTAAATTTCTAACCAAGTTTCGCTTTAAATAAGCGTCTTAAATTTATGCAGCCCATGGAATATTGGGTAAATCGGAATATATCATAATTCATAATCTCCCTCCGTCTGACCCATCATTCCAGATTTCCAATATTCCATCATTCCATTAATCCAATACACCTTACAAATGGCAAAAAACCTTTCAGGCTTGGTCTTTTTGTTTTTTTATATAGAATTTGTAGTAGTCGTCATCTTCTTCCATGCCGATGAATTCATGGCCGCACTTTTTGCACCAATCCGGAATATCCTCCAGGGCCCCGTCATAATCGGTGAGTACTTCCAGCACCTGCCCCTTTTTCATGCATTTCAGCTTATCACCCGGTTCCAGCAGATGCATGGGGCACATGCGACACACCAGATCCAAAGATTCATCGGCCTCATGGTGTTTAACAAACTTCATCTCGTGCTCCTTGATTGTTTTTACTGATGACTCCCACAGGGCTGTCATCGTCATTGATCAGGTAGATATTAATCCTACTTTGTGGTAGTGTCAAGCGCTAAAAAAATCATACGGCATTCAGAATATATTTAATAGTTTCAAGAAGTTCCAATTTGACTGGCGGTCTTGTGCCAATCGATACGATTGAATCAGAATGTCAAGGTAATCCTAGATCAAGAAGATAAACGGAATTGGGTGTTTTAAAACGATAAATTTCCAAGCGTCATACCAAAATACAGCATTTATAATTTAAAAATACGATATTCATCCCATTTCTATTTCCTAGTTTTTTAGTATGAAACATTTGACTTAAGTCAAATGTTTTTTTTGAGTCACCTGGTACAAATCAATAAACCGCATACAACTATCTTTTATAAGACCTTCAAGAATAGATAACATTACGAAATCGCATAAAAATATTTTCTTTTTTAATATTTCGACACCAAGGATTGAATAACCTGTTTTCGTTTTGTTGATCAACTCCATCACCAGCCTTTAACCGGGTCAAGGATTAAGACCCGCACTATAAACTGAAAAGAGAAAAACTGATGCCGATCTTCAGTTATCTGGCATATCCGGTTCAGGGAGCCAAAGAGCAGTTGCTCAATGATCTTTCGGCCCTCGATTTTTGCGAGGTGACGCCGGCCGAAAATGAAGAGGTGATGGTTCTCGTCACCGACACACCGGATGAAGAAACCGAGAAAAAATTACAGGAAAAACTCAAGGATATAAAATCATTGGAGTCCTTGGGGATGACATTCGGCCATACAGATGAATAGAAACACAAAAGGAGCAAGCAAATGGACATTACCAGAAGACAATTCATCAAATCCGCAGCCGCACAGAGCGCCGTTGCTTCTGCTGCTGTACTGTTTCCGGGAATCAGTTTCGGCGCCTGGAAAATTGTCGATTCAGGAGAGATTGAATGGAAAAAGACACCCTGCCGGTTTTGCGGTACCGGGTGCAGCCTTCTGGTCGGTGTTTCCGGTGACCGCGCCGTGGCCGTCAAGGGTGATCCCAATTGTACGGTCAACAAGGGGTTGTGCTGCGTAAAAGGCTATCATTCTATCCAGATCCTTTACGGCAAGGACAGGGTCACCAAAGCGCTGGTCCGTAAAAACGGCAAGATGGTGGAAACGCCCCTTAAGGAAGCTCTCGACCTGGTTGCCAGCAAAATGCAGGAAACCATCAAACGCCACGGGAAAGATGCCGTGGCCATGTATGGGTCCGGGCAATGGTCGATTACCGACGGCTACGTCTCCTCCAAACTGTTTAAAGGCTGTATCGGCACCAACAATCTGGAAGCCAACGCGCGTCTGTGCATGGCCAGTGCGGTGACCGGATTTTTGACCAGTTTCGGGTTGGACGAGCCCATGGGCTGCTATGACGACATCGATCATGCCGATGTTTTCATTACCTGGGGCAATAATATGGCCGAGATGCATCCGGTGCTGTTCTCCCGAATGCTCGCCAACCGCAAAGTAAAGAATAATGTCCTGATCATCGATTTTGCCACCCGCACCACCCGCACCAGCCAGGCAGCAGACAAATCGATCATTTTCAACCCCCAGACCGATCTGGCCGTGGCCAACGCCATCTGTTATGAAATCATTCGCAATGACTGGGTCAACTGGGATTTTGTCAAAAAGCACGTTTCCTTTCATAAAGGCAAAACCAACATCGGCTACGGCACCCAGGATCATTTCAAGTTCACCGACAAAGCTGAAACCGTCGACTTTCAAGCCTACAAGGCCTTTCTGGAAGATTACACGCCGGAAAAGGTTGAAAAAATCTCAGGTGTGCCGGCCAAAGACATCAAATATCTG
>Ga0316578_10000947_pt1 | contig 11021 bp, 7 predicted proteins | sample J0NA_2_FD_203076 | JGI IMG/M metagenome (GOLD analysis project Ga0316578, IMG submission 203076) | Rhizosphere microbial communities from salt marsh grasses in Alabama, United States - J0-2_160517rDrC | ecosystem: Host-associated > Plants > Roots > Rhizosphere | place: USA: Alabama | collected...
GCTGGCACAGCCCGGCAAAACCAGCAACAAGGCAAACATCAGGTTGACGGCAATGGTTTTCACGGTCCCTTCCTTTTGGGTCGTTCAGAGTGCGGACAGTATACTCCATCCCGCATGCCGTCCGGCAGGCAGAAAATCCGGTTATAATCATCGTTTCCAATATCCATTCATCAAAGCATGCCGTCATGTCCTCTGCACTGAAAGTTGCCCTCGTCCAGCACGTCTGTACCGATGACCCTGCCACCAATATCGAACGAGTCCTGTCAGGCATCCGGGACGCCCACGCCCGGGGTGCCCGACTGGTATTGTTACAGGAATTGCATAACTCGCTTTATTTCTGTCAGACGGAAAATCCCGCGCACTTCGAACTGGCCGAATTGCTGCCTGGTCCAACGAGCAAACTGCTAGCTGAACTTGCGGCGGAACTGCAAGTGGTTATCGTGGCATCCCTGTTTGAGAAACGCAGTGCCGGCCTGTATCACAACACCGCGGTCGTCATTGACGCCGATGGTTCCCTGGCTGGCCGGTATCGCAAGATGCATATCCCGGACGATCCCGGCTATTACGAAAAATTCTACTTCACACCCGGTGATCTCGGCTTTACGCCAATCCAGACCTCGCTGGGTAAACTCGGTGTACTGGTCTGCTGGGACCAGTGGTTTCCCGAAGCCGCCCGCCTGATGGCGCTGGCCGGTGCCGAGCTTTTGCTGTTCCCCACCGCGATCGGCTGGGACCCTGCCGACGACAGCGCGGAACAGCAACGACAGAAAGACGCCTGGCAAATCGTGCAGCGCGCCCATGCCGTCGCCAACGGCATCCCGCTTTTATGCTGCAACCGGACCGGCACCGAGCATGCCCCTGATCAGTCTTCCACAATCCGGTTCTGGGGTTCGAGTTTCATTGCCGGGCCGCAGGGTGAACTGCTGGCCGAAGCCAGTATGGATGAAGATGAAGTAGTGATTGCCACGCTGGATCTTCAGCGCAGCGAAACGGTACGGCGTATCTGGCCCTTCCTGCGTGACCGGCGCATCGATGCCTATGACGATTTAACACTTCGTTACCGGGACGAAACGGACCAATGAGCGAACGCCAGCAGCGCAAATTCGGTCGCAACATGTTCTGGCTCATGTGGCTGGTACTGCTGGGCCTGCTCACCCTGTTTTTCAGTAAGGTGCTCGACAGGCAATACAACCCGAACCAGAACCTGGCACAACGCATGGTAGGCAAAGCCCAGGAAGTCGTGCTGGTGCGCAACAAGTACGGCCACTATGTAGCCTCCGGACTGATCAACCAGCAGCCCGTGGTGTTCATGCTGGATACTGGCGCCAGCGATATCTCCATCCCCCAGTCCACCGCGCAGCGTCTTGGACTGAAACGCGGCCGACCCGTGGTGTACCAGACTGCCAATGGCCAGGTTATCAATTATGCTACCCGACTGGGTTCGGTTACCCTCGGTAATCTCACCCTGCAAGATGTGTCCGCCTCTATCAATCCCAATATGTCGGGCGATGATGTCCTGCTCGGCATGTCGTTCCTCAAACACGTCGAATTCAGCCAGAAAGGCAATACCTTGACACTGCGCCGGTAACTGTCATAACCGTGATCTGGATCACGTCGTTTTGCGTCTGAACCATTCAGTCTAAATCCTGCGTTGCCGATAAGTTATAAATTCATCACTTCTGGAAAACAGCCCATGTTAAAATCAGGTCAGATTACCTTGCTCACCGCCTTGCTCGGATTTTCCGGGTTCGCTGCGGCATCGACCCTGGGTCTTTCCGTCGGCGCCGGAATCTGGCAACCGACGCCAAGTGGTTCGGTTAAAAAGACAGGTGATCCCCAGGCGGTTAATGTGGAAGATGAACTGTACTGGTCAAAAGAAAGCCAGAATTATTTTTATGTGACCCTGGAACATCCAATCCCGATTCTGCCTAACTTCCGTCTTATGCAAACCAATATCGATCAATCAGGCAGTGGGCCAACCAGTTTTACTTTCAATGGCCAAACCTTCACTGGCACAGTAACCAATAGCGCCAGCGTCAAACAGACCGATCTGGTAATGTACTACGAAGTGCTCGACGACACGTTAATGTTGAATCTCGACCTGGGTCTGGATATCAAACGGCTGGAGGTGAATTACAATATCAGCGACAGCTTTGGTGATTCATCCAGTGATTCATCATCAGCAACCCTCCCGCTCCTGTATGGCATGTTCGGCATCACGCCCCTTAAAGGTCTGTACCTGGGCGTGGAAGGCAGCTATATCAGTTACAGTGGTAATACCGTTTCCGACTTTTTCGCCAAGGTTTCCTATACCACGAAGTGGCATGTCGGCGTTGAAGCCGGCTACCGGGCGCAGTCCGTTGACCTCGAAGATCTGAACGACACGACCGGCAAGCTTGATTTCAAGGGCCCCTACGCCGGCATTAACGTCACATTCTGATCGCGCCTTACCGGTAAAATAATAGACCGACATTTTGCCGGTTTATTTATTGTTACCCCCTGCGCATACAAACTCGCGGCCACAAACTATACTTGGCCTATCCGTGTTGACCTCGACGGCGAGGGATACAAGATGCGCTACCGGATTTTTAATTCCGTCCTGTTGTTCCTGCTGGCTACATCTGCAGCCATCCCGGCTGAAGGCCCCCGCTACGTCACAACGCCCTATGCCGAACCGAAAGTGGTGTACGATTTCTACCTGGACGATCCACAAAAAATCAATGCCGCCATATTCTGGATCCGCTCCCTGATCAATCCCCTCAGTGAAGAACCCTACGGCTATGCCCCCGAGTTTATGAACATCGTGGTGGTTATTCATGGCACCGAGATCGTTACCGTGGCAAAGAAAAATTATACCAAATACAAGAACGCCGTGGACCGCATGCGTTACTACGCTGACCTCGGTGTCAGCTTCAAGGTCTGTGGTCTGGCCGCACAGGATTATGATTATCGGGTTGAGGACTTCCAGGACTTCATCGAGGTCGTTCCCTCAGCCATTACCGAGCTGGTCCACTGGCAGCAGCAAGGTTATGCCGTGATCCGCCCGACCGTGATGTCCAAGCAGTTTTCCATTGAGGAAATCCGCTGACGCAGTCATAAATCGGCTATCTTGCAACCACTCAGCATTACCGGTGACACGCACGCCTGACTCACCACCCGGACGCGATACCATAGTAGAATAGCCACCCTGTCGAATGACCCGTTGCCGTATTTTTAATGTCCCAGTCGCGTCCCAGTCCCCTCGCCCCCGTTCTGCCTGATACTCCAGGCGACACGCGTCATTGGGGCCACCTGTACGGCAACAGCGCGGCACTGGCCATCACTCGCGCTGCGCGTCAGCACGACGGTCCGCTTCTGATTGTTACTGGTGACAGCCACGAGGCGCAACTACTTGAATATGCCTTGCATTTTTTCATAAGCGAGGCCAGGCTTCCCGTATTACCGTTTCCCGACTGGGAGACCTTGCCCTACGATGCCTTCTCCCCGCATCAGGACATCATCTCCGAACGTCTCGCGGCGCTGGCCCGCCTGCCCCGACTCGAACAGGGTATCCTGTTGGTACCGGTCCAGACGCTTATGCACCGCCTGGCGCCCCGATCCTACCTCGACACCCACAGTCTGCTGCTGGACACCGGCCAGACTCTCCAGCTTGAGGAGATGCGCCAACGGCTGGAGGCGGGCGGGTATCGCTGTGTGGCGACGGTCATGGAACACGGTGAATTCGCAGTACGCGGCAGCCTGCTTGATCTCTATCCGATGGGCAGCCCACTGCCCTACCGCATTGAGCTGTTTGACGATGAGATCGAAACCATGCGCACCTTCGATCCCGAATCGCAACGCTCAATCGAGCCGGTCGAGCAGGTACGGTTACTGCCGGCGCGCGAGTTCCCGCTCGACAAGGACGGCATCGCCCGCTTCCGCCAGGGCTGGCGGGCCCGCTTCGAGGGCAATCCCCAGCAATCGGCGCTCTACCGTGAGGTCAGCAACGGCATGGCACCCGCCGGCATCGAGTACTACTTGCCGCTGTTTCATGAACAGACCCAGACCCTGTTCGACTATTTACCCGAAAGCAGCCTGATCTTTACCACCGACTCGGTTGAACACACCGCCGGGGTGTTCTGGCAAGAAGTCAGCGAGCGCTATGAACAACTGCGCTACGACCAGGAACGACCGTTGTTACCGCCCATCGAGATGTTTGTGCCCGTAGCCGGGACCTTTGCCAGCTTCAAGACCCGTCCTCGGGTGCAGTTCCAGCGCTTCGAGCTGGAAACCGCGCACGGCATCAATTTCGCAACCGCGGCACCACCGAGCCTCAATCTCGACGTACGTGCCGCCAACCCCACCGCTGCCCTGGAAACTTTTCTAACCGAATTCAAGGGTCGCGTGCTGTTCGCCGCCGAAACGACCGGCCGGCGTGAATACCTGCTGGATCTGCTGCGTGGCCACGACATTCATCCTTCTCCGGTCGAGAACTGGACTGCCTTTCTCGATGCCGACACAAAGCTTGGCATCACCGTCGCACCGCTCGAACAGGGCGTACTGCTAACCGAACCGCCATTGGCGGTGATCGCCGAGCCTCAACTATTTGGCCTGCAGGTTCTGCAACGCCGACGCCGCAAGCGTGCCGAACGGGACACCGACGCCATCATACGTAATCTGGCAGAGCTGACCCTCGGCGCACCCGTCGTCCACGAAGACTATGGCGTGGGCCGCTATCTAGGCCTGCAAACCCTGCATGTGGGCGATATCGACACCGAATTTCTGACCCTGGAATATGCCGGCGGCGACAAGCTGTACGTACCGGTCAGCGCGCTGCACCTGATCAGCCGTTACACCGGCGCCGCGCCGGACAGCGCACCGTTGCACAAGCTTGGCAGCGGCCAGTGGGAAAAGGCCAAGCGCAAGGCCACCGAACGGGTCCGTGACGTGGCCGCCGAGCTGCTGGCCATCTACGCCGCACGCGAGGCGCGCCACGGTTTCCAGTACCACGTCGACGAGGCTGCGTACCGCGCCTTCGCCGCCGAGTTTCCCTTCGAGGAAACGCCGGACCAGCAGATCGCCATCGACAACGTGCTGGCTGGTATGCGTGACGACAAACCCATGGATCACCTGGTGTGCGGCGACGCCGGCTTCGGCAAGACCGAGGTAGCCATGCGCGCTGCCTTTATTGCGGTGCAGGCCGGCAAGCAAGTTGCCCTGCTTGCGCCCACTACCCTGTTAACACAACAGCACCTGGAAAACTTTCGTGACCGCTTCGCCAACTGGCCGGTGCGTATCGAGGCACTGTCGCGCTTCGTTTCGAAAAAGGAACAAAACCAGGTACTGGCCGATCTCAAGGCCGGTAAGGTCGACATCATCATCGGCACCCACAAGCTCCTGCAGGATGACGTCAAGTACGCCAACCTCGGGCTGGTGATCATCGACGAGGAACACCGGTTCGGTGTGCGTCAGAAAGAAAAGTTCAAGGCACTGCGCGCCGAGGTGGATGTGTTGACCCTCACCGCCACACCCATTCCCCGCACCCTCAACATGGCTATGTCCGGCATGCGTGACCTGTCGATCATCGCCACGCCACCGGCAAGACGCCTGACGATCAAGACATTCGTCACAGAACAGAAGCCAGCGCTGATCCGTGAAGCGTGCCTGCGTGAAATCCACCGCGGTGGCCAGGTCTACTTCCTGCACAACGAAGTGGAAACCATCGAAAAGGAAGCACGCAAGATCGCCGAGCTGGTGCCGGAAGCTACCGTGCATTTCGCCCATGGCCAGATGCGAGAGCGCGAACTGGAACAGGTGATGTCCGACTTCTATCACCAGCGGTTCAACATCCTGGTGTGCACCACAATTATCGAAACCGGTATCGATATCCCGACTGCCAACACCATTATTATGAACCGTGCCGACAAGTTCGGCCTGGCGCAGCTTTACCAGTTACGCGGTCGGGTCGGGCGTTCCCATCACCGCGCCTACGCCTACCTGGTAATTCCGTCGCGCAACACCCTCACTGCCGATGCCCGCAAGCGGCTCGAAGCCATCGAGTCGATTGAATCCCTCGGCACCGGTTTCACCCTGGCCACTCACGATATGGAAATCCGCGGTGCGGGCGAATTGCTGGGCGAGGAACAGAGTGGCCAGATCATGGAAATCGGCTACAGCATGTACACCGAATTACTGGAGCGGGCAGTGAACAGTCTCAAGGAAGGCAAGGAACCGGATCTCACTGCCCCGTTGCACCATGCTACCGAGATCGATCTGCATGTGCCGGCCCTGATCCCCGAAGACTACCTGCCCGATGTGCACGAACGACTGATCATGTACAAGCGGATTGCCAGCGCCGCCGACAAACAGGAATTGCATGAACTGCAGGTCGAGATGATCGACCGTTTCGGTCTGTTGCCCGAGCCGGTCAAAACCCTGTTCCGCATCGCCGAACTCAAGCTCAAGGCTTCCCCGCTCGGCATCGAGAAGATCGACATGAGCGCCAGTGGCGGCCGCCTCATTTTCAATGACAAGCCCGATATCGACCCAACCCGAATTTTCCAGCTCATCCAGACTCAACCCAACATCTATCGCCTCGACGGTAACGACAAACTGCGCATCCACCGCGACCTGCCCGATGCAGATTCGCGCCTGCATTTGCTTAACACCCTGCTCGACGATTTACGCAGCCAGGAAGCAGCCTGAGTCGTGTATCAATAGACGGCTACAAATTGCGCCGACGCAGCTGCCAGAACTTTTTCTGGATTTCCATTACCACCAGGATAGTCAGGGCCAATCCCAGCAGCTCCAGCCAGTGTTGCGGCGAGACGGGCTGGATACCCAGCACGTCGCTGAGCCAGGGTGTATACATGGCACCGATATGCACCAGTTGTGCGGCAGCAGTGCCAAACAGAAGGATAGGGTTACGCATCGGGTTATGCCGGAAGACCGAGCGCGTCTCGGAGCGGCAGTTGAAGACGTGAATATTCTCGAACAGCACCATGAGCAACAGGGTGCCGTTACGGGCTTCCTCCATGGTATAGCCTTGCGAAAGCAGCCAGGTGTACAGGGCAAAGGCCACGCCACCCATAACCGTTGCAGTGAGAATAACTCGCTCGACCATGAGACGGTCAAAGATGGGTTCCGATGGGGTTCGCGGCGGGCGACGCAATTCATCACCCTCGCCCGGTTCAAAGGCCAGTGCCACGTCCTGTATCCCGTTGGTCACCAGATTGAGCCACAGCAACTGCACCGCCAGCAACGGCAATGGTAAACCGGTGAACAGCGCCAGACTGAACAGCACCAGTTCGGCTGCACCGGTGGAGATAAGCAGGAAGATGACCTTGCGCACGTTCGCGTAGGCAATGCGTCCCTCTTCTACACCGGCGACGATGGAAGAGAAGTTGTCGTCGGTGATGATAAGATCGGCACTTTCCCGCGCCACATCGGTGCCGCTCTCACCCATCGCCACGCCGACCTGTGCCGCACGCAGGGCTGGGGCATCGTTGGCACCGTCACCGCTGACGGCCACGAAATGACCCTGCCGTTGCAGGGAATGAACGATGTCCAGTTTCTGGCGGGGCTCGACCCGTGCATACACGAGGGCCCGGGCCGTTAAATAATCCAGTTGTTCCTCGGAACCGGCCGCAGCCAGCTCGGGTCCGGTCACGACCTGCTCTGCGCCCTGCACCAGATTCAGTTCACGGGCAATAGCCAGTGCCGTGGTCGGATGGTCACCGGTCACCATCGCCACCTGGATCCCGGCCGCCCGGCAGGCGGCCACGGCCTGCCGCGCTTCAGGACGCAGGGGATCGATCATACCGATGAAGGCCAGCAACGTCAGACCATGCAGGTGTTCTTCACTAAAGGCTTCCGTTTCGTCTGATCTGATTTCACCGCTGGCAAGTGCAATAACCCGGTATCCATTGACGGCCAGTTGACGGGCCTGTTCTTCCATGCGGACACGGTCTATCGGCCTGTCATCCCCGGTCGCCGCCACTTCAGTGCACATGGGCAGGACTCGTTCCACGGCCCCTTTTACATAGATCCGCTTGTGCTCGCCCTCAGTGTGCAGGGTGGCCATGAACATCCGTTCCGATTCAAACGGGATCATCGCAAGTAACGGCATGCGATTCAGGAGTTCGTCCCGCACCAAACCCGCCCGGTGCGCAAGAATCAACACGGCAACATCGACCGCATCGCCGTGCCAGCGCCAGCTGCCATTGCGCATACCCAGGAACCCTTCATTGGCCAGTGCCGCTGCTTCTGCTATGCGCCGGAGTAATGCATATTCCCCCGGATCCGGTATGCCCCGCGGTGTGACGATTTCCCCTTTTGGATCCGTGCCTTCACCCGTGACATGCCAGGTTTCCTCTGTCGGAATAACGATGCGTTGTACCGCCAACCGGTTGAGCGTAAGGGTGCCGGTTTTATCCGTGGCAATAAAGGTGCATGAACCTAACGACTCCACCGCAACCAGACGACGAATGATCACATTTCGTTGCGCCATTCGCCGCATACTGATTGCCAGCGCCACGGTGATTGCGACTGGCAACCCTTCCGGGATGACCGAAACGGCCAGCGCCACGGCTTGCAAAAAGACTTCATGCAAGGGCAAACCCCGAAGCAGTGCCATCAAGGCCATACCCAGTGTCGCGACGCCAACAATGATTGCCACCCGCCGAGTGAATCGTTCCATGCGTTCCATCAGCGGCGCCCTGGTCGGCGGACGAACCAGAATATCCGCCGCGATTTGGCCCAGCTCGGTGGCAAGACCCGTGGCCACAACAACACCGTGGCAACGACCTCGCACGACAAGGGTACCGGCAAAAGCCATGTTGACCCGTTCCGCCAGTGGCGTGTCTTCCGGCAGAATCACATCGGCCTGCTTGTCTATCGGTAGCGATTCACCGGTCAGCAGGGATTCGTCAATTTCCAGATCGCGGTTGTCCAGCAAACGTAGATCGGCCGGCACACGGTCACCGGATTCGAGTAGAACAATATCGCCCGGCACCAGCGATTCCGCATCGATTTCATAGTCCTCCCGCTCACGCAGAACCCGGCTGCTGGTACGCACCAGGCCCTGCAGGGCTTCGGCGGCACGCTGTGCCGAATACTCTTGTAGCATCCCAATGATTGCGTTGATGACAAGAACGGCCGTGATGAAACCGGCATCGGACCACTCCCGGATCAGGAGCGACACCAAGGCAGCCGCCATCAGCACATAAATCAATGGGCTGGCAAACTGGCGCAAGAAAATCGTTATCGCACCGTCCGCGTGGGTTTTTGGCAAGGCATTGGGTCCATATTTTTGCAGGCGGATTTTTACTTCGTCTGCAGCAAGACCATGCGGATCGCTTTGCAGTAACGCCAGCACCGCCGACACCGGCTGGGCATGGGGATCCCGTACGGGCGGTGTTATCATGAACACAGATGTTTCCTTCTTTCTTTTCACATTCTTCCACTAAAATTACGTTCGGCTAGCATGAAAACACCCCTCACCCACTTACAAGGCACGTCGTTGCACTGGTAATGCATCCATACATTCAGGCAGTCCATCTACCTTGTAACTTTGGGCAACCACCCACTAATGCCGGTAGATACGCACCGGCCCAATGGTGCCGCACAATCGTACGGGAACATCAGGCTCTGTTCACGAATACCGGTCGCACCAAAACTGCGCAAAGGCTCATATTCACGCACCATAATTATACCCAAGTCCATGACTGATTCTTGATATAACAGCAACTTACTGCATGGCCTGATACTTGCTTTCATTTATGTAGAAGGTGTGGGCAGGAGGATAAAAGTCATGTCATCTGTTGCTATCAGTCACGGCTATTTACCGGCGGGTAAATACATAATCAATCACGACATAATGAATTGTACAGCCGAGGGAGTAGCGGGCAATTATCTGTATTCCGGTCGCGCTCTGGGGGTCTCGGAACCCAGCGATATCATTCAACTTCACCCGGCATTGAAACCACTCTGGCAGGACATCGTTGCCCACTATCAGCGTATTGGCCTGCCCCACACGGAATATGTGATCTGGGACCTGAATCTGAAACACCTCGGCTCACATATCGGATTTCAACCATCTGTTTTCTATTTTGGTCCGAATGAATGTGGCTACTGGGGCGACCATGCGTGGCTGGAAACTGTTGAATACATAAACTCAAAAAACAATTTCATAGCCCTGGCTGAAAAGCTTGGTGTTGATGTGCCCATGACACTCTGTTTTAACAATGTCACAGATATCGGGTCCGAGGTCATAAGTGAAATCACCTTTCCCTGTTACCTCAAGGCAGCAGTGTCTGTTTCCGGGGTAGGTATTTACCATTGTGCAGACAAAATTGAGTTCAGGGCGGCTCTATCGCAATTTCCAGATGATACTCCGGTCCAGATACAGGAAGAAGTGAATACAGAGACCTTCCTGAATTTGCAGTACAGGGTGCTCGGAAACGATGTTGTTCGCCTTGCCGCAAGCGAACAAATACTGGATAAATTCACACATCAGGGAAATCGCTATCCTGCCAGCCTTGAACCCTGGGTTGCAGTTGACAAGATGGCTCAATGGTTAGTGGAACATGGCATGAAGGGCATCTTCGCATTCGATGTTGCTATTACCCAAACAGACAGGGGCCTGCGTTTTCCTGTCATTGAATGTAACCCGCGATTTAATGGCGCGACATATCCAACAATTGTTGCACAGAAACTTGATATCCCTGAATGGACAGCCATGAACTTTTCAACCAGACACCGGTCGCTTGCAAACATCGATCTCAGTGATATTGAGTTTGATAAAAGAACCGGTGAAGGCGCGATTGTAATCAATTGGGGAACTGTTCTGGAGGGCAAACTGGTAATACTGATGGCGGGTTCACGGCCATACCAGGATGCGCTGGAAGTAGAACTTGCTGCCCGACTCTGATATGATTTTTTGATTCGTCATCACATTAAGTGTGCCGGCATCATTCCCGTCAATTAGTCGTTTATGAATCAATCAGACAATTTTTCGCTTATGGTTCACGGCGGTGCCGGGG
>Ga0316578_10000948_pt1 | contig 11018 bp, 5 predicted proteins | sample J0NA_2_FD_203076 | JGI IMG/M metagenome (GOLD analysis project Ga0316578, IMG submission 203076) | Rhizosphere microbial communities from salt marsh grasses in Alabama, United States - J0-2_160517rDrC | ecosystem: Host-associated > Plants > Roots > Rhizosphere | place: USA: Alabama | collected...
TAAGCTCCACAATATTGTTTCTCATCGCTGCATAAACCCCATCTGGTAGCTGCCACTTATCACCGGTTACTGGTTTCGGAACCGGCAGGGCGGTTATCGGGCGGGCTTGGAGGATGAAAAATTGTCGCTCGGTAAATGCCCACTCGATATCCACTGGCATCTGGTACAAGGTTTCTATATCCTTACCCAGATTGACGAGCTCGCTTGTTTGTTTTTTATCCAGCACAGGCATCTTGCGTTGATCAACGGGAACCGGGATTTCCTGAGTCCCGCCATCTACCCGCACAGTCTGGACGAGCTTCTCGCCGATCTCATAGCTGAGTAGCTTGGCAGTCGGTTTCTCGACAGTAATCGTGTCGGGAGTAACCATGCCCCCCACAATTGCTTCTCCCAAACCCCAGCTTCCATTGATCAGGATTTGATCTCGATCTCCATTCAAAGGATTGGCGGTGAACATGATTCCTGAGGTCTCAGCCGGTACCAGCAGCTGCACAACTACCGCTAATGCAATATCCTCCGGGGAGATACCCTGCCGCATCCGGTAGCTGATCGCGCGCGCTGTCCAGAGACTGCACCAGCAGCTTCGCATCGCATCCAGCAAAGCACCTTCTGAATTGACATTCAGAATTGTAGTCTGCTGCCCGGCGAAGGATGCTTCCGGTAAGTCTTCAGCAGTTGCTGAAGAACGTACCGCCACAGCCGGAAGAGTTCCAGGTAAATCTTGATAAGCAACTTTCACCGAACGGATGATTTCGCCAGGAATCTCTCCATGCTCAAACCGGGCCATTATTTCTTGCGATGCAGTCGATAAACTCTCCGCATCAGAGGCATCCACAACATTCCCTGCCGATTCTAATATGCTGGTGATCAATCCATTTGATTCAACAAATAATCGGTAGGCATCCGTGGTTATAACGAAACCTCCCGGGACTGGAAAACCTGCATTTGCCAATTTTGACAGAGAAGCCCCTTTCCCTCCAACCATGTTCAAAGTAGCCTGTGGATCCTGTAAACTGAGAATTAATTCAGTATTCATCGATTGCTCCTAATTATCCTGGTGAAGCTTGTTCAGGGAAATCAATTCCAGGTTTAAATCCCAGATTCGATTTAATAAGCCCCGCAGCCCAGCCTGATCCGGGACTTCACTGAGTAATATAGTCCGGCTGCTATTCATCTCCGGTGCAATCCTTTCTATTTCCACCTTCCCCAACCAATCAGACCAGGATTCCTGCAGCTCTCCACGAACCACAATCCTGTAGAGACTGGTTTTTTCTGCTTCTTTGGTGAAGCTCAGCTCGTCACCTGACATCCCTAACTCCATGGCTAGATCCTGTGTCTTATACCTGCATATAAGATATACCAATTAAGGTATGCTTGTGACCAGCCAAAAGTACTGTTTGAGTACTATCTTGTCGAATACAAGAGAACGATGATCATTGCCCCCCAAACCAGATACTTACAATTTATCGTCAGCCATTCGCTTCACGTAATGATCCCCAATTCCCTCGCTCTGGCAACGGACTGCACACGCGAACGAACGTTCAATTTCCCGTAAATGTTGCTCGTGTGACCTTTCACCGTGCTCAATGAAATATGCAGCAAGCCGGCAATTTCCCGGTTGGATTTCCCATCCGCAATTAATTCAAGCACTTCAATTTCCCGGCTGCTCAATGGTTCGACCAGCCCGGTTTGATCATTTCCCAATCTCCCTGCTTCAATCCTTTTTGCTTCAGAGGAATATTCTGCTAGGAGTTTTCCAATATAGCCAGTATGGTGACCTTTCTCAGCTGCTTCATAGAGCAGGTGTGCCATGGGCTCACCTTCATCCAGGAAAGTGCGGATGAAAGATTCTTCTTCACCGAGGTCAAGTGCCTGGTTAAGTGTATCTATCGCTTTTTCTTTTTCTCCCAGAAATTGGTGTAAAACAGCCTGAAGAGCTAAAACCCTGATCACGCTCCTCAGTCGATGATTTTTATTTACCGTTTGCAGGAGCGGTATGGTAGCTTGCATCGCAGACAAGTAATCCCCGCGGGACATGTACACCCGGGTAAGAGTCTGGGTGTGAATTTCCCATACTGGATCAAACCGCTCGGAGGCACCCCGCGAACTGACGAGCGATGCTAACTGCTTTTCTGTTACCCAATTCTCCGCCCGCTGCAGTTCGCCCATCCGCAGCCACAGTTGGGCCTGGTAAGATTCAACCAGCTCATCATCCATCTGGGAAGCCTGGAATTTGTGAGCTAGATCGCCCGCCAGGTCAATAATTTCCTGGGCGGCAGCAAAATCAGCCTGGATTTCTTTGATGCGAGCCAGGGATACATAAGAGATGATCGATCCGAGTTCACCATAGATTTGAAAAAGCTGCAGGCCTTCTTCAAGGTAAGCTTGAGCGCCAGCAAGATCATTCCATTCCCTGGCGATCTCTCCCAATCCCAGGAGTGCCTTCCCTGCGATTGGTAAACGTCTTCCGTGTTGGTCGGTGGCAAGCTCCAGGGCTTTTTCGTTTGCCTCCCAGGCACGTCGCAGTTGACCCTGCAGCATCCAGATGCCCGCCATGTTGCACAGCCCGCCCACTGTGATCATCAGGTTTCCTTCACGCTGACCGATCTCCACCGCCCGGGAAAAATTATCGACCGCGCTGCTAAAATCCCCCTTCATCAAGTACACCATCCCCAGGTTATCCGCTATCAGGCTGCGGGTGAACAAATCATCCTCTCGGATCAACGCCAACGACTGTTGGGAGAATCGTCTGCTTTCTTCCGGTCGCCCATCTATAGAAGCCATAAGAGCGCGTACAGCGCATGCGGAACCCAGGTATTGGTCCGGAACTGATCGATCTTCGATCATCCGTAAACGCGCTTCCACCTGATCCAGTGGTCCCCCACGCAGCATCAATGCCCAGGCCTGGGTTATGCATAACGCCGGGTTCCGGTCGACCAGATCAGCAGAGAGAGCCTCTATCCAGCGAATCAATGAGCTGGTTTCGCTGCGCCTGAGCTTCTCAATGGCAATACTTTCGATCAATTTACTTGCCCGGTTTTGATCTCCCGCAGCCAAAGCATGATCGATGGCTTCATCTTTCAAACCCTGATTTTCATACCAGGTGCTGGCTCTTTGATGAAGCTCAGCTGCCATGCCAGGTACTTCATTGTTAAGCGTCTTGAGCAGGAATTCCTTAAACAACCTGTGATACTTGTACCAGGTGTGATCTTGATCCAGGGCTTGGATAAATAAGTGATTCTCCTCCAGGTGCTCGAGGATTTCCCGGCAGTTTGGGAGCAGGGTGACTGTTTCACACAGCAGCGCAGTCATCCTTTCCAGGATCGAAGTTTGCAGCAGGAATTTTCGCACCTGCTCTTCCTGCTTATCCAGGACTTCCTGGCCGAGATAATCCAGGATAAAGCGATTGCTGCCAGCGAAGTCTTCAATAAATCTCTCCTTGTTAGGCTGTTCCTGGAGGGAAATAGCGGCCAATTGTAATCCAGCAGCCCAACCTTCAGTTCTTCCCTCCAATGCTTCGACCTGCTGCCTGTCAAGGTTCAGTTTCATAACCTGGTTCAGGAACATGTCTGCTTCATCAATCCGAAATCGAAGATCTTTCTCCCTTATTTCTGTGAGCTGGTCACGCCCCCTCAGGCGAGAGAGGGGCAGTGGCGGATCAGCCCGGGTAGAGATCATCAAATGCATTTGGGCGGGTTGGTGCTCGACCAGATATGTCATCGCCCGGTGTATTTCATGCGAAAATATCAGCTGGTAATCATCCAGGATGGCGACAAACGGGGGGAATTCAGCATTAATTTCATTGATCATCTTCGCCAGGAGTGTCTCCAGTGGCGCTGGTCTTGGAGTTTCAAGTAGTGGATACAAAGCTGTTGCCAAACCTTCGTGAATCGTATCCAGGGAGGCGATGAAGTAGGACATGAAACGGTGACTGTCATCATCTTCGCTATCGATTGAAAACCATGCAACCCGGCGTTCGCATTTGGCAGCAAATTCACTCAGCAGGGTAGTTTTCCCGAATCCTGCCGGGCAGGAGATCAGAGTCAGGTTGCGTTTCAAACCTTCCGTTAGGCGTAGCTGAAGTTGTGGGCGTAAAACCCGGTTATCACGGAACGGGGGTATTTTTGTCTTCGTCACCACCAGCGGCACAGCCATCGATTGTTTCTTACCTCAACTACCAGTCTAGCATAAAAATTTTCCGCTGAGACCTGCCTGGGGAAATTCCCGGGTTAAACAAAAACACCCCGCCTGAAAGTCATCGGGGTGATCTTGGCGCCCTCGGTGCGATTCGAACGCACGGCCCTTTGCTCCGCAAGCAAATGCTCTATCCACTGAGCTACGAGGGCTAGTGTGGCTATTCTAATATATTTGCAATGGGTGGTCAACCCAGCTGGGTACTCATTGGAAAAACACGATTTCCAGATGTAATTAATTGCAAAATTCGAATTTGAGGATTTATTGACAGGCATAATTTCGCCGATCCAATTGCTTGACTCGATGCAAAAATGATAAACTATAGGATAACTTTTTCTGATTTGGTTTCATTGCGATTTGCATAATCCAAGTAAAGACAGATTGACAAGGCAATCTCATTCCAGGATGATGATCGCTTTTTGAAATTATCCAATCATATTACAAAACTGGAATGGAGAATTCGATATGCAAATCGTTACTGACAGCGGGGCTGATCTCAGTCTTTCGAAACAGGAACAGCAGGATCTTAACATCCACGTCGTTCCCCTGAGTGTTTCCTTAGATAACGTGACCTATCGAGAAGGCGTCGATATCGAACCCGCTGATTTTTACCAACTCCTGGCGAACACTGAAAGCATGCCAACCACGTCGCAGCCATCCTCTGGTGAATTTGCAGAAATATATCGTAAAATCATGCAAACTGACCCGGACATTCTTTCGATCCATATCTCATCAGGATTGAGCGGCACCTATAATTCCGCGTTGGCAGCTTCAAAGATGGTCCCGGAAGCAAATATCGCTGTCCTGGATACCAAGACTTTATCAGCTGCTGCCGGGTGGCAGGTCGAGGCAGCTGCCCGGGCAATCCAAAAAGGCTGGCCATTCGATCGGATCAAATCCCTGCTGGAGCGTATCAGCTCAGCCAGCGACAGTATCTATACGCTCAATGAATTAAAATACCTGATTCATGGTGGGCGGATCAGCCATATGAAGGGATTAATCGCCTCCATCCTGAACGTCAAACCATTGATTGGCGTTGAAACGGAAGGGGGAACCTATGTTCAATTGGGGCAGTCACGCACCTTCAAACGGGCTGTGGAAGGCCTAGTCAACATTATCAGTGCGCGACATTCTCCGGGTTCAGCACTGCGGGTCCAGGTCCTGCATGCCTTCAACTTCGAAGGGGCAGCCTTGCTGAAAGAACTGATCAATAAAACCTTTTCCTGCACCTGGCTTCCAGAAGGCCATCTATCACTGGTGTTGGGAGCACATACAGGACCCAGCATGATCGGCGCGGCGTATGCCCTTCAAGCAGATTACCCCGAGATTTGATCACCTTAACGGTATGCCCGATACTAGCGTGTATTCAGTAATCGGGCCTCTCTTTCCAGCTACAAAAACAACCCAATCGTTGATTGGGTTGTGATTAATCATTCAGAATTGATTTATTTTGCATTTTGCAAGCGAGCTACTTCATCACCAAGTTCCCGGATGCGTCGGGACATGGTTTCCACCAATCGGAAGGCCAGCGAAGGGTCTTCATGCACCCGGCGCATAAAATTTTTCTTGTCGACCGTGAGCACGCGCGCCTCCCCCAGGGCTCGCACTGTTGCAGAGCGAACATCCCGGTCGAAGATCGCCATCTCGCCAAAGAATTCTCCCTCTCCACGTACACCGAGGCGGATCTCTTTGCCTTCATCCCCGCGAATAAAAACCTCCACCTCTCCTTCCTGGATCACATACATGCATTTCCCTTCTTCTCCTTCGCAGATGATCACTTCCCCATCCTTGTAAACCTTGCCCAATTCACCACTCGCCATGCCTGCCTCCTCTTATCGAGTTCCCGAAAATTCGTCCAAGCAGCATTTATCGCCCAGTGACGGAGATCGCCAAATCACCAACCAACCGAGCAAGAAAGGCTGGATTCAGGGTGCGCACAAAAATCTCCCGGTATGGAGCACTGCCAGTGAACATATCCCATAATACCATGCTCATGCGTTTCTTTGATCCTCTATCGGTTTGCTCATCAGCAGTCATCCTTAACACAGCCCGGCGAGCAATTTTCTGGCCCTGGATCACGCGGGTCACCAGGAACATCACCTGGCCGATCATATTATCTGTCTCAATTTTCCGGCAGGCTGGCCAGTAATGCTCCTTGAAGTCCTTTGCCGAGATGCCCTGCAGCACGGCAGTGGTAGCTGCAGATTTCGCGGTGCGGTAGGCCGCTCCAATGCCATCCTTGTATAAACGGGTGACACCGCTGTCCCCGATAAATACAATCCGATCGTCGAAAGGCTGCGCAGCTCCAGAAATGTTAATCCGCGGTGAACAGTTGCAGGACCTGGCATCAAAATCCCAGGCTGGTGGAAAGACACCGCGCACCTCTTGTGAAGACATAAAATTCTCGATCAATTCCTTATCAATGTCTTCTCCCAGCAGGCAGACTGATACATAATCTCCTTTGGGGATGATCGCTGCAAATTCCAGCCGTGGGATATCCAGCAGGAAGACGTGCATCGACGAACCAAGCACTTCTTGAATTTGATCTTCGCCAAGGTAATATTCCTGGATGAAGGTCTTGGTTGTCTTGGGAAGCTGGTAATCAAAATTAAGATTATTAAATAGTTTGCGTGAGGCCGAGTTTACCCCCACTGAAATGGTCACCAGGTCATAGGTTTGGGGATCACCCTTGCGAGTCTTCACCTGCGGTTTACCCTGCTCCCAGAGCAGTTCATCCACTCTTTCGTTGATCACCTGAGCCCCGCGTTCAATAGCCAGGTTCTGTAAGAAACCATCAAAACTGCCCCACTTAATTTCCTTCAGGTCCCGCGGGCCAGGTCCACGGTATACCGCGCCGATCCGTTTTTCCTGCAGCGGTGTTTCAATGCGTACGCTGCCAACATCCATGTGCAGCATATAAGAATCAATGCCTCGCTGTACGACCGTTGGAGGCAGGTTGATGCCTTCCGCAGCTAAATTCTGAACCAGGGACTCGGAGATGATGCCCCCGCACATGTTGCAGCCCAATGGGCCCGGCTTAGTGTAATCGCGTGGTTCATAAATGTCCACTCCGATATCCATTCCCATGCGCTCTGCCAGGTCAAGGAGAAAAATTGAGAAGAAAGATCCGGCTGGGCCTCCCCCGATTACTCCCACCCGTGAGCCGTCATCCAGTTGGTATCCATTATCTACCATAACCGTACCCCTCCTCAGACAGGATTGCTACCATCAATGTACCCGGAAAATCATCCCGGTTGTTCTGGTGGCTTTGAATGCGATATTGATCGAATCTCTAATTATGGATAGGATGATTTTATGTTGCTCCAGCTGTCAAACCCGGATGTTTCGGAATAATTAACCTGGTGACTGATCCATTTCCTCAACACCAGCAATCTAATTGTTTATTGGAGAATGATGTCGATTATAATCCATTGATCGCCCGAATTATCAAAGTATCATCTTTGAAAGAGTCTTTACCAGAAACAAAATTGCTGAATCTGGGATCATAAGTTTAAAAGTTCAACCCAATCATTTGAAACTGGCGGCAGAATGGCGCTCCCCGGCCAAACTGGAGGAAAATTATCTGTCAACCAGATAGTATCAATTTATATTGTAACTTATCTATAACCAAAGGGTTAGTATAATTACCAGCAGCATGACCCAATCTGAAAACAATCCACTTGAACAGCTGCGCCCCTTTCTGCCTCCCCACCTGGCACGACATCTGGATTCAGGGGTCGATTTAGTCGAGGCGATGACCATCAGCAAGCACATCCATGCTGTCCGTCTCGAGGTGTCCACCTACCTGCCCCGCTATTTGGTGCAATCAATCCAACAGCATCCCCAGCCTGGTAATGTCAATGGAGACTTTCATTACGGTGCAGTCCTGTTTGCAGATGTATCCGGCTTTACCGCCATGTCCGAGAAGCTCTCCGTGCTGGGCAAGGAAGGTGCTGAAGAAGTTACCGGCATTGTCAACAACTACTTCAGCACGATGCTGGAGATCAACGACCAGCACGGCGGCGATCTATTGAAATTTGGTGGCGATGCTCTTCTGATCTTCTTTGAGGGAAAACTGGGACCCCGCCGGTCGCTGGGCATGGCGCAGGCTATGATGGGTGCCATGGATAAATTCACCCAGGTGAAAACCTCACAGGGCACATTCCCATTACGCATGAAGATCGGCATCGCATGTGGATCTGTATTTCTGGCCAGCCTGGGGACACCGCAGAGCATGGACCATGCTGTCATGGGCAGCACACTCTACAACATGGCTCAATCAGAGGAAAATGCCACTGCCGGTGAGATCGTCGTCCATGAGCTTGTAAAAGATGCCACCACTGACATTGCCAGCTATACCCCGGTTATCGAAGGTTTTTGGAAATTAAAGGAACTTCATCATACCCCAGAGCTTCACCAACAATCCCGCCCTGAGTGGAACTCAGGGGTTGCAGAGCGTGGATTGGATAGCGGGCTCTTGATCCAGAATTTGCTCCTCGAAGCTGAAATTATCGGCGGATTGAGACCCTTCATACCGCAGGAACTCTTCAACCGCATCGCAAATGATCCCAACCGCATTGCGATCTACGGTTCGCACCGCCCGGTAACCATCACATTCACAAATTTCCTGGGCATCGATCCGATCATCGAGACCTTGGGACCCGATCATGCAGCATCGATTACCGCCATCCTGAATAACCATTTTGTGACGATGAGCGAGGTGATCACTCGCTTTGGAGGTACGGTCAACCGTCTGGATGCCTACTCCAAGGGTCACCGCATCCTGGGATTGTTCGGAGCCCTGCAGGCACACGAAGATGATCCCCAACGCGCTGTGCGGGCTGGAGTCGAAATGAACCAGGCCTTGGGCGAAGTGAATCAGCAGGCCAGGGGGATATTACACGCCATCCCCGAGTACAAAGACCGCTTTGCAGCCTCTCCTCTCACCCAGCGCATCGGTGTCAACAGTGGTTTTGTCTTCGGCTGCAATACGGGTTCAAAAACCCGACGGGAATACACCGTCATGGGCGATCAGGTCAACCTGACCGCCCGCCTGATGGGCATCTCCCAGGAAGGCGAGGTGTTGATCGGTGAGAGCACCGCCCGCCAGGTAGAAGACACCTTCGATCTGCTGGAAAAAGAAGCCGTTAAAGTCAAGGGAAAAACTGCACCGGTGAAAAATTTCGCCGTGAGTGGGATGAAGGAGCAAACCCACTGGAAAACCCGCCTGGCTTCCAGCCCGATTATCGGCCGTGAGCAGGAGATCGAGCTGGGCAAGGCATCTATCCAGCAGGCGATCAAAGGTCATCCCAGCGTGCTGGTGATCAGCGGGGTTTCTGGACTCGGTAAAACCCGGCTGGCAGAAGAATTAGCCTGGTACGGCGATTCACAGGGCATGGATTTATTGATCGGTACCTGCCTGTCTTACGGCAAAACCATGACCTACCATCCCTGGGCAGAAGTGCTGCGCGAATTGTTCGGAATTTCGATGTCGGATTCCGGCCAGGATACCGCTGCCCGCGTGGCAGCTTTAGAACAAAGTTTGCAGGCTATCGGCGAAGGGGAATGGTCCCCGGTGCTCGGTACGGTGCTGGGGTTGGAGATACCCGACAATGAACTGACCCGCAACCTTGATCCCAAGCTGCGCCGCCAGCGGGTGCTCGACCTGACCGTCAAACTGTTGAAATCCAGGGCACACGCCAGGCCGCTCATGCTGATCATTGAAGATGCTCACTGGGCTGATCCAGCTTCCATGGACTTGATCGATTACGTTGCCCGCAACATCTCTGGCCAGCCGATCCTTTTTATGCTGCCCCATCGCCCAGATATCGGCCTTCCCGATTGGACCGCTTACCCGCTTGCGGTGGACATGCAGCTGGGGGACTTACCGGAAGAATCCTGCAAACAGCTGATCCATGACATGCTGGGTGGTCTTGTCCTGCCCCAGGATGTGTACGATATCATCCTCTCCCGCGGCTGTGGGAACCCTTTCTTCATTGGTGAAGTAGTGCGCGCCCTGATCGACGCTGGCGCACTGCAGCGCGGTGCGGATGGGAATTTCCAGGTCATACAGGATATGTCTCAGGTCGAACTGCCGGATACGATCCATGGCGTGATCATCAGCCGTATCGACCGGCTGCTGGCCTCAGATCGCAATATTCTCCAGGTAGCTTCTGTGATTGGGCGAGTTTTCGCTTACCGCACTCTGGATGGTGTTTACCCTTATGAGGATCTTGACACTGCACTGCGCGAACGCTTGAATTACCTGAACGAACTGGGATTAACCGAAATCCAGGTCATCGAGACCGAGCTCTACCGCTTCATGCACCTGACCACGCGCGAGGTAGTCTATGAAGGGCTGCCCTTCGAGCAGCGCCGATCTCTGCACCGTGAGATCGGCAGCTATATTGAAGATCTCCACAAGGGTAATCTGAGCGAACAAACCAGCCTGCTGGCTTACCATTTCTTTGAAGGGCACGCCTGGGGTAAAGCGCTCCAGTACAACCTGGTCGCTGCCCGGCATGCCCAGCGTGAATTTGCCAACGATACCGCCATATTGTCTGCCGAACGCGCATTGGAAGCGGCCGGTAACCTGGGAACAGAGACGGACACCAGCCTGGACCGGCTGTCGGCACACGAGACGATGGGCGAGGTGATGAGTTTAACCGGCCAGTACGCAGGCGCGTTCACCCAATTTGAACTCGCCACCACCATCGTTGAAGGGTTCTCAGATTCTTTGGATAAGCAGCGCCACCTGGCAGAGTTGAGCCGGAAAACAGCCGAGGTCTACGAGCGGCAGAGCGAATATGAGACCGCCCTGGAAT
>Ga0316578_10000949_pt1 | contig 11006 bp, 8 predicted proteins | sample J0NA_2_FD_203076 | JGI IMG/M metagenome (GOLD analysis project Ga0316578, IMG submission 203076) | Rhizosphere microbial communities from salt marsh grasses in Alabama, United States - J0-2_160517rDrC | ecosystem: Host-associated > Plants > Roots > Rhizosphere | place: USA: Alabama | collected...
GCGGCGCGCTTTGGAGGGCGGGCGGGTGCAGCTCGATCCTCAGCTAGTGACCGCTACCGTTTTATTCTGTGATATCCGTGGCTTTACGCGACTCTCCGAGAGCCGAGAGCCTAAATACGTGATTAACTTTCTCAACGAGTATATGAAGGGGGTTGTGAGTATCGTCCGAGGGCACAACGGTGTCGTCAACAAGTTCGTCGGCGATGCTGCCCTGGCGTTCTACGGCGTGTTGCCCGACCCCCGGCCTCCCGCGGAAAGCGCGCATGAGGCGGTCGCCACGGCGCTGGCGATGTTGGACTATTTGGCGAAGTTGAATCACCAGCGCACCGAGCGGGGCGAGGAACCGCTGCGAGTTGGCATTGGCGTTAACACCGGGTCGGTCGTGGCGGGGATGGTGGGATCGGATATTCGTCTGGAGTACACGGTCCTCGGCGATGCCGTCAATGTCGCTCAACGGTTGAGCGACATGAACAAAGAGTATCCCCAGTACGATGTGTTCTTTAGTGCCAGCACCTATCGTGAGTTGGAGGAAGACTTGCAGCGTAGATCTGTGCACATCGGTGAAATCAGCGTCAAGGGACGGGTTGCACAGGTGGACGTCTATGCGCTAGGGTCTGCGCGCGCGTCTTGACCTGGAGGTAAGAGCGATGGAACGGCAAAGGAATTGGGCCTGGTGGCTATTTACTCTGGCAGCGATGATCTTGGGGTTGCTGGTGATTGCGTTGGCCGTTTGGCTGGCGCTGGGGCAGCAGTGGCCTCCTGGCTATCCCGATAGCCTCTCGTCTGAGATGCGGGCCGATTACAGGGCCGAACCCGACGATGTGCCGCATCTTGCTCCTTGGAAGCCGGGGCTGGTGTTTGACGTGGAGGAAGAACCTCGACTGATCCAGTATGGAGAGCCGACAGAGACGCCGATGTCTGATCAGCCGACGGATACCCCGACGCTTGAGCCGTCAGGGCCGCTGGCTACATTGCAGAACCTCGCGAGTGCGACTCCGACGCCTACCCCCACGGATACCCCCACACCTACGCCGACGTTCACTCCCACCCCAACGCCTACAAACACGCCCACGCCTACAAACACACCGACCCCAACGCCGACGTTTACGCCTTTGCCTACATCGACGAATACGCCCATCCCCCCCACGGCCACGCCAGAACCTCAGGGACCTTCACCGACGGATAAGCCACCTAAGCCGACGCGACCGTCGTCACCCCTGGATCCGCCACCACCTCCGCAGTAGGACCGGAGAGGGTAAAAGGGGCTGCTCTATGGCCCGGCGAAGCGAAACTCGAGGGCGGGCGTCGCCGCCCAGTTCAAGATCTCTTCGAAAGTAGGCGCTGTCGATCCTGCTTGATACGTGTAGAGTGCTTCCAGGAAAGATGGTACCGCCTCTATCTCAATGACGCGGGGTTTCCCCTCGATGCCGCCTAACTCTGCCGCCTTGGCGATGGCATCCTGCGGAAGGCCTACCGCGTCCACCAGCCCAAGTTCCAGCGCCTGCCTGCCGGTGTACACACTGCCGTCGGCTAATTCGCGCACGATCTCTTCTGCGAGCCCGCGCTCCTCGGCTACGATCCCCACAAACTCGTCGTAAACCTCGTCGAGGATAACTCGCCAGTAGGCCTGCTCCTCCTCCGTCATATCGCGGAAGAGGCTGCCCGTGTCTTTGTGCGACCCGGTGGTAATGACGACCACGTCCACGCCGATTTCTTCCAGCAGATCCTCTGCGTTGATGAACTGGCTGATGACGCCGATGGAGCCGGTTAATGTATCGGGGTGGGCGATGACATAGTCGGTGCCGCAGGCGATATAGTAGCCTCCGGAGGCGGCCGTCTCATCCATCCACACGACGATCGGCTTGTCGAATTCTTTGAGCATGTGGTAAATCTGATTGGAGGCCACTACGCTGCCGCCCGGGCTGTTGATGCGCAGGACGACAGCCTTGACGTCGGGGTTGCTCGCGGCCTGGGCCAACTGATTCTGCACCAGGTCTGGGGTAATACCCACGGAGGAGAAAGAATCCGCGGGGCCGCTGGTGATGGTGCCGTTGAGGCGGATCACGGCTACAGCAGGACCGGTGGCCACCGGTCCACCTCCCTCGGCCAAAAGCTCCAGGCTGGCCACCGAGAGGAAGCACGAGCCGACGCAGGTACATACCGGCAGCATAAAGCCCAGGACAAAGGCCAGGAATACCCACAGGATGTTGCGTTCTTTCATTTGTTTCCTCCTTGCTGGTAGGCTGGCATGGGGTAGATTGGCACACGATCAGTGCCAATCTACCAGTTTTCAAATTACCGACTGACTAACCGCACGAAGCGGCGCTTGCCGACTTGCAGGATTTTTTCTCCGGTTTGAGCCTCGATTTCCATCTCGATATCACCCACCCGCTCGTCTTCGAGCTTGACCGCGCCCTGCTGCACCAGCCGGCGGGCCTGGCTCTTGCTGGGAGCGAACCCGGTAGCGTGTATGATGTCCACCACGTTGGTCGGACCATCCAGCGTGAGGGTTGGCATATCCTCCGGCAGCTTGCGCTCCTGATGCACCCGCTCAAAGTGGGCGGCGGCTCCATCGGCGGTCTCGTCGCCGTCAAAGATGGACACGATCTCCCAGGCCAGCTTTTTCTTGGCCTCCATCGGGTGCAGTTCGCCCTGCTTTACTGCGTTCAGCAGGCCGTTGATCTGCTCCGGCGTCCAGCGCGTGACCAGTTCGAACCAATTGCGCATCGCCGAGTCGGGGATGGACATGGTCTTGCCATATTTATTCTCTGGCGTATCGGTGATGCCGACGTGGTTGCCCGTGCTCTTGGACATGCGCATCGTGCCATCGGTGCCGACGAGGATGGGCATGGTGACGCATACCTGTGGGCGCTGGCCAAAGGCCTCCTGCAGCTTGCGTCCGGCCAGCAGGTTGAAGAGTTGCTCGGTGCCGCCTACCTGCACATCGGTTTCCATTGCCACGGCGTCGTATCCCTGCATCAGCGCGTAGAAGAACTCGTGCAGCCAGATGGCGTCGCCTTTTTCGTACCGCAGCGTAAAGTTCTCCCGCGCCAGAAACTGCTGGACGGTAAAGTTGGCCGCCAGCCCGATGACGTCGGCGAAGGTGAGTGCGCTCAGCCAGGTGCCGTTTTCTCGCACGGCCGTCTTTTTTGGGTCGAGGATTCTGAACGCCTGTTCCTTGTACGTGCGTGCGTGCTCCGCCACCTGTTCCGACGTCTGCTGCTGGCGCGCGCTGGTCTTGTCACTGGCATCGCCAATCAGGCCGGTGAAGGTGCCGATGAGGAACGTCACCTCGTGGCCCAACTCCTGGAACTGGCGCAGCTTGCGCATCGGCACGGTGTGGCCGAGGGTCAGGTATGTGGCAGTGGGGTCGAATCCGGCGTAAACGCGTAGCGGCTTTCCGGTTTTTTCAGACTCGATCAACCGCTCGCGTAGTTCCTTTTGCATGTGTTCTTTGGTCTGGTCGTCGCCAAAGTCTGTACCGCGCATCAGGATGGCGACTTGCTCGTCAATTGTCAGTTTGCTCATTGGATGGTTCTCTCCTGGTTGGTTGGCTGGTTAGCTAGCTGGTTGGTAACAAAAAACCCACTTGCGTGGGTCTGGGAGAGCGGATTGCAGCGCGCGTCGGCGCCGACGTCTGCGCGTCGCACTACAATCCGCCAGAATAGATATAGGTCTGGAATCTCCGCTGCATTAGAATTACCTCGATGGTTTGCATTATACCGAAAACGGGAGAAAAGGCAATGCACCATCTTGCCCGGAGTCTTTGAAGATGGGATTCGCCCATTTGCCCTAGGGGCTTTTTCTGCCACGGCATTTTCCAAATCTGGATCAAGAGCGAACAAATCGCGAAAATGATAAAATCCTGATTTGCCCCCCTTCCCTCCCCCTGGTATAATGCTCGCGTCTGGAGGAGCAGCGCTATGGCGAGACGCATGACAACTTGGGAGACGGACGTCCGTCGCGGTATGGGGGTTGGCATCGGGCTGGCGATCTTGATCGTGGTGCTGGATATAGCCGCGCTCTGGTGGATCATCTACCTGGCTGGCGTTCATGGCACCATTACCTTTTGGACGTTTATCGTCGGCCTGGGGGTATTGTTCAGTTTGTTCCTGCTGGGATTGATGGCCTACTGGCTATATGGGCTGTTCCTCTCACGCTATCTCCTTGACCGGAACGAGTTGGTCATCCAGTGGGGCGCGGTCCAGCAGGTCATCCCCATGGGGCAGGTGGAGGTCGTGTTCACGGGCGAGGAGGTGGAGGGTCCCATCCACTTTAACGGTGGAAAGTGGCCCGGTCACTGCGTTGGTTTTGGGCAGGTTACCATCCCCGGAGGGGACCCCACCCCGGCCATGTTCTACGGCACGGTTTCTCCTAAATGGCAGATCTATATCGCCACCCCCGGGCTTGTCTATGGCATCTCTCCCGCTCAGCGTGACGACTTTCTCGATTCGTTCCAAAAGCGTATGGAGATGGGCCCCACCCAGGTCGTGGAACAGGTGACCCATCGACCGGGCTTTCTGAGTTGGGGTATCTGGCAGGACCGGTTGGCCTTGGGATTGCTGGTGTTTGGCGTCCTTTCGATCTTTGCCTTGATCGGCCTGGTGACCTTTCGGTATCCCTCCCTGGATTTGGTTATTCCCCTGCACTTTGACGCGGCCGGTAACCCTGACCGGTGGGGGCCGCGAGTCCAGGTCTTTATCACTCCCCTCATCGGCGTGTTGACAATGCTGTTCAACGGTGTGCTGGGAAGCCTGGCTTACCGGCGCGAGCGGATGATCAGTTATCTGCTGTGGGGCGGGGCCGCCCTCGTGCAGGTACTGGTTTGGACGGCCACTATCGGGCTGTTGGGAAGCAGATAGGCCAGACTGCGATGGGCAGTCCGATCGATCCCTTTGAACTCGGCGGCGGTTTCGCCCTTTCCCTTGTGATTGGCCTGGCAGGCTACCGGCGCGGCGCGCTCAAAGGCAGCGGCGTCGTGGGTGCAGTCGTCACCGGCACGCTCATCTTTGGATTGGGAGGATGGGAATGGGGCGCTTTGCTCATCGCCTTCTTCGTCTCCTCCAGCGCACTCTCCTTCTACCACGCCAGGGATAAGGAAGGGCTCGCGGAAAAGTTCGCCAAGGGCCACCGGCGCGATCTGTCCCAGGCGCTGGCCAACGGTGGCGTAGCGGCTGTGTTGGCAGTGTTTTCTCAACACCTCCCCCTTGCGGATGGCGGCGGGGGAGGGGTGTGGTTCGCGGCCTGTGCGGGAGCGATGGCGGCCGTCAACGCCGATACCTGGGCGACCGAGTTGGGCGTGTTGAGCCCCCGCTCGCCGCGCCTCATCACCACTGGGCGACAGGTAGAGGTAGGCTCCTCGGGCGGCGTCACCTGGCTGGGGACGGCGGCGTCGCTGGGCGGTGCAACCTTCATCGGGTTGTTGGGTGGGCTGGCGGTGCTGATCCTGGGCCAGGGTTGGGTCGCTGCCGGGGTGCTGTTGCTGGCCGCGGTAGCGGGCGGGATGGTGGGATCGCTGTTCGATAGCTTCCTGGGGGCCACCGTCCAGGCCATCTACTGGTGCGATGCATGCCAGAAAGAGACCGAGCGCAAGATACACCACTGTAGCACTCAGACGCGCCTGCTGCGCGGCTGGCCCTGGCTGGGGAACGACCTGGTCAATTTTCTCGCCTCCGCCCTCGGTGCGTTGGTCGCTGCGGGTATTGGATGGGGGCTGCTCTAGAGTCTTTTCCGTGTCCCACTTGTCAAAGGGGTATCGATGAAACGCCTTCGCTTCAACATCAAGGCTTTGCTGATCGGCGGTTGTCTCTTTGCGTACGTCGTCCTGGGTTTCACCACCGTGTTGGAGCTGGTGGGCCGCAAGCCGCTGCCGGCCCACTTTATCGAGGATTTCAACTACTACGCCCGCGCTTACAAGGACGCCTTCGAGCTCGGCGACCCCTACTCCGCGCGCGACATCGGGACGGGATTTCTCTACCCTCCGCCGGCGCTGTTGATCGTCGGCCTGTACGCGCGCGTTCCCTCGTTTATGCCGCGCATCGCGCTGTTGAGCGCCACCAATATCCTGCTCGTCTGCCTGATGGTGTACGCCGTCGGCTGGCGCTATGGCTATACCCTATCCGGTATCTGGTGGTGGTTCCCGCTGGCCCTCGGCTTTGCGCCGTTCCTGGAGACGCTGCTGCTGGGCCAGATCAACGTGATGACTCACTTTGGTCTGCTGCTCATGTTCGTGTGGCAGGACGCCCATCCCCTGCTGGGCGGGGCGGGTCTGGCGCTAAGTATCGTTACTAAGACCACGCCGCTGGCCTTCCTTGGTTATCTTTTGGTCAGGCATAACCTGAAGGCCATTGTCGGCACGCTGCTGGGATTGGCTCTCCTCTGCCTTCTGGCGGGATGGACCTTTGGCTGGCACACCTTTGCCACCTTTTTCGACGTCTTCAAGCAGTTGCTGGGAACGTTTCCCCTCGATCCAAACTCACATTCCTTCGTCGCCGTGTTGAACCGGCTCGTGGGGCTGCCCTACGAGACCCTGATGGTCGTCCACAAGGCACTGGTCGGCTACCTGATCGCCGTGTTTGTCCTCAGCGGCATCATGACCACCCTCACGCACGAGCCCGAGCCCCTGTTCATCATCCTCTGCTTCGGCCTGGCGCTGATGCCCAACGTGATGTGGTACCATCATTACGTCTTCTTTCTCCTGCCGGTCTTGATCTGGCTGGGCTGGCGGCGGAAGCATCCGGCGGTTGTGGCCTGGTGTTTTGCCGGGCTCACGTTGATCCAGATGGATCGGTTGTACGGTTTCCTCGAGGTGACGAACGGCGCGCTGGCGCACGGGTTTGGCCACCTGTCCATTCTATTCATCCTGGGGTGGCAACTGCGCCAGGTGCGACGTCTTTTGAGAAGCAGGCTGAGTGTGCGGGAGCTGCTCGGCTGGAGATAGATGGGGGTGAGCTTTCGATGACCGCCCCGCTTCTGAGAACCAAGACTTATCCTCCGCCTGTGCGACCGCAGGCAGTCTCGCGCCCGCGTTTGATCGAGCGGCTGAACGCAAGGTCTGAGTGCAAGCTGGCGCTCGTCTCCGCCCCTGCCGGGTTTGGCAAAACCACGCTCGTGCGTGAGTGGCTCCAACAGGTCGGCCGCCCCACGGCCTGGCTCTCGCTGGACCGGGACGATAACGACCCCATTCGCTTCTGGCAATACGTCATCGCCGCGCTGCAGACCGTCGATGACTCGATCGGCGGGACCGCACAGGCCGCGCTACAATCCCCCCAGCCGCCCGCGTTTGAAACGTTGATAACGGCGTTGATCAACGACCTCGCTACTGTTCCTCAGTCTCTTGTTCTGGTTTTGGATGACTATCACGTCATCGAGAGTGAGGCGATCCACAACAGCCTAAACTTTTTGCTCAACCACCTGCCTGCGCAATTGTGCTTGGTCATCACCACCCGGGCCGACCCGCCGCTCGCCCTGCCGCGCCGCCGTGGTCGCTCGGAGCTCGTCGAGGTGCGCATGGCGCACTTGCGCTTCACGGTCGAAGAAGCGACCGAGTTTCTGAACGCCTGTATGGGGCTGGATATTGCGCCGGAGGACGTGGCCGCCCTGGATAATCGGGTCGAGGGTTGGATCGTCGGCCTGCAGATGGCGGCGCTGGCGATGAAAGCGCCTCCTTTAGGGGAGGGGAGTGGTTCGAGCAAGCACGCGTTCGTGGTCGCCTTCGCCGGAGATGATCGCCACGTCGCCGATTACCTGATGGAAGAGGTGCTTCAGCGCCAGCCCGCGCACGTCCAGACCTTTTTGTTGCAGACGTCGATCTTGGAGCGGCTGTGTGGTCCGTTGTGTGACGCTGTGACCGGAGGGGACGATGGACAGGCGATGCTCGCCGCCTTGGAACAGACCGATCTCTTCATCGTCCCGCTGGACAACCGGCGGCAGTGGTATCGCTATCACGCGCTCTTTGCCGATCTGCTGCGCTGGCGGCTGCGCCAGTTTGCACGGGAGGGGGATGTAGTGGAAGTGGAGGCCTTGCACCTGCGAGCCAGTCGGTGGTACGAGCGTGAAGGGCTCATCGCCGATGCGGTCTCCCATGCGCTGGCGGCAGCCGACTTTGAATGTACGGCGGACCTGATTGAGCGGCACGTACTCGCTGCTCTTCTCCGCAGTGAGGTGCCTCTCGTCCACAGTTGGTTAAAGGCGTTGCCTGAGGATCTGCTTCGCACCCGCCCAACGCTGTGCGCTTTTTACGCCCTCTCCACGTTGCTCGCGCCTCCCTACGGTGCAGAGGCCGCAAAACTGGCGGATGGATGGCTTCAAGAGGCCGAAAACGGGCTGGCTGCTCCGGCAGGCGATGTGGATCAAGCCACCCGCGATATACTCACTGTTTACGTCGCTGTGTTTCGTGCGTATCAGGCGCGCATACGCGGCGACGAACCCCAGACGGTCGTTGAGCTTTCCTTGAGAGCGCTGCGACTGCTTCCGGAAGACAACTTGCCAGTACGCAGCGCGCTGGTCTTTAATCTGGGGGTCGCCTATTGGGCGCTCGACCAGGACGAAACTGCAGAGGGAACGCTTGCCGAGGCCAGGCGACTGGCGGAAGCGTGTGGGAATTATTATATCGCCTGCCTGACCTCACGTTTCCGAGCGGTGATTCTCCGCAAGCACGCGCGGCTGCACGAAGCAGCTGCGCTCTGCCGGGAGACGATACAGGTAATTGGTGGTCCCGGGCAAGAAGAACGCCGTTTCCCTGCGCTGGGTGTCGTTTATGTCACTCTGGGTGAGATTCTGCTCGAGTGGAACGACCTGGAAGAGGCGGATCGCGCTCTGGCCAAAGGGCTGGAACTGAACGCGCTGACCTCGGAGTGGCATCTCCAGATGTTTGGCCATTTTGCCCTGAGCCATGTGAAGCAGGCCCGGGGAGATTTGGACGAAGCCTTCGCCGTGCTTGAGCGCGCTAGAGCGTTGTCGCCACGGGCTGCACCGCGGGTTGCCTGTGCCCAGGTGGCACTCGAACTGGCGCAGGCCGAGGACGATCCCCGCCGTCTGGCCGCCGTCGCCGGGTGGTTGCAGGAACGCGGGGTCAATTTCGAAAGCACCGACTTTCACTGGGGGAGATCGTCTTACGACGAAAAACTCGTCTTGGCCCGTCTGCTCATCGCCCAGTGTCGGGGGCAGCGATCCGTCTCAGGTCGCTTGGTTGGCACTCCGCCCGATCTCCAACCGGTGCTGAGGTTCTTGGACGTGCAACAACAACTCGCCGAAGAAGGCGATGAGGTCGAGTGGATCGTCCGCATTGCGGTCCTGCAGGCGCTGGCCTGGCAGGCTCTGGGCGATATTCCGAGAGCTTTGAAAGCTTTGGAACGTGCTCTTGTCCTGGCCGAGCCGGGAGGTTACATGCGCACCTTCTTGGATGGGGGAACGGCAATGGCTGATCTGCTGCGTCAGGCAAAGGCGCAACGAGCGAAGGCGCAACGAGCGAAGGCGCAACAAGCGAAGGCGCAACGAGCGATGCCGGACTATGTGGACAAAATCTTGCTGGTGTTTGGTGAGATGACGCCGGATGGGCCATCTCGGCCTGGCGCTGCGCTGCTGATCGAACCATTGACCCCACGCGAGATGGAGGTTTTGCAACTCCTCGCGGCTGGCGCCTCCAACGCGCAAATTGCCCAGGAACTGTTCATCACCGTCAACACGGTCAAGCGACACATCACCCACATTCTTGGTAAACTGGAGGCAGAAAATCGCACGCAGGCGGCCATGCGCGCCCGCGAATTGGGTCTGGTCGAGTAGGTCCTACGTAGTAGGCCTACTACGTAGGATGGCAAAAGGCGTACAGGGGAATACCACTCTCTAATCCCACTAGTGGGTGATGACACTACGACCGGTTGTCTGGTACACTGAATGTGCTTCAGGCAATCGGTCTTCACTTCTCGGGGCAGGGAGACGGTAGAGCAATGCAGGATACCCAACGGCAATTTCGCCCGGATCAGCCGGCGACATACCGCATCGAGATAGAGGGCAAGCTTTGTGAGCGGTGCGCGAGCTGGTTTGACGATATGGACGTCGCGGTCAGGAGCGGCGACGGCGGTTCGACCATCACCACCTTGACCGGCACCGTCAGCGATCAGGCGGCCTTGCACGGCTTACTGGGGAGCATCAGGGATCTGGGACTGCTTTTGCTGTCCGTCCGGCGTGTGGAGGATCAGAAACCAGAAGCCTGATATTGTAAGCAGGGGGCAAATGTGATATGATGTTTCTATATGACGCTACTGGCCACCAAGCTCTATATCCCTCCCACGCGATCGGGCTTGGTCTCGCGCCCGCGCTTGACCGAGCGGCTGGCCACAGCGCTGGAGCGCAAGCTCACGCTGATCTCTGCCCCCGCCGGTTTCGGCAAGACCACGCTCGTGAGCGCTTGGGTCTGGCAGACCGGGCTGTCGGTCGCCTGGCTCTCGCTGGATCAGGGCGATAACGATCCCACGCAGTTTTGGCGCTATGTTATCGCCGCTTTGCAGACGGTGGATGGGTCGATCGGCGAAATTGCACTGACTGCGTTGCAGCCCTCTCAGCCTCTTTCCCTGGAGCCTCTCTTGACGGCGCTGATCAACGATGTTGTGGGCGCTTCCACTCCCATTATCCTTGTCTTGGACGATTACCACGTCATCGAGACGCGATCGATCCACGCCGGCCTGAACTTTTTGCTCGACCGCTTGCCCCCCCACTTGCACCTGATCGTCATCACCCGTGCCGATCCCCCACTCTTCCAGGCTCACCGCCGAGGCCGTGCGGAACTGAACGAGATACGTGCGGAGGCCTTGCGCTTCACTGTCAAAGAGGCGGCCGAGTTCCTCAACACGACCATGGGCCTGGGCTTATCGCGCGAGGACACCGTTGCCCTGGAGGATCGAACCGAGGGCTGGATTGTCGGGCTGCAAATGGCCGCGCTTTCTATGCAGGGCATAGATGACAAACATCGCTTCGTCACCACCTTCGCCGGCGACGACCGCTACGTT
>Ga0316578_10000950_pt1 | contig 11003 bp, 8 predicted proteins | sample J0NA_2_FD_203076 | JGI IMG/M metagenome (GOLD analysis project Ga0316578, IMG submission 203076) | Rhizosphere microbial communities from salt marsh grasses in Alabama, United States - J0-2_160517rDrC | ecosystem: Host-associated > Plants > Roots > Rhizosphere | place: USA: Alabama | collected...
GTGGCCCCAGCTCTGGGTCACGGACGTCGCCGTCGACCACATGCTCCCGGGAGGCGTCCTCGGCACGCTCGAAGCGGTATACGGCAAGGACATCAACGCGATCGTGATGCGGAACTACGATCTCGTCGCCCCGGTCACGTCGAACCGGTTCGACGGCCGACCGTATTACGGCGGCGCCGGAGCCAACGAGCTGAACCCCGACGGCGGAGCGGGAATCTACACGATCGGGAACACGAAGTCGGGTTGGAACCTCAACATCACCGCGCAGCTCCGGAAGACGTGGGAATCCGGACTCGGGCTGTCGGCCGCCTACGCCTACAGCGACGCCCGGAACCAGCTCAAGTCGACCGAGATCGCGAGCGTCCTCTGGCAGGAGAACCCGGTCCAGGGCGACCCGAACAACCCGCGGGCGAGCTTCTCCCAGTTCAACCAGCGGCACAGGATCGTGCTGTCGGGGACGTACCTCCACGAGTGGTCCGAGACCTTTGCGACGCACTTCGGACTCTACTTCGAGACGGCCGAGGGCAACAGAAACGTGTACTCGGGGGGGAACCGGTACTCGTTCATCTACTCGGGAGACGTGAACGGAGATGGCTCGGGAGCGAACGACCTGATCTACATTCCCCGGGCCGACGATGAGATCGTGCTCGCCGACTACGTGAACCAGGACGGGAACGTCGTCACGGCGGCCGAGCAGTGGACGCAGCTCGACGCGTTCATCGAGCAGGACAAGTACCTGAGTCAGAACCGGGGCAGGATCGCGGAGCGTTTCGGGCTCCTCAACCCGTGGTATCAGACGCTCGACCTGCGGATCCTCCAGGACATCCGGTTCGGGACCGGATCGAAGCGGAGCACGATCCAGGTGAGCTTCGACATTCTCAATCTCACGAACCTCCTGAGCTCGGACTGGGGCGTTCGCAAGGTCGCGAGCGCGGCCGCGACGAGTCCGCTCACGCTCGTCGGCTTCGAGGACTCGTCGACGCCGGTCTTCACCTTCAATGGCGTCCAGAAGACGTTCGTCGATGATCCGGACGTGACCTCGCGCTGGCAGATGCAACTGGGCGTCCGGTACATGTTGGACTGATGGAGACGGCTTGACCCCCGCCTCGGGAAGCGCCGAGGCCCGTCCTCGCCGCTGGCGCCGCGCGGTTCTTCCGCGCGGCGCCGGCCCCCTCGTTCGGCGAGATCTCCTGGGATCGGCGTGCCGACTCCTGGTCCTTGCCGCGTGGGTCGGGGTCCTCCGACCGGCGCCGGGGCGGGCGCAGTCGATGGACGTGAATCCTCCGGCCAGCAGCTGCGCCGCGTCGACGCGAGCGACCATGCTCTGGCACGTCGACCGCTATCCGCGCCTGGACGCCGCCGACCTGTACAAGCTCGCCCACGAGGGAGCGGCGGGCCCCGGCCACGCGATCCAGAGCCCGGAGGAGGCCCGCGCGTGGCTGGACCGCGAGTGGGCGACGATCGGAGACCCGCTTCCTGCGGAGCCGCTGTTCGAGCCGCTGCCGGGAGCCGCCGGCGCCGTGCGCGTGAACCTGCGGCCGTGGAAGCGCCTGGGCGGCACGGAGAGCGACGTCCTCGCGGCCTTCGTCGATGCGGCCCGTCGCGTGACGGTGGATCCGGAGGAGCTCGCCCGTCGCCTCGACGCGTCGGGCGGCTGCCTCCGGGAGCTGGGAGAGGCCGGACTCCTCCCCGTCTCCGCTCTCGAGATCCGGAGGTACTTCGAGAGACTCCGGCAAGAGGGATATCCGGCCGTCCACCACACGGAGGGCTACCGGGATGCCTATGCCCCGGCCTACCGGGTCGTTCTGGACGGCGCGCTCGCGCCCCGAAGAGCGAGAGAATGACGTCGAAGCCGTCCGCGTGGCCGAGAAGGGAGGCCCATCGCTCCGCCCCGCGGAGGTCCCGTCCGTCTGTCAGAACGGAAAGCCCGCGTCGATCTCCAGCCGGGGCCCGTCCCCGAGGTCCCGCCCGGCCACCGTGAGCGCCAGGGTACCGAAGCGAGTCCGCGCTCCCGCCGTCACCCCCCAGCCGCCCCTCCACGCGTCCTCGTCCCACTCCCAGGTCGCGGGGAGCGCCGCCGCATTTCCCCGAAGCTGCAGGAAGACGTCGGTCAGAGGCTCCCACTGCACGCCCAAGGTCCCGGCCTGGAGGTGCCGCCCGCGTACTTCCTGGACTCTTCGTCCGTAGAACGGGAACTGCCGGTCGACGTAGAGCTGGTACTGCCGGGAGCCCCCCGAGAAGAAGAGGTAGTGCGACGGGAGGGAATCCCCCTCGGAGGTCCCGAGCGTGAGCCGACCCAGGATCCCGAACCGCGGGAGCACGGGCACGACCGCCTCGATGTCGAGCACGTGCTGCCGGAAGGCGCCGCCGCCGCCCGATGCTTCGCCCCACTCGCTCTTCAGCAGCCCCGTCCAGCCCTTGCGCGGGAAGGTCGCCCGGTCCTTTCGGTCCACGCGCAGCACGGCGGCGACCGAGGCGAGCGTGCCCGATCCGTCGGCCCAATCCTCGACCGCGGGCGCGGCGCCGCGATCCGCGCGCTCGAGTTTCCCCTCGAGTCCGAGGAACGTGTTGTGCCGGAAGCCGAGACCGACGATTCCCGTCATGGCCCCCGTCTGCACGTCGGGCGATGCGACCCGGTCCCCGTCCACGTAGAGGTCGAACGGCATCTCCGTGAGCTCTCCCCTCACGGCGACGATCGGCGCGACGGTCCAGCCCCACCGCTTCGAATAGTCGGCGCGGGTCCGGAACTGTTCTCCGAGCCGGAGATCTACGGAGAGCGTCGTCCCGGCGAAGAGGAGGTCGCGGAGGGTGCCGGTCGCCAGGATCGAGGCCTCGTATCGGCCGTCGTACCGATATCCGAACCCGACCCACTGCCGGCTCCGATCGTCGAGGTCGAGACGGAGCGCCCGCCCGTCACCCGTCGGCGCCCCGTTCCCCGCGGGCTCCAGGCGATACCCGACGTACCGGAACCGGCCGCTGTCGTAGAGCCGGGTCACGGCCCGGTCCAGGTCCCCGGGGGTCACCCTCTCGCCGGGGGCGATCCCGAGAATCCGGCGCACCGCCGAGGATTGCGTCCCACGGAGACCCTCGACCTCGATCGCCTCGACCCGGATCGTCTGCGGCGTAGGATCGGGCACCGCCGTACGCTCGCGCGGACCCGTCCTCCAGCCGCGAAGAGATGCTCCCGTCGCGAGCAGCGAGTCGAGGGTCGCGCGCGCGCTGGCACGACCCGCCTCGATCGCCACGTTCACGCGCCCGAAGTCCGCGATGCCCACCCCTTCGACCCGGGTGACGATCAGCAGATCGCACTCCTCGCGCTGGACCTCCGTTCTCTCCACCATGCGGAAGGCGACCGTCTGGCTCAGGATCTGCGGGAAGCTCTCGAGACTGTCCCGACGCGCGAGCGGCTCCGAGACGTCGCTGCAGATCACCCGGTCCGCCCCGAGCGTCCGCGCATCCTCCGCCGGGAGGTTCCGGGCGATGCCCCCGTCGATCAGCACCCGACCCCCGATCTCGACCGGCGCGAAGGCCCCGGGGATCGCCATGCTGGCGCGCATCGCCTCGGGCAGGTAGCCGGCGACGAGAGGAACCGCGTCCCCGGTCTCGAGATCCGTCGCGACCGCCACGAAGGACCTGGGCAGTCGCGTGAAGTCGTGCACGGAGTGGGCCGACCACGTGAGGCGCGTGAGGAGCTGAGAGATCCGCTGGCCTTCCACCACGCCGGACGGGAGCCGAGGCGTGAGTCCGTCGATGGGAAAGGCGTACGCGACCCTGCCTTCCTCCTGCTTGCGCTCGATCGGCAGATTCCGGCGCTCCGGCGCGTCGTCGAACACACGGGGCCAGTCGACGCGCGCGGCGATCTCGCGGAGCTGCTCGGGCATGTAGCCGATCGCGTACAACCCGCCCACGATGCTCCCCATGCTCGTTCCGCTGACGATCTCGGCGGAGATCCCCGCTTCCTCCAGAACCTCGATCACCCCGATGTGCGCGAACCCGCGTACCCCGCCCCCGCTCAGCGCGAGTCCGACGACGGGGACTTCGCCGCGTGGCGGACCCGTCTCCTGTGCGGCGGCGGTCGGCGCGGCCCCCGCTGCCGCGATCCAGGCCGAGCCGATGGACAGGAGCGCGCGGACGATCCGGCGCCTTCTTCGTCCTCGCTCCGGGACGTGCGGCGTCGGCCCGGAAGGTCTCACGTCGGACTCCCGGTCGCGCGCAGCAACCAGACGACCAATCCGGCCCGGACCGTCCACGCCCCGGTTCGCATCCAGTTCGTGCGCACGAGGCGCCTCCACGCCGCCTCGTCGAAGCCGCGAGACAGCCGCTCGTGGCAGGGTACCTGAACGAGGAACGTGGAAAGCCAGACGAGTGCCACGAGTCCGAGGCCCAGCCAGACCGCCCAGGCCGGCGCGTCACCCGGCCGGGCGACGAGGGCGATCGCGGCGAAGGCCTCCACGAGCATCAGGGGGGCGACGACGCGTCCCGTGCGTCTCACGTGCCCGGCGTGATACGCGAGGTGCTCGGACCGACCGACGCGTCCGAGAAGCGGGTAGTGAACGAGCTGGACGAACCAGATCAGGCCGGTCAGGGCGAGGGTGGCCGTCGCCTGGAGCAGGAGGAGCGTGGACACGGAGACGATCCGTCGGATCAGCCCGGCGGCCGGGTCGGCGGCGGCGCGGGCCGCGGCTCGGAGGGCGGCGCGGGTCGGATGCCCGGGGGATTCGCCGTGCCCGGCGCGTCCGGAGAGACCGGCCTGTCGCCCGCGCACCCCGCGGCGGGACAGGGCCGCGGTACGAGGACCGGGATGGGTACCGGGTAGATCCAGCCGTATCCGTCGACGTCGAGGAGGCGGCCTTCGGCGCGGTCTTGCGTCGGAGTGGGGACCGTCGCCACGACCTCCGGATGCATCCCGAGCGCGACCACCGTCTCGTACGAGACGCAGCCGCACACCACGAGGCCCCGGTCCGCCTGAAAGCGGCGAAGACCCGCCCGCGTTCCCTCGTCGAGCCTCCCCGTCCACCCGATCCCTACGAAGCCCGCGGCGCGGAGCGCCCTCTGCACCGACCGGATCTCGTCCTCTTCCAGGTCGCGGACCACGTAGCGCTGGCGGTCGCCGGTCGCCGCCGTCACCGTCTCGACCACCCGGATCATCTCCTGCGCCCGCGCGGAAGCCGGCCCCGTCACCGGACCCAGCGCGAGGCACAGCGCCAGAAGCGACCCTGTCCGACCCACATCCACGTTTCCTCCCTGCGCCGTCGCCCCGACTCCGCGACCCTTCGTCCTGCCGACTCCATCGCGGAAGATGTCGGGTCCCGCGTCCGTCGGCCAATCGGTCGCGCTCCGGGGGCGACGCGATCCGGATGCGAAAGGCCCCGGCACGTCCGCGCCGGGGCCTCCACATCCGGGGGGGCGGTTCCGCCCGTCGATCACACCACCCGACCACCACCCACCGGCGCCGTCTCTCCTTCCGCCGGCCCGCCCGTCCCGGTCCTGCCGTGTGCCAGCTTCCCGGGCCGCCACACGGTCACGTCCACCTGCCGTCGCCGCGCCTCGAAGCGCGGTCGTCGCTCAGTCGGCCGTCGGCGTGGAAAGCGACGCGACCGAGCCGAATCGGTGCGCGAGCGCCACCCGGGCCGAGGCCGGCTCGGCGGGCGCCCCGTCGATTCGGGCGAGAAGCGCGGCCCGCGCCTCTTCGGACACGACGTCGGCATCGGCCAGGAGTCGCGCCTCGCGGACGAACTCCCGCGTCTTGCCCGCGTAGCCCTCGGCGACCGCGATGAACGCGGCGTCCACCCAGGCGTTGGCCGCCGTCAGGATGTCTCCCGTGGCCTCCGCCACGCGCGCCGCCCGTTCCATGTTCTTCCGGGCCTGCCCAGTCTCGCCCGCGTAGAAGTAGAGCAGCGAGGCGCGGCTGAAGCCGAAGAACTGGCCGGCGTCGTTGTCGAGCAGCTGCTCGGCGGCCTGCCGGTGAAGGTCGGCGGCTTCCGCCCAGCGGGCAGGGATTTCGTACAGGTCCATCGCCCGCTGGTGGAGGTCCGTCTGCAGAACGGTGACCTCGATCGCCGGCAGCTCGTACGAGGGCCGGTCCTGCGCCCGTGCGGGGGTCGCCGCGATCGCCGCGACGAGGACAGCTCCACCCAGAATCGTTCCCTTCCGCATCGTCATCCCTTCCTTCCGATTCGTCCCCTCGTCGGTCGCCGGCCCCCTGCCGACTCCGCCTCGTCGCCATGGGAAGGGAGCAACGGCCATGCCAACGTAGCACCTGGCACATAACTGACTTTGGGTCAATATCTTAAAGGAGTCCGAGGCCTCAGTGCCGGCCGGACCCGATCGTGCGGCTCCGGGAAGCGGTGTCCGAATCCGGACACGTAGCCGGCGGTCCACCCGGCCGGACCCGGGTCGACTTGTGCGCCCTCCGGCCCGAAGGCGAGATTCGACGAGAGCGGCCGGCGGGCGGTCGCCCGGAAACCCGTTCTCCGGATCGAGATCGATGCGAGCTCTCTCCACCGTGCTCCTGCTTCTGCCTCTCGCGCTCATCCTTGCCGTCCCCTGCCGCGGTCAGGAGTCCGCACCGGACCCATACGACTCGGGCGGCCCGCTCGCGCCCGAGGAAGCCGCGTACGACGTTCGCTTCTACGACCTCTCCGTCCGGGTCGAGCCGGCCGACAGCAGCCTCGAGGGCGTGCTCACGATGACGGCCCGGCTCGTCCAGGCCCCGGCGCACATCGCCCTCGACCTCGATCCGCTGCTCGATGTGCGGGGCCTCGAGGTGGGAGTCGGGGCGGGAGAGCCCCGACCTGTAGAGTGGAGCCGCGAGCGCGGCCGGATCCGCATCCCCCTGCCCGCGAACGCGGCCCCGGGCGACGACGTCCGGGTGCGCGTGTCCTACGGCGGCCGGCCGCGCGTGGCGCCGCGGCCTCCGTGGGAGGGGGGCGTCACCTGGGCGCGGACTCCCTCCGGCGCACCCTGGATCGCCACGTCCAACCAGATGATCGGAGCCGACGTGTGGTGGCCGGTGAAGGACCACGTGTCGGACAAGCCGGACTCGATGGCGATCCGGGTCACCGTGCCCGAGCCGCTCGTGGTCGCCTCCAACGGCCGGCTCCGGTCCGTGGAGGACGCGGGAGACGGTCGCACGACCTGGAGCTGGTTCGTCTCCACGCCGATCTCGGCGTACAACGTGGCGCTGAACATCGCCCCCTACGTGCGCCTCGACACGACGCTCACGAGCCTCGCCGGGGAGACGTTTCCGATCCAGTTCTGGGTCCTCCCCGAGGACGAAGCCGAGGGACGCGCCTTCCTCCCCGAGATTGTGGAACACGTGCGCTGGTTCGAGCGCACGCTGGGTCCCTACCCGTTCCGGGTCGACAAGTACGGCGTGGCGCAGACGCCCCACCTGGGGATGGAGCACCAGTCGATCATCGCGTACGGGGCGAACTTCGCGAACGGCGCGATGACGGGCGGCGTGGACTGGGGATTCGACGCGCTCCACCACCACGAGCTGTCGCACGAGTGGTGGGGGAACCTCGTGACGAACGCCGACTGGAAGGACATGTGGCTGCACGAGGGCTTCGGGACGTACATGCAGGCCCTCTACATCGAGGACACGCAGGGGATCGACAGGTACCTGGAGTACATGCGGAGCCTGCGTCCCCGGATCGGCAACCGGAAACCCGTCGCTCCCCGCGAGGTCACGTCGGCAAAGCAGATCTACGACGGGCACGACATCTACTTCAAAGGCGCGTGGGTCCTCCACACGCTGCGATGGCTGATCGGCGAGGACGCGCTGAAGCTGGCCCTGCGTCGGATGGCGTACCCCGACCCGGAGCACTGGCGCGCCACGGACGGCCGCCAGGTCCGGTCCGCCGACACAGAGGAGTTCGTGACGATCGCGGAGGTGGCGGCCGGCCGGCCGCTCGACCGCTTCTTCGAGGTCTACGTGTACGAGGCAGGGCTCCCGGAGCTCGACGTCACGAGACGCGAGGACACCCTCGACCTGGCCTGGCGCGCGCCGGACGGACGTCCGTTCGAGCTCCCGGTCCCGGTTCGCGTGAACGGCGAGACGATCCGTGTCGAGCTGCCCGGCGGCCGGGCGTCGGTTCCGCTCCCGGTCGGAGCGGACGTCGCCGTGGATCCCGAGGGCTGGGTCCTCCGCGCGACGCGGCGCGAACGCTGACCGGCGAGCCGGAGCCTCACGGAGCAGAGGAATCCGGCGAAGGAGATGAGCCGGATGATCGCGACCGGTCGGGCCACCCTAGGAAGTCCCATTCCCGCCGCGAAACGTCAGGCGGTAGAGGACGTTCGAGAGAACAGGGGCGGGTCCGGCCCGCTTCCTCCCGGGCGGGGCCAATCCGGGGAGTCGGATCCGTCGGGGCTGTCGGACTCCCGTCACCCGCTCGCGTCCGTGGCCGTGGGAAGATCGACGGGCGCCGTCCCGTCGCTCGGAACGCCGGCCTTCAGGCTCGCGAAGCGGTCGGTAAGGTCGAAGTTCACGGCGACGGCTGCCGGGTCTTCGCCGCGCTGCTCGACATGGGACGGCTCTAGGTTGCCGAGGAAACGTCCCGCTTCGCGGAGATAGTTCACCCGCTCGGGAACGACGCGCATGATCCGGCAGGCTGTCGCGTCCACGGCGACCGGATCGCGTCCGAGCACCAGGACGCCCGCGTGCCGGGGCCGTCCCTGGATCGGACCGTTTCCCTCCATGCCGATGACGCCATCCACGATGTTGAAGCGGTCGACGCGCGTGAGGGCGGCGTTGATGTCGAGAATGCTCTCCGTGATCCCGGCCCAGTGCAGCACGTTCTTGGGCCACCCGTAGACCGCGCCGGGCATCACCCCGAACATGTTCTTCAGGGACAGCGTGACGCCGGCCCAATGGTGCGTCTTCAGCTTCGGCATGGAAACGACCACGTCCGCTCCGAGCACGACTTCAGGGAGATACAGGGTCCCGAGCGATGAGAACCAGGCTCGGGCCGACACCGGAGCCACGGCCGCGAGATTCAGGTCCGCGAACCGCGCTCCCGTGTCCCGAATTGCATGGCGGATCGAGGTCGCCTCGAGGAGGTACTCCAGATCACGCCTGTGCCCCGGACCTTCCGCGACGATCACTTCCGCGGCACCGAGAGTCCGGAACGCGAGAATCGCGGCGTGAAGCACGGCAGGATTCGTGTTGATCACGCTGCCTTCGTCGTATTCCACGAAATTCGGCTTGAGCAGAACCCGGCGCCCGGCGACGTCGATCCCGCATTCCCGGATGCCCCGCGCCAGCTCGTCCTCGAGTCGACCCCCGTAGGTCTCCATCCGGAGGACGAGGACCGGGGAACGCGGAGGACGCACGTCTGCCTCGCGACTCCAGCGTGGCCCTGTTTCCCCTTCCCGACACCCCATGGAGAGAGATCCGAGGGCGCCGGCGGTCACCGCGGCGAAAGCTCTTCGCCTCACCGTTCCCCCTGTTCCCGTTCGATTCCGGGCGGCAGCACATCACGGAACGCGAGCAGCGAAAGGGCGACGGTCCGCGTCGTGGCGAGCTCGTCGGGCTCCGTCCAGCGCTCGAGCAGCCGTGCGAGAATGCCGGAAGCATCGCGCCCGTGCGTCCGGATCGCCAGCGACGCGAGCGCCAGAGACAGTCTCGATGCGGGCCCTGCGAGCGCGGCATCGAGAGCCTTCAGTCCGGATCGGACCGCTCCGTGATCTCCCCGCGACGCGAGTCCGAGAAGGGCGATGGCCGTGGTATCGGGGTAGGCCCAGAGGTCGTCTCCGAGCACGGTGCGATTCCCGTAGTTCCAGCCGCCACTCACGCACGACCGGTCCAGCAGCAGGGCCTCTCCGTCATCGAGACAATGTCGGACTTCGTCCGCGGGCAGGAGCCCTCGGGTCGCCCGGAGCGCCATGAGGGCCCAGGACGTGGGCTCAACCCAGCCGGAGGTGTCCGGCACCCAGGGCCAGCCTCGAAGCGCCGGGTCGAGCTCGATGTCCAGGGGGAGACGGAAGACGCGGACGAGGAGGCGCGCAATGAAAGGAGCTCTCCGACCCCGCTCGCCCAGCAGCCAGTGCCCCGCGCGTGACACCGACTCCCCACCCTCCCCGCATCCAACCAGCGCCAGCACGGCGGGAGCCGTGCTCCAGTCCGATCGAGGAACCCCGGCCGTCCAGGACCAGCCTCCGTCGGGTCGCTGGCCGCGCACGAGCCACTCGATACCCGCGGAGAGGGATTCGTCGTCGGCCGTTCCGGCGACCTGGCGGCCCGTTGGCGAGCCGGGGGCACCGGACCCGAGCGCGAGAACGGCCCAGGCCGTCGACTCCGTGTCGGCCGGTCCCGTCGGCCATGCGGACCACCCTCCATCGAGCTTCTGTCGGTCGCGGAGGATCTTCGCCAGCGGCTCCACGTCTTGCGTCAGGCCTCGCGCCGGAGGAGCGCGAAGCCGAACCGGGGACCCAGGCCCTCATCGTAGGCGAGCCGGATCCACAGCAGGGCCAGATGCTCGAGCAGGATCGCGGCGGAGAGCGGGCCGCAGTCGAGCGGCTCGAACCCGATGTCCCGCGCGAGGCGGGCGACCCGGTCCCGGGCGTCCGGGTCGTCCCCGCACAGCGGCATCGAGAGGCGTCGGTCGCCGTAGTCGGCATCGGCCATGTTGCCGGCTCCGGTCGTGTTGAACGCCTTGACCAGCCGTCCGCCGCGCGTCCGCTCCCGCAGCCGCTCGGCCCCCGATACGCCTCCCCGGATGTCGAGTCCCGCCGCCCCCGCGAGAAGCGGGTTCGTGCAGTCGACGAGGATCCTGTCCTCGAGATTTCCGAGCGCAGCGACCGCGTCCGCCGCCACGCTCCATGGCACGGCGAGCACGACGACCTCGGCCGTGGCCGCGGCATCGGACGGGGTCTCGGCCCGGACCCCGTGCCCGATCTCCGCGAGCAGGGTCTCCACGCGTCCCGAGGACGGGCTCCGCGAGCCGAACACGATCTCGTGCCCGATCTCGGCGAAACGACCCCCGAGCGCCCGCCCCACGCTT
>Ga0316578_10000952_pt1 | contig 11000 bp, 9 predicted proteins | sample J0NA_2_FD_203076 | JGI IMG/M metagenome (GOLD analysis project Ga0316578, IMG submission 203076) | Rhizosphere microbial communities from salt marsh grasses in Alabama, United States - J0-2_160517rDrC | ecosystem: Host-associated > Plants > Roots > Rhizosphere | place: USA: Alabama | collected...
CTGGCCGTGCATATCGCACCGCCCCCGGGGCCCGCGACGGCAGCGCATCGCGAGCCCGGCACAGGAGACGACCCGCCGCCTCCGGACACGCGCGCCGCTGCACAAGAACGTGATGGGTCAATGTAGGTTGCGCGGCGCACCGGGATATCGGCTCAGTATTCTCAACCCCTGCGCTCATTTGCTCTTGTTTGCGTTTATTCGCGGACGGATGCCCTTTCCAGCCTCAGCGTTGTAGACATCGAAATCGCGGTCTGTTTCGATTTCGATCCCGATTTCGATTTCGATTCCAACGGGTCCATCTCCGGCGGCAGGCGTTCTGCAGAACCGGATCGACCCCAAGCCACTGCGCAGATACCGATGCCACACTTGTTCATCGCCGTCACCGCACATGGCTATGGCCATGTCGCACAAGTCGCACCGGTCGTCGCCGAGATGGTGCAGCAGCTGCCGAACCTGCGGGTCACGGTGCAGGGGACCGTGGATACGGCCTATGTCGCCAGCCGCCTGCCGGCCGGCTTTCGTCACGTCAAGGCGGCCGCCGACGTGGCGCTGCCGATGGACGGGCCGCTGCAGGTGGGCTGGGACGAAGGGCTTGAACGCTATACGCGTTTCGAGGCCGAGTATGGGCGTCACATGGCCGCACAGCTGGCGCGCTTCGAGCAAGACCCGCCCGACCTCGTGCTGGCGGACATCCCCTGGCTGCCGCTGGACGCGGCGCGCCGTCTCGGCATCCCCGCGGTCGGTCTCTGCTCGCTGAGCTGGTACGACATCCTGCTTGGCAGTCCCGTCGCCGCCCGTGTACCAGCCGCCGTGGCTGAACGGCTGCGGGGGGTTTACGCAAGGGGGGACCTGTTCCTGCGCCCGGCGCCGTCGATGCCCATGGCCTGGCTGCCGAACGGCCGCGACATCGGGCCGCTGGCGGTGCAGCGCCGCCGCGATCCGGACGGGCTGCGACAGCGCCTCGGCATCCCGCCGGACCGACGCCTGGTATTGGTCCAGTTCGGCGGCGCCGGGCGGCTGCCCCTCGGCGGCGGCGGAATGGACGGCGTGTGCTTCCTGACTCCGGATGCCGCCGCCGCCGAGGGCCGCGACGACGTCGTCCTCATTGGGACTGGGGATAGGCCAGGCGTACCGGACGTGCTGCCCTGCTGCGACGCCCTGATCACAAAGCCCGGCTACGGCACCTTTGCCGAGGCAGCCTGCAACGGCATCCCCGTGCTCTACGTCCCCCGCGGCGACTGGCCGGAGGAGCCCCACCTGGTGGAGTGGCTGGCCCGTCAGGTGCCGGTGCAGGCCATGGCTGCCGATGATCTCGCGGCCGGCCGCGTCGAGGCCCCGCTGCAGGCCCTGTTCTCTGCCGGCATCACCACACCGGTCGCAGCCACTGGCGCCGCCGAGGCAACCTTGTTGCTCCGTGGCCTGATGTCGCGCTGATTCCCACGAAGAGTTGTCGATTTGGGCCAGGATCACCGACAGGGCGGCACATCATTGAATCGCGGCGCCGCCAGCGCCGGAGTCTGGCGAAGATGGAAGGGAAGACCGGTCTCAGCGCTCGATCAGCTCGAGCTTCAGCCCCTGCCGCCGCCGGTCCGAGCGGGGCAGGGCGCGCTCATCGCTGCCGAAGCCCAGTTGCGAGCGCTGTACGTAGCGCCGGACCTGGATCGGCACGCCGAACATCGTCCTTCCCTGCAGGGCATCGATGGCATGCATGGCCAACTTGGCCGGCCGGATACGCACGATTCCGTGCAGTTCGCTGCGCCCGTTGGCTGGGTCGGTGACACGGATGAGGGCGCATCGGGACACGGCGGTGGCCAGGGTCACGCCGCGGTAGCCGACATCGGACAGGCCCTCGCGGACGAACGCCTTGACCGCCTTACGTGTCGCCTGGGTCGGCAACGCAGGCAGGAAGAGTAAAAACGAACCGTTGTTTCTGCCCATTGCATCCTCGGATACTTCGGCTGGTCCTGCGGCGATCCGGAAGGCTCTCGCCCATGCGCAAGCTATTCTCATGGCCCCGGCGCAGGAAACTCAACAAGGGGGCGGCCCCACCTGCGTGGGCGGCCTACTTGCAGGATAGGCGGAGCCTCCTCATGCGCCGTGACATCTCTCACATGGCTTTGGCCGGTGCGGATAAACCACAGCCCGCGCCATCCAGCGCCGGGCTCCGGCAATGGGCCTCCGGCGCCGCAGGCGGCATGCCATCATCGGCAAGAACCGGCCCTTAGCTGACCGATGACAATGCCCTACGACCCCGGATCGTCTAAAAACGGAAGGCTAATGTTCAGCGCGGAGAATGCCCCCGAATGTCCGACAAGGCACCCTGGATCACCTACCGGCCCGAGCTCAAGGTCCTCGACTGCACCGTCCGTGACGGGGGCCTGGTCAACGCCCATCGCTTCAGCGACGAGTTCGTCATGGCCGTCTACAACGCCTGCATCGCGGCAGGCATCGACTACATGGAGATCGGCTACAAGAACTCGAAAAAGACCTTCCCGGTGGAGAAGTTCGGCCCCTGGCGGCACTGCGCCGAGACCGACCTGCAACGCGTCGTCGGCGGCCACGACCCGGCCGCCACCGGGCTCAAGCTCGCCGCCATGGCCGATGCCGGCAAGAGCGACTGGGAGACCGACATCGTCCCCGCCGCCGACAGCCCGCTCAGCATGATCCGGGTCGCCTTCTACGCCCACCAAGTCTCCGAGGCGGTGGACATGATCCGCTTCGCCGCCGAGCAGGGTTATGAGACCACGGCCAATCTGATGGCCGTCTCCAATATCACCGAAGAAGAGATCGACACGGTGCTGGAGGCCATCGTCGACACCCCGGCCAGCACCATGGTCATCGTCGACAGCTTCGGCCACTTGTACCGCGAGCAGGTGGACCGGCTCTACCACAAGTACGCCAATGCGCTGACCGGCACCGGCAAGGACGTCGGCATCCACGCCCACAACAACCTGCAGCTCGCTTTTGCAAACACCATCGAAGCCATCATCCTCGGCTGCAACCGTGTCGACTCCACGATCTTCGGCTTCGGCCGCGGAGCCGGCAACTGCCATACCGAGTTGCTGCTCGGCTTCCTGCGCAACCCCAAATTCGACGTACGCCCGATCATCGAGGTCATCCAGCACCACATGCTGCCGCTGCGGCGCGAGATCGAATGGGGGCCGATGGTGCCGTACAACATCACCGGCCAGCTGAACCAGCACCCGCGCGCCGCCATCGAATGGCGCGAGGGCCCGACGCCGGACGACTTCCTCTCCTTCTACGACAAGGTGGTCTCCGAAATCTGACCCAGTTCCGATGCCGGCGGCTGCGCGCGGTCCCGCGCCCGCCCACAACCGCCGCAAGCCACACGAAGAAATCGACATCCGGGGGCGCAGTAGGTCGTCGCACCGTGCTTCGCCAGATTCCGTGCCGCCCTGTCATGCCCCCCGGCCAACACCGGCATCTCGCCGGCAACGCGGCAGGGCAGCCATGCCGTCGGCCGCCGCGCCGGGGCCGGACACCATGGCCGGCCATTATTGCCGCCGCTGCCGCCGTGCCCCTGTGGGTGGTGTCGCCGCCTGCGGGCAGCGCCGGCACACCGGACGCCGACCCGGCCGTCGGACGCATCATTGCCGTTGCTGCCGACGTGGAGCAGACCGCGGCCCGCACCCGCCCGATGAGCTGGCCCCTGAGGCGCGCCTGCCTATACTACGCGCTGGCCGGTCAGTACCTGCTGGCGCGGCAGGGGATCGAGGCCAGGCCGCGTTTGGGCGCCGTCGTTTACGATCCTGGCACCCCGGCCGCGCACCGCATCAGTCCCCACGCCTGGCTGGAGACCCCGACGCTGTTCGTGGACTATGCGACGCTGCCCCGGCGCGGACGGGTCACGGTGCTGACGCTGGATCAGGTCGCCGCCGACGCGGGAGACGTGATCCCGGGCCGCACCCGGGTCCTGGCCGTCGCGGAGAGCGGGAATCCAAGCCTGCGCGCCTACTTCGCCGTGCACCGGGCCCGCTTCCTGCGGCTGATGATGCAGCTCCATGGGCCGGTATCGGCACGACCCTCGGCCGGGCGCGCAGGCATGATCAGCGCGCCTGGCGCGGCGCGCCGGTAAGCGCCTCCAGCGTGATGGGCTTGACGACGAAGGCGGCACCGCTGTCCGGCGTCATGTTGCGGAACAACTGCTCCAGCGCCTCGATGCCGCCGGCGGAGGCGCCAATGCCGACGATGGCGCCCGGCGACGACCCCTGCACGCTTCCTGCGCCATTGTCCTCGGATGCGTCATTCGGAAGCAAGCCATCCCCAGGCCCGCCCGGGTAATGATACGCAGCGCCGGCGGCCCTCCAGAAGTCCCGCCCAGCCGCTGCTTCCTGCTAGACTCGCCGCTGCCGCGCCAGCGCAGGCCGCAACGGCGCTTGCCCGAAAAGTAGAAGATTCGCCCACGACCCGGAGTCCGATCCCAGCCATGGCCTTCCTGGCAAGTGCACTGCCGCTGCTGTCGTTGTTCTCGGCGCTGCTGATCCAGGTCGCCGCACCGCGCCTCGGTGAACGGGTGGCGCGCGTCAGTGCCGGCGCAAGCCTGCTCTTGTTCGTCCTGGCGGTCTGGCTATTCGCCGCCCAGTTGCAGGCGACCGGGACGCGGCTGGTGGAACCGGGGATCGGCCTGTTCTCGCTCTACATCGACTGGCTCAGCACGCTGATGGCGCTGGCCGTGAGCAGCATCGGGCTGGTGGTGCACCTGTACTCGGTGCGCTACATGCGCGACGATCCCGGCTATGCTCGGTTCTTCGTGCTGCTGGATGCCATCATCGCGGTGATCCTGCTGATGGTGCTGGCCGGCGACCTGCTGACGCTGCTGCTGGCCTGGCACCTGGTCGGCGTGCTGCTGTATTTCCTACTGGGCCACGACACCCGCCGCGAGGCCGCCACCCGCTACGCCTTCTGGACCCTGTTCACGCACCGCGTCGGCGACCTGCCGCTGCTGGCGGCCGTGGCGCTGCTGTACCACGGCTACGGAACGCTGGCGCTGCCGGAGTTGTTCGCGGGCATGGCCGCACAGCCGGACCTGACGACGGTCCTTGGCCTGCCGCTGACCGACACGGCGGGCCTGCTGATCCTGTTCGCGGCCTTCGCCAAGTCGGCCCAATTCCCGCTGCACACCTGGCTGCCCTACACCATGGATGGGCCGACCCCGGTCTCGGCGCTGATGCACGCCGGCATCGTCAACGCCGGCGGCTTTCTCATCAACCGCTTCGCGCCGGTGTTCATCCACACGGACTCGGTGCTGCACGTGGCCATCGCGGTGGGACTGGCGACCACCATCCTGGGCTCGCTGATGATGCTGATGCAAAGCGACATCAAGAAGCACCTGGGCTATTCCACCATGGGCCAGATGGGCTACATGATCATGGAATGCGGCCTTGGCGCCTTCTCGCTGGCCATCTATCACCTGCTCGCCCACGGCGTGTTCAAGGCGACGCTGTTCCTGGGCTCCGGCAGCCTGATCGGCCAGGCGCGCAAGGACCCGAACATCCCCGAGGGCGAGGTCTACAAATTCATGGTGACGCGCGAGATGCCGCGCCCACCGCTGTCCTGGGTCATCTTCGCCGGCATCACCATCACGGTACCGCTGCTCATCGTCTTCGGCGCCCACCAAGTGGTCGATCAGGGCTTCCTGCACCACCAGGGCGCGATCATCCTGCTGCTGTTCGGCTGGATCACCGGTGCCCAGACCCTGTTCTTCGTCTACAAGGTGGGCGGCGACCGGCCCTTCGCCGCACTGGCCTATGTGATCCTGGCCTTCGCGCTGATCATTCTTGTGTACGTGCTGGTGGGCCATGCCTTCGACGCTCTGCTGTATCCGGACCCGGCCTTCCGCGAGGCCCTCTATCAGGCCGCGTCGGTGGACTTCACCTGGTTCGTCATCCAGGTGCTGGTGCTCTCACTGCTGATCGCCGGCGGCTGGCTGCTCGTATTCCGCTTCACCGCGGCGCAACAGCCCCTGAGCCGGCGCTGGCGCCACGCCTACCTGAACCTCTATGCCTTTCTGTCCCGCGAGCTTTATGTGTCCGACCTCTATGCACGCCTGGGCGAGCAGCTCATGGCCGCATCCCGCCGGCTCAACGCCTGGCTGCGGTGGGTCTGAGCCGATGCCGATGACAGCAAGCGGCGGCGAGCGGGGACCCGAGTGACCCGGGCGATGTCATGAGCTTTTTGCTGCTGATCCTGGCCGGCGTGTTCCTGCCGCTGTACCCGCAGAGCATCCTGGCGAGCCTGGTGCTGCGCCGCGGAACAGACGCCCTGGCCGACAACGACCAGCCGAGGCCCTGGGACAAGGCCGCTGCCCTGGTAATACTGCCATTGATCGGCATCGGCCTGATCACGCTGGCCCGCTCCCTGCCCGGCGGCGACGACCCGGCGCTGCTGGACGGCTTCGCGCTCTGGGGCGGCGCCACCTCGGTGTTCTACGCCTTCCGGCTGCTGTCGGCACGGGACGGGCAGATCTGGGCGAGCCAGCTCTATGTCTCGGCGCTGGCGCTGATCTGGGTCGGCATCGACCACGGTGTGTCGCCGCTGCTGCCGGCGCTGGCCTTGTCGGCGTCGCTGCTGCCGCTGCTGCTGCTTCTCGACGAGCTGGCACGCCGCTTCGGCATCGCCCGCATCGGCCTGTATCCCGGCCTCAGCCTACGCATGCCCCAGTTCGCGCTGGTGTTCATCGGCGCCGTGCTCGCGGCCGTGGCCATCCCGCTGTCGCCGGCCTTCTTCGCCATCGCCGGCATCGCCTTCGGCGGCGCGGTCTCCAACGAGCTGGTCACGCTGCTGCCGCTGGGCCTGTCCTGGCTGCTGTGGACCTGGGCCGGCACCAACCTGCTCGGCGGCATCGTCTTCGGCCAGCCGCGGGAAGACTTGACCTACGAGGACCTGGACCGCCGCCCTGCCCTTGCCTATGCCGGCGCGCTGCTGGCCCTGGCCGCGGCCGGCGTGCTGTCCATCGGGGCCATGCTGTGAGTGAGCTGCACCATTTACCGCCCGCATCGGGGGCACCGCGATGAACCTGCCCTTCAGCCTGACTCCGCTGGTCACCGGCCGCACCGCCGGCAGCATCCGCACCCGGCACGAGCCCGGCCTGGGCCAGCGCCTGAAGGTGCGCTCGATGGTCACCGTGGCCGGCGAAGTGCTGCCCTTCTTCTGGCCGATGCGGAACTTCATTCACCACAATCCGCTGCACGGCCTCGAGGATCTGCCCTTCGAAGATGCCGTCGCGCGGGCGACGAAACTGTTCCACGCCCGCGGCTACCTGCGCCGAACCGACTACCAGGAGCTGCTGCGCCGCGGCAGCATCACCAACGAGGTACTGGACGAGCTGGTGGAGGAGTTCCTGGAAGACTGGTGTGCGGCCCGCGGCGAGGCCGAGACGCCGGCGGCCGGGACCGGCCTTGACCTGAAGTCCATCCTGTTGACGCTGATCACGCGCATGGACCCGCCCATGGCCGGCGACGCGGACCCCAGCACCAACGACATCCTCGATGCCCTGATCCGGCCCGAGCATCCGACGCCGCCGCGGCTGGAGCGGCCCATCGCCGCCAAGGCCGGTCCGCTGGCCGATGCCCTCGGCCGCGAGCTGACCCTGTACGACGCCATCGACCAGCTCTACGGTACCCGCATCGGCACGACGCTGAACGAGCTCCTGGTCAAGGGCTGCATGGACTTCTTCGACGAGGGCCAGTCCGCCTGGCGCATGCCTGGCCGGCGACAGGGCTTCTACCGCGGCTGGAGCGCCATCGCCCGGCGCAATCGGCGATTGCGCATGCGCGGACTGGACGTGGGCGCGATCCTGGAGAGCGCCGACGGCCCCGAGGCCATGATCGACATGGTCATGACCCGGCTCGAGGTCCCCGAAAGCCTGTGGATGGACGCCTTCGCCGTGGAGCTCTCCCGCCTGCACGGCTGGGCCGGCTTCGTGCGCTGGCGCGCCCAGGCCAGGCACTACTACTGGCAGCAGCGCAACCCGGCCGACCTGGTGGACTACCTGGCCGTGCGCCTGGTGCTGGCCCTGGCCCTGATCGAGGACACCGCGCGCCGCCTGCGCCGCGACCTGCACTATCCGGCCCTGCGCCGCCTGATCGAGCACCAGCCCTACGAGTGCGTGCTGCGCCGGGAGCTCCATGCCGGCACCATCCTGCCGGATTTCGCCCACCGCGTGGAGGTGACGCTGGACGGCGGCGATCCGGCCCGCATCGAGACCCTGTGCCGGGAGTATGCGCTGGAGAAGACCGCCCGCGAGGCCGCGAGCCGCGCCGGGCGCATCCGCGAGGCCAGCGAGCGCGCCGGCATCCCGGCAAAGAGGCTGCTGGAGCAGGAGCCGGAAACGCTGCGCCTGCTCATCGAGGCCGTGCACGACTTCAAGGCGGGCGAGGGCCTGCTCTGGACCCGGGCCCTGGAGCGCACCTACGTCCGGCGCCTGCTCGGGCAGATCGGCAGCCGCCCGGCGGGCAGCGCGCCCAAGGCCGCGGCGGCGGGCAAGCGGGACGCGGGCGCCGCCGACCCGGGAACCGTCCAGGCGATGTTCTGTATCGACGTGCGCTCCGAGCGCCTGCGTCGCCGGCTGGAGGCCCTGGGACCCTACCAGACCTTCGGGGTCGCGGGCTTCTTCGGCGTGCCGGTCAGCTTCATCGAGCTGGGCAAGGGCCACGAGACGGCCCTGTGCCCGGCCATCGTCACGCCCAGGAACGTGGCCCTGGAGCTGCCCCACAAGCACCGGCCCCATCGCCACACCCTGTTCCACCTCGCCCACGAGGTCGTGCACGATCTCAAGAGCACGGTGCTTGCGCCCTATGTCACCGTCGAGGCGGTCGGCCTGCTGTACGGGCTGGACATGGTCGGCAAGACGGTCGCGCCCCGCGGCTACAACCGCTGGCGCCGGCGCCTGGACGGGCGCAAGCCGCCGGCCCGGCTGCTCATCGACAAGATCACCGAAGAAGACGCCCACGAGCTCATCGGCCACCTGCAGGAAGCGATGATCGTCAAGGCCGTGGAGCAGCACTTCGGCACCCGGCGCGAGGCCCTGACCACGGCCATGATCGAGGAGCTGCGCGCCACCGCCCTCGGCGAGCGCAAGGGCCGCACCGAATTCGCCCGGCGCTTCGCCGTGGACCGCGAGGCCGAGGCCGTATTCATGAGCGCGCTGCAGGTGCAATGGCGGGTCAACCCGGACGAGGTCCAGATCCAGCTGGAGAACCTGGCCCGCATCGGCTTCCGCATCAAGCGCCAGGCCCTGCTGGTGCACAACGTGCTGCGCGGCATCGGTCTCACCGAAGGCTTCGGCCGCACCGTACTCGTGGTCGGCCACGGCAGCACCTCCGAGAACAACCCCTACGAATCGGCGCTGGACTGCGGCGCCTGCGGCGGCGACCGCGGCCTGACCAATGCCCGCATCTTTGCCGCCATGGCCAACCGCCGGGAGGTGCGCGCGATCCTCGCCGAACAGGGGCTCCAGATCCCGGACGACACCTGGTTCATCCCGGCCATGCACGACACCACCACCGACCGCGTCGAGCTGCACGACCTCGACCAGCTGCCGGCGGGCCCGCTGACGCGGCTGGAGCGCATCCAGGAGGACCTGACCGCGGCCGGCCGCCTGTGCGCCCAGGAGCGCTGCGTCGCGCTCGGCGAGCACGGCGTCGGCTCCCCGCGGGCCGCCGCCCGCCGCGCCCGCCGCAACTCGGTGGACTGGACCCAGGTGCGCCCGGAATGGGGCCTCGCCCGCAATGCCAGCTTCATCATCGGCCGCCGCGCGCTGACCGAGGGCATCGACCTCGAAGGCCGCGCCTTCCTGCATTCCTATGACCACCGAGGCGACCCGGACGGCCAGCTGCTGGAAGGCATCCTCGCCGGCCCGCTCGTGGTCGGCCAGTGGATCAACATGGAGCACTACTTCTCGACGGTGGACAACGAGGCCTTCGGCAGCGGCAGCAAGGTCTACCACAACATCATCGGCCGCTTCGGCGTCATCACCGGCAACGTCAGCGACCTGCGCACCGGGCTGCCGGCCCAGACCATGCTCGCCGGCGGCCGGCCCTACCACGAGCCGATGCGGCTGGTCACCGTCATCGAAGCACCGCTGGACAAGGTCCAGGCCGCGCTGAACAAGGTCTACAAGGCCCGCGAGCTGGTGTACAACGGCTGGATTCGGATGCTCGCGCTCGATCCCGACAGCGGCCGCGCCAGCCTGTACCGGCGGGGCGAATGGCAGGACATCGCTCGGCTGTAGGGTGGATAGGCGAAGCGCATCCACCGCCGCCCGCGACGAGGCGTCCAAATCGGGATCGCTTCCAGAGTCGGGGAGCTCGTAGGTTGGGCCGACGCAGGAGGCCCGACAATCCGGCTCGACGCGCATCCACGATCCTGAGAAGCGACATGACGAGATCGAAATCGGGCTCCCCATCAGGATCGATCTTTGATTTCAATACCGATACCGATTTTGAGGGCTGGCACGCATGATGAAAGAGCTCAAGCAGAGCGGCATGAAGAAGCTGGAGATCATCGTCCAGGGTGAGCACCAGGACTTCGTCATCGACCTGCTCGACCGCGCCGGGGTAACCGGTTACACCGTCGTCCACAACCTCTCCGGCAAGGGCAGCCACGGCACCCACGAGGGGCACCTGATGTTCAGCGAGGAAGACGTCCTGGTCATGATCATCAGCGCCGTACCGGAGACCCTGGTCGCCCCGATCCTCGACGGCCTGACGCCCTTCTTCAACAAGCACATGGGCGTCGTCTTCACGTCCGACATCCAGGTCACCCGCCTGGGGAAGTTCCAGCCCTGAGGTTGCGGGGCGGGACGCACCGCGCCGCCTTCGCCATCGGGGCCTTGTTCAACGTTTCGCAAGTCGCTTGCGCGCCCTGCGTATAGCACAATCACGTTCGCGCGCCACCTCCGAACGCGTGCCGGCGCCGACTGGGACCGCCGGCTTTCCAGCCGGCTTCGCGCGCCGGGGGCTCGATGCCCCCGGCGCGCG
>Ga0316578_10000953_pt1 | contig 10992 bp, 7 predicted proteins | sample J0NA_2_FD_203076 | JGI IMG/M metagenome (GOLD analysis project Ga0316578, IMG submission 203076) | Rhizosphere microbial communities from salt marsh grasses in Alabama, United States - J0-2_160517rDrC | ecosystem: Host-associated > Plants > Roots > Rhizosphere | place: USA: Alabama | collected...
TGATCGTCACCGGAACACCCTGCACTTGGAAACTGTCCTCGATGAGATCTCGCGTCGTACCGGGGAGTGGGGCGACGATGGCCCTCTCTTTTTGCAACAAACAGTTCAGCAGACTCGATTTCCCAACGTTGGGCCGCCCGACAATGGCCAGTTTCATTCCGTCCCGATAAATGCAGCCGTCCCTGTAATGACGCATAAGATCAACAATGGGCCTAGCGACTTCTCGGTGTAGCTTTTCCTCCAGGTCGTTGGATGAAAAAAGTTCGGAAACTTCTTCGGGAAAATCGATGGCCGCTTCGATGTGAACCAGCACGTCTAAAAGAATGCTGCGAATGTTTTCCACTGCCAGTTTCAATTGCCCCGAGATCTGATTTGCCGCAATTTTAAGTGCGGTATCGGTTTTGGCGTTGATCAGGTCGATAACGGCTTCGGCCTGCGTTAAATCAATTCTGCCGTTCATGAAAGCCCGCTGTGTAAATTCGCCCGGCTCAGCCATCCGCGCGCCGTGACGCAAAACCAGTCCCAGGATAACGCTCAGCGCCGCCGCCCCGCCATGCGCCTGTATTTCAATGACATCTTCCCTGGTATAGGACCGTGGCGCCCGCATCACGGCCAACAACACCTCATCGGCATTGTTTTCAGTTTCCGGATCGACAATATGGCCGTAGTAAAGGTGGTGGGACTTAAAATTGATCGGCGATGAGCCGCCGCGATCGATTTTGCGGGTATTGTTATCGTTCTTGCGGGACCGAAACAGGGTTGCGGCTATTTTCAGCGCTTCGGGACCGGAAATTTTTATGATGCCGACCCCTCCGATTCCGGGTGGTGTGGCGACCGCAGCAATCGTAGCTGTTTTCATGATATGGCAGGTGAAACGGCCTTTAAGAGGGCCGCCTTCTGAAAGACGCATTTTTCGGATATATAACGAGCTTCCGCAAAAAGCCGTCCCCTATGCTACGAGTCCTGACGTTCGTGTCATCTTTCAACGCCAGATGAACAATCCGACGGTCATGTGCATTCATGTGTCCGACAGTAACCGGGCGGCGGATATGTTTGCATTTACTGGCCAAACTTTCTGCATGCCGGATGAGATTTTTTTTTCGGCTCTCCCAATAGCCATCTATGTCCACCTGTACCCGAAGCCTCGCGGTTATTTTTTTGTTGACGATTTTTTCGACCAAAGCTTGCATTGCATCGATTGTCTGCCCGTGTTTTCCAATCAGAATGCCTGAGTTGCCCCCCTTGACGCTGTAGAGAACGCGTTCCGCACTCTTGTCAACAGTGACCACGGCACCCGAACTGATGTTGTCAACGATCCGTTGAAGGACTTTTTCACCAGCAACAATGTTTTTTTCATTCTCCGGTACAGCTTCCGGCGCGACCCTGTCAATCGCTGGTTCGATGACGTCTTTGACACGTTTTTTTATCTTCGCTGGATGTGTTTTCGCACCTTCTCGGGTTCGGGATTCGTCGTTTTTTTGAGTTTCTGGCTTTTCTTCAATCAGCAGAACCCTGATTTTGGCCTTTTTGGTTTTTACGAAACCAAATATACCGGTCGATCCATATGAAATAACATCATACCTGAGTTTTTCGGGCGGAATCTCCAACTTGTCGCAAGCGAGTTTCACGGCCTGCTCAACGTTCTTCGCCTCAAGATCCATCGTGAGCGACATTCCAAACCTCCGTGACTAGGCATGCTTTTTGGTGATGTAGTATTGCTGCGATATAGAGACAATATTATTCACCAACCAGTACAAAACAAGTCCGGATGAAAAATTGATGAAAATGACGGTAAAGATGACCGGCATCAGCATCATCATTTTGGCTTGGGTCGGGTCTCCCATCGGCGGCGACATTTTCTGCTGAAAAAACATTGTGGCACCCATGACCAGCGTGAGAACCGGTATGCCGTAGGGTGGGTCCATGAATGGTATGCTGAAATTAAACCGGAAAAGTCTGTCCGGGGCGGATAGATCATTGATCCACAGAAAAAACGGGGCATGCCGAAGTTCAATGGCCTCGTAGAGCATTCGGTAAAGCGCAAAAAAAACCGGGATCTGAACCAGCATGGGCAGGCATCCGCCTAATGGATTTATCTTGTAAGTCCGGTAGAGCGCCATTGTTTCTTCATTCACGCGTTTGCGGTCATCCTTGTATTTTTCCTTGATCTCCTTGATCAACGGCGCCAATTTTTTCATATCGCTCATCGACTTGTAGCTCTTTGTGCCCAACGGCCAAAGAAGAATTTTGGTCATCAGGGTCAAAATGATAATGGCGACACCATAGTTGGGGATCAGGTTGTGATAAATAAAGTTCATGAGCCACAGGCAGGGCTTGGCCAAAATGTCGAACATGCCGAAATTAACAGCTTTACCAAGGTTGTAGCCGTAGCTGTCGAGCAGGCTCATGCTCTTGGGGCCTTGAAACAGCTCAAACTTGAAACTCTGTTGGGTTTCGGAGTTGATCGTCGTTTCCGGCAGGATGAGTTGCGCGACGACAAGGTTGTTTTCTTTGGAAATCAGGTGAAAGCTGGCATCGGTCGGTGATTCAGGGATTATGCTCGTCATGAAATAGCGGGTTTGAATGGCGATCCAATCGATAACGCCTTCAAAGGTGTTCTTGTCTTCGATGTCCTTGATGTCGACCTGCTGCAGCTCGTTGTTGATGTAAGCACTCGGGCCCTCAAACCCGTAGGCCCGTTTGACTTTGGGAATGATGCTGTTGAGCGTAAGCGCCAACCGCCCCGTCAGCGGCTTCGTCCCGCCATTTTTTATAGCGACGGTCAATCCGATAAGATACGTTTTTGGATCAAAACGAAAGCTCTTCTCGACAACGACACCGTCCGGAGCGTTCCAGGTGAAGACCAAATCCTGCGCTTTGTCGGCGACATCGATACGCTGGGCAGCCGTTTCGGCCGTGTAGACCGCATCTTTTAGTTCGGGTTGTCCGTTTGGCACGAAACGCACCAAATCCGTCCCATCCTCGAGAACGGGTGCCACCAGTTGTTTGAGCGGTGAATCCTTGTCCACGTGCTCGCGGTATTTTTTTAGAACGATGCTTTTAACGGCCGCGCCATCTTCCAAGAATTCTATGCGGTACAATGGTGTGTCGACTGTTATTGTGCGACCGACTTTTACGGCCGGCGCCGACGGTTGTGCTTCAGTACCCTTTTCCGCCTCCTGCTTCTGAGCGTACGGTTTTTCTGTGGCGATCTTTTCCTCTGCCGTCGAGGGGACCGTCGCACTTTGCTCTGCTCTGCGAACTGGTTCTTTTGATGCAAATAAAAATTGCCAGACAATAAAAACCAGAAAAGAAAGGGCAATGGCCAAAATAACGCGCACGTGATCCATGGAAATCTCCTAAACTTTCTTCAGTAGAACCGATAAGCGGTTAATGAGGATGTCGTTTCCCGTCCTGCTCTTTCGAAAGTCGAATCTGAACACTTTCTTGTCGGCACCATTAAATATCTGTTGGATACGGATGACGAGTACGGAATTGCGGTCTGAACAGGTATTTTCAAGATCTGCGGACTTGTTACCAACGGCACCCGTGGATGGCGGATGTCCGAGAGCTAAGGGTTCAAAAAAAATTAAATTCTCTATTCTGTAAGTTGAGACCTCAACGCTGACAAGGTGCGAAAAGACGGGAATACCGGGATATTCCAAGTTTTCGCAACGGCAGTCGGACGGGAGGCAACGGCCTCCGATATGTAACGTCGTTATTGAGTGTGCTCTAGGGTACCGGATCGATGCCGCCGGGGTGAAAGGGATGACATCGCAACAGACGCCGGAAAGCCAGGTAGGCGCCTTTGACGACGCCGTACTGGTTAATCGCCAGGAGGGCGTATTGCGAACAACTCGGATAGAATCGGCAGGCCGGTCCCAACACCGGCGATACGATCAACTGGTAGCCCCGAATCAATAGCAGCACCAAAAACTTACCGATTAAATAACCTTTTACCAGCATGTCGATGAATACCTCCGAAGAGTTGTGCCAGCGATGAGCCCACCTCACTTAGAGAAAGATTGGATGAATTCGGTTTGGCAATGATGTTGACGTCCCAAGCCCCGACTATCATGGGTCTCATCCGGCGGAAATTTTCACGCACCAGGCGTTTGATTCGGTTGCGCAGGACAGCGTCACCGACTTTGCGACTCACCGTGATACCAATTCGCGAGTACGGCCGACAAGACCTGGAATACAAAAAGATGAAATGCCTGTTTTGGATTTTGGTTCCACTCTTGGACAGGCGAACGAATTCCGCGCGTTTTAACACACGGACCGTCTTTGGAAAAGAATGTTCACCCACTATCCGCTCGGACTCTGACGATGTGTATTTTCGTCGTGTTTCCGTTTTAAGCAGAAAATAACGTTTTCCACATCGATAACTGATGAGCGCCCTCAACGACACCGTAAATGGGCCCAGATCTAATTGATGTCACATGCGGAGGTATCGTCGCTTCGGAAATGGAATCGATTTGCGCAACCACCGGCACCGATTGCCTGCCTTTGCCGATTAGGCGCTCAATCGCTTACGGCCCTTCGCCCTTCGTCGATTAATGATCCGTCGTCCGCTTTTAGTGGACATGCGCTTTAAAAATCCATGCTTTCGGGCGCGCTTAAGGACACTCGGTTGAAAAGTTCTCTTCATTTATGGACCCTCTTTCATAAAAAATGTCACGACCTGCCGGCACCCTCGCAATATTCAACTCCCCGGATCGACAGAACAACAACAAATTATAACCAAAACCTTAAAAGCTAATCATATACATTTGCGAATGTCAATATGAAGTGGAATTATTTCGTATCGTGACGCTGAAATTCAGTTCTGGAAGCTTTCGAAGATTTCAAATTCTTCTATGTGGTAACTGGGATTAGGATAGATAACAATCTGTTTTCCAATTGTTTTTTCGATTTCGACAATCAGTCGACTCTCTTCTCCGTGCAAGAGTTCAGCGATTTTGGGATTGACCTTGAGGGTCAAACGAGAATAGGCGGTATTTTGGTTTTCGCGCAAAATATCACGATAAATATTATAGCAAATAGACTGTTTGGATATCAGATAGCCTTCACCTTCGCAGTAGTGACAAGGCTCACAGAGCATACGGGACAACGGCTTTTTATTCCGTTTGCGTGTCATCTGAATCAATCCCATCTCGGACATGGGCAGAATATGGGTTTTACTGCGATCTTTATTGCAAGCCTCCTTGAGTTCGTGAAAGACTTTTTCCTGGTTTGATTTTTTCTGCATATCGATGAAATCAATGATAATGATGCCACCGATGTCCCTCAAACGCACCTGGTAGGCTATTTCCTTGACGGCCTCGAGGTTTGTCTTCAGGATCGTTTCTTCGAGATTGTGTTTTCCCACGTACCGGCCGGTATTCACATCGATAGCCACGAGAGCTTCGGTGTGTTCGATCACAATATAACCGCCGGATTTCAACCAGACCTTCTTTTTTAGAGCTCTTGAAATATCGCCTTCCAGATTATATGCATCGAATATAGGTTCGATACTTTGGTGCAGCTCCACATTTTCTTTCAAACTCGGCATGTAAGTGTCGAGAAAGTTATGAATCTTTCCGTGTCCTTCGCGCGAATCGATAACAAGGCTCTCGGCCTCGTTGATCAATAGATCCCTGACAGCCCGCAGACTCAAACCGAGTTCCTGATGCAGCAGAGAAGGCGCAGGAGCCCTCTCGTTTTTTTCTTGTATATTGGCCCAGAGGTTGCTGAGAAAAGTCATTTCGGAAGCCAGTTTTTCGTCCGAAATATTCTCTGCCGCGGTCCTTACGATGTAGCCGAAAGGTTCACGACGAAGGTTTACGACGATGTCTTTCAACCGGTTCCTCTCCGATAGATCTTCAATTCGGCGTGAAATACCGATGTGAGTCGATGTTGGCATCAACACCAGAAACCGACCGGGCAGTGAAATATGGGAGGTCACGCGAGCGCCCTTGGTACCAATGGGTGATTTGGCCACCTGCACCATCATTTCCTGACCTTCAGTGATCAATTCTTCGATGTGGGGTGTGTAACGGTTTTCGGTATCTAGCGGCTCGTCCGGTTTGCCTTCCGGCGTTCCTTCCGGGAGTCGCTCTTCATCATTTTCCAGAAGCCGTTCGAACGCTTCAAATCGTTCGCCCAAAACATCGTCGACATAGATAAATGCGGCCTGATTCAAGCCGATATCGATAAAAGCCGCCTGTATACCGGGCAAGACCCGTTGAACCCTGCCTCTGTAAATGTTGCCGGCAATGTCCGATTCATCACCGCGTTCGATAAATAATTCGACGATATTGCCGTCTTCCAGGAGGGCAACCCGGGTTTCGTGCAAGGCTTCGTTGATGACCAGTTTGCGGTGCATAACCTCTCGTTTTTTTACCGATTAATTTGATCTACTGCAGGCGTGGTTGTCACCGTCGAACCGGTGACAAGGCCTAGCGAACACCACCCCGTGCTTGCCTGAATTTTTCTGATTGTGGTGACACAGATTGACGTTTTAAACAAGAAAAATCGAACGGTCATAAATGGATATGGCGCCTCATCGGATTATACGGCTCCTCCTTCAGGTCTGGAACAGGGCATATGGATAGATGCCTGCAAAGCTGCGGACCTCTGACGAACATGCTTTTCGTTACCCGAGTCAAAGTCGCCGCATGATGAAATCTTGGTCACACGCAAATGCTTCAATTTTTCCGATGGTACGTCAAACAGGTATTCCACAACGTCGCCGGGTCGCAGCATACGGCCCTGTAACGACCGAATACCAAGAATCATTTGCGAAGGCGATATTTTCTCGATATGTGAAATCGCCCGCCGCAAGTCGATTTGTCTTACCTTGCCTTTGCGGTTGGTTCGGGAAACGATCCATTTTGACGTTTTCAGAAAGGAAACGATTTTTTCATCCGAAAATACGTCTCCAATAAGTACCAGTCGGTATGTTGTGACCACGGTTTCAGGCCGAACGAATTTAGACGCTAAGGGACGACAACCGGTGACCAGCAAACCGTCAGGCAATTGAGCATTGAGTCGCCAGATGATCTCATTGGGTGCCGTTTCACCCGTTACAGTCACTAAAAACAATTCCTCAAGACTCTCCATTCCGACGGGAAGTGCATCCTGAAAAGACAATTTTGGCTGAGGATGAAAACCTTCCGAATATTTCAACCGGATATCGGCTCGGCGCATGGCGCGAACGAAGATGTTCGCCATCTCGAGATGGCCCAGAAACCGTATGGGGCCGGTCTTGGAAAACGTTACCACGAATTGTCGGTCCATCCTTTTGGGTTGATTTTTCCCAATGGGGCCCCTGGAAGAACCGAGTCCACAAAGGTCTTTGACCACCGGTGCCAACTTCTTGAAATCGCAAACACCGCAGCTGTTGCAGTCTCCCCCGCGGCAATCTTCGGTCAACTGGCCCGTGAGCGCTTTCTGAGCCTCTTGCCGTAAAAAGTCTTTGCTCACGCCGGTGTGGATAGGGTCCCACGGCAGCGGTTCGGTAAAATCCCGTTGGCGAGCAGTGAAGAAATCGATATCCACACCGGCGGCTTCGCACGCGCTTTGCCATTTGTTGTATTGAAAATGGTCGCTCCATCCGTCCAACCGGCAACCGAGCCGGTAGGCGGTAACCAGCAATTTTCCGAGCCGGCGGTCGCCACGGGCCCACAACCCTTCTATCCGGCTGACTTCCGGAGGCTGCCACTTAAAGTGGACCCCGGGGACTTTCAATTTGTCCTTGAGCCACTGAATTTTTCGATGAGCAGCCGCCAACGGAACTTGTCCCTCCCATTGAAAAGGGGTGTGGGGTTTGGGAATAAAAGTAGCAACGCTGACATTGATCTGGCCTCTTCTCCGTTCCGGTCGCTTGAGCCGCCTCAATCGTTGCACAAGCTCGAAAATAGCCGTCATGTCGTCATCGGTCTCAGTCGGCAGACCGATCATGAAGTACAGTTTGATGACTTGCCAACCCAGCCTGAAGGCGTTTTCTACCGTTTCGAGGATTTCCGCTTCGTTAATGTTCTTATTGATCACATTGCGCAGCCTCTGACTGCCGGCCTCGGGCGCAATCGTAAAACCGGTTTTTCGGACCATTTTGATCAAGTCCATCAGTTCCGGCGTCAGAGTTCCGGCCCGCAGAGACGGCAGTGAGACCGCAATGTGCTCTCCCGCACAGTGGCTCATCAGAAGTTTCATCAGTGTTTCGATGCAGCCGTAATCACCGGTGCTCAAAGACAGCAGCGACAAGTCTTCATAGCCTGTATGCCGGAGCGCACGGTCTGTTTGATTCATGAGTGTCGCAACGGAACGCTCCCGTACCGGGCGGTATATCACTCCGGCCTGACAAAATCGACACCCACGGGTGCACCCACGGGCCACTTCGAGGCGCAGCCGATCATGGATGGGACGACCGAAGGGGACGACCGGTTGACTCGGAAAGGCAGCGCCATCCAGGTCCGCGACAACGGTCCTTTTTATTTTCGTATAGTGTGCATGCGTCGGCTCGAGATGCTGAAGACCTTTCACATCGTAAACCGGCTTGAAAAACGACGGTATATATATCCCCTCCAATTCTGACCATTGCCGCAGGAGCGCTTGCCGGGATTTTCGACCGTCTTTTTTCCATGTCAACCATTTCTCGACCATGGCGGTAATAGCGGTCTCGCCGTCTCCAACGAGCATCGCATCAAAAAAATCGGCCACCGGTTCCGGATTGCAGGTACACGGACCACCGGCAATGACAAGGGGATCATCTTCCTGTCGATGGGCACTCAGGAACGCTATGTTCGACAATTCGAGCATCGTCAGGATGTTGGTGTAATTCAGTTCATAGAGCAGACTGAAACCGATAATATCGAAATTCTGCAAAGGTGTCCCAGACTCCAGGCTCGTTAGTGGACGGCCCAAAGTCCTGAGGCGAGCTTCCATGTCGACACCCGGTGCAAAAGCCCGTTCGGCAAGCGTATCGGGTCTCTGGTTGAGAATGTGGTAGAGTATCTGCATTCCGAAATGGGATGTACCGATGTCATAAAGATCGGGAAAAGCCAGGACGGCATGCAGGTCGACACGGCTGTGGTCCTTGTGGACGGCATTTGTCTCGATCCCCAAGTATCGGCTGGGTTGCTCGATCCCGGCTAAGACATCTTGAATGGATGGGTCAGTCATGATAATAAATTCTCCTCTCAGTGATACAACCACCACCTTCGTAGACCGGAGTTGACAATGAGAAGCAACCAGCCGAGAATAACCGCATGTCTTTCGGGAATAATCCTATCATTTTGGTTTGGCTGTTTTTACGCTGTGAGCCCTTGCGTCGCTTATGATCGTGAAGGTCCCGTCGTAAAGGCCGTACGCGTCGTGAGTCCGGCAGTGGTTAACATAAGTTCTGTCATATCCGCCCGCAAGCGATCCGCTCCCTTTTCAGGCTTTGGACTTAACCCGTTTTTTGACCCTTTTTTCAAGGACTTTTTCGATCCCTATCTTGAGCGCCAACCCGAAAGAAGCACCCTGGGTTCAGGCGTCATCCTCGATGGAAAACGGGGCCTGATCATCACCAATGCCCATGTCATCGCCAATGCCGGAACGATAAAGGTGACGCTGCAGGACGAAAGAGAGTTCGAGGCCGAGATTGTCGGTGCCGACCCTGACGTCGACCTGGCGGTTCTGCGCATCCAATCGGAAGCAGTGCTGCCGGAGGTCAAAATGGGCAGCAGCGACGATTTGATGATCGGTGAAACCGTCATCGCTATCGGGAACCCTTTCGGATTTTCTCACACCGTAACCACCGGTGTGATCAGCGCGCTCGACAGGAGTATTCGAACCGACGACCGCGTGTTCCACGAATTTATCCAGATCGATGCCTCCATCAATCCCGGCAACAGCGGCGGCCCGCTGCTCAACATCAATGGTGAACTGATCGGTATCAACACCGCTATCTATGCCAAAGCCCAGGGAATCGGATTTGCGATTCCGATCAGCAAAACCCGGAAAATCATTTCCGACCTCATCGTCCACGGCGAGGTCATCGAGCCATGGATCGGGATTATCGTTCAGAATATCGATGCCGGCCTGTCCCGATATCTGAACGTTCCGGCTAAATCCGGCGTTTTGATCAAAATGGTCGAAAATGGCAGCCCGGCCGCCAAAGCCGGTGCCCGTGAGGGGGATATTCTCTTGGCCCTGGATAACCGCAAAATCGTCGCTGCGGATGATTTTCAAAGCTCCATGCGGAATTATTCCATTGGAGACAAACTGAATCTAAAACTCCGGCGCGGAGATGAGTTGCTGACCCTATCGGTTCTGGCCAGTCAATTTCCTATGGAAATGGCCGCTGCGCTCGGCTACCGTCTCCTGGGAATCCGGACCGAGGACTTAACGCCCGGAACCCGGGTTCGTTTTAACGTCGCGGCAGACTCGGGCGCGTTGATCTCCGAACTCAACCCGCAGAGCTATCTGGCGCAAATCGGTGCCAGAAGCGGTGACGTCATTCGGCGGATCAATGAGGTGCCGATCAAAAACAGTAAAGATTTCAATGCCGCAATCGTCAAGTACCGCCACAAGAAATCAATCATCGTATTGGTGCAACGCGGAGATCAAGGATACTACATCACCATTGAATTATAGCGGGTGTCCATCCATAATTGGTCTTTTTCCCGTGGGTCCCGCCTATGGCAGGATTATCTGCGGCCTTGCCCATAAAAAAAAATCCTCATGTATGAATTGGACACACAACAATGCTTAAAAATGATCGCGGATGGGCACTTGCTACGGCACAGTGTTCAGCAGTGCAAACAATCAGTCGGAACATAATTCCATGAAGCGAACGAAAATCGTCCATCTTCTGGCTTCTCAAAAATCGGTCGATCGTGTCATGGTTAAGGGTTGGCTGCGCACACGGCGGGATTCCAAGGGTTTTTCCTTCCTGGAGGTCAATGACGGGTCATGTCTGCGCAACCTTCAAGTCATCGCCGATGAAAAACTGGAAAATTACGC
>Ga0316578_10000955_pt1 | contig 10983 bp, 9 predicted proteins | sample J0NA_2_FD_203076 | JGI IMG/M metagenome (GOLD analysis project Ga0316578, IMG submission 203076) | Rhizosphere microbial communities from salt marsh grasses in Alabama, United States - J0-2_160517rDrC | ecosystem: Host-associated > Plants > Roots > Rhizosphere | place: USA: Alabama | collected...
CGGTATCGCCGAGCTGCACCGGCTCCAGCAGGCCGGCTACCGCCTCGCCGGCCACGGCTGGCGGCACCGGGTCGAGCACATCACCCGCCCTTGGCATCGCCTCCACAGCCTGCTGATCTCACGGCGGGTGGCCGAGCACCTGGCACTGGATGCGAACGGCATTCTGGACCTGATGCACCGCTGCCGGGACTGGTTCCCGGCGCAGGGTCTGGCGCCGCCGCAGCTCTACGTGCCGCCGGCCTGGGCCATGGGCGCCATCGGCCGCGAGCGGCTCGCCGCCGAGGGTCCCTTCCCGCTCTACGAGGTCTTCGGCGGCGTCTTCGACGCGCGCAGCCGCCGGTGGCATCCGACGCCCATGCTCGGCTACGAGGCCGACGTCGCCGCGCGGGTACCGGTCATCCGTGCCTGGAACGCGCTGAACCGGTTCCGCGCACGCGGCAGTGGATTGCTGCGCATCGGCATCCATCCATTCGACATCGGCCTGCGGCTGGGCGCCGACCTGGAGCAGGACCTGGCGCGGTTTCGCCGGGCCATCGACTACACCGCGCTGGATCAGCGCCCCGGCCGCCAGACACGCTCCACAGCGAGCCAAAGCCCGGGCGGCAGATCAGGTCCGGCGGCGCGGCTTCGCCGTGCCGATCGTGGCTGAAGCCGCTCCCACCGTGGCGGCTTCGCCGCCCCGTAGGCGCCTCGCCCCGCACTCCGCACTCCGCACTCAAAAAAGATACTCCCGCAACATCTCCCGCAGATCGACCCGCGCCCGCAGCCGCCGGCAGAGCATGAAGGTGCCGACGAACTTGCGATGCAGGAACATCGTGGCCGGGTCCGGAAAGCGCGTGAAGGCATCGTCCAGGAACAGCTCGCGGCCGCGGTTGTAGACGCGCTCGAACAGGTCGGAGGTGCCGAAATCGAAGACGCCCTGGTGGCGCAGGACCTCGCCGGACATGCGGATCAGTTCCACCAGGGCTGCGGCCTTTTGCACTGGGTCGTCGGCGGCGATGTAGCCCAGGGCGATGGCGCTGTCACGCATGCCGGCGGCATCGTCTTCCATCGCCGCGCGGGCCATGAGTCGATAGTTCTCGACGAGGGCCGCATCGACGCGGTTGGCGGCGCCGAAGTCCAGCAGCACGATGCGGCCGCTGGCAGCCTCATAGAGGTAGTTACCGAAGTTTGGGTCGGTCTGGACCAGGCCGAAATCGAACAGCTCGCGCAGTACCAGGCGACTCAACAGGGCCGCGGCGCGATCGCGCTCGCGGCGGCTGTAGTCGCTGCCCGCCAGCCGGTCCACGGAGACGCCATCGGCGAAATCCATGGCCAGGATGCCGGAGGTGGTCAGGTCTCTGTGCACCGCGGGGACGAGAAGGTCGGGGTCGTCGCCGACCAGCTCGCGGTACGCGGTCAGCGCGTCGGCCTCGGCCCCGTAGTCCGCCTCGCGATGCAGCTGCCGCCGAGCCTCGTCGAACAGCGGCTGGGGGTCCAGGCCCTTGGGCATCATGCCCAGAGACCGGGCCAGGAAGGCCAGGTTGTCGATGTCGCTGTCGATACTCTCGCGCACGCCGGGGAATTGAATCTTCAGGGCCAGCCGGCGGCCGTCGCGGGTCTCGGCTCGGTGCACCTGTCCGATCGACGCGGCGGCGATGGGACGGAACTCGAAGCGGCGGAAGCGACGGTTCCAGTCCTGGCCCCACTCGGCCTCCAGCACCGTCACCAGCTGGCTCATCGGCATCGGCTCGGCGCGGTCGCGCAGCGTCGCCATGATCTCGGCCGCCTCCGGCGTGAATACGTCGGAACCGTCCATGGACATCAGCTGGCCCATCTTCATGACGGCGCCGCGCATGCGTGCGAGCCGGTCGGTGAAACGCCGGGTGGCCTCGGGGCTCAGTTGGATGCGCGCGGAATCGTCGCCGCGCGCCCGGGCCAGCTGGATCAGGCCGCGCACGCCGACGCCGGCGGCGAGATCGGTGGTCGCTCGGCCCAGATGCCACATGCGCGCCAGCCGGCGGCTCGGTACCGCGCGGCCGGGGTCGTTCTGCTGTGTCGCCATGATGCGTGATGGTCCTGTGTCGATGCGCGCCACAAGTTCCGGCAGCGCGGCGTGATTCGGATGCGGTTCAGGTGGTTCCCGGCGGCCGCTTCTGCAACCGCCGGCCCCGCCCGCGGCAAAGGGCACGATCATCCCAGCCTGGTGCGCGGCCAGCGTTGAAAAAGCTCAACCAAAACACTCGGACTTGGTCCCTGCGGCACCCGCCGAACACCAGGCACCAATGCCCGGCCGGCAGCGGCGCGCCAAGCCCCCGCTCGGCGCGTTGGAGGCGCATGTCGTCCCGACGTTCAAGGCCGGCCAGGTGCGCCCTCCGGCAACGACGCATGCCCCAATGCCGGGAACGCGGCATAATGCCGCCCGAAAAAGATCGCCCGCCCGCGGCGCAAGCGACATCTGTCCGCCCCCGAAGTGACCCCGAGGAGACGCCCATGTCCGACTCGTCCCCATCCGTCTGGAAAGGCCTGTTCTGGCTGCTGCTGGTTGCACTGATCGGCGTCTACGTCCTGTACCACCACTATGCCGACACGCTGAAGGACCAGATCGCCGCTGCCAGGCAGGAGGCGCATACCCTCACCCGGACGCTGAGCGACACCAAGGACAGCCTGGACGAGACCCGACAGGACGCGGCCGATGCCAAGGCGCGCATCCAGTCGCTGCGGGCCGAGCACCAGCAGAAGACGCAGTCCATGGCCGCGGACCATGCCGAGCGGGTTGCGGCTTTGCAGGCTCAGATCAAGCAGGCGGGCGCCGAAGAGGCCCGGCTGCAGTCGGAGATCGACACGCTGGATGGCACACGCCAGGAGCTCGAGGGACAGCTGGACGAGGCCAAGGCCGCGGCCGCCGACCTCCAGGCGCAGCTCGCCAAACAGACCGAGCTGCAATACGACCTCAAGGCCAAGCTGGCCGCGGACGATGACACCATCGCCGGCCTGAACATGGAGCTGAACCGCGCGAACCAGACCGAGGCCGCACTGCGCGACCGCCTCCAGCGCAAAGTCGATGAGCAGACCGGCCTGGAAGCGGAGGTCTCCCGCCGCGAGAAGGCAATCATGGAGCTGGAGAGCAAGCTGGTGGAGACGGCCGAGGCCCGCACGCAGCTGGAAGGGGAGCTTGGCGACACCGAGGCCGGCATCACCGAGCTCGAGCAGAAGCTTGTGGCCGACAAGAAAGAGGCTGCGCAGCTGCGCGACCAGCTGGACCACGTGACCACGGAGCGCGAGCGCCTGCGCGGGGAGCTTGACAAGCAGGCTGGCAAGGTGGCCGAGGCGGCGCAGATGAAGGACACGATGACGAACCTGCAAGACAGTCTCGCCAAGGCGAACACCCGGGTCGAGACCCTGTCGGCCGAGGTGGATCAGCTCAAGGCCGCGCTGGCCGACCGGGAGGCCCGGCTGGCAACGGCTGCAAGCGCCGGCGCGGCCCCTGCCGCCGACGGCGGCGGCGAACCGACGGCTGCAGGCGACCAGAGCGCGCCGGCGCTGGCCGCGGCCGAGGCGCGCATCGCCGAGGTCACGTCCGACCTCGAGGCGGAGCGCGATGCGCTGAAGAAAGAGCTGGCGGCCGCGAACCAGGATCACGCCCGGCAGCTGGCCACGGCCGAGCAGCGCATCGACGACCTGAGCGCCGAGCTCGAATCAGCCAACGAGGCCCTGGCGAAGGCCGACGACAACGACGAACAGGAGAAGGCCACGGCCGCGATCCAGGCCCAGCTCGACGACGCCAACCAGACCATCGACGACTTGCGCGCGCAGCTCAAGTCAGCCAACGAGGCCCTGGCGAAGGCCGACGACAACGACGAACAGGAGAAGGCCGCGGCCGCGATCCAGGCCGAGCTAGATAAGGCCAACCAGACCATCGACGACCTGCGCGCGGAGCTCGCGACCCAGCGCGATGCGCTCGCGTCGCTGAAGGAGAGCCAGGCCGAGGAGGCCGCCGCGGCCAGCCAGCAGCTTCAGGCGGCCGAACAAACCATCGCCGATCTGCGCGCCCAGCTCACGAGCCAGGGCGAGCAGTTGGCCAAGCTGAAGAGTGACCACGCCGCCGAGGTCGAGGACCTGCAGACCAAGCTCGCCGACGCCGAGTCCGCGCTGGACGATCTGACCACGCAAGTGAAGGACAAGACCAGCAGCCACGCCAAGCAGATCGACGCCTACGAACAGCGCCTCGCCGACGCCGGCCGCGAGCTGGCGGCGGCGCGCGCCGAACTTGCGGACCAGGCCGATGCGCTGGAGACGCGCCTGCGCGACGTGCGCGCCTCCGGCGAGAAGGCGGCACGCCAGGCCGCCGCCGAGGTGCGGGCGTTCTACGACCGCTTCGCCGATCTCGGCGCCCGCTTCACCGACCAGGGCATCCTGCTGACCCTGGCCGGCGATGCACTTCGCTTTCCGAGCGGCTCGGCGACGCTGCCCGACGGGAACCTACCCGAGTTGGACCGCATCGCGGATCTGCTGAAGGAGCGCCCCAAGCTGAAGGCGCGTATCGAAGGCCATACCGACAGCTCCGGCAACGCGGATATCAACCAGACCCTGTCCGAGCAGCGCGCCGAGGCCGTACGCCAAGCGCTGATCGCCCGCGGCATCGCCGCCGACCGCCTGACCGCGGCCGGCTTCGGCGCCGATCAGCCCGTCGCCGATAACGCCACCGCGGCCGGCCGCGAGGCCAACCGCCGGGTCGAGGTGCGGATCATCGAGCCGGACGCCGGCTGAGCCCGGCCGGCCGCGGGGTGCATTCGGCCCCGCCGGCGCGGGGCCCATGATGCCGCTGCTCGACGCAACGCCGCGCCGGCGCCATCAGCGGCGCCACAGTGCGTCGTCTACCAGCAGCTTCAGGCGGCGATGGCCCGGCGTATCCACGGTAGTGAATTCCAGGCTGGTGCGATAGCCGGCGTCCGTGGCCCGCGTCCGCAGCACGCGCGCGAAGACGATGGATTCGCCGGTCCGTCCATCGCTGTACAGGCCCGCCGGCACCGCGCTCCCGGGCGGCGCCTCCGCGGCCAGAGCGATGGCCACCTCAGCGAACTTCGGCAGGTCCACCGGCAGGACGGCGCCCATGCCCTCGTAGCCGAGATCATGCACCTGGCCCGGGAAGCCGCCCGGCAGAATGCGCTTGGCGGCCACGCGATGGAACAGCGCTGCCAGATCCACGCCGATGCGCGGAGAGCGCCGCGTCTCCACGCGCGGAAGCACCAGCCGGCGCGGCTGGGTCACGGCCAGCAGTTCGTGGAGTACCACCGGGCCGGCCATGCCCTTGACCCGTACCTCGTTGACCCGGCCGGTCTCGACCGCGGCCCCGGCGGCGGCGCGAGCCCCCTCGCTGAGCAATACCTGACCGCGCAGACTGAACGACTCGATGCGCGAGACCAGATTCACCGCGTCCCCGACCACCGTGTACTCCCGGTGCACGGCGGAGCCGAAACTGCCCAGCATCACGGGCCCGGTGGTGACGGCGATGCCGGCGTAGACGCTGGGCTCGCCGCGGGCCGCCGCGGTGCGGTTCATCGCCGTCAGCTCCTGCTGCATCTCCACGGCACAGGCAAGCGCCCGCGGCACGTCGTCCGGGCGCCGCTGCGGGGCGCCGAACAGGGCGAGTATGGCATCGCCGAGGAACTTGTCGACGACGCCGCCGTTGCGGGCGATGACGGTACACATGCGCGTGAAGAAGCGGTTCAGAAGCGTCGCCATGTGCGCCGGCGGCAGCGCCTGGGTCAGCGCCGTGAATCCCCGGATGTCGGCCAATAGCAGCGTCACCTCGGCGGAGCGGATCGGCTGGACCTCGGACAGGTAGGTGTCCAGCAGCGGCTGCAGGCGCGCGGCAAGGGCCGCGGCCCGCTCGTCATCGCCGGACCCGCCGTAGAGCTCGCTTACCAACTGACCGATGGCCGCGGCCAGCACTGTGCGATCCAGGTGTTGCATAGGGCACCTCTGGTACATGGTTCCGCGCCCTGCCAAAGCATGGCACAGCAACTCCGGATTCACTTGAACGTCTTCCCCTGACGTGCGTCCGCGGGCCGGACGCGGCGGGCGCCAGGGCGGGCGGCGCGCTATCATCCCGCCCATGAACGCCCGCCCAGAGCCCGTGCGCCTGTCCATGAGCGATGCAGAGTCGCCGTTGGCGACCTTCTCTCGGCACGCGGTCGAGCTGGACGGCGCCTGCTGGCCATCCGTGGAGCACTATGTGCAAGCGATGCGCTTCGCTGACCCGGCGCTGCGCGAGCAGGTGCGCAAGGCCCCGCATCCGGCCGACGCCCGGCGCATCGCCCGCGCCAACCGGCGCCGCGTCCGCGCCGACTGGCGCCGGATCGAGGAGACCGTCATGACCCGCGGGTGGTGGGTCAAGTGCCGCACCCATCCGGAGGTGGCCGAAGCACTCCTCGCCACCGGCGACCGGCCCCTCGTCGAGACCAGCCAGTACGATTATCACTGGGGCTGCGGCCGCGACGGCCGCGGCCACAATGCCTATGGGCGCATCCTGATGGCCGTGCGCGAGCGGCTGCGGGCGGAGCCGGGAACCACCGCCGGCAGTACCGACTGACCGGGACGGCGGCCGCCGCGTTACGCGATTGCCGGGTTGTGCCTTCAGCCCCGCTCCCCAAGGCCGGCGCCGGGCCGCCGCGGTTCCCGCGCCAGACGCCCGAGCAGGACGGCCATTCGCAGGGGAAGCGCGGTGTCGAGGTGCAGCGACTGCGCCTGCTCTTCGGGAGTCAGCGGCTCGCGCGCCGCCAGCTGCAGCGCGAGCACGTCCTCATCGGCATCGGAGGCATCAAGATCGGCGCGAGCGCGCTCCGCGAGGCGCTGCCGCAGCACGTGCACCGGGGCCTCCAGCGCCAGGATCGTACAGGGCCGCTTCAGTGTTTCCGCCAACGCCAGGAAGGGCGCACGCTGCTCGCGCCGCAGAAAAGTGGCATCCACCAGTACGCTGTAGCCGCTCTCGAGAATCAGCCGAGCCAGCTGCAGCAGTCGCCGATAGGTGCGCCGCGTCGCCGCGGCCCCATACAGCTCCGCGATGGCCGCCCCCGGACGCTGCTCCGGGGCCAGCCCGAACAGCCGTTTGCGCTCGATGTCGGAGCGTATCTGGATCACCGGCATATGCTCGCGCAGGGCGTTGCCGAGCCAGGTCTTGCCGGAGCCGGAGAGCCCGTGCGTGATGAACAACTGCGGACGCGGCCGAGCGCCGCAGGTGCGGGCGACGCGCAGGTAGCGGCGGAAGTCGCTGCACAGCCGCGCGCGCTCGTCATCGTCGATGTGTTCCTGGCTCAGGCGGATGCCCAGCACCTTGGCCCGGACCATGGCCCGGTAGACCTGGTAGAACCGCAGTACGCCGAGTCCGGCATAATCACCGGTGCGCTCCATGTAGCGGTTCAGCGCGCGCCGCGCCGAAGGCAGCTCACCGGCCTCGGTGAGGTCCATGATCAGGAAGGCCAGCTCGCTCATGGTGTCGATCCAGCGCAGGTCCGGATTGAACTCGATACAGTCGAAGATGACCGGTTCGCCGTCCAGCAGCACGATGTTGCCGCGATGCATGTCTCCATGACATTCACGGATGAAGCCGCCGCGGCGGCGCTGGGCCAGCTGGCCGCGCAGGGCCTCGCCACGGGCCCTGGTGCGGCGCTCGAGCCTGTCCAGCGCCCTGCGCACCGGCGGGTCGACGCGTACGGCGCGGAGCACCGCAAAATTCTCCAGCATCGGCGCCAGCACGGCGGACTGGCTGCCGTGGGGCGTATCCGGCGGCGCCGGCGGCAGGCCGCCGTGGAAGGCCGCAATCCGGTCGGCAAGACGGTCGATGACTGCACTGTCTAGACGGCAGCGCGACAACAGCGCCCGCTGCGGAAATCGGCGCATGCGCAGGGCATACTCGACCACCGCGCCGTCTCCGCCCATGCGCACCCGGCCATTCCGGGCGGTGATGGCAACCACCTCCAGATACAACTGCGGCGCCAGCCGGCGGTTCAGGCGCAGTTCCTCGCGACAGCAGAAGCGCCGGCGCTCCAGCGTGGAGAAATCCACGAACCCGAGGTCCACGGGCTTCTTCACCTTGTAGGCAAAGATCCCCGCCAACAGGACATGGGAGATATGGGTCTCGACGTGGTCCACCGCTGCGACCGGATGCGGATAGGCCCCCGGGTCGCGAAGAGCTTCGAGCAGTCGCTGCTGGTCCATCGCCGGGTCACCGAGAATTGCGCGCCATTGAAGCCATTGATGCCCGAATTCCGTCAGCTTGAAGGGATGGGGACCTTTACTTATCCTATGCGGTTGATATCTTTTTGTTTCACGTTCACGAGGTCCATATGTCCGTCGAGCGCATCGTCCTGGCCGTGGCCGGGTCCTTCGTGCTGATCTCCGCCATCCTGGCGGCCACCGTCAGCATCCACTGGCTGTGGTTCACCGCCTTCGTCGGCGCCAACCTGCTTCAGTCGGCCTTCACCGGATTCTGTCCTCTGGCCACGATCCTGAAGAAGCTCGGCAAGGAGCCGGGCCCGGCCTTCTGAGGTCGCCCTGCCGCACGCCAGGCCCCCGTCGTCGGGGGCTTCTTGTTTGCACGCGCCGATCACCGCCATTCAGAAATAGCGCCCCGCCGAGCCCACGCCGGCGGTGATCAGCCCCAACAACAGGTTGATCAGCACGATCGTCCGGATCACGGACAGACGGTCGCCCGCGCCTGCCCAGTCCTCGACCGCTACCCGGGCTTTAAAGGCTTGGTAGGGAACGAGGTAGAGATACATGAACAGCACCGTCATGATCGTCGCCAGCACCATCATGATGTAGACGTGCATGCCTATGCTGCCGTTGTAGGCGCCGGCAATGATCCAAACCCCGCTGACCCAGAGGGTGATGGCGGACGCCCACACCCACAGGAAGAAGCGTCCGAGCACGCCCCGCATGAGGTCGAGACGCTGGGGCGGCTCCAGGCCTTTGACCGCGCCGCGCAGCGCGAAGTGCGCGAAGAACATGCCGCCCACCCAGACCAGGGTGGCCAGCTGGTGAAAGGCGATGGCGATGGCGAGCTGTGTACTCATCGGAACTGCCGGTGAACTGCTTCGAGGGAGGCACGGTAAGTCGCGCGGCGGAACAACGAGCAAGACGGCCCCGCCGAAGGCAGGCGCAACGACAGGGGGCTGCTTACCCGGGCAATGCCGAGCGGTCGAGCAGCACCTCGCTCGGCGCCCCGGCTGCCACCCTGGCCACGGGCAGCGCTTCGCCGTCGCGCCAGCGCCCCAGCGCCTCGGCCTTGGCCTTGCCGGTGACGACGATCAGCAAAGCACGGCACTCACTGAGCGCCCGCGGCGACAGCGACACCCGGTCCGGCGGAGGCTTGGGTGCATCATGGACGGGCAGGACCAAGCGCTCCGACGCGATGGGCCGACCGGGGAACAGGCTCGCGGTGTGACCATCCTCACCCATGCCCAGCAGGACCAGATCGAACGGAAGCGCGCCCGCCACCAGCGGCTCGTAGGCGTCGGCCGCCGCCTCGGCGCCCCGCTCCGACGGGATGTCGAATATCTGGCCCGGCGGCACCGGCACCGCGCTCAGCCAGGCTTGACGCGCCGCGACACTGTTGCGCTCCGGGTCGTCCGGCGGCAGGCAGCGCTCATCGCCATGGTAGACCTGCCACCGGCTCCAGTCCGCAGCACGCCCGGCGATCTGCCGATAGGCCTTCAGCGGCGTGCCGCCGCCAGCCAGGCAGATGCGAAAGCAGCCACGCGCCGCGACGGCCTCGTCGGCGGCAACGAGAATGCGCTGCACGACAGCGGCGGCAACGGCGTCCTGGTCGGGCAGCACCCGGACCGTGGCTCCGGGCAGCGAAAAGGGTTCGACATTCATCGGGCGGTGACGGCGGCACTGGTCCGGGGCTGCACGGGTGCCTCTATGGTACGTCCTGCGCCAAGTCCTGCACAGGCGCCGTCGGCGTCTGCGCGACCGTCCGCGATCAGCGCAAGCCTTGACGGCGGCAGCGGCGTCCAGTAGACATCAACCTGCCAAATCCACCACAGAGCAGGAGATCGAGGAGCAACCATGCCAGAGACCATGCGCGACATCATGAACCCCGGCGCATCGACCCCGGACCCGGACTTCCCGCATGCCCCCGACGACTGGACCCCTGCGACGGCCAAGTCCGTCGCCGACGCCGCTGGTCTGACGCTGACCGACGAGCACTGGGAGGTGATCGGTATCCTGCAGCGCTATTTCAGCCGCACAGAGTCACCCAATGTTCGCGAATTGCACGATGCCCTCGGCGAGCGTTTCCACCAGCGCGGCGGACTCAAGCACCTCTACGTGATCTTCCCCGGCGGCCCCGTGGCCCAGGGCTGCCGGCTGGCCGGGCTGCAGGCCCCGGCCGGCGCCGTGGACAAGTCCTTCGGCAGCGTCCAGTAACAAGACCGTGCGATCCCTTGCCGGCCATTCGGACCTGCGGTCCGACCGGCCGCAGGCCGGCAAGTACATCCCTCGCGGCAGCCCAGTCGCGCCGAACGCTCCCGCCATCATCAGCGGCCGGCGCCGCCGGAAAGCCCCGGCGGCATAATTCCTGTTGCCGCATTACCCGAGGCCCAGCCATCCCGCCTCATCCAGCCGCTCCGCCGCCGGCACCGGATCTCTGCTCCGACAGGTGCACCGACCCCATTGCATCGGCTAGACTTGCCCCTTCGGTACACCCGGGGTACCCACCTCCGGCGTCCACGTATGAGTGAGTGACGGGCCCCGAATCACCCCCGCCGGCTCAGGGGTACACCGACAATGGAGGCACTGCGACAGGAGCGCAGCATGTCCTTTCCCGGCTCCAACGTCATCGAGCGCGAGCGCGCCCGAATCCGCCGGTTCCTCGGCAGGGACCTGCCCGAGCGCACGCTGGAGCTGCGTTTCGGCATCCTGCCGCCGCGGCGCTGCAAGGCCCGTCCGCGGCGCAGCGAAAACATTATGTACGCGCACCTGCAGGCCCATCGCGGC
>Ga0316578_10000957_pt1 | contig 10976 bp, 8 predicted proteins | sample J0NA_2_FD_203076 | JGI IMG/M metagenome (GOLD analysis project Ga0316578, IMG submission 203076) | Rhizosphere microbial communities from salt marsh grasses in Alabama, United States - J0-2_160517rDrC | ecosystem: Host-associated > Plants > Roots > Rhizosphere | place: USA: Alabama | collected...
ATCAATCAGCACTGGGTCAACACCTATTGGGAAGAATTTATCCCTTATGCTCACGGGATCCGCCTTTTTGGTCAGTTTTACAACGATGCCATGCTACCGGATGATCCGTATGAATTTATGAATCTTCTTGTCCAAACCAAAATGGCAAGTCTTGAGAGAAACCAGCTGATGGAAGACCTGGCAGCCATGGTACGCGAAGATCGCCAACTTCTTGAATGCCTACAAGCCGGGCTCCCATTGGATATCGATTCTGAATTCAAAAAAAAGGTCGATCAGTTCATCGAAAAATTCGGGGATCTATCCTGTGCGGTCACGGGCGGTACGGATTGTGCCACGGATACACGACCCCTTTTTAAGCTGTTGTTGGAGATGACAGTCAACCCCTCTTCGCTGGCAAGTCGAAAAAACTCGAAAGACGCCTTTGTATTGCAACAGAGATTTCTCAAGAGTTTTCAAGGCGCCAAACGTAAAGAAGCTGAGGAACTGTTGGATCTCGCACGAAGCAGTTATCGACTTAGAGACGACGATAACATTTACTTGGGTAGAATTGAAGCACAACTGCTCAGTTCTGTAAAGGAGGCAAAATCTCGCATCGAACATGCCGACTGCCGAAAAACCAAACCCGGCGGACTCGAAGATCTTATATCAGTGGTCCAGGATTTTGATTATGATACAAATATTCAAAAAGTATCTTCACAGAAGATGGAAAACAGGGGTAAGGTCAATCCGAGACAGCTTGTCGGACAGCCGGCCGGACCTGGACTGGCCAGGGGCCGAGCCCGGGTAGTTCATCATCATTTGGATTTACAGGATTTTAAACACTCTGAAATCCTTGTATGCGATTCGGTGGATCCGAATATGACCTTTGTTATTCCTTTGGCAGCCGGTGTTATCGAACGCCGGGGTGGAATGCTGATTCACGGGGCCATCATTGCCAGAGAATACGGATTGCCTTGTGTGACCGGCATACCGGATGTAACCTCTTTGATTCATACCGGCGATGAGATTACTGTGGATGGATATTTGGGGGTTGTGACCATTTTACAACGACGCAAAATGTGATTCGGTCAAGCCGTTCAAGAGTAGAAAGGACTTTATTCTTATTCGGATCAGTTCTGATTCCGGATGGTGAATGAAATCTTTCATATGGGGAAAAGATGCCAGAATTTGGTTCCGAATAGCTTCTTTTTGATTCTCATCAATAAGGGGAGTAAACACACCGTCGATGGTCAATGCTTGGACGTTGGATCTGGGTTGTGTCTCCCGGGAGTCGATTAAAAGACTGACCGAAGGGTTTTTCTGAAGATTTCTGAATTTGGTAGTGTTTTTATGTGTCACCATGTAAATTTCTTCACAGCTTTCATCGCTGATATAGGCCATCAGCGAACAATACGGCTTGTTATCGGAAGCCGTAGAAAGTACACAAATATTTTTATTTTTGATAAAATTTTTCATCTTTTCAAGCATAATGAAACATCCTTTGGTTTATCTGTCCGATAGAGTTTTTGATTGAATCATAAATAATTCTAAAGTGAAAGTAAAACCAAAAGTTCAACAGCGTTATCATGTATAAAACAAGAAAATAACGCCTAAAAAGCCGGTGAATAATCATCAAAGGACATGAGGTGAGCCGTGGACGAAAAAATAAAACTTGGCATTAGTGCGTGCTTAATGGGTGAGCCGGTCCGCTGGAACGGGGGACATTCAAAAGACCGATATCTGACCGACATCCTGGGGCAATATGTGGAATATATCCCAGTATGCCCTGAAGTGGAATGCGGAATGGGCGTTCCCCGGGAAACCCTGCGCCTTGTGGGTGATCCGGACAACCCGAATCTGGTGACCTCCAAAACAAATATTGACCATACCCAAAAAATGACCCAATGGGCGAAGAAAAGAGTTAAAGAACTGGAAAAAGAAAATCTGTGCGGATTTGTTTTCAAAAAAAATTCTCCGAGCAGCGGCCTATATAGAGTGCCTGTTAGGACGTTTAAAGGAATGCCCAATAAAAAAGGACAAGGCATATTTGCCCGTGTGTTTACTGAGCACTTTCCCTTGGTTCCGGTGGAGGAAGACGGCCGATTGAATGATTCTAAGCTCAGAGAGACATTCATCGAGCAAATTTTCACCTTGATGCGGTGGCGGGAAACATTATCCAAAGAGAAAAGCATGGGAAACCTGGTTGACTTTCATACCCGGCATAAGCTGCTCATCATGTCCCACAGTCCCAACCATTCGCAAATGATGGGTAAGCTGGTTGCCCAAGGCAAAGCCCTTCCCGTGAAAGATTTATTCAACCAATACGAGACCCTGTTGATGGATGCTTTAAGACTTAAAACCACGCTGAAAAAAAATATTAATGTGCTGCAGCACATTATGGGATACTTTAAAAAGCAATTGTCTCCGGACGAAAAACAGGAACTGCTTGAAATTATTGATCGGTACAGAAAGGAATATGTTCCTTTAATCGTACCGGTTACCCTTCTTAATCATTACGTGCGAAAATATGAACAGCCTTATCTGGCGCAGCAGGTGTATTTAAATCCGCATCCCGTGGCACTCAAGTTGCGCAACCATGCATAACTGAAGGTAAACAAAATGAAGAAGAAAGGCGACAAACCTGTATTGGTGACCGGCGCCACAGGCTATGTGGGCGGGCGGTTGATTCCGGCCTTGCTTGAGACGGGCTACACCGTGCGAGCCATGGGCAGATCCCTGGAGAAACTGGCCTGCCGCCCCTGGGGACATCATCCAAAAGTGGAACTGATCAAAGGCGATGTCCTTGAAATGGAATCTTTGAAAAAAGCGCTTTCGGGCTGTAGGGCGGCCTATTATCTGGTTCATTCCATGATTGCCCAGAAGCACAAGTTCGTTGAAGCCGACCGAAAAGCCGCCCAAAACATGGTGTCTACATCCGAATCCGTCGGTATTGATCGGATCATCTATCTCGGGGGTCTTGCAGAGAAAAAGGACGGCGTTTTAAGTAAGCACCTTCTTTCCAGAATTGAAGTGGCAAACATCCTTCAATCCGGCAGAGTGCCGCTTACCGATTTGCGGGCGCCAATGATTTTAGGATCCGGCAGTGCGTCCTTTGAGATATTGCGGTATCTTGTAGAACGCCTTCCCGTAATGATTACACCGCGCTGGGTAAGATCCTTGAATCAGCCGATAGCCATTCGAAACGTGGTCAACTATTTGGTAGGCTGTCTCGAACACGATGAAACCATTGGACAAACCTATGATATCGGGGGGCCGGATGTGTTGGCCTATCGGGATCTGCTGGATATTTATGCCCAGGAAGCAAAATTGCCCAAGCGGTGGGTCATACCGGTTCCCGTTTTAACCCCCACCCTTAGTGCCTACTGGATACATCTCATCAGTCCCGTGCCTCATTCAATTGCATTGCCGTTGACCGAAGGATTGAGCAGCAATGCCGTATGCTCGGACCAGCGGATTCTATCGATTATTCCTCAGAAACTGCTCAGCCCCCGTGAGGCAATTCGGACAGCCCTGGATAAGATCATTCAAGAACAGGTGGACACCTGCTGGGCCGATGCTGGGAACATCATCAAGCCGGAATGGGCCCATTGCGGGGATGCGTATTGGGCCGGCGGCACCATCATGCAGTGCGGGTATCGGGTTCGAGTAAACGCTTCTCGGGATGAGGTATGGTCCCCCATTAGTAGAATCGGAGGACAAACCGGCTATTATTATGCCGACGGCTTGTGGCGGCTGCGCGGTTTGATGGATCGTTGGGTCAGTGGTGTTGGGTTGCGTCGGGGACGCCGTCACCCGATTGAACTGCGGGTTGGAGACGCCCTGGATTTCTGGCGAGTGTTGGATGTCGTGCAGGAAGAGCGGTTGTTGTTATTTGCTGAAATGAAGGTTCCCGGCGAGGCCTTGCTGGAATTTAAAATTCTTCCGGTGACAAATCAATACACGGATCTGGAGATGCTGTCGCGTTTTTTGCCAAAAGGACTCTGGGGATTGCTTTATTGGTATAGCCTCTACCCGTTTCATGAAAAGATATTTTTCGGAATGCTAAAAGCCATTGCCAAGTCCATTGGAAAACCCATTATATCCGGTCCTGAGCGGTTTACACCGAGGCTTCATGGCTCATGTGCTTTGCCTACAGAATAAAATTTTTTTCAATAACATAAGATTCTTTTATCTATTATATCTAAACTGTTATTTCAGTCGTTTTAAAAAAATAAGGAGTGGCAGATGAATATAATTAAATATCTATTGATAATGGGGGTTTTTTTATGGATATCAAATGTCGCCATGGCTGCCGAAGTTCCGGTGAGTGACGCCACGAGTGAATGCCTGGGGTGTCATTCCATAGTGCATCCGGGCATTGTGGACAGTTGGAAAAAAGGTCGGCATGCGAAGGTTACTCCTAAAGCCGCAATGATGGTAAAGGGCCAAGAACGTAAAGTATCTAGCGAAAAAGTGCCGGAGAGCCTGGGAGCTGTCGCAGTGGGATGCGCAGAATGTCATACACAGCGACCCAAGGCCCACGCAGATACTTTTGAGCACAATGGATACGAAGTTCATGTGGTGGTCAGTCCCCAGGATTGCGCCATATGTCATGTTCAGGAAGCGAATCAATACTCGAAAAACATTATGGCCCATGCGTTTAATAACCTGGCTGCCAATCCGGTTTATCAACTTTTGCAGAAAAGTATCCTCGGAACCGAAGCGTCCACCGATAGAAAAAAAGGCAGTATCACCATTAAACCTTCGAATGATGCCACTAAGGCAGAAGCCTGTTATTACTGTCACGGCACTAAATTGTCTGTCAAGGGGTACGAAACCAGAGACACTGAATTAGCAGGTGAACTGGAATTTCCCATTATTGAAGGCTGGCCCAATCAAGGTGTTGGTCGGATCAATCTTGACGGTACGATGGGTTCGTGTGCTGCGTGTCATACTCGGCATTCATTTTCAATTGAAATGGCAAGACAACCTTACACATGTAAGGAATGTCATGTCGGTCCTGATGTGCCGGCGTTTAAAGTCTATTCTGCCAGCAAACATGGCAATATTTTTTCCAGTATGAAATCATCGTGGAACTTTGATGCTGTACCCTGGACCGTTGGTAAAGACTTTACCGCACCAACCTGTGCCGTCTGTCACGTGAGCTTGTTGGTGAACACAGATAAAGAGGTTATTGCTGAACGCACCCACCAGATGAACAATCGAATACAGTGGAGAATTTTTGGTCTGATTTATGCCCATCCCCATCCCAAAGAACCGGATACCACGATAATTCGGAACAAAGATGGACAGCCTTTACCAACGGCCTTTGATGGCGAATTTGCTTCAAAGTATCTTATCACGGAAAAGGAGATGAACATTCGTAAGGAAAAGATGCAGGCCGTTTGCTTGAGCTGCCATGCTACGACTTGGGTCAATGGACAGTGGAACCGCTTTGAAAACACCATTTCCGAGACCAATAGCAAAACCTTGGTTGGGACCCGAATTATGTCTGAAATTTGGCGGTTAAACCTGGCAGAATTTAAATGGAGTGATACAGGATCGACAGGCAATCCTTTTGACGAGGCCATTGAGAGAAATTGGAGCAATATCTGGCTGATTTATGCTAATCACATTCGTTTTGCATCAGCCATGGGATGCGGTGGTGATTATGGTGTATTTGCAGAAGGGCGCTATGATTTGTCCAACACCTTCATGGAAATGTCGGATTGGTTGGAATTAAGAAAGCGGTCGAATTAAAGATGGTGCAATATTACGACATCCAAAAAAACTCGTATTCAACAGTTGAATGGTTCTGACATCTGTGTTGAAGAGGATTACGTGCTGTACTGGATGCAACAGTCGCAGCGGGCAGAGTATAGTCACGCATTGGAATATGACTTCCAATGTCTTTGAATGACTATCTATGATTACGATTGCTTTTTCATCTCATCGTGTTGAAACCATTCCTTTTTCTCGCCAAATGATGGAAGAGCACGAGATCATTGTGCTGGAAGAACCCTCACATCCAAAATTCACAGACATGCTCAACGGCAACCTTTCAATTTCTCAATATTTGATGGAGACTGATATTGGGTTCCCCGAGTTTGAGCGATTGATGTGTAAAGAGGCCAGGAGACTTCACCAGGAGGGAAAAAAGCTATTGCAAATTGAACCTTATCTGGAAAGACTTCTCGAAATCCATGAACATTTTGCCGCAGGTATGACACCTTTGGAACTCTTAAATTTGGACCATTTAAAAACTGTCTATTTTGCGGAAAAAACAGCCACTAGTGCTTTGATCAACTACTATGCCCGTAGTATAGAAAAAGATTTCAGGCAGGTAATCGAATCCGTAAAAACATTTGCAAGAACAGATGCCCAACGTTCAAATCTTCGATCCGTATTGAGAGCCGGAGCCATCGCAAATCTGGACATAACAGAGAAGATTTATGTGGAAGCCGGTTACATCCATTATCTACTTTACCGATGCCTTGTAGGCGACTTAAAAGGCAATCAGAATATACGGGTTGTTTATCTGATGCAGCCGGTTTTCAAAAAACTGAAATGCAAAAGACGCAATATGGGACCCGGGGATATACTTACTTTGTATTATTCCATGGGTCTGCCGATTAAAGAAGAACTTGCCAATGTATTGGCTGCAAAAAGCTTGATTTATACCAAGCTGATACAAACAGAAGAGAGGCTTCCAGACCAAAGCGATCCCGCGCCTCACAGTTCGGAAGAAACCTAGATCAATAGACTTGTGGACCGTTTGGGATTTGAAGATTGTAAAACAATCTATTCAAAAATTCGCTATAAAAGCCGACATGAATCGTTGGACTTTGTGAAAGATTATGTTCGAACTAAATGAGAGTTCCGGATGTTTTTAATAATTTATAACCGTCTTGTATAAAATTTAAGAGTAACCTTGACTTGGTAGGGTATCAGAAATACATTTGTCATTCTTGTCATATATTTCCACTATTCCAACATTTCGATTGTATGTATTACAATGTTAAGTTCAACATTCAATTGTTAAGGATATTCAACATGCTGAGTCCCTCGGAAGTAATGGAGTCGATATCCATTAGATTAAATCAAAAATTGATACCCAACCAGATCCGACGTCTTCAGCAACAACTCGAATTTATGATTGAAATCGATAAGCTCAAAAAAATAACGCGGAAGACGATTTTGACGGATCAATCCCGGGAAGAAAATACGGCTGAACATTCCTGGCATATTGCGATGGCGGTATTCTTATTTTCAGAATATGCACAGGATCAGGAACTTGATCTGTGCCGGGTAGTTAAAATGCTGCTGGTACATGACCTGGTGGAAATTGATGCTGGTGATACATACTGTTATGACCATCAAAATCGGCAGCATCAAGCCAAAAGGGAGAAAGAGGCGGCTGAACGAATTTTCAAAATCCTCCCACCGGACCAGTCTCGATCTTTTCGTGCGTTATGGGATGAGTTTGAAAACAGGGATACTTCTGAATCAAAATATGCAAATGCCTTGGATCGCTTTCAAGCGTTTTTGCAAAATTATTTTACAAGAGGGCAAATTTGGCTAAAAAATAATATAAAACGCCACCAGGTGATGGATAGAATGCAGCCGGTGTTTGATGGAGCTCCCCTTTTGTGGAACCTTGTTAATCTATTGATAGATGATGCTGTTCAGAAAAAGTATCTAGCGGAATAGCGATGATGACAGAGCATAAAACAAGACCTTATTAACAGACTCAATAAAAATAACCAAAAATATAGCAAAGTTTAATAAACCAATTTTTATATTAAGGTGTGAGTATATTTAGCCTGATGGCTGAAGCGGTTGTCAAAAAAAATGTCCGACAACCCTTTAGTTAAGATCATCGGACAGGTGGAAACAACTCAATTATTTTCAAGTGGGAAAAATGAATTTAAGAAGCTGAACATTCAGGGCGCTGGTAATATTTAATTGAAATTACTTAGTAGTACAACACGATTTGTATGGATATCTTAGTCCTTTGTTATCTTGCAAAAAGGCCAGATATCTAATGAATCCAACCCCATGTGATACTCATAACCTATCTACCACTTAATTTCATGAAATTGATGGATTGGTGATTTGGTATTACAATATCTCAGAACTTTCAGGCGCTTGATATTTGTACGTAATCGCAGGTATCACAATTCTGCGCTATATTGGAGATACATTGAAAATTGTAAATCCAGAAAATATTACGCTACGCAGATAGATTAATGAATCTTCGATTCACTTTATTTATCTAACCAGCAACTTTCATAGAAATTGGTTTTTACAGGTTCTTTTTTTCGAACCAATAAAATAGTCCTACTCCGGTAAGTACGAAAACTGGGACAACAATCCAGTGATTTATCCCTAGTATTCCCGGCAGGGTAATCTTGCCAAGGTCACCCCAGGTCAAGACGGTTCGCTTCATCAAAGGGTAGGCCTCTGCATAAACCGCAGCCCCTGCCAGCATGCCCAAGAGACCCCACAGACCGTCCCAACGTCCTTCACCGATAGCGCCCATGGATGTACCCGGGCAGTATCCTAAAAGACCCCATCCCAGACCGAAAATAAGGCCGCCGATAATCGTGGCCCCCAGAACCGTCGATTTTATGGACAGCTTGACCAAACCCAGATCCTTGAGCAGGTAGATCCCCACACAGCCGACAAAAATTGCCGTCAGCATGAACTTCAAAATCGTCATATCCATCAGGCGCAAAGCACCAATTTGCTTGTCGTATCGCAACACTTGCCCCCGTTGCAGAAAAAAGCCAAACAGAATCCCGGTAACCAGACCGTAAATAAGCTGACTTGTCATTTTTTACCTCCCTGATACAAGAGATTGGCGCTCACGATTCCGCCGATGAAAAAGCAAAACAGCGCGATGAACCCGCTAACCGCCAGCTGAGCCAGACCGCTCAGCCCGTGGCCGGACGGTCAGCCGCCAGCCAGGCGTGCACCAAACATGGCCACCAAGCCGCCGAGAAATGCAACGATTGCCCTGCCGATAATGCCGGAACCGAAGCGGTCTTGCCACATGTCCGGAACCGCCTGAAGCTTAAAAGTTTCTGACAATCTGGAGGCTACCAAGGCACCGATCAATATACCGAGAACAAACATCCACTGCCACTCGATCTTGGGAACGGTCTTAACAAAGTAATCCATTCGGCCTACTCTTTCGGCGCTAAATATTTTTTCGATCAACCCCGCCGATCTCACAAAGGACGTCGATGCCCCAAAATATTTACCGGTGAACCAGACCGAGAGCACCAGCACAAGCCCGGCGCAGGCACCGGCAATATAGGGGTTCCAGTAGTTTTCCTTATCCGTCTGTTGCATACACAACCTCCTCTTAAATCGTTATAAATTCAAAAATACACAAAAACTCTTTAGCCAAGCCAATTGAAATCAAATATCTATACTGCATATTGTGCAACCCTTTCAATTATGGATTTTTTTTGAAGGTTGGATGTAGATCTTAAAGATATAGAGATTACCTCACGAATTTTGGACTTGTCAAAACCTTCAACCTCTTAACAGAAGACCAAATATTACTGACCTTTGATACATTGAGATTATCTTGCAAAAAACGATCTTGTCAAACTGCAGACAGCTATCCAAGATGACAGGTCAGATCTCTCCATTTGTATTTTATATATGGTAATTCTTACAAAAATGCAAAAAAAGCAAATCCTAATAAGGATTTTGCCTTTATGATATCCGAAAATATAAAGTTTTCGAAATTATGTTGAGCATTGCTTTATTGCAGAAAGTAAAAGTTTTAATTTGACGATTGAATATCGCAAGTTCAATTATATTTGAGTTATCTGAGTCTAAGGTGATTATTGAAAAGTGGCGACAGGAATACAATACAGTAAGACCGCATAGCAGTATTGGCTATCGCCCACCCGCACTAGAAGCTGTAATGACTTTACACTTTGATCCTTTTTGGTTATTGTCTTCAAAAGAAAATATTTCACAAATCCTAACTTAAAAGATGGTACAAAAAGTGGGGCCAGGTCAATGGATGAAGACCATATGATAAAGGTTACGAAAAACAAAACTGCATTCTTGACAATCTGTGCCCTTTTCGTGTTGATGGTAAAGGGAATTTCATGTGCTCCCGCGCGGAATATGAAAGGTGTTCATCTTGGGGATATCACTCTCCCGCCGGGTTTTTTCATAAACATCTATGCCGATGATGTTGAAAATGCGCGATCGCTGGCTCTCGGAGATAACGGCACGCTCTTTGTCGGTACTCGCTCGGCAGGCAAAGTCTACGCGGTTTTGGACCGCAACCAAGACGCCAGAGCGGACGACGTCATCACCATTGCAGCAGGATTGGATATGCCCAACGGTGTGGCCTTCAGGAAGGGTTCCCTTTATGTTGCCGAAGTGAACCGCGTGCTGCGGTACGATGCTATCGAGTCACGGCTGAAAAATCCGCCCGAACCGGTAATCATTATTGACAGTTTTCCAAAGGATCACCACCATGGGTGGAAATTCATACGTTTCGGCCCAGATGACAAGCTTTACGTGCCAGTGGGGGCACCGTGCAATGTTTGCGAACCAAATCGCGAAATCTATGCATCGATCACGCGTATCGATCCTGATGGGAGTCATTTGGAGATCTTCGCCCGCGGTGTACGTAATACAGTGGGGTTTGACTGGCATCCGGAAACTAAAGCGCTGTGGTTCACGGACAACGGACGTGATTGGATGGGCGATGATATTCCTCCTGACGAGTTGAATCGCGCACCCCGCAGCGGCATGAATTTTGGCTTTCCTTACTGCCATGGGGGAACCATCGCGGATCCGGAATTCGGCGCCAAACGAAAATGCAGCGAATTCGCGCCGCCGGCCATGGCGCTTGGCCCCCATATTGCCGCACTCGGTATGCGATTTTACACTGGAACTATGTTTCCGGCCCCTTACAGAAAACAGATTTTCATCGCTGAGCACGGTTCCTGGAACCGGAC
>Ga0316578_10000959_pt1 | contig 10973 bp, 8 predicted proteins | sample J0NA_2_FD_203076 | JGI IMG/M metagenome (GOLD analysis project Ga0316578, IMG submission 203076) | Rhizosphere microbial communities from salt marsh grasses in Alabama, United States - J0-2_160517rDrC | ecosystem: Host-associated > Plants > Roots > Rhizosphere | place: USA: Alabama | collected...
CCCCGCTGGCCTGGGTAATCAGAACGATATGGTCGGGCGCTGCTTCATGGAGCACCCCCACCTGGGCGGGTTCGCCGATATCGTCATTGCCGATCCGGGTCGGATGCCGCCGATCTATCGGGATCGTATCCGCATCGACGGCCGCGACGCCCGCGTCTCCTATGTACCGCACCCGGACTATCTGCGCCGCGAGCGGCGGCTGTCCGCATCCTTCACGATGTCGATCAGCGGCGAGCTCAGAATGGACCAGGCGACCGACGACGACACGAGCGATGCACAGCGCGAGATGCTCCTCGCCGCGCGCCCTTTCCTGACCACCGGCGGCCAACGGCAGCGCACCGACGATCCGGACCTCGCCGGCGTGCGCATGGGCATCGGCTGCGCCTGCGAGCAGGCGCCGAATCTGGACAGCCGCGTGCTGCTCGCCGAGGAGACCGATGCCCTTGGGCTGCGCCGCACGCGCCTGGACTGGCGTCTGACCGAGCAGGATCGCCGCAGCCTGGTCGCCAATATCGAGGCCCTCGGCCGCGAGCTCGCCGCGACCGGGATCGGCCGGATGCGGCTGCTGCTGCCGGATGACGGGCTGTGGGAGCGCAAGGTCGGTGGTGGCAGCCATCACATGGGCACCACCCGCATCAGCGACGACCCAAAGCGCGGCGTTGTCGATCGCAACTGTCGCGTGCACGGGATCGACAACCTCTATGTCGCCGGGTCTTCGGTCTTCGCGACCAGTGGCTCTGCGAATCCGACGTTGAACATCGTCGCGCTCGCGCATCGGCTGGCGGACCATCTGAAGGGGCAAACGGCATGAATGAGCACGCAGAACGCGCCCTGGCCACGGGCGCGGCGATGAGCCGCCGGCAGCTCTTAATCGCGGCCCTTGGGCTGCTCATGGGCCAATCGGCCGGCGGGCTGCGTATCGCCGCCGCCCAGCCGATGCCAGCGTCGCCGTCGGCATCGCTGCTGACGGTGTTGACCGATCCTGCCGCTGCGGCCCGCTTCGGACGCGCCTATCTGGCGGCTCACCCCGACGAGGCCGATGTGGAGATTCTCGTCGGGCGACTGAGCGCCTCGCTCAGCGCACACACCGCTGCCACCGATTCGGCCGCTGCAGCGATCGCCGAGCTGGTGCAGGCCGAGTACGTGACCGAGGCGCTGCTTCGCGTGGACGGGTGGCTCCTTGCCCCAAGTGAGGCCAGGCTCTACGCGGTTACGGCGCTCACCCGCTAGGCTCGGATTGGTCTCGTCGAGATGCCTCGCGATCCCCGATGGCCCCTGCGCGGCGCAGCACGCCAGCCGCAATCGGGCTTATTCCTCGCGGGTCCGCTGGACGCCAATGATCCGCCGCGGCCTCGAGGTCGAGCGCCCTCATGGCCTGGCCCGCCCGCCAGGTCAGCGGCCGACCCCCATGACCCGGCCAATGCGCGCGTCCTGGTCGTCGTCGGGCTGGTGCTGATCACCGCGATCACGTCGACACGGCTGATCGGGCTCGACCAGCTGCTGCTCTGGCACGACGAGATCTACACGCTGATGCGCGTGCTCGGGCATCCGGCCGAGGCTGGCTGGCGGCTGCTGTTCAGCGACCAGACCCTGACCCCGGATCAGCTGCTCGCCCTGCAGCGGCCGGACCCGGCGCACGGGCTAGCCGACACCTGGCGAGAGCTGACCACCCACCCCGAGCATGCCCCGCTGTATTATCTGCTGGGATGGCTCGCGGCGCGGCTTCCACTGGAGCCGGTCATCGCCCTGCGCGGCACGTCGGCGCTGTTCGGCCTGCTGGCCCCCGCCGCGGCCTTTTGGCTGATGCGCGAGCTGTTCGGCCGCGGGCCCGTGCCCTGGGTTGCGGCGCTGATCATCGCCTGCTCGCCGCTGCATCTGCTCTATGCCCAGGAGGCGCGACAATACGCGCTGTGGACGCTGCTGGTCCTTGCCTCCAGCGCCGCGCTGGTGCATGCGCTGCGGCGAGCCCGCGCCTTCAGCGCTTGGGCGCTGTATGGGGCGCTACTGACCCTCGGCCTCTATAGCCACCTATTGTTCGTGCTGATGCTGCCCGTGCATGCGGTCTACGGCTGGCTAGACAGCGCCCACCGCTCTGGGCGGCTATTGCATCCGGCGGACCTGCCCTGGCGGCCCTGGCTTATCGCCGCCGGCAGCGCCCTGGTGCTATTCCTGCCCTGGGTCGTGGTCCTGCTGCTGGGCCTGGAGCGGACGCTCGATGTCACGTCATGGATGGCCAAGCCGGTGGGCGCCGCCGAGAACCTGCGTGCCTGGGGCGATCTGCTGGTCCGCGGCACACTCGATCTCTGGCCCGACGCGCTGCCAGACCGGGCGCTGCTATTGCTGCTGCCGACGGCCGCGGCCCTGGTCTACTTCGGTGTGAGGGCACTGGTGCCTCAGCGCTGGCTGCTGTTGCTGATCGCGGTGACCTCCGTCGCCGTCGTGCTCGGACCGGACCTGGTGCTCGGCGGCAAAAGGTCGTTGCACGCCCGCTACGGGCTGCCAGCGCTGCTTGCGGTGCAGCTGATGATGGCCTGGACCCTAGGTGCCCTGCTGACCGGCAGACTCGGCGGTCGTCTCTTCGCCGGGAGCGCAATCGCGGCCATCGCCGTCCTCGGGCTGGTGTCCCAGCAACAGATCCGCGCCGCGGAGACCTGGTGGCACAAGCGGCCGGTCCTGAGCGCGCTGACGCCACGGGCGGTGGCCACGCTGAACGCTCAGCCGCAGCCATTCCTGATCGTCGGCGGCAGCGAGCTGTCGCTCGGCCAGGTGCTGACGGTCGCTCATCGCCTTGATGACCGTGCCCGCGTCCTCGCCATCAATGTTGACACACCAGCGACGGCGATACCGGCTGGACTGGATCAGGCCATGGTGCTGATCCCGACCGAGCCAGTGATGATCGGCCTCGGCCCAGGCTTCCGCCTCGAGCCCTGGGACGACGGCAAGATGTGGTCGCTGGCGACCGCCGTCTCAGAGATCGAGCCGGTGGACCCCGATCGGACAGATCGCGCGCATTCGCCCAGAATCAACTTTGGACCCGACCTCCAATGAACCGCAACCGCGCCATCACGATCGCCATCCCGCTGGTCATTGCCGTGCTGACCGTGGTGCCGTGGGCGATGATGAACCAGCCCTCGGCCGAGCCGCCCTGGCCCACCCGCATCCAGGGCTATTCGTTCTCGCCGATGCGCGCGGATGACGATCCGACGCGACAACGCTATCCCTCCATCGCCGACATCGACGAGGACCTCGCCCTACTCAAGGGACAGGCCCATGCGATCCGGACCTATACGTTGGAAGGCCCGATGCCGCAGGTGCCAAGGTTGGCCGCGGCGCACGGGCTCAATGTCACGGTCGGCGCCTGGATCGGCGACGACAAGGAGGCCAACGAGGCCGAGCTGGAGCGCTTGATCGAGCTGCTGCGCCTGCCTCACCGAAACATCGTCCGCGTCATGGTCGGCAACGAGGTGATCCTGCGGCGCGATCTGACGGTCAAGGAGCTGGCCGGCTACCTTGATCGGATCCGGCGCGTCACCGACATCCCGGTGGGCACTGCCGAGCCCTGGCATGTCTGGCTCACCAACCCTCAGCTCGCCGACCACGTGGACTTCATCGCTATTCACCTGCTGCCGTACTGGGAGGGGCTGAACATCGACAACGCCGTCGACTTCGCGCTCGACAAGCTCAACAAGGTTCGCGAGGCCTTCCCGAAAAAGCCGGTTATCGTCGGCGAGGTGGGCTGGCCCAGCAACGGCCGGCGTATTCGCGGTGCCGAGGCGAGCCAAGCAAACCAGACGACCTTCTTGCGCCGCTTCCTCGCTCGTGCCGAGGCCGAGGGCCTGATCTATTACGTGATGGAAGCCTTCGATCAGCCCTGGAAGACCAAGATCGAGGGCGGTATCGGCTCCTACTGGGGCATCTACGACGTCGATCGAGAGCCCAAGCTGACGCTGACCCAGCCCGTCGTGCGCATCCCGAACTGGAAGGAGCTGGCCGCCCTGTCGGTCGGCTTCTCGGTGCTGCTGCTGTTGCTGTTGTACCGCGACAGCTCGACGCTATCCTCCAGCGGCAAGGGCTTCCTGGCGCTGGTGACCTATGCAATCGCGACGGCCGCGGTCTGGCTGGTCTACGACTACACGCGCCAGTACATGACACCCGCCACGGCCGTTATCGGCGTGCTGCTGCTGATCGGCGGCATCGGTGTGCTGGTGCTGCTGTCCGCGGAGGCGCATGAGTGGGCGGAATCCCTGTGGCTGAAGCAGTGGCGCCGGCCATTCCCGCGCCGCCAGGTGCCAGACGCCTGGCTGCCGCGGGTCTCGGTGCATGTGCCGGCCTACAACGAGCCGCCGGATCTGCTCATCGAGACCCTCGACGCCCTGGCGGCACTGGACTATCCGAGCTTCGAGGTCCTGGTCATCGACAACAACACCAAGGACCCGGCCGTATGGGAGCCCGTGCAAGCCCATTGCAGGCGGCTCGACGCCGCCGCAACGGCATCCGGACGCGCGATTCGATTCCGGTTCTTTCACGTCGACCCGCTCGCGGGCTTCAAGGCCGGTGCCCTCAACTATGCGCTGCGCGAGACCGATCCGGCCGCCGGCATCGTCGCCGTCATCGATGCCGACTATGTGGTCCAGCCCCGCTGGCTGCGCGATCTGGTGCCGGCCTTCTTCGAAGAGCAGGTGGCCATCGTTCAAGCGCCGCAAGACTATCGCGACGGCCACGAGACCATGTTCAAGGCCCTGTGTCTCGCCGAGTACCGTGGCTTCTTCCACATCGGCATGGTCACGCGTAACGAGCGCAACGCGATCATCCAGCACGGCACCATGACCATGATCCGGCGCGAGCCCCTGGACGCCGTCGGCGGCTGGGCGGAGTGGTGCATCACCGAGGATGCGGAGCTGGGCCTGCGCCTGTTCGAGCGCGGAGATCAGGCCCTCTACATACCCGCTACTTATGGTCGCGGGCTCATGCCCGACACCTTTGCAGACTTCAAGAAGCAGCGCTTCCGTTGGGCCTACGGCGCCGTGCGCATCCTGCTGGCGCACCGCCGCGAGCTGCTCGGGCTGCGCCGGACCAGGCTCACGTCTGGTCAGCGCTGGCACTTCCTCGCCGGCTGGCTGCCCTGGTTCGCGGATGGCTTCAATCTGCTGTTCAACTTCGCCGCGCTGGGCTGGAGCGTCGCGATGGTCGTGGCCCCCGGCGAGGTTACGCCGCCGTTCCTCGGCCTGGCGCTGATCCCGCTGGTCCTGTTCGGATTCAAGATCCTGAAGAGCCTGGTCCTCTACCGCCGCCGCGTCGCCGCCAACTGGCGACAGACGCTTGGGGCCGGACTCGCCGGACTGGGGCTGTCCCACACCATCGCGCGGGCGATGTGGGCCGGTGCCACCTCGGGCGGCCTCGCCTTCTTTCGCACGCCGAAGCTCGCCGGGGCGCCGACGGTGCTCCGGGTGCTGGCCGACGCCCGCGAGGAGGTCCTGCTGATGAGCGCGCTTTGGCTCGGCGCCTTCGCGGTGCTGCAGCGCGAGGACGCCTACATGCTCGACGTGCGGGTCTGGGCGGCAGTGCTGCTGGTCCAGTCGGTGCCTTATCTTGCATCGCTGCTGATGTCGCTGATCAGCGCAATGCCGCGGCTGCCAGCCCGTCTGATCGGCCCCCTCGCCGAGATGCGCGACGAGCCGCCGCCCGACGCGCCGACGATGATCGAGGACAACCCCGTGCCAACGGCGGGCAAGGCCGCTCGGCAGGCGGCGGAACGATAGGCGGCATCGCTTTGCGGCTCCCGCCCCTTTTGCGGTTAAATCGTCTTCCAACGCGGACCGCGACCCGCCCCGGATGCCGACCGAGACCCATCACCTAGACCCAATCGGAGCTTGCATGACCGACACCGCCCAAAGCAACGCAATCAAGGCCGAGGTCGCCGTCCTCGGTGGTGGTCCCGGCGGCTACACGGCGGCCTTCCGCGCCGCAGACCTGGGACTGCGCGTAGTGCTGATCGAGCGCTACCCGACCCTCGGCGGGGTCTGCCTCAACGTCGGCTGCATCCCGTCGAAGGCCCTGCTGCATACCGCGGCGATCATCGAAGAGGCGAAGACCCTCGGCAGCATGGGTGTGACCTTTGCCCCACCCAAGATCGATCTCGACAAGATGCGCGGCGGCAAGGACAAGGTCGTCAAGAAGCTCACCTCAGGGCTCTCCGGTATGGCCAAGCAGCGCGGCGTGCAGGTGGTGCAGGGCACCGGCCGGTTCGAGGCGCCGAATCGCATCGGCGTGGATGCGGCCGATGGCCGGCTGACGGTTAGCTTCGACCACTGCATCATCGCCGTGGGCTCCAGCCCGATCCGCATCCCGGGCTTCCCCCACGAGGACCCGCGGGTGATGGATTCCACCGACGCCCTGGCGCTTGACGGCATCCCCCAGCGGCTGCTGATCGTCGGCGGCGGCATCATCGGTCTGGAGATGGCCAGCGTCTATGCCGCGCTGGGGTCGAAAATCGATGTCGTCGAGCTGCAGGATCAGCTCATGCCGGGCTGCGACCCGGACCTGGTGCGCGCCTTCCAGAAGGTCGTCAAGAAGCGCTACGAGCGGATCATGCTGGAGACCAAGGTCGCGGAGATGCACGCGGGCAGTGACGGCATCCGTGTGCGCTTCGACGGCAAGCAGGCCGGCGAGGCGGTCTACGACAAGGTGCTGGTCGCCATCGGGCGACGCCCGAACGGCAAGGGGATCAACGCCGAGGCCGCCGGCATCGAGGTGGACCAGCACGGCTTCGTCCCCACCGACAAGCACATGCGAACGAACCTGCCGAACATCTTCGCCATCGGCGACGTGGTCGGCGGGCCGATGCTGGCGCACAAGGCGACCCACGAGGGCAAGGTCGCCGCCGAGGTCATCGCCGGCGAGCCGTCGCTGTTCGACCCGATGACCATCCCGTCGGTGGCCTATACCGACCCGGAGGTCGCCTGGATGGGCCTGACGGAGACCGAGGCGAAGGCAAAGGACGTCCCCTACGAGAAGGGCGTCTTCCCCTGGGCCGCCAGCGGCCGGGCGCTTGGCATCCACCGCGACGAGGGCATGACCAAGCTGCTGTTCGACCCGGAGACCAAGCGCATCCTCGGTGCCGGCATCGTCGGCCCGAATGCCGGCGAGCTGATCGGCGAGACCGTGCTGGCGCTGGAGATGGGCGCCGACATGGAGGACATCGGGCTGACCATCCACCCGCACCCGACGCTGAACGAGACCATCGGACTGGCCGCCGAGATGGCCCACGGCAGCATCACCGATCTCTTGCCGCCGAAGAAGCGCTGAGCACACGCGAACTGTCGGGACATGGCCCCTGTTGGACTACCGGGACGCGTCTGCGACCTGAGCGGCTTGGTCTGACCCGCACCGCAGGCGCATCGCCGGTTCAAAGCTGCGGTGGCTTCACCGTCGACAGGATGTGCGAGGCGATCTCCTCGATCGATTGGCTGGTGGTATTCAGCACGGGCACGCCCAAGCGCTTGAACAGGTTATGGGCGGCGCGCAGCTCCTGGCGACAGCGCTCCAGGGACGCATAGCCGCTGCCAGGGCGTCGCTCCTCGCGGATGAGGTGGAGGCGCTCGGCGTCGATCGCAAGCGCGAAGACCTTGCCGCGGCAGTCCCAGATCTCCTTCGGCAGCTCGTCGCGCTCCAGGTCCTCCTCAGTGATCGGATAATTGGCAGCGCGCAGGCCGAAGTGCATCGATAGGTACAGACAGGTTGGCGTCTTGCCGCTGCGTGACACGCCGATCAGCACCACGTCCGCGTAGCGAAAGTTGTCCGGTCTTACGCCATCGTCATTGGCCATCGCAAAGTTGATGGCCTCGATGCGCTTCGTGTAGGAGCTGGGACGGGTGATGGCATGGCTGCGACCGGATTTCATGCTCGGCGCGATCCCGAGCTCCTGGCTCAGCGGCGCGATGAACCCCTCGAACAGCTCCATATAGAAGCAGTTGCCGGCCCTGAGGATTTCGGCGATGTCGTGGTGCAGCATGGTCGAGAAGACCACGGGCCGCACGCCGTTGCGCTCGAAGGCCTCCTGCATCCGATCGGTCAGGGCCCGAGCGCGGGCGAGGGTGTTGATATGGGGCATGTAGACCTGCTCGAAGTCGATGCTGTCGAACTGCGACAACAGGCTATGACCAAGCGTCTCCGCGGTGATGCCGGTACTCTCGGAGACGAAAAAGACGGTGCGCTTCATCGGTGGACCCTCGACCTCGGGATACAGTTCGTGCAGCGGCTGGCGGCCCAGCGGGCCGCCTGTCCAGGCGCTGCGTCGACGACAACGGACAGAGCAGCCGTGAATGTACCGCAGCTGCGGCCGGGCGGGGTTTGGTTCTCGCGGTCGTCGGCCGCCCGAGCCGAAGGCTGAGGCTCGCGACAGGGTTTTGCAGCTTGCCGGCGAGGCCAGGTTTCGCCGACACTCTTGCCATGGATAACCAAATCGAATGCCTGGCCGTCGAGCTCGGCCGGCGCTTGCAGGCGTCCGGACAGGTGCTGGCGACGGCAGAGTCCTGCACTGGTGGCTGGATCGCCAAGGCGATCACCGACATCCCCGGTAGCAGCGGCTGGCTGGATCGCGGCTTCGTCACTTACAGTGACGCCTCCAAGCAAGACATGCTCGGGGTCGATCCGCAATCGCTGGCCGAGCATGGCGCGGTCAGTGAGACTGTGGCCCAGGAGATGGCCCTTGGTGCGCTCGCCCGCAGCAATGCGCAGGTCTCGGTGGCGGTCAGCGGCATCGCCGGGCCCGGCGGTGGCAGTGAAGCAAAACCCGTCGGCACCGTCTGCATCGCGCTGGCCTGCCGAGGCCGCTCCGATATGCTGACCTGGACCTGCCACTTCGACGGCGACCGCGACGCGGTCCGACGTCAGACCGTCGTGTTCGCGTTGGAGCAGCTGATCGCGCTGGTAGCGGATGGCGACTGAGCGACTATTCTTCGCCCTCTGGCCTCCCGCCTCGGTCGTCGCGGCCCTGGTCGCGGAGCGGGAGCGTTGGTCCGGGTCAGCCGGGCGACCGACGCATCCGGACGACCTGCACGCCACGGTCGTCTTCCTGGGTGCGCTGGACGCCGAGCAGCGGGCCTGCGCCGAGGACGCCGGCGAGCGAATCGCAGCGGCGCCGTTCGACCTGATGCTGGATCGCGTCGGCTCATGGCCCGGTCCGCGCATCCGTTGGATTGGGCAGGAGCCCACGCCGGGCGCGCTGCTCGCCCTGGTGCGCCAGCTCAACGCCGCGTTGGACCGCTGCGGCCACCGGGCCGAGCGGCGTCCGTATCGGCTGCATATCACGCTGGCGCGCAAGGCGGCACCGCTGCCAGCGGCCGCGCTGTCGACGCCGATCCCTTGGCCAGTGACGGAGCTGGTGCTGGCGCAGAGCCGCACCGGAGAGCGCCCGGCCTACCGCGTGCTGCGGCGCTGGCCCCTCAGTGGGCCGGTAGCAGCAACCAGGGGTGGATGACGGCCAGTCGGGACGGGTGCAGCTGACCGCGGGCCTGTGTGATAATCGGGCCTGCTGACGGGCCGATCGGTTTCGGCACCATCATTTCAGTTCCCTGTCCCCGCAACCGTATTTCAGATCTCGGAGCATTAATGGACGAACACCGCAAAAAGGCGTTGGCCGCGGCGCTGAGTCAGATCGAGAAGCAGTTCGGCAAGGGCTCGGTCATGCGCATGGGCGATGTCGGTGCCGTGCGCAATATCGAGGCCGTCTCTACCGGCTCGCTCGGGCTCGATCTGGCACTCGGCATCGGCGGCATCCCGCGTGGACGCGTGGTCGAGATCTATGGCCCGGAATCGTCCGGTAAGACGACACTGACGCTGCACATGGTGGCCGAGATCCAGAAGCTCGGCGGTACCGCGGCCTTCGTCGACGCCGAGCATGCGCTAGACCCGGTCTACGCCGAAAAGCTCGGTGTCGACATGGACGAGCTGCTGGTTTCCCAGCCCGACACCGGCGAGCAGGCTTTGGAGATCACGGACATGCTGGTGCGCTCCGGCGCCGTCGATCTGGTGGTCGTCGACTCGGTGGCGGCACTGACCCCGAAGGCCGAGATCGAGGGCGAGATGGGCGACTCGCACGTCGGCCTGCAGGCCCGGCTGATGTCTCAGGCCCTGCGCAAGCTCACTGCCAACATCAAGCGCTCGAATGCCATCGTCATCTTCATCAACCAGATTCGGATGAAGATCGGTGTGATGTTCGGCTCGCCGGAGACGACCACCGGCGGTAACGCGCTCAAGTTCTACGCCTCGGTCCGTCTCGACATCCGCCGTACCGGCGCCATCAAGAAGGGCGACGAGGTCATCGGGAACGAGACCAAGGTCAAGGTGGTCAAAAATAAGGTCGCGCCGCCGTTCAAGCAGACCATGTTCGACATCCTCTACGGCGAGGGCATCTCGCGCGAGGGCGAGATAATCGACCTCGGCGTCCAGCACAACGTCATCGACAAGTCCGGGGCCTGGTACAGCTACAACGGCAACCGCATCGGCCAGGGCAAGGACAATGTGCGGAATTTTTTGAAGGAGAATCCGGACATGGCCACCGACATCGAAGCCAAGATCCGTGCCATCGTGCTGCCGCAGCCGGATCAGCCGACGACCGATGACATGTCTCCGGAGGCCCCCGCGGCCAAGGCTAGGCGCACCGCCGAGGCCTCAGCGGCCCAGGGCGGCGGCTGAGGGTTCCGGGCCCAGATCGACCGTGTCCCCCATCCCCGCACCGGCAGCAGACGGTGCCCTCGTCGAGCATGCCCTGACCACCGAGGTCCGCAGCCGTGCCATCAGGCTGCTGGCCGGCCGCGAGCACAGTCGCCTGGAGCTGAGTCGCAAGCTCGCCGCCCGCGACTACCCGGCTGACGTCATCGAGACGGTGCTGGCGGGCCTGGAGCGTGACGGTCTGCTCGACGAGGCTCGACTGGTCGACGCCTATGTGGCCGGGCGCCTAGCGAAGGGCTTCG
>Ga0316578_10000961_pt1 | contig 10958 bp, 8 predicted proteins | sample J0NA_2_FD_203076 | JGI IMG/M metagenome (GOLD analysis project Ga0316578, IMG submission 203076) | Rhizosphere microbial communities from salt marsh grasses in Alabama, United States - J0-2_160517rDrC | ecosystem: Host-associated > Plants > Roots > Rhizosphere | place: USA: Alabama | collected...
CCGGGCTGGCCTCGGGCTCCAAGCCCATCCCCGCGGCCTCGCGCTTGGCTTTGCCGGCGGCACAGCCGGACAGCAGTGCCAGGCAGAAGGCGACCCCGAGGAAGGGATAGGCGCCGCGGACGAGGGTGGTCATGGCCGTGTCGGGCTCAGGGCGGCGCCCTGTGGTCCCCTAGGGTGGGCAGTGATGCGCGCCGGCGGTGTCACCAGTCGGCGTGTGCGATCCTGCACTCGCCCCACCAGCTGTCCGCAGGCCGCGGCGATCTCCTCGCCGCGGGTCTTGCGCGTGGTGGTCACCAGTCCGGCGCGCAGCAGGCGCTGGCGGAAGGCCTCCACGCGCTCCGGCGGACTCGTCTCGAAGCCGCTGCCCGGGAAGGGGTTGAAGGGAATCAGGTTGACCTTGGAGGGCGTGCCCTCCAGCAGGCGGATCAGTGCCTTGGCCTGCGCAATGCTGTCGTTGACGCCGTCCAGCATCACGTACTCCCAGGTGATGCGCCGGCGCGCGTCGCCGCGCAGGTAGGCGCGACAGGCCGGCATCAGCTCTTCGAGCGGGTACTTGCGGTTGATGGGCACCAGCTGGTCGCGTAGCGCATTGTCCGGTGCATGCAGGGACACCGCCAGGGAGATGTCGCTGACCTCCGCCAGGCGGTAGATGTTCGGCACGACACCGGAGGTGGACAGGGTCACCCGGTACTTTGAGAGCATGTAGGCCAAGTCGTCGCGCATGACCGCGGTGGCGGCGACGACGGCATCGAAGTTTGCCAGCGGCTCGCCCATACCCATGAGCACGATGTTGCTGGGGGCCTTGCCTAGACGCTGTACCGCATGGCGCACCTGCGCGACGATTTCACCGGTGCTCAGATTCCGGTTGAACCCTTGGCGGGCGGTGGCGCAGAAGGCGCAGTCCAGCGCACAGCCCACTTGGGAGGAGACGCATAGGGTGGTGCGCCGCTCCTCGGGGATGAACACGGTCTCCACCCGCTGGCCGTCGGCGAGCTCTAGCAGCCACTTGATGGTGCCGTCGGCGGACGGACGCTCGGCAGCGACCGCGAGCCTGCCGATGCGCGTGCGGTCGGCGAGCTGGGTGCGCAGCGCCTTCGGGAGGTCGGTCATGGCGTCGAAGTCGTCGACGCCATGCTTGTGCACCCACTTGAACAGGTTGCGGCCGTGGAACGGCTTGCAGCCGAGCGACTGCGCCAGGGCTTCGCAGCCGCGCAGATCCAGCTCCAGCAAGTCGAGGCGCGCATCGGCGGCCATGGTGTGCTCCGAAGGGTGTAGCATCAGACGATATGACGGCGGCTAACGGCCGGGCACGGCGCGACGGTAGACATCGGGCTGCCGACGCCGCGGCTGTCTGCCCGCCTGCCATTAGCTCGCATAAACCGCGCAGTATAGGGTTGGGGGAAGATCGGCGTCTATCCGAGGCGACCGAGCTTGCAGGCGGAACGGGGTGTCGTTGTCGGTACCTCTGGCCGAACCGGCGGGCTGGCGGTGGGTCGGGCGGGCTTCAAACAGCGTGCGTGCTTGGCGCGTGGCTTGCCGCGGCAACCCGCACTGGCGCCCGAGTCGTGCGTCGAGCCCGCGGGCAATATCGGCGCCGCGAGCAAGGCACGTGACAAGCACGCACACCACAGACCACGGCGAGCAGGCGAGTCGGCCGCGACATCAATCCGCCGCCAGGATCATCTCCAACCAATCCAGGGTCCTTTCCGCGACGAGTGCGATCGCGGTCTGCTGGTCAAGATCGGAAACATTGGGCTCGGTACTAACCGGCGGTGGCGGCTGGGCAACATCGCAGATCGCGAAGTGGGTAGCGCCCGGGAGCTGCACCAGCGCGTGCGGGGGCTCGAGCTCCGGGAGGTTGGCGTCGGCTTTGAGCGGACTCGCGATGCCGTCATTGGTGCCCTGGAGCAGCGCTACGGCTACGCCGGCGGTGCCGCGGTCCAGGGGCGTGCAGTCGTCGACGCTGGTCGGCGGATCAGGATCGCAGTCGACCTGGCTGCCCCCATAGATCACAGCGGCCCGCAGCCCGGCAGGGCGGAAGAAATCCCCCCGGGTCGTATCGCAGAACGGCGGCATGCACACCCCGGCGGCCACATCGATCGCCACGGCGCCGCCGAACGAGTGGCCGATCACGACGCTTGTCGCGGGATCGGTGATGCGGTAGAACGGCGAACGGGGATCGCTATCTTCCACGATCATCGCATCCAGTGCGTCGGTCACGGCATGGACGTCGGCGAACAGGGCGGTGAACCCCGGCGCGACGGTGCGCTCGCGGTTGGGGACCACGACGACATAGCCGCTTTCGGCAATGCGCTGCGCGTATTCCGAGTAGAAGGCCTTGTCGACCAGCGCCCCCTGCAGCAATACCCCGACGGGGAAGCTGTCCTCAAGCTTCCGCTTGAGCCAGCGCGGAACGGCCGGCGCATAAACGTCGGCGGCACTGCCGTCCGGCAGTTCGATCTCTTCCACCAGGACGGGGAAGTCAGGGATGCGGAAATCGCGGGCCTCCGCCTGAACCGCGACAACGAGCAGCAAGAGCACCAGCACAGAAACCGGAGCGGAGAACGAAAGGCGACCTAATCCAGCCATGTCATCATTCCTCGGATCGTTCAAACATTGCCCTGCGGCCTCTTGAGTGGACCGCCGTGGGCTGTTCGCGGCACCATCGTCGGGCCTGCCGCGCCTGATTGTCCGGTCTCAAGCGTCCGCGGACGAGCGGACCGCCGAAACCGACGCGAGCTCGGGATGCCGCGGCCATCCCCGACTCACGATCAGTGTACCGCCCCCGGCGGAAACCGCTCCCCGCACAGCCGCGCCAGCAGCTCACCCCGCCCCGACAGCGCCAGCATCAGCGCGACGTCGAGGGGATGGGCGCACCAGCCCTCCGCTTCGTCCGGGCACTCCGCCCAGGCGGCACCGAAGCCGCCGAGCCACTGGCGCTGAGCGTCGGGGTCCTCGAGCGGTGGGAAGTCGGCGGGGTCGTTGGAGCCGTGGAAGACGGCGATCCCGGCGGCGAACCAACGCTCGGCATCGGTCGCCACGCTCGGAGGATAGGCGTGTGCGGCAATGCCGGCAGGATCTTGGGCGCCAAGGTCGGCATCCGAGCCGAGGTCCAGCGGTGCCGATCCGGCCCCTTCGGCGCCTGGTGGCTCCAGGCGCTGCTCGGCCGCAGCCAGCGCCGATGACGGCGACGCGGCGGGCGCTGGGCCGTCCTCCAGCCCCAGCAACCAGGCGGCGCTGACGTTACCTAGGGCGGCGGCGAGCGCTCGGGCGCTCGCGACCGACATGCGTCGGCGGCCCTGCTCGAAATCGGCGATGCAACCCGTCGAGCATATCCCGCGGGTCCGGTCGGCCAGTTCCTCGGGACTCAGTGAACATGCCACGCGCGCGGCAGCCAAACGGGCACCCATGGCACGGGAGAGATCCGCGCCATGCAGGTGCCACAGCGAGTGCTCCGCCATGGTGTTGTCGTTCTGTGCGTCTGCGTCGTTGTTGTGCCCCTCATCGTACAGACGACGCAGGCGAGCGCGCCACTGCCAATGGCGGCGCGGCTGGTACTCTCCATCGCGGCAGCTCGACCTGGCGCGCCGGCGGTGTGTGCGTGGATAGGCGCAAGCCTAGCCGGACGGCCGGCGCACGCTTGTCGCCCGTGATTGCCCCGATGCTGCTTACTTTACGTGCGTCGCTTTTCCCGGCCTGACCTGCCCGAGCTCACGGGATCTGAAGTCGGGCACAACGGAAGCCGAGGGCGCCGCCGCGGTCAAGGGGGGAGGAGTTCCCGGAGCGGCACGCCGAACGGCAGCCCTGCGCGGTGACGCCCCAGGCCCCGCCGCGCATCACCCGGCCCGCGCCGGCCTCGGAAGCCTCCCAGGGCGAGCCGTCCTCGGGCGCCCCCTCGTAGCTCTCGTGCCAGTGATCCTGCACCCATTCGACGACATTGCCGGCCAGGTCGCGCACGCCCTCTGGGGTGGCCCCCGCCGGGTAGCTCCCCACCGGGGTCGTGTCGCCGACGTTCCGGCCAAAATTGCAGCGATCTACGCTCGGTTCTTCCGCGCCCCAGGGGTAGTCACGCCCATCCTCGCCGCGAGCCGCGAACTCCCACTCGGCCTCGCTCAGCAGTAGTACCTGGTGGCCGTCGGCCTGCCGCTCGGTCAACCACGCGCAATAGGCATGCGCGTCCTCCCAGGAGACGTGAACCACCGGGTGTTGGGCCTTGCCCTCAGGCACCGCGCCGTTTTCCCAATGTGGCGGCGGCCCATGACCGGTAGCCTCGACGAAGGCGGCGTACTGGGCATTGGTGACCGGGTCGCGGGCGATCTCGAAGGCCGGCACGCTGACCGCGTGTATTGGCCTCTCATTCTCGGAGATGTCGTCGGCACCCATGCGGAAGCGCCCGGCGGGGATCGCGATCCACACCAGGTCCGTGCCGTCGTGCACGGCAGCCTCGGCCGCCGCCGGCTCCCGCGGCGGCGAGCCGGTGTGCACCAGCAGGTCCAGCTGGGTCAGGTTGAGCCCGCGCAGCACGGCGATGTGACCGTCCAGCACGCCCTCGGTGCTGAGCCGGATCAGGCCTTCGTACCAGCCTTCCGGCCGTTTGCGCTTGCCTTGTTCGTCCGCGGTGGTCTCACGCGCCGCCTGCCACTGCCGCAGGAAGACGACCAGGTTGGCGGTCAGCGCCCGCACCTCGCGCCACTTGGCGGGCGCCAGCGCCTCTCGCAGCAGGTGCCAGGCGACGACGGCCTCGGCGGGCAGCTTGTCCGCATCGTCGGCGGCGCCGATGCCGCCGGTGTTGCGCAGCACGGCAAGGCTGAGCGCGAGGTCGTTCAGGAAGCGCTTGACGTGGCGCGGGTGGCGGCTGCGCAGCGCGGCGGCGATGACGGCGATGTCGTCGTGACCTGCGCGCGGCGCCTGCTCGGCGTCCGCCTCCGCCTCGGCCTGCTCCGCCGCATCGGTCGCCTGGCGCAGCAGCGCCCGCAGCCGGGTCTCGGCCAGCAGTGCGCCGACATAGTCCTCGACGCCACCGCGGCTCACTTCGGGGAGGTCCAGGGAGATCTGGACGATCTTCTCCAGAAACTGCGCCTTGTGGGCGCCCAGGTGCTCCGGCAGCAGGTCCTCGAGCCGCTCCATGTCCAGACCCAGGTAGAAGCAGACGCCGGGCAGGTCCAGGAACAGATTGATGGCCTCCAGGACCTCCATGACCCGCTCGGGGCGGCAGCGGTCGAGGTCGTCCAGGAAGAGAGCGACCGTGTGTTTGCGGCAGGTCGCGTCGTCCCAGAGGGCGGCCTCGGCGGTCGTGGAGAGGTCGCGGATGGCCTGACCGGGGTGGAAGAGCTGGTACGCGGCCTGGGTGAAGAGTTCGCGGAAGACGTCGTTGAAGGCGCGCTTCTCGTCCACCGCATCCCAGCGCCCGGTCCAGGCCGCGGCGTCGCCGGGCTTACCGAACGCCCAGGGCGCGGCGGCGTGCAGCACGGTGCGGGCGAGCCGCGTCTTGTGGTTGCTGACCTGGAAGCTAAGCTCGTCGAGCTTGCTGTCGCTTTGGCGGTAGACATCCAGCAGCGCCCCCAACAGCCCGGCCAGCACGGTGTCGTCGCTCGGGTACTTCCAGGCGTTAAACCAGACGGTGCGCACCTGCCGGCGGCCGTCGGTAGCCTCCGCCTGCTCGTCCAGCAGACGTTGCGTCTGGCGCAGCAGCGTGGTCTTGCCACGGCCCCAGCCGCCGCGAACAACGGCCGTAAACGGCGTCTGGTTGGCGCCGTTCCAGGCCAGCTCGGCCAGCGTCATGGCGAGCCCGCCGAAGTCGAAGGCGAGCCCCTGGGCCGTGGCCACCGGCCGGTCGGTGAAGATCCGGCAGAGGTCTTGCGGGGCAGTCACCGGAGACTTGGGCGGTTCAGAGCGCTTGGTCATCGGCTATTCCTCGGCATGAGCGGTCCCGGGTCATCATAAGGTGTCGTAGAGCGTAGCCAGCTCGACACGGCGCCGCGCCCATTCGCGTTGCAGGCGCTTCGCGAGCGGCTTGATCCAACAAATAAGGAGACGAACGACAGTGGCGGTTCCGGCTTCGCGGTGTCCGGACTCGGTTTCCAACATGCCAGTTGCCGCTGTCGGCGCCGATCGCCTGCGACAATCGCCCCCCGCGGATAGTCTGCCACACGGCGCAGTGGCGATCCCCGTCGATCGCCGTTGTTACCACGGCAAATCCGTTCTCAAGCTGCGGATGCCGCGCTGCCGGCGCGCGGGTCGGAGTTTGCGTCCATGACTAAATGGTCGAAGACTCTGTGGACTTTGCTGGCCAGTTTGTCGATGGTTGCCGCGCTGGACTCGTCGCTTTTGGACGCGATCAGGCCGATGGCGAAGCGGGGCAGGCGGGCGAGGTTAGACGTTCAGTGCGGAGGCGATCCAAATGGCGCGGCTTTCGATGTGCTTGTGCTGTGGGCAACTCGGCTCGCTTAAGTCCGGCTCCGGGCGCTCGGGGAAATGCAAACGGGTATCGGCGGCGAGCGTCGATTGGTCGTCCTGGGCGACGCACAGGTAGCGCGCGCCCCAGTCGATCCCGTACTCGGCGGGCTTGCGCTGTGCGGCTAGGGCGTCGGCGGTGATGGTCTCACCGGCGATGTCGCTTGGCTCAAGCGCCGGGACAGCCATCCCGATCTCGTTTGGTATGTGTCAGCCCGTCGCTACCGCCGATGGGCCGGGAGGTGCCTCGTTTTTGGCTGTGGTAACGCTCTGTCTGGTGTGCGACAACGCCGAGGATGTGGGTTTGCTCGCCGTCGGCGTCGAGGGGAGCGCGCATGGTGTTGCCGTCGAGGGCCAAACCTTCACCAAGGCGGCCTGCTGCGCCTTTCCGCGCCACCGCGCCCAGCACCAGCAACACCCGACACCGCCGGATCGGCACCTTCCAGAATCGAGCGCAAGTTGTTCTGGTGCCGATCAGCCAGCGACAGAAGGGTTCCGTCTTGACCGAGCCGCGGCGCTGCAGCTGGCGATGCATCGCCTCTGCGAATTGGCGTTTCGCACCGCGCAAGGGGTAACCTCCACGCCGCGCGAGCAGTGAGTTTCCCCGGAGTCGATTCCATGGCCATCTTCGATGTCTTCAACGGCGACGCCGATGGCATCTGTGCGTTGCAGCAACTGCACCTGAGCGATCCGCGGGAATCGGTGCTGGTCACTGGTGTGAAGCGCGACATCGCGTTGGTGCAACAGGTGGATGCCGGACCGGGCGATCTGGTCGCGGTCCTGGACGTCTCCTTCGACAAGAACCGCGATGCCTGCATGGACCTGCTGGAGCGTGGCGCGTCGGTGCTCTACTTCGATCATCATTTTCCCGGTGAAGTACCCGCCCATCCCAATCTGGATGCGCGCATCGAGACCCTGCCGGACAAGGGCACCAGTCTGCTCGTGGACGATTACCTGCGCGGGGCACACCGGGCCTGGGCCGTGGTGGGCACCTACGGGGACAACTTCGACGAGGCCGCGGCACGCGCCGCGGCGCCGTTGGAGCTGCGTGACGACGACCTCGACCTGCTGCGCGAGCTGGGCATCCTCATCAACTACAACGGCTACGGTGCGGCGGTCGACGACCTGCATTTCTCGCCGGCGGAGCTGTTCCGCAGCCTGGCCCCTTATGCCGATCCATTGGTCTTCGCCCATGAGGATCCGGCCTTCGCGCGGCTGCGCGAGGGCTATCTTGATGACATGGCCCGTGCCGAGGACGCGGCCATCCAACACCCTGGTCCGCGGCATCGCTACGTTATACTGCCCGCCAAGCCCTGGGCGCGTCGTGTCGGCGGCGTCTATGCCAACGCGCTGGCGCAAGCGGAGCCGGAGCGCGCACACGCGCTGCTGACGGAGCTGCCCGAGGGCGGGTTCGTGGTGAGCGTGCGCGCACCGCTGGCAATGCGCGACGGTGCCGATGCACTTTGCCGGCAGTTCGAGACCGGCGGCGGGCGCAAGGCGGCGGCCGGGATCAACCAGCTGCCGGAGGCCGCGCTCGATGACTTCATCAAGGCCTTCATCGCCGCGTTCTGAGCCCAGGCGCGCGATTCTGCGGCCCGCTATTGTTAAAGATTGGCTGGTAGAATTAAATAAGCCCTCGGCTTATTAACGCGGCGTTCTCAACCTTATGCGGCGCGGACCTACCGGCGATTACGAGGTCACTGCCCTGGGCGGCGAGCAGGTGCGGGCCTTTGTGCCCTGGCCATTGCCGCCACAACCACCGCTGGTGCTGGACGATGTGCTCCAGGCGCAGCTGGAGCGGGCAACGGTTGCCCTCGGGCGCTTGGACAGCATCGGCATGCTGTTGCCCGACCCGAGCCTCTTTCTGTATGCCTATGTGCGTCGCGAGGCCGTGGTGTCGTCACAGATCGAGGGCACGCAATCGTCGCTGTCGCAGTTGTTGGTGTTCGAGGCGGACGAGGCCCCAGGTGTGCCGCTGGACGACGTATTGGAAGTGTCCAACTACGTGGCCGCGCTAGAGCACGGGCTGTCGCGCATGGAAGGCGGCTTTCCGCTGTGCAATCGGCTGTTGCGCGAGGTCCACGGGCGACTCCTGTCGGGTGGGCGCGGGGCGGACAAGGAGCCCGGCGTGTTCCGCCGTTCCCAGAACTGGATCGGTGGCACCCGGCCTGGCAATGCGCGCTTCGTGCCACCCCCGCCACAGCGTGTGGAGTCCTGTCTGGCGGACCTGGAGCGCTATCTCAACGCCGATGCCGGCAAGCAGCCCGCGCTGATTCAGGCCGCGCTGGCCCATGTGCAGTTCGAGACCATCCACCCCTTTCTCGACGGCAACGGCCGCGTTGGGCGTCTGTTGATCGTGTTGCTGCTGCACGCCCGCGGGCTGCTGGCGCAGCCGCTGCTTTATCTCAGTCTGTTCTTCAAGCAGCACCGGGCCATCTACTACGAGCGTCTCGGCGCGATCCGCGAGGATGGCGACTGGGAGGCCTGGCTTGCCTTCTTTCTGGAAGGCGTGGAGGTGACCGCGGGCGGGGCCGTGGAGACCACACGGCGCCTGCTGCGCCTGTTCGACGAAGACGCCGCCCTGATCCGTGCGCATGGCGAGCGGCGGGAGGCGACGCTGCTCGCGGTGCACGAGGTTCTCAAGCATCGGCCAGTGATCGCACTGGGGCCGCTGGCGGAGTCGGCGGGAGTCAGCTTTCCGACGACCTCCAAGGCCATCGAACAGCTCATGGTCCTGGGGCTGGTGGACGAGCTGACGGGCGGGCGCCGGAACCGGCTGTTCGGGTACCGCCGCTATCTAGACATCCTCAACGAAAACATGGAGCCGCTATGAGCCATGCCAAGACCCAACCCGCGGTCAGGGTGGCCAAGACCGCGTCAATCGAACAGCGATAGCTGCCGCGGATCGGCCGCCGGCGGTCGAAAGGCCGCCGCCGACAGGTTCCAGCCGCTGTCCTGCCTTTGGAGCCCGTGCCGGCGCAGCGCGAGCTGGAAGCGCTGCTGCAGCAGCGCCGCCACCGGCCCGGTGCCAGTCATGCGCTCGCCGAATTCGGCGACGTTCAGCGCGCCGCCGCGGCACTGGCGGATCAGTGACAGCACCTTGTCGGCCCGGTCCGGATAGTGGGCGCGCAGCCACTCCCCGAATAGCGCCTTCAGCTCCAGCGGCAGGCGGAGCAGTAGCGCCCCCGCGCGCACGGCTCCGGCCGCGGCGGCGGCGGCGACGATGCGCTCCAGGTCGTGGTCGGTCAGGCCTGGGATCAGTGGCGAGACCAGCACGCCGGTGGGGATGCCGGCGGCCGCGAGCGCGGCTACGGCCCGCAGGCGTCGGCGCGGCGTCGGCGCGCGGGGCTCCAGGTGTCTGGCAAGTTCATCGTCTAGGGTCGTGACGGACACCTGCACCGCGACCAGCCGCTCGGCGGCGAGCGCGCGGAGGAGGTCCAGATCACGCACCACCAGCGCGGACTTGGTGGTGATGGCCACGGGGTGGCGAGTCTCCAGCAGCACCTCCAGGATGGCCCGGGTGGTGCCGAGCCGGCGCTCGATCGGCTGGTAGGGATCGGTGTTGGCGCCGAGCACCAAGGTTGCAGGCCGGTAGCCAGGGTTTGCCAGGGCCTTGCGCAGCAGCAAAGCGGCGTCGGGCTTATGGAACAGCCGCCGCTCGAAGTCGAGCCCCGGCGAGAGTCCGAGCCAGGCGTGGGTCGGCCGCGCGTAGCAGTAGATGCAGCCGTGCTCGCAGCCGCGGTAAGGGTTGACGCTGCGGTCGAAGGGGATGTCCGGCGAGCTGTTGTAGCTGATGATGCTGCGGCTGGTGTCGATGCCGAGCTCCGTCGGCGGGTTGTCGTCGGTTTCCGCCTGCCACCAGCCGTCGTCGACGTCCTCGCGGGTGTGGGCCGCATGGCGGCTGTCGGGATTGCTCAGGCTACCGCGCCCGCGCTTGGCCTGGCTGGCGGGTGGTGCTTGATCCATTCGGCTCGTGGGCACTATCGGAGTTGCGGATGCGGCTCGCCGCCGCTTTGGTATAGTCGCCGGCGTGCAACGCGGCGGCCCCGGTTGGCGGCGTCGTCGCGCGACGACCGAGCGCAAACCAATGACGTGGAGGCGACAACGATGGCAGCGAAACAGATCCTGATGCTGGTGGGCGACTACGTGGAAGACTACGAGGTCATGGTGCCATTCCAGATCCTGACCATGGTGGGGCACAGCGTGCACGCGGTTTGCCCGGGCAAGGCCGCCGGCGAGCAGGTGCGCACCGCGGTGCACGACTTCGACGGCGCCCAGACCTACAGCGAGAAGCCGGGACACAACTTCACGCTCAACGCGAGCTTCGCCGTCGTGGACGTGGCCGACTACGACGCGCTGGTGATCCCCGGCGGCCGGTCGCCCGAGTACCTGCGCCTGAACCCGCGGGTGATCGAGATGGTGCGGCATTTCTCGGCGGCGGCCAAGCCCATCGCGTCCATCTGCCACGGCCAGCAAATCCTGGTGGCGGCGGGCGTGCTGGAGGG
>Ga0316578_10000962_pt1 | contig 10957 bp, 9 predicted proteins | sample J0NA_2_FD_203076 | JGI IMG/M metagenome (GOLD analysis project Ga0316578, IMG submission 203076) | Rhizosphere microbial communities from salt marsh grasses in Alabama, United States - J0-2_160517rDrC | ecosystem: Host-associated > Plants > Roots > Rhizosphere | place: USA: Alabama | collected...
TTCTCACAAGCCAGGCCGCAATATCAACCCAGAATGGCGGTGTGTGCGTCAACTAACCTTTGGAATGATGGAATTGTGGAACAATGGAATATTGGGTGTTAAAAAATGAATCTACAGACCTGCTTTTTCTCGCAAAACTTCAGCTATATCCGTATTTTCCCATGAAAATTCCGGTTCGTTGCGGCCAAAGTGACCATAGGCGGATGTTTTGCGGTAAATTGGCCGCAGCAAATCCAGATGTTGGATAATTGCCGCCGGTCTCAAATCAAACACTTCGGTGACAAGTTCCTCAACCTTTTTTTTGGGAACCACACCGGTGCCCATCAAATCAACCATTACCGATACGGGTTGCGCCACCCCGATGGCATAGGCGATCTGGATTTCACATTTTTTTGATAGCCCGGCCGCAACGATATTTTTGGCAATATATCTTCCCATATAAGAAGCGCTGCGATCGACCTTGGATGGATCTTTACCGGAAAAACAGCCGCCGCCGTGACTGCCCTGACCACCGTAAGTGTCCACAATGATTTTACGACCGGTCACTCCGCAGTCTCCCATCGGGCCACCGATCACAAAGCGGCCGGTGGGATTGATAAAATAGCGCGTATCGCCGTCGGTCATCTCCGCAGGAATCACTTTTTTTATCACCTCCTCGATGATCGACTCTTTCAAATCGTCATAAGTTACATCCGGTTTATGCTGGGCCGATACCACCACCGTATCCACCCGTTTGGGAGTCCCGTTTTCATATTCAACGGTCACCTGGGATTTGCCGTCAGGTCTTAAAAAATCCAGGGCACCATTTTTACGAACCTTGGCCAGCCGGCTGCACAGTTTATGCGCATACGAAATCGCCATCGGCATCAATTCGGGCGTTTCATCGGTGGCGAATCCGAACATCAGCCCTTGATCCCCGGCTCCCTGATCTTTAAATAAGCCTTCACCGGCGTTTACGCCCTGGGCAATGTCGGGAGATTGGCGGTCAATGCTCGTAATCACCGAACATGTCTGGCAATCAAACCCCATCTGGGAGGAACAATAACCGATGTCGCGGATGGTATCCCGCACGATCTGAGGCATATCGACATAACACCCGGTTGTAATTTCACCGGCTATAAAAGCGAGCCCGGTCGTGACGAGGGTTTCGCAGGCGACCCGGCAGTTTTTATCCTGACCGATGATAGCGTCCAGGATTGAATCCGATATCGCATCGGCGACTTTATCCGGATGCCCTTCAGTCACGGATTCAGACGTAAATAAATACTTTTCCATATTGATCTCCTTAAGTGGATTTCAAAATTTATTACGGTGAACACGCTAAAATTTTAAATGAAATGTAAAATCTAGAGCATAACTTAAATCTAATGATTAGGCAAAATAAAATTTCTTAAAGTTTTGGGTTCTTAAATCAACTGCCAAAATAAATCAAGCGGCGAATTTAAATGCTTTATTTGTTCAAATTTCCAATTTAATAACTTTAGAAATATTTTAACGCTTGAATTTAATTCATTAATTTATCTTATTCGTTCTTGACACGCTATATATCATTAGATATGTAACTTGCGGGGTACAAAATTTTTCAGGTTTCGTCGGAGGATTGGATCTGTGGGGGAGCCATCCATCTGCGAATTGCCTGGCATGAGTATCGATGTGTGTACCTTGCTCTTGTCTACAAATAGCCATATCCTTATTCTTTATTGCTGCAATACCGCAACGGGAAAGCAGCAAGTTGTTTGCCGCTGCCAACTCCCAACGCGACTGAACGACATATTTAAAGAACTTCAAAAAGCACCTGTACTTTTAGGCCGTCGGGGATAACTTTACCTTCTGATTTTTAACTGACATTCAAACTCACAATCAAACGTATTGTTTGCTCTTTTTCAGACTTTTCAGAGCTCATTTCCTAACTGGGTAATCAATATCAACTAGAATCCATCTCAAAAATTGGATTTTGGTTCAAGATCGCGGCGGGGTTGAGCTGCAAACCGGAGGTCCGCCTGAGGCGGATCGAGGATTTGTGACCCACAAGATGTATAAGGCCAGATGGGGAATCCTGCAACGCGGGGAAGCGAGGCACCAACAAAGATATTGGGCCAAAAGACATGTTTGAGATGAGTTCTAATATTAATCGGAAACCAAAAGAAAGGAGGGAGATCTTATGAGGATAAACCGACGGGAGTTCATCCAGATCTCAGGGGCTGCGGCCGCCGGTCTGGCGTTAAGCAGTTGCGCTGGCAAAGGCGGCATGTTTGGGCCGGCGCGGGACCAGGCCAGAGCACTTCAGATCCAGGATGCCAAAGAAACCACCACGATCTGCCCCTACTGCGCGGTGGGTTGCGGTGCCATTGTGCATACCAGCAAAGGGGGTAAAAAGCGCGCCATCAACATCGAAGGTGATCCGGATCATGTAATTAACCGGGGCACTTTGTGTTCAAAGGGTGCGGCGCTACGGCAACTGGTTGAAAACAGCCAGAGAGTTACCACTCCGCTTTACAGAGCCCCGTATGCCAAGGAATGGAAAAAAGTTAGCTGGGATTGGGCGCTGACGGAGATCGCCAAACGTGTAAAAACCACCCGTGACGCCACCTTTGAGGTCAGAAATGCCAAGGGCCAAATTGTCAACCGCACCATGGGCATTGCCTCGGTGGGCTCTGCCGCCCTTGACAATGAGGAGTGCTGGATCTACCAGGCCCTGATGCGTGCCGCCGGGCTGGTCTATATCGAGCATCAGGCCCGTATCTGACATAGCGCCACTGTTGCGGCTCTGGCAGAGTCGTTCGGACGCGGCGCAATGACCAACCACTGGATTGATATCAAAAACAGTGATTGTATTTTAATCATGGGCAGCAATGCTGCCGAAAACCACCCCATTTCCTTCAAATATGTCATCGAGGCCCAGCAAAAAGGGGCCAAGCTGATCAGTGTCGATCCCCGATTCACACGTACTTCGTCCAAGGCTGACATTTATGCGCCCATGCGCTCGGGAACCGATATTGCCATTTTAGGCGGTATGATCAAATACATCTTTGACAACAACCTTTACAACCAAGAATACGCAGCGGCTTACACCAACGCACCGTTTATCGTGGGCAAAGATTACAGCTTTGAAGACGGTCTGTTTGCCGGCTACAATAAACAGACCAAGTCATATGACAAGAGTAAATGGGCCTTTGAGATGGACGCCAACGGCGTTCCGAAGATGGACCGCAGCTTGAAGCATCCGCGTTGCGTCTTTCAGATCTTAAAGCAGCACTATTCCCGCTACAATACCGCGCTGGTGTCGAAGATCAGCGGCACACCGGAAGCGGATCTGCTCGAAATTTACAAGACGTACAGCGCCACCGGTGCCAGAGGCAAGGCCGGCACCATCATGTATGCCATGGGCTGGACCCAGCACACCGTGGGCACCCAGAATATCAGAGCCATGGCCATCATCCAGCTGCTGCTGGGCAATATGGGGGTATCGGGCGGCGGAGTGAATGCGCTGCGCGGCGAATCCAATGTGCAGGGTTCCACCGACCATTGCCTGCTGTGGCACATCTGGCCCGGTTACCTGAAAACGCCGCGGGCATCCAATTTTTCACTGGCAGCATACAACGAAAAGTGGACACCCAAAAGCAATGATCCGCTATCCGCCGACTGGTGGCAAAATTATCCCAAGTATTCGATCAGCCTGCTCAAATCGTTTTTTGGCGAAAATGCCACCCCAAAAAATGATTATGGCTATGATTGGCTGCCCAAAGTCGATGACGGTAAAAATTATTCCTGGCTGGATTTGTTTGATGAAATGTACAGGGGCACCTTCAAGGGCTTTTTTGCCTGGGGCCAGAACCCGGCCTGCAGCGGGGCGAATGCGAACAAAACCCGCGATGCCATGAAAAATCTGGACTGGATGGTCAATGTCAACCTTTTTGACAACGAGACCGGCTCATTCTGGCGCGGACCGGGCATGGATCCTGCCAAGATCAAAACCGAGGTGTTTTTCCTGCCGGCGGCGGCATCGGTTGAAAAAGAAGGATCGATTACCAACAGCGGCCGATGGAGCCAGTGGCGCTACCAGGGGCCCAAACCCCTGGGCAAGAGCCTACCCGATGGTCAGATCATCATGGAACTGGGCAATAAAATTAAATCCCAATACAAAGACGGTGGTACCTTCGCGGAACCCATCCAAAACCTTAAATGGGACTATTTGACCAAGGGTGAGTATGATCCCCATGCGGTGGCCAAAGAAATCAACGGCTACTTCTTAAAAGATGTGACCATTAAAGGCAAAGTCTATAAAAAGGGCACGCTGGTTCCCAGCTTTGCATTTCTGCAAGCCGACGGATCCACCTCTTCGGCCAACTGGCTGTATTGCAACAGTTACACCGAAAAGGGCAATATGGCGGCGCGGCGCAGCACCCAGGATGCGTCCAACAACATCGGTCTGTATCCGGGGTTTTCCTGGTGCTGGCCGGTTAACCGGCGCATCATATACAACCGCGCCTCGGTGGACCTGAAAGGGCAACCCTGGGATAAGGAGAACTGGGTCATCAAATGGGATGGCGCCAAATGGTCAGGCGGTGATGTCCCCGATGGTGGATGGCCACCATTGGGCAGCCTGGAAAATCCCAATCCCAAGAGCAGATATGCCTTTATTATGCGCAAACACGGCTTTGGGCAGATATTTGGCCCGGGTCTTGCCGATGGGCCTTTACCGGAACATTACGAACCGCTGGAATGTCCGGTGGAGAAAAACTTAATGAGCTCGGTCTTTACCAATCCCACCGCCGCGGTTTATGGGTCCAAGGCCGATGTTTATAAAACCTGTGATCCGCGCTATCCGTTTGTGGGCACCACCTACCGGGTAACGGAACACTGGCAGACCGGTGTGATGACGCGCCATCAGCCCTGGCTGCTGGAGCTGCAACCCCAGGTGTTTGTGGAGATGAGCGAAGAGCTGTCCCGGCTCAAAGGCATTAAAAACGGCGAGCGGGTGCTGGCCACCTCGGCCCGCGGTCAACTGGAGTGCACCGCGATTGTCACCAAACGGCTCAAGCCACTCAAGATTTCAGGCGTGGGAGGAAGCGAGGTGCATCAGGTGGGTTTTCCGTGGTGTTACGGATGGGAAAAACCGGAAAATGGCAAGGAAGATAGCGCCAATCTGCTCACGCCTTCCACCGGTGATCCCAATACCCGCATACCGGAAACCAAGGCCTTTATGGTCAATATACAGAAGCTATAGAAGGAGGTGATCGCATGAGTAAGTCATTTTTTATTGATACCACATTATGTACGGGCTGCAGGGGCTGTCAGGTGGCCTGCAAGCAGTGGCATAATCTTCCCGCAGAAGAAACGACCAACCGTGGGACTTACCAGAATCCGGCCGATCTCTCCTTTGAGACCTACAAGCTGGTCAGGATGAAAGAGCCGGTCATTGACGGGCAGCTCAAATGGCTGTTTTTTCAGGAACAGTGCCGGCACTGCATCGAAGCGCCCTGTCTGGAGACCGCCGGCGATCCGGCTGCCATATACTATGATGAACCCTCCGGGGCGGTGATCTATACGGCTGCAACCAAAAATCTGGATGCCGCCGAGATCATCGAAGCCTGCCCGTATAATATCCCGCGCAAGGGACCTGACGGTGCCCTGGCCAAGTGCGATATGTGCTATGACCGGGTTGCGGCCGGGATGCAACCGGCCTGTGTCAAGACCTGTCCGACCGGTAGCATGAATTTTGGAGAACGCGCGGAAATGTTAGATCTGGCTAAAAAACGGCTGGCGGTGGTCAAAAGAAGTCACCCTAAGGCCATGCTGCTGGATCCAGATGATATTCGGGTTATTTTTCTGGTGGCTTATGATCCCGGCCTTTACCATAAGTTTGCGGTAGCCTCAAATAGGGACTTTGGCATTTCCCGGCAGGCGGCGTTAAAAAGAATGTTACGTCCGTTTAGGAATGTTGTCTCACGCCTGGCGTAAAAACGGCCAAATCCCGTTACACGATAAAGAGGGGAGACGGTTTTTCCGGCTCCCCTTTTTTATTAACCAAAGGTATGATAGGCTTTATATGGAGGTGTCAGGTATTCCGCCGGAGGCGGATTCAGGTGTCAGAGAACAGAGGACAGAGAACAGAAGACAGAGGACAGATAGGCTGATTCATCTTCTTTTCTTTCAATCTGTCTTCTGTCGTCTGACTTCTGTCTTCTGACATCCGACACCTAAAAGAAAGGGAGGACTCATGACCGCTTCACTGGCCATCACGACACAACAGGTTAAACAGGCGGCTGCAGCCCTGAAAAAGCTGCGGCCGACTTACGCAGATCTTTTGAACTTTTACGAGAAAATTTTTGTGGCCCAGGAAGATTCCAAGAGCCAGATAAAAATAGATCCAATAAAAATTAGTGAAGAAATCCTGGCGTTAAAGAAAAAGGAAAAAAATTCGCTGCTCGATATGACCGAATTTGAACTCGAGCCCGGTTCAGCGGCCGCGCTTTTAGTGCGCATCTGCCAGATCGTCGAAGCGGCCAACCCGGAGATGGCGGATTCCGCCCGGGTCATCCGAAAAGCCATCGCCTCCGAGGCACTGGATCCGCAGCCCCTTTTTGCCGCGCTTTTAAAAGCAGAAGATGCTTATTTTAAAAAAATCGAAAAAGATCTTGGCATTGAAAAAAAGGTCCTGGCCTTTGTTGCTTACAGCAGCATTAAACCCTCGGTGGTCCATTGTGCCGAGCAACTTGCATCCTATCTGGATCCGGAGCAGGTGTGGGATAAAGGATTTTGTCCCATTTGCGGTAGCGCCCCCGGGTTTTCACTGTTTGAAGACGAAGGGCAGCGTATTTTATTTTGCGGATTCTGCTGGCATCGGTGGACGGCCCAAAGAATCTATTGTCCGTTTTGCGAGAACAAAGACAGCAACACCTTGCATTACTACTTCAGTGAAACCGAAAAAGACTACCGGATCGATGTGTGTGACAGTTGCAAAACCTATATAAAAGCCGTCGATAAGCGCAATACAGATCGCATCATTTATCCGCCACTGGAATTTGTTGCAACATTGCATCTGGATATAAAAGCTCAGGAAATGGACTTAAAAAGCGGTATTCAGATAGACCTTCAATAGTTCGAATCAGAAGACAGAAGTCAGAAAACAGAGGACAGAGACAGTTGGATAGAATTCAGATAAGATGCTATTTATTTAGTTTGTCTGTCTTCTGTCGTCTGACCGCTGGCATCTGTCTTCTGTTATTTAACCTATGAACCTTAGTAACCAATACGAAGCTGTTTTAACCCATATGAAACGTGCTGTTTTCAGCTGCGGGTTGGGACTAATTTTGGTGGCAACGGTGCCGTGGGCCTCCATTGCCAAAGACCAAAAAGAAATCGGCAGCCTGTTGCAGGCTGCCGATTCCCCGTCGGCCGCAGATGTGGTTCAAGTCAAGGCCGCCTGGTCGGTTGACCGGGCGCTGCCCGGGGATGCGGTTTCCCTGGCCGTTGTGATCGATATTAAGGACGGCATTCACATCAATGCCGATGCAGGCCAGATCCAGCCTCTGGAAGATTTCAAACCCTATCCCACCAACGTTCAGGTTGTCGCTGCCACCGAAGGCGTTACCATTGAGAATGCTCGCTTCCCGCAGGCTATACCGGTTAAAGTCGATTATGCCAGCGGTGCCTTGATGTCGTTTGGAGGTCGAACCATCATCTACCTGCCGATGAAATTGGATGAACAGATACAAGCGGAGATCATCGAACTGGAATTGGAAGTCGAATATCAGGCATGCTCGGACACTTACTGCCTGTTTCCGCAAAAAAAGCGAATAAAAGAAACGTTGCAGGTGGCTGAATCCGGAACCACTCCATCAAAAATAAATGCAGAACTGTTCGCGAATCGAACTTCCGGAGTTGAGGATTCACTGACAGAAGCAATCGACTTCAATCTTTTCGGCTGGAATTTTTCTTTCAATACCGCATCGGGGTTCGGATGGACATTGCTGCTCATTACAGCGGCGTTTGGCGGCATGCTGCTCAACTTTACCCCCTGTGTCCTGCCGCTAATACCGATTAAGATCATCAGTTTGTCCCACGCAGCCAAAGATCGTAAACGGTGTTTACTTCTGGGATGGGTCATGTCCCTGGGGATTTTGGCGTTTTGGATCGCTCTGGGTATCCTGATCGCACTGGTCAGTGATTTTACCGCCACCAATCAATTGTTCCAATATCCGGTTTTTACCATCCTGGTCGGCAGCATCATCGGGATCATGGCATTGGGGATGTTTGGTTCTTTTTCAATTCGTCTGCCCCAATTCATCTACATGATCAACCCCCAGCAGGACAGCCTGCAGGGATCTTTCGCCCTGGGCATTCTGGCAGCCGTTTTATCAACGCCCTGCACGGCACCTTTTATGGGAGCCGCCGCCGCCTGGGCAGCGACTCAAAGTCCCCTGACCACCGCTGCTACTTTTGCCGCCATCGGCGGGGGCATGGCCCTGCCGTATCTGCTGCTTTCAGCGTTTCCCCATCTGGTCAATCGGATGCCGAAAGCCGGACCGGCCAGCGAGCTCATCAAACAGGTAATGGGCCTGTTTATGTTAGCAGCGGCCGCCTATTTTTTAGGCGTTGGTATCAGTGCGTTGTTGAGTTCACCACCCAACCCACCGAGCAAAATTTACTGGTGGCCGGTAATGGGTCTGGTAACGGCCGGCGGCGCCTGGCTGGCATTTCGGACACTTACACTAACTGGGAAAAAAATAACCAAAACTGCTTTTGTCAGCCTGGGTTTAATTTTGATGGTGCTGCCCATCTGGGGTGCATTGCGTTTGTCGGACGAAGGACCGATTAACTGGATGTATTACACACCCGAGCGCTTTGAGGCGGCCATCGCTCAACGAAAAACGATCGTAATGGATTTTACGGCCGAATGGTGTCTGAACTGCAAGGTGCTCGAGGAAAGTGTTCTGCAGGATCAACGGATTATCAATCTTCTGGCACAGGAACATATCGTTCCGATGAAAGTCGACATCACCGGCAACAACCTCGCCGGAAAAGCCAAACTGAAAGCGGTCGGCAGCCTGACCGTCCCCCTGCTGGTTATTTTTGCACCGAACGGCAATCCGGTCTTCAAAAGCGACTTTTACACGGTAGATCATATTTTGGATGCGGTGGAGAGAGCGGTTAACCGCAAGGAAGTCCATGAAGGGAGTTAACCCATCCGTCTGCATTTACAATATTGCGTGTTTCGCGTTGCCAGTTGCGGGTTGAATAAATGAAGTTTAAAATGATGGATTGCAACCGACTTTAACGCGAAACGATAAATCTGTAACGCGCAACACGCAACGCGTAACCCGAAACTGCTATTCCGCTAAAAACTTTCGTATCTTTTTGTCCAGCTCCTTTTTGGATCGCCTGCCCGGCAACTTTTCGACAATCCGACCGTTTTTTACCCAAAAAATCATCGGTATCGCGGATAAGGAAAATTTCTGAACAGCGGATTCGCCGTACCAGTAAACCGGAAAACCGACCTTCAATTTATCAACAACCGGCTGCATCGCCTGAGGACCCTTCAGATCGATGCTGATACCGATCAAATTTAGTCCCTGGGTTTTATACTTTTGGTATAATTTGTTTAAGACGGGCAACTCGTCAATGCAGGGCCCACACCAGGCAGCCATAAAGGTGACCACCATCTTATTGTTACCGGCATTGATCAACTCATCAAGCGCAGATTCTGAAATTTTTTGAATGGTGCCGCCGGCACTCGCATCCGTATGAATAATGCAGAAAACCATTACGAGCAAGGCTGCTATAGATATGAGCGTGCGGCGAAGCAGATCCATCAAAATCATCTTCTATTATTTTTTGTTCATCTTTTTCAGAGTGGTCGCACACTGTGCCAGGTCGGGCCTGACATTGATATCCGAAACCTGAATATCCTGAATGATTCCCTTTTTATCAATGAATATCAATGCCCGCTCGCTAACGCCGTTGGACCGCAACACACCGTATTTTTTTGCCACCGCGCCGTGGGGCCAAAAATCTGAAAGCACCGGAAACCACAAGTCCCCCATCTGATTGGTCCAGGCATACAGCGTCGGTATGTTATCGACCGTGATACCGAGAAGCACGGCATCGTTTTCAGCGAACATTTCTTTTACGATATTGTACCCCGGCCACTGATCGGAACAGACCGGGGTCCAGGCTGCGGGGACAAACGAAATGACCACATTTTTTTTGCCCCGGTACTGGCTGAGAGTAATTTTTTCTCCATGTACAGACGGCAGCGTAAAGTCCGGTGCCGCTTCGCCAATTTTGACTTTTAAGGTGCTGTCAACCGGTTTGAGTTGTCCCGGATCATAGATATTATCCTTAAACGCTTCTGAGGCTCCAAAAGCAGTGGCAACGAATAACAGCAAGATCAGAGCGGGTACGATATTGATAATTAAAAATTTTTTCATAGGGAGCACCTCCTTATAGCAACCCCGAATCCTGAAGAAGTTTTTTGAGGAGTAGATCGGCGTCTTTGGCGCCGCCAACTTTAGAATAAAAAACTTCGTGGCTGCCATCTTTTTTTATGCGAATACAAATAAAATAAGGGGTTCGAACTTCGCCGACCTTCTTGTGGATTGAAAAATTGCCATCCGGGAAAAGGGGAAACGGTATATCGTAGGTCTTTTTAAAATAGCCGACTTCGAAAGCTGAATTTCCAGCACCGATGCCGATCAGCTTCACTTTGTCTTTGAGCCTTTTATCGCTTTCGATTTTGCGGTACATCTCATTGACAGAGGGAGCCTCCCTCTGACAATAGGGTCAGTACATGCTGAATATCTCAATAATGACAACGTCGGCGCTTATCTCAGAAATTTTGAAAGATTCTTTGCCTGCCAGGCCTAAATATTTCTGGTGCTCATCGCTTTTGGGTAGGGGAAGCGTAAATTCGGGCAACTGACCGCCCACGGCAGGCGGTTTGGTATCGGCCCAC
>Ga0316578_10000963_pt1 | contig 10936 bp, 9 predicted proteins | sample J0NA_2_FD_203076 | JGI IMG/M metagenome (GOLD analysis project Ga0316578, IMG submission 203076) | Rhizosphere microbial communities from salt marsh grasses in Alabama, United States - J0-2_160517rDrC | ecosystem: Host-associated > Plants > Roots > Rhizosphere | place: USA: Alabama | collected...
CGAGACGGTGGGCAAAATCCAGATAGCGCTGCTCGGTCACCGAGAGGACGTCGAGACCGATCAGGGCGCCGAGTTCGCGAACGTTGCGCGCTCGGGCGAGGAGTCCGAGTGCCTGGGCGGCGATCGCCAGGTGATCGTCGCGCGTGTGCCCCGGCCCGGCGCCGCGTCGCATCAGCCTGGAGAGCGACGAGAGGACGTCGATCGGCGGGAAGATCCCCTGCGCGTCGAGCTCTGGCGACAGCACGATCTGCCCTTCGGTGATGTAGCCGGTGAGATCGGGGACGGGATGGGTGATGTCGCCGGCCGGCATCGTGAGCACCGGCAGCTCCGTGATCGAACCGGACCGCCCCGCGAGTCGTCCGCAGCGTTCGTAGATGCCGGCGAGATCGCTGAACAGGTACCCGGGGTACCCGCGCCGGCTCGGCACCTCACCGCGAGCCGCCGACAGTTGGCGGACGGCGTCGCAGTAGGCGGTCATGTCGGTGAGGACGACGAGGACGTGATGTCCCAGATCGAACGCGAGATGCTCGGCGACGGTCAGCGCCAGTCGCGGGGTCAGGATGCGCTCGATCGTCGGGTCGTCGGCGGTGTTCAGGAAGGCGACCGCTTCTCGACGGCGGATCCGCTCCTCGAGCCCGTCTCGGACGAGGTCGGCGTCGGCGTTGGTGATCCCCATCCCCGCGAAGACGACGCGGAACTCGGCGCCCTCGACGGTCGCGTTCGCCGCGATCTGGATCGCCAGCTCGAGATGGGGGAGGCCACCGACGGAGAACACGGGCAGCTTCTGTCCGCGAACGAGGGTCGCGAGGCCGTCGATGGCGGACACGCCCGTGAGGACCGCGTCGTCCGGAACCGCTCGTCGAGCCGGGTTGATCGGCTCACCGACCACGGCCCGCCGGAGTGCTGCGACGACGGGCGGACCGCCGTCGAGCGGGACCCCCCGTCCGTTGCCGACGCGACCGAGCCAGCGCTCGGTCACCGGGATGCGCAACGGCGAACCGGTGAACGCGACGCGAGTGCCGGTCGCTCCGATTCCGTCGGTGCCCTCGAAGACCTGGACGACCGCGACGTCGCGATCGACGTCGACGACCACCCCGTGTCGGGTGCCGCCGTCGGCGAGACGGATCTCCACGAACTCGTCCCAGCCGACGCCGTCGGTGTCGGTCACGAAGATCAGCGGCCCGTCGACCCGGCTGATCGCGCTGACCTCGACGGGAGCGGTCAGTCCGCTGGGGGCGCCGGCCGCGTTCACGGCGTCAACCTCCTGAGGTCGCCGACGACCGTGCGAGCGGTGCCGTCGACCCCGTCGGCGTCATCGGGTGCGGTCTCGTCCTTGGACCGGACGAGCTGCCCGAAGTCGAACTGCTCGATCACGCTCGCCGGCACGCCGGCGCGTCCCAGTTCCTGCATGGCCTCGTGGACGTCGAGGACGGCCTGGACGAGCGAGCGCTGCTTCGCGAGCGTGCAGAACGCGTCGTTGGCGCTCAACGCGCTCTGTTGCAGGACGACGTCGCTGACGAGACGGGCTGCCGCCAGCGTCAACCGTTCCTCGGTCGGCAGCGCGGTCAACCCGACCAGGTCGGCGGTGTTCTGCAGCCGTTCGGCCTCGCTGAGCAGCGACTGCAGGCGGGCGCGTCGAGCAGCCCAGTCGGGGTCGCCGTTCGCAGCGTGCCAGCGCGCGACGGGGCCGCTGTCACGGGAGAAGGAGCGCTGCCAGGCGACGGCCGGATAGTGCCGTGCGTACGCGAGGTCCCGGTCGAGCGCCCACACCGCCTGGACGAACCGTTGGGTGTGGGCCGACACCGGTTCGGTGGCGTCGCCGCCCGGCGGCGAGACCGAGGTGACGATGGTGACGGTGCCGTCGTGGCCCCCGGAGGTCACGACCGCTCCCGCTCGTTGGTAGAAGGCGGCGAGCGACGACGGGAGGTCGGCCGGGTACCCCTGCTCGGCCGGGATGGCCCCGGTGCGGCTCGCCAGCTCTCGACGTGCCTCGGCCCATCGCGACGTCGAGTCGGCGATGATCACCGCGTGGAGACCCATGTCACGGTAGTACTCCGCGACGGTGACCGCGGTGTAGATGCTGGCCTCCCGAGCCATCACGGGCATGTTCGAGGTGTTGGCGAGGATCACCGTTCGGTCGAGGAGCTGCCGGTCGGTGCGGGGATCGGACAGCTCACCGAGCTCGCCGATCAGATCGGCGAGCTCGTTGCCGCGCTCGCCGCATCCGACGTAGATGATGACGTCGGCCGCGCCCCACTTCGCCAGCTGTTCGAGCAGGACCGTCTTGCCCTCCCCGAACCCTCCGATCACGGTTGCGCTGCTGCCCTCCGCGACCGGCTCCAGCACGTCGAGGACGCGTTGGCCCGTGAGGAACGGCACGCGATCGTGGCGTCGACCTGCGTGCGGGCGAGGGGTGCGGATCGGCCAGTTCGAGATCGCCGTGACCGGCGTGGTCCCCACGGTTGCGATCGTGTCGCTCGCGTCGATCGTGCCGGCGGAGACGACGGACTCGACCATCCCCTCGACGTGGGGTGGCACGACGACGTACAGCTGGGGTTCCGGACGTCCTCGCAGCGCTGCGAGGCGTCGACCGGGACCGACCGTGGCGCCGACGTCGACCAGCGGCTCGACCTCGTAGCGCCGCTCGGCGGTGCGGCGTCGGTGTCCCCCGTGGCCGAGGAACTCGGGGGCGTCGGCGAGGGGCCGCAGCAGTCCGTCGAAGATGCCGCCCAGCAGCCCGGGGTCCAACCTGACGCTGAGCGCGTGGCCGAGCGCCCACGCCGGCTGCCCGACCGCCAGGCCGCCGGTGTACTCGTACAGCTGGGCGACGGCGCGGTCGCGGTCGATCGTGATGATCTCACCCGGGATCCGTTCATCGCCGACCTCGACGTACTCGAACCGCACGGCACCCGTCAGACCGGACAGGTGGACGACCGGCCCGTGGACACGCTCGACCCGGCCGGCTGCCGAGCCGGGAGACGTCGCCGTCAGGTCCATGTCTCCCTCGTCTCGTCGGGGAGCGCGTCCAGCGCCCGGTCGGCGAGTTCCGGCAGCGAATAGTCGACACGGCGGGTGCCGAGCTCGGCGACGACACCGCCGTCGGGTTCGGGGTCTCGCCGGATCACCGCGGCCCCGCCGAGCTGCGCCCGTGCGACCGCCTCGAGATGGTCGAGCAGGGCCGGATACCCGGGGTCGGACCGGAGGCCACGTGCGGCCTCCCGAGCGGCTTCGACGATGCGGTCCCGGATCTCGGACCGAACGGCGAGCACGGCCTCGTAGCGCTGACGCCGCACGGCGGTGACGTGCTGGTCCCGGCTCGCTCGGGCGGCCTCGGCGCTGCGTCGCTCGACCTCGGCGACCTCGGCGTCGCACTGACGCTCGATCTCGTGCACCATGGCGTCGACCTCGCGCGCCGCCGAGGCGACGAGCTCGTCGGCGGTCGTCGCCGCGTCCTCGAGGAGCGCTCGACGGACGGGCTCGAGTTGGCGGGCAACCGGGTCGAGGTCCGTGGAGTCGACCCCGTCGGGTGCGGCGACCGCGGGCCGGGTGTTCACGGGAGCTCCACGGTCAGGACATCGGGACGCTCGTCGAGGCGTGACCCGAGCGCAGCTGCAGCGTCGGCGGAGAGGATGACGAGCCGGACGTCGTCGTCGAGTCGTTCCCAGGCATCGGTGGTGCCGGCCTCGGTGGCGGTGTGGACGACGGTCACGCCCGCGAGCACGTAGCCCGCCAGCCGGTGATCACCACCCAGCGCGACGACGGACCCCCTCATCCGGATCAGACCTTGCCGAGGATCAGCACGGCGACGATGAGGCCGTAGATCGCGACGCCCTCGGCGAGCCCGACGACGACCATCGCCCGGCCGAACAGGTCGGGTTGCTCGCTGATCGTCGCGAGCGCGGCGGAGCCCGCGTAGGCGATGGCGATACCGGCCCCGAGCGCAGACGCGGCCACGGCGATCGCGGCCCCGATGTAGGCGTCGCCGCTGTCGTTCGACGTCGTGGTGTCCGACTGCGCCACGACCGCTGCGGGCGTCGACGTCGCGGCGGCGTCGGCCGACGATCCCGCCGAGCCGGACGAGAGCGCGACGACGAGGACGAACATCCCGATCACGAAGGTCGACGCCATCGTGACGACGACGAACCGCAGCATCGACCGCGGTGTTCGCGAGCGGGTGAGCGGGATCGCGATGGCGATCGGTGTCGCGAGGACGATGGTGACGAGCCAGGGATTCATGATGTCTCCAGTCGTTGCGTTGGGATGTGCCACGGGGTGAACGGTCGGCCCTGACCGGTGAAGAGGCGGGAGAAGAGCTCGTAGTACTCCAACCGGAGGGCCTGGATCGCCCCGACGAGTGCTCCGAGGGCGAACGCCGCGACGTTTCCGATGAGGAACAGCGCGACCGCCCCGATCGGTGCCGCCGGGTTCGCGGCACTCCAGAGGCTCACCGTGCCTGCCCACACGACCTCGGCGATCACCGCGTGGGTGAGCCCGAACGCTGCGAGACGTGCGAACGAGACCATGTTGGAGCCCAAGCGGAGCACGGTGTCGAACATCTCGACCACGGCTTCGGCGAGCCCGGCGCCGCCGAACCCGGCCCCGACGATCAGACCGGCGAACACCAGGACCGCCCCCATGAGGAACACGGCGATCCCTGCGTTGCGGACCCAGGTGGTCGAGGACACGGCCCCGGCGATCCAGACCAGCACCCCGACGAACAGGAGCGCGCCGGCGATCCCGGAGGCGCTGTAGAGCGCGCTCCCGGGACCCGCCTCCCGCCACCGGTTGATCACCGCCATGACGAAGGTGACGAGCAGGAGTACGCATCCCACGACGAGCCCGGCGATCAACAGTCGTTCGGGATCGTCGAGCGGGTGGAACCACAGGGTCGGGACCAGCCCGGTCGGTCCGAAGGCCTCGCCGTAGAGCAGGCCGAACGCGGTCGCGGCCACCCCCGCTCCGATCAGGAAGGGTGCGGCGGCGTGCAGGGTTCGCCACCGGTCGCCGACCAGGCGGCTGGCGACGACGCCGATCGCGACGATCGCCAGTCCGTGCCCGACGTCGCCGAACATCATCCCGAACATCACCATGTAGGCCACCGCCGCGAACAGCGTCGGATCGAGATCTCGCGACGGGATCGTGCCGTAGGTGCTGACGAGAGGGCGCAGCGCCACGTTCGCGGTGCTGTCGGTCTGCGCCGTGGGCGCCATCGCGCCGCGCCGCAGCGGGAGCTCGGCGACCGCCCCGCCGTAGGGCTCGATGCGGTGTCGGAGGTCGTCGATGCTGCTCCGCATCGTCCAGCCGGGCAGCACGGCGCAGCGGTCGGTGGTCGATGCAGCTGCCATCGTGCGCTCGAGCGCCGCCTCGCCGAGGAGCAGGCCCGTGTCGGCCGGCGGATCGTCGGGGTCGAGCCGGGCGATCGACAGGTGGGGCGTCGCCGTCGGATCGATCGTCGTCGCCGCAGCGAGCTCGGCGAACCTGCCGGTGGGCTCGTCGGGTCCGCGGTCGGGCTCGAAGATGCCCGCGTCGGCGACCTCGACCAGGACTCGGCGGAACCTGGTGCAGGGGGCGACGAGGGCCGATCTGACCATCGGCGCGGTCATCAGCTCGTCACGCCACGGCATCGAAGACCTCCGTCACGATCGGCGTCCTGCCCGCGGCCTCGATCGCCGCGTGGACCTGCCACAGGTCGACGAGGAGCAGGGCCATCACCGAGACGATCGTGTCGCGTCCGTTCCGGGCACCGTCGGCGACCCGTCGCGCGTCCTCGGCCACCCGGCGGACGATCGCGACCTCCCCCCGCCAGAGGTCGTCGGTCGTGGTGACCTCGTCGAAGACCCATGCGACCGTCGGGAGGCGCTCCGCGAACTCGGCCGGGGTCGACGCCCGTCGCCAGCCGGTGCCGAGCAGCCGATCGAGCTCCCTCGAGGTGGGCTCGGCGATCCCTCGGTCGAACGCGAGGCGCTCCCGGGCGGCGAGCAGCGCGGCGCCACCGTGAGCCCAGGTGGCAGCGAGACGGGTCTGTCGGGCGAGTCGCCTCGCCCACGCGACTCGCAGACCGAGCGCCACGGTGGTCCGGTCGACGCCACCGGGATCGCCCCACGCCGACCGGGCGAGCAGCGTGCGGAGTTCGTCGGCGGTCCGTGCCCGGCGCACGCTCGGCCACGCGACACCGAGCGTCCCGAGCGGGATCGAGGAGGCGGAGGTGCCGTGTGTGACCTGTTCGAGCTGGGATTCGATGTTCGCGATCTCGAGCGGGGCGGCGAACGCTCGCACCATGCCGCTCGACGCCGGTGGGAGCCAGCCGGCCAGCACGCGCAGCTGCCATGCGGTCGCGACGGTGGCGGCACGCCGTGCTGCGGCGCGGTCGGCCGTCGCCGGCATGTCGGACCCGACCGCGGTGTTCGACAGGACGGTTCGCGCCGGTGGCCAGGCGTCCGACTCCGCGATCGAGCGCGCCAGAGTGGAGCCGACCGTTCGTCGGAGCAGGGCTCGACCCCGCGTGGACGACGCCACCCAACCGGCCGTCACGGTGCCCCCCGAGGTGCTCGATGCTCGGCCATGATCGCAGCGACGACCGCCTCGGCCACGCGCGGGATCCGCGTCTCGGCGTCCGCCCGCAGTCGGGCGATCTCGGCGTCGGTCTCTCGGGTGATGCGCTCGATCTCCCGATCGCGGTGCTCGTCCTCCTGTCGGGCAGCGTCGGCGTGCGCGACGGCGATCCGTTCCGGGAGGCGCGCCCGGACAGCGCGTGCTCGGCGGTCTCCCTCACCCCGCAGCCGGTCGACCTCCGCCCGGGCGGCGGCGATCATCTCGTCGGCGTCCGACTCGTGGCGATGCAGCATCGAGACGACGGCGGCGATCTCCCACTCACGCGCCTCCTCGGTCCGCTGGCGTTCGCCCTCGTTCGGCGCGCCGGGCGTGCCCGCCGGTCGTAATCGTTCGAGCAGTTCGCTGAGTCGGGGCATGACGCGACGATCCTCCTTCCATCCCGATGCTGGTCACCCGGTGCCGGGGCCACCAGTGCCGGAGGTCCCCGCGCGACGATGGCGACATGTGCCATGGCAGCGTCGTGCTCGATCGGATCTCCAAGACCTACCGTCGCGGCCCGGCCGAGGTCCGGGCGCTCCTGGACGTGTCGCTGCGCATCGAGCCGGGCGAGTTCGTCGTCTTGCTCGGGCCCAGCGGGTCGGGCAAGACGACGCTCCTCAACGTCCTCGGCACGATCGAGCCGCCGTCGTCGGGCACCGTGACCGTCTCGGGGGTCGACCTCACCGGCCTCCGCGGCGCCGACCTGACGGACTACCGCCGTCGCCAGGTCGGATTCGTGTTCCAGTTCTTCAACCTCGTGCCGACGCTGACGGCGGCGGAGAACGTCGAGGTCATCGCCGAACTCGTCGGCGGGGACGCCCGCGAACGGGCGGTGCGTGCGCTGGAGCGGGTGGGGCTGGGTGAGCGGCTCGACCACTTCCCCGCCCAGCTCTCGGGTGGGGAACAGCAACGGGTCGCCATCGCCCGCGCCCTCGTCAAGGAGCCGCCGGTCATCCTGACCGACGAGCCGACCGGTTCGTTGGACCTCGACAGCGGGAAGCAGGTGTTGGAGCTCCTGCGCGGTGTCACCGCGAACGGTCACACGGTGCTGCTCGTCACGCACAACTCGGCGATCGCGGCCATCGCCGATCGGGTGGTCGAGCTCGGCGACGGCCAGGTGCGGGCGGATCGTCCGGTCGCATCGCCGTCCTCGGTCGAGGCGGTCACCTGGTGAGCGTCCTGCACCGTGCGATCCCTCGCGACCTCCGCCGTCATCGGTGGCAGTACCTCGCGATCGGTGCAACGGTCGCCATCGGCGTGGCGCTGTTCGCCGCATCCAACGATGCCTTCTTGAATCTCGAGGCGAGCTACGCCCGCACGTACGACCGCCTCGGGTTCGCGGACCTCACCGTCACCGGCGGTGACGTCCCAGGATTCGCCCAGCAGGCGGCCGCCGTCGACGGCGTGGCCGACGTCGCCGTCCGCCGACGTGCCGACGTCCCCGTCCGGATCGATGGTGATCACACGCTGCTCGGCAGGATCGTCGAGGTCCCGGACCCGGGCGACGACGTGATCAACCGGCTCGACGTGCTCGACGGATCCGAACCGTCGGGTTCGAGCACCGGCATCGCCGTCGAACGACATCTCGCCGATCACTTCGGCATCGCCTCCGGCGACACGCTCGAGCTCCACGCCGAGCAGGGATGGGTTCGATTCGACGTCACCGGCGTGGTCGCATCCGCGGAGTACATCTGGCCGGCTCGGAGCCGGCAGGACGTCCTCACGTCATCCGACGACTTCGGCGTCGTGTTCGCTCCGGGTTCGGTGATCGACGACGTCGTGCCCGGCGCCGAACGGCAGGTGCTGGTGCGGTACGAGGAGTCGGCACGGCCCCCGGTGCTCGATGCTCGGTTGGGTGCACTCGCCGAGGACCTCGGCGCGTCGAGCGTCGAGACCCGGGCGGAGCAGCCGTCGAACGCTGCCCTGCAGGAGGACGTCAGCGGCTTCGGCGAGCTGTCGTTCCTCTTCCCGGTGCTGTTCCTCGGTGCCGCTGCGATGGCGACCTTCGTCCTCCAGGGTCGGTTGATCAGGTCGCAGCGGGCCCAGATCGCGACGCTCCGGGCGAACGGGTTGAGCACGTCCACCGTCGTCGGCCACCACCTCGCGGAGGGCGCCGTGGTCACCGGCGTCGCCGGGCTCGTCGGTGTGCTCGTCGGCGTGCCGCTGGGGCGACTCGTCACCGGGGTCTACACCGACGCCATCTCCGTCCCGGACACGGTGACGAGCTTCCACTGGGAGACCGTGATCGTGGCGGTCGCGTTGGCGATCGGCACCGGCGTGCTGGCGTCCGCTGCGCCGACGTTCGCCGCCGCGAGGGTCACCCCCGGCGAAGCACTTCGCGGCGAGGTGCCGACCGGGAGCGGTGGGCGCAGCGCGCTGGAGCGCCTCGTCCCGCCGTTGCAGAGGCTGCCGGCCCGGTGGCGGATGACGCTCCGCGGCATCGGCCGCAACAAGCGCCGGGCGGCGACGACGGGCCTGGGTGTCGTGCTCGCATTGACGCTCGTGCTCGCATCCTGGGGGATGGTCGACACCGTCGACATCCTGCTGGAGCGGCAGTTCGGCCAGATACAGCTCCAGGATGCCCAACTCCTCGTGTCGGGCGACACGACGATCGCCGACATCGAGGCGGTCGCAGGAGTCGACCGTGTCGAACCGGTGCTCGACGTGCCGGTCACCGTGCGGTTCGACGGCGCCACCTACGCGACCGAGTTGATCGCGCTGGAACCCGACACTCGCATGCACCGCTTCGGGTCGTCCGGGCTCCCCGACGACGGGTTCGTCGTCGGTCGGTCGTTGGCGTCCGAACTCGGCGTCGGCGTCGGGGATCCGGTCGAGGTCGATCTCGGAGACCGCGCGGACACGATGACCGCGCCGATCGCCGAGTTCGTCGACGAACCGCTCGGCACGCTCGTGTACGCGAGCCTCGCGTCGGTGCCGTCGAACTCCGACTCGGCGGCGCCGCGGTCGCTGCTGGTCACCTTCGACGACGGCGCGGACCGTGCCGCCATGCGCGACACGCTGAGTGCGTCACCGGGGGTGATCGCCTACGTCGATGCACGTGGCCTGTACGACACCGCACGCGGCCTGCTCTCGTTGTTCTACGCGTTCGTCGGTGTGATGCTCGCCTTCGGAGGGCTGATGGCGTTCGCCCTGCTGTTCAACACCGCGTCGGTCAACGCGGCGGAGCGGGCGCCCGAACTCGCCGCGCTCGAACTCAACGGCACGAGCCCGGCCCAGGTCGGTCGGCTGCTCGCTGGTGAGACGATGTTGCTGACCGTGCTGGCACTCGTCCCCGGGCTGGTGATCGGCTACTGGGTGTCGGCACGGTTGATGGGCTCGTTCAGCAGCGACCTGTTCGACTTCGGGCTCGAGATCCGGGGCCGGACGATCGTGCTGTCGGCGGCGGCGATCCTGGCCGTCGCCGGCCTCGCTCAGTGGTCGACAGCTCGCTCGGTCGGACGGCTCGACCTCGCCCGGGTGGTGCGCGAACGCTCGAGCTGACCCGTGCTCCGCACGGTCAACGTCCGGCGGTCTCGGCCGGCGTGCGATCCAGCGCTGCGGCATCGGCGTCGCGACGGCTCGATCCGAGCGACAGGTTCGTCGTCTGGCCGACCGACACACCCTCGGCCTCGAGCGCATCGACGAGCGCGCTGAGGAGCAGACCCCGGTACCGGGGCTCCTGGGTCCGGTCGTCGATCCAGGCATAGGCGGTGAAGAACATCGCCTCGCTGCCGACGTGGTCGAACGCGACGAATGCCTCCTTGCCGTCGCTGCTCCAGTCGAGCGACGAGATGACGTCGTCCATGATCGCCTGCGCCGTCGGCCGGTCCGACGCGCAGTCGAGCGGGATCTGCGCCGAGACCCGCCAACCGCCCATGCGGCTGTGGTTCAACACCTGGTTGTCCTGGAACGTCGAGTTCGGCACCCACGCCTTGGACCCGTCGGGCAGTTCGAGTTCGGTTCGCAGCAGCGAACGGTGGACGACGGTGCCGTTGAGGTCGCCGACGGTGACCACCTCGCCGACCTCGTACAGGTCGTCGATCCGGATCATCGTGCCGGCGACGTAGTTCTGGCCGACGGGTGTGAACACGACCGCACCGGTGACCCCGACGGTCGCCATGACCGCCGCCATGCCCGACACGTCGATGCCGATCGCAGCGAGACCGACCACGACGACGACGGCGCCGATCACCTTCGGGAGGAAGAACAGCAGTTGCTGGCGGATGCGCACGTCGTCCACGCGACCGAGCATCAGTCGCAGGACCCGCAACACGACGAGGGCCACGAGGACGACGACGACGAGTCGGCCGGCCGCTTCGGCCGCCGGTCCGGCGACGGCCTTCAG
>Ga0316578_10000964_pt1 | contig 10926 bp, 5 predicted proteins | sample J0NA_2_FD_203076 | JGI IMG/M metagenome (GOLD analysis project Ga0316578, IMG submission 203076) | Rhizosphere microbial communities from salt marsh grasses in Alabama, United States - J0-2_160517rDrC | ecosystem: Host-associated > Plants > Roots > Rhizosphere | place: USA: Alabama | collected...
CACCAGAATCTTCTCGCCCCTGTGCTCCACCCAATCCTGTAGCTTGATCAGCTCAGCCTGCAGCGTCAGCAGTGCGCGGAAGTACTCGGTGCGGCCGATCGCCGATGGGCGCCTGCGCTTGTAGGACAGTGAACGGCTTCGCGACGGCCTCGCTTCGCATGTCGCGCGGGTTGTCGTCGCCCGGGCTTCCGATGGTGCGCTCGGCGTCAGCCAGGTGAATTCCGTGGTCCTAAGGCATTCACCACACCTCTCCGTCCTCGTCATCGTCGACGTACTGGAGCGCGATGTCGCGGAACTGGTCCTGGATCTCCAGGAATACGTCGACCATGTCGGGGTCGAAGTGAGTGCCCCGGCCGCCGGCGACGACCTGGACCGCTTCGTCGTGGCTGAGCGGGGGTTTGTAGACCCGCTTGCTGATCAAGGCGTCATAGACATCGGCGATGGCCATGAGCCGTCCGGAGATCGGGATCTCGTCCGCCTTGAGGCCATAGGGATAGCCGGTACCATCCCATTTTTCATGATGTGTTTCCGCGATCTCCCGTGCATAGCGGAGAAAGGAATTGTGCCCGAGTCGGCGCTCCAGTGCAGTGATGGCGTCGCGGCCGAGCTCGGCATGTTTCTTCATCTGCGCCAGCTCTTCTTCGGTGAGCTTTCCCGGCTTCAGCAGGATATCGTCGCGTATGCCGACTTTGCCGATGTCGTGCAGCGGGGCTGACTGGTAGAGACGCTCAACGGTGACCGGGTCGAGCAGAGATGCATATTTCGGGTGCTGGCTCAGCCTGGTTGCAAGTACGCGGACGTAATTCTGGGTGCGCCGTATGTGGCCTCCGGTCTCGGGGTCGCGATATTCGGCCAGAGCTCCCATCGCCTCGATCGTGATCTCCTGCGTCAGTTGCAGCTCGCGCGTGCGCTCATCCACCAGCTCCGTCAGTCGGTCGCGGTGACGCTTCAGCTCGAGATGGTTTTCGATCCGGGCCTTTACCAGACTTTCATTGATGGGCTTGGTGATGTAGTCGACGGCGCCGACCGCGAGCCCCTCGGCCTCGTTGCCGTCGTTGTTCAGTGCGGTGACGAAGATGACAGGAATCCCTCTCGTGTCGGGCTCCGCCTTTAGGCGGGCACATACCTCGAACCCGTCGATCCCGGGCATCATGACATCCAACAGAATGATATCCGGCTGCGGCGCCTTCTTCGCAAGCTGAAGGGCTTTGTAGCCGTTGGTCGCGGCAATGACGACATAGTCGTCCTGGAGCAGACCTGCGAGGATCTGGATGTTCTCCGGGGTGTCATCCACAACGAGAATTCGGTGCGTCTTGGGCATGGCCGGCAAGCTCCATTATCGCTGAGCCAGGATATCCGTAGGGGGTGCGGCCAGGTCATGCCTGTCCGCAGTGTGCGTTGGTGTTCGGCGAAGGGCTCGAGGGTTGGGCCGAATCTTCGTCGTCGCCCCGCAAGGCAGGAACGAGCAGGTCGAATTCCGACAGGGCCGTATCGAAGTCGTAGTCCTCCAGCAGTGCGCCGATACGCTGGATCGCCTTGACTTTACGCCCTGTGCCGCAGCTTGCCGCCAGCGCGGAGACTGCCGCGGCGGCGCCGGTGTCGCTGCTTTCCAGCAATCCTCGAATCGCTGTCAGCTGATCATCGGACGGCGCAGCGCTTTTTTCAGGTGCTTCGGTCGCGGCGGTCCCTGGAGTCAGCGGCTCCAGCGCGGCGACGACCGGGTACAGGTGCGTTTCCAGTTCCTGGAGTGAGGCGTGAACCCGGTCCTCATCATTGGCGGAACAGGCTGCCTCCAACTGGGACGCCGACTGCGCGATGATGTCGAGGCCAAGGCTTGCAGCGAGTCCCTTCAGCGTGTGCGCGAGGCGCGCCGGCGCGGTTGCGTCCTCGCCTTCCACCGCGGTCTGGAAGCGCCGCCGGAAGTCGCGCTGGTTGTCGCGAAACTTGAGCAGCAGCCGGCGATACAGTCTTTGATTACCATTGGCGATGCGTAGTCCGAATTCTGCGTCCAGCCCCGGAACGAAAGGCAAGTTGAGCGCCTGGGGAGCCTCTCCGGCGCACCTTTCCTGATCGGTGGAGACGACGCCGTCTGCGCCCCGCGGCGGCGGCGTGATCCACTTGGCAAGGGTTACATACATGCGCTCTACGTCGATGGGCTTGTCGATGTGATCGTTCATGCCGACGGCCAGGGATTTCTGCCGATCGTCGCTCATGGCATTGGCCGTCATCGCAATGATCGGAAGCGATGTCAGCTCCGGCCGCTCGCGGATCGAGCGTGTCGCTTCGTATCCGTCCATGATCGGCATCTGGCAGTCCATCAGTACCCCGTCGTAGCGGGAATGCTCGAGCCGCTTGAGCGCCTCCATGCCATTGCTCGCGACGTCGACCCGGATTCCCTTGCTGACGAGAAGCTCCAGGGCAAGCTCCTGGTTGCTCTCATTGTCTTCGACCAGTAGGATTCTGCTGCCATGGATTCTGGCGAGCGCTGCGTCGACAGTCGCCCGGGGAACCGGCTCGCCGCTGTGGACGACGGTCCTGCCGCTGCGGCCCGACACCAGGATGTCGAGCAGGCTGGAGGCGCTTACTGGTTTGGTGAGGACATCCCGGATCTCGACGTCCGCTGCGGCCTTCAGCACCTTCTCTCGATCGTCGGCGGTCACCATCACCACGGCGGCGGTCTTGGCGGGGCTTGCGCGTTGCTGGAGGCGTCGCGCCGCTTCGATGCCGTCCATTCCCGGCATATGCCAGTCCATGAGGATGTAGTCGTAGGGATCCGCACGATCGCAGGCGGCTTCGGCGGCGCGGAGCGCATCGCTGCCCGAAGCCGCGAAACTCACACGCATGCCCAGATTTTTGAGTATGGCTGCCATTGCTTCTCGTGCGCCGGAATCGTCATCGACGATGAGTACGCGGTTCGGTCCCCGTGCCAGAGCGAGCTTTCGGCGCGGCAGGACGCTTCCAACCTGTTGGCCGAAGGTGGCGGTAAACGAAAAGGTGCTCCCTTGTAGCGGACGACTCTCGACTTCGATGTCTCCGCCCATCATGGTGACCAGACGCTTGCAGATGGCGAGACCGAGCCCGGTACCGCCGAACTTTCGCGTGGTCGAGGAGTCCGCCTGGCTGAAGGACTGGAACAGCTTTTTCCGCTCTTCCAGCGACATGCCGATGCCGGTGTCCTGGACGGAGAAGCGGAGCGTCAGGTGGTCCGCACTTCTCGCGTGCACCCGTACACTGAGCCCGACATAGCCGCGCTCGGTGAACTTCACGGCGTTGTTTGCAAGGTTGGTCAGGACCTGTCCCAGTCGCAGCGGATCGCCGATGAGCGCGGTGGGTACGTCGGGGGCCACGTCGAACAGGAGCGCGAGCCGTTTCTCTTCGGCACGCAGCCCGAGGAGGCTTGCGACGGACTCGAGAACGTCTTCGAGCCGGAATTCGATGGTCTCAAGGTCAAGTTTGCCGGCTTCGATCTTGGAGAAGTCCAGAATGTCATTGATGATGCCCAGCAGGAGCTCGGAGGAGCGATGCAGTTTTTCGATGTAGTTGCGCTGGCGACTGGTCAGCTCGGTCTGCAACGCCAGGTGAGCCATGCCGACGATCGTATTCATCGGGGTGCGGATTTCATGGCTCATGTTGGCGAGAAATTCGGACTTGGCCCGAGTGGCGACCTCTGCGACCTCCTTTGCCTGTTCCAGGTCGCGGGTACGCTCCTCGACCAGCCCTTCAAGGTGCATGTTGACCCGGTTCAGCTCGTCCTTCTTGTCCCTGAGCTCGCGAATCGTTTCGCGAACGGCGCGGCGCAGGCGATTGAATGTGTGTGCGAGCACGCCGAGCTCGTCGCTGGTGGAGGGCAGCGTCAGGTCTCGGTCCAGGTCGCCTTGTGCAATCACGACCGACTCCCGGCCTAGGGCGACGATGGGCCTGGTGACGAGACCCGCGATGAGTAGTGCGGCGGGGAGTAGGAGCGAAAGCACCAGGGCACCGGCCGCGATGGCGACGACCTCAAGCTGACGGAACGGCGCTTCGGCTTCCGCCTGGTCGATCTGGGTAATCAGGGCCCAGGTGGTATCGCCCAGTCGAAATGGCGCGTACGTGGCGAGTACAGGGATCCCGCGGCCGTCTTGCACGGTGCCGTAGCCGGTGCGGCCCGCCAGGGCGTTGCGGATCGCGTCCCCGACAGTGCCTGGTGGCCGCGGATCGCCGGGCGGCGCAGCGGCGGATGGTTGGCCCTGGTCCTGGACTGGTTCGGTTGCCAAGAGTCCGTCGGCACCAACCAGATAGATCTTGCCGGTCTGGCCCACGCCGGACGGGGCGCGCATGATCTCCTTGATCGCGCTGTCGTCGAGCTTCAGAGCCACCGCCCCTGCTGCCTTATCCTGTTGGGCGATTGGTGCGAGCAAGAACGCGAACAGATGATCCTCGCGCGTGGGATCGGCGCGAAAATCGGTCCAGACGATCTTCTCCAGTGCTTCGGGAAAGGTGCTGCCGAGCTGTCCCGGGAGTTGCGTGACGTCGCCGTCGGGGCGGCCTATGTCCGCCTCCGGACGGGCGGCGTAGACGACCTCGCCCGATCCCGTCAGCAGTAAGAGGTTCTGATAGCCGTACGCCTCGACCACGTGCCTGAGCCAGTGGTCGTAGCTCCTGCTTTCGGGCCTTGGTGTCGCGGCCCTTCCAGCCTTGCTGCGAGTCGGGGTCGAGGCGAAATGCGCAAGTGCGTCCCGAAGATTGTCGCTTTCGGACAGCATGGTCGCCTGTGCGCGAAGGCTGCGGTCGTAGCGCCGCAATGCGGCTTGCTTGGATCCGCGAAGGGTGTCGAGCCGAAGGTAGACTTGATCGGTGATGCCGGCGCGGGCCCGATCGAGGCAAACCGTGCCGACCATCAGGGGGGGAACGACGCCGAAGACGGTCAGGAAGACGATGAGCTTGGTTCTGATCTTCATGACGTGCCGGGAGCGGGGCTGGTCGCGGGGTGTACCCTGATGTGCCGAATCTCCTGAAAGCCATCACTGGGGTGCATGAGCGCGGGCGTCCTTGAAGGCTGTAGGCTCTGCTATCTGGTTGTATACAGGGCGATGGTAGCCGCAACTGAGAACCGTTTATTTGGCGCCGGTGGCAAAATGCGCAGAGGATGGTTACCACTGTCGGTGTGATCGCCCACTCGGTCGTACCGCGGCAAGGGGGTGCGCTCCGGCTGAGGCCGTCCCCTGGGCCGTGCGCGGCGTCGGCGCCAGGCCCCTTTCCTCGTCGCATGGCCGAAAGGTCGCTCCTAATCGAAGGAGGCGGAGACGAAAGGAGTGGCCGCGGGATCGCTCAACGCGGTCGCGGCAACATCGGGAGCGGCTACGGGATGGGTGCATGTCAGGAGAAAGCGGTCTGGAAGGTCTCGATCACGGTCATCGGGAAACCGATAAACGAGCTTGCCAAACCGCCGGGGCAACGACCCGCCTGAGGTGGGGGAGCCGTGCGGGGCTGCCGGTTTGTGCGCCTAACACGCAAGTACAGGGCGCGTGCATTCCGCAGCCCGACTCCTCCCTGTGTCATCCTGTGGGGTCCGTGGGCTCGCAGAGAAGGCTTGACCATGCGGGGCGCAGTCGAAAGAAGGTGGTCCGTCGCTGGTCTCCGATGAACTCCTCGTGCCTGAAGGGTGCCTTCGGAAAAGGGGGGTAGCCGCGAAAGGAACTCTCGTCTTGAGGGTAATGCTCGTACTGATACAACCCCTCATAAGGTCGGCGTCGTCTATCCTGCGGACAGGCGTTCCGACTCGGTCACCGGGAATGAGAAGATCATCACATTATCCTGGCGCCGTAGTTGGGTTTGACGGGACATGCGATGCCTACTTTCTGTAAAGGATGCAATGCCGGCCGTGTCGCGGCAGTGGGCACCTTCATTCCATCACCGGCATCCCGAAAGGGATGGCGGGGAACGCCGGGAAGCGCTGCGAATGGCTACTTCGCGTGCCAAAAAGAGCAGCGTCTCCAGGCGCCGAACGCCCTCGATGCGGTCGTCTCTGCGACCTTTCGTTTCCTGATCCAATCGGTGATCGTTCAATGAACATGCCGTGAATGTCCTCTATCGCTGCGATCGCCATTTTTGATCTGCGCACGACAACCTGTGCCACCACCTAACTGGAGTGCAATCCTATGTCCGCCATCGTCAATGCCAATATCGATACCCTGAGCCTCGCCGGACGTCAGTCCCGGACCCACCTGAGCACCGAGCTCGATGGGTCGAACGGCGCACTGTGGTGCTTGATGCATGCGTCTCCGCGGCCCTGCTTCAGCTCGGCGCTGCTCGCCGAGTGTCGGACCGTGCAGCGTGCCGTTGTTCAGAGCAGCCACGATCCGGATGTCGCGCCGATCGAGTACCTCGTGCTGGCGTCTGCGGTCCCGGGAGTCTTCAATCTCGGCGGGGACTTGTCGCTGTTCATGCGCCTGATCGAGGAGCAGGATCGCGTATCGCTGGCCGCGTATGCCCGTGCCTGCGTCGAGGTCAGCTATCATCAGTCCATCAGCCTCGGGCTGCCGCTGACCACGATCGCGCTGGTGCAGGGGGATGCGCTGGGGGGCGGCTTCGAAGCGGCTTTGGCCTGCAATGTGATCGTGGCAGAGCGCGGTACGCAGTTCGGCTTGCCCGAGGTGCTGTTCAATCTCTTCCCGGGTATGGGGGCATTTACGTTCCTGTCGCGGCGGCTGGATCCCGTGCGCGCCGAACGTCTGATTCTGAGCGGGCGAATCTACCGGGCTGAGGAGCTCTACGAAATGGGTGTCGTCGATGAGCTGGCGGAGCCTGGAGAGGGTGTGGCGGCTGTGGCGCAGCTGATCGAACGCCGCCGCCGCCGCCCCCTTGCCTATGGCGCGATGCGGCAGGTGCGGCAGCGTCATCAACCGGTTACCTATGACGAATTGCTGTCTATCGCCGACCTATGGGTGGATACGGCAATGCAGTTGTCGCCCAAAGACGTGCGGACGATGAGCCGGCTGGTCAAGGCGCAGTCGCTGCGTGAGCCGGCCTCGGAAATCGCCGGCCAGCGCATGCCGGCCCGGGCAGTCGGTTAGGAGAGCGCCGATGGAGCAACATGTCCGGTGCGGCGCGGGGTGTGCCGCCAGGTGCATAATCGACTCCACATGAGGGAGCCGTGAAATCCCTTTCGGGGCCCGTCTGATTCCTGGCCATGGATGGCCAACCCCCAGCGTTGTTCTAACCGAGCGAGCGCATTTCCCGCGCAAGATCATGCAGCTCGCGCAGTGTGGCCTCGACAAGTGTCTCCACCCGCGCGAGCTGCTCCGCTGCCACGGCCGCTAGGCTGCCCGGGGTGGCGCCTGACGGGAAAGCGCTTTGCGCGCCGAGCGCTTCGGCGCCAATGCTGACGGCGCAGCCTTTCAGCCCGTGCAGGCATTCGCGATAGCGTTTCCAGTCGGCGGCGTCGATGGCCTCGGCCAGTCCCTGCAGCAGGTGCCTGGCATCGGCGGCGAATTCATCGATCAGGGTATGGATGAAGTCGCTGTCGTCGTCGACATCGACCAGCCGGGCCAGTGCCCCGGTGTTGAGGATCACGCGCTCCGGCCCGCATGAGGCCTGGGACGCCGCCGTCGGCGGTGCGCGCCGGTTGCCGGAGGCCGCGAGAAGGTCGATGGCCTGCAGCAGGCTAGCTGGGTCGACGGGCTTGGTGTGAAAGTCGTCGACACCGGCCTCGAGGCTGGCGGCCCTCGCCTGTGGCGTGGCGTTCGCGGTCAGCATGATCAGAGGGGTGCGTACGCGCCCGGCCTCCAGAAAGCGGAGCTGCCTCGCGACCTCCAGCCCGCTCATGTCCGGCATCTGCATGTCGAGCACGGCTAGGTCGAATTCGCCGTCGATGAGGTGGTCGAGGGCATCCTCGCCGCTGTCGGTGATTGTGACATGATGTCCCGCCCGGCTGAGCAGGCGCTCCATGACGCGCTGGTTGGTGGCATGGTCCTCGACCACCAGCACGCGGCATCCGGTTCTCGATACCCAGGCATCGGCAGCGGGCAGCAACGGCGTGGCACCCTCCCCGGGTGGGCGCGGATGGATCAGGCGATGGCAGATGTTGAACAGAACCACCGGGTCGGGCGGCGACGGGACCACGGCCGCGAATCCCGGCGTCTGCGGCGGCGTGCTGCCCGGCGTCACCGCGTCGTGATAGAGCAGGACCAGTGGAACGCCGGTCAGCGCCCGGTCGCGCCGGAAGACCGATACCAGCTGCGCCGGCATCAGGTCCACCGCCGCCTGGTCGATGAGGAAGAGCGACAGTTGCCCGGGCGCTTTCCCGGCTTGCTGGAGCGCGAGTGAGCAGGCGTGGGGCAGGCTGGCCGACACCGATACGTCTGCCCCCCATTGCTCGAGCCGTTTGCGGAGGTCGTGCACCAGGTCGGGGTCTTGGCTCAACAGTAGCGCCCGGTGTCCGGAGAAGTCTCCGCTGAGGCTGCGCTCGCCCGCGGTCGCTTGCCGGTGTGCCGGCTGAAGGGCAAATTCCAGGTCAACGGAAAAGGTGCTGCCTTCGCCGACCCGGCTCTCCACGTCGATTCTGCCGCCCATGAGCTCCGTCAGCTGCTTAGCAATGGTTGTGCCAAGCCCAGTGCCATCGTGGCGGCGGGTGAGGCCGTCGTCGACCTGCGTGAAGGCATCGAATAGCCGCTGCTGCTGAACGGCCGGTATGCCAATGCCGGTATCGGTGACGTTGAAGCGCAGCGACACCCGCTCATCGGTGGCCGAGAGTGCCGAAACCCCAAGCGTTACCGAGCCCCTTTCGGTGAACTTGATGGCGTTGCCGAGCAGATTGATCAGCACCTGATGCAGGTGCAGCGAATCGCCGATCAGCGCCGCCGGTACCGATGGCCCGCAGACGAAGCTCAGCTGCAGACCCTTGGCCACCGCCAGCGGCCGCAGGATCCGCTCCAGGTCGTGCAGCAGTCCGTCGAGGCTGAAGGGTTGGTTCTCGACCAGCGTCTTGCCGGCCTCGATCTTGGCGAGATCGAGCACCTGATCGATCTGCAACCGCAGGTGGTGGGCGGCGATGCGGATGGTGTCGGCGGCCTCGTGCTGCTCCGCATCGAGGCGACTGCCGAGCAGGACCTCGATCATGCCGACGATGCCGTTCAGTGGCGTTCGCATCTCGTGGCTCATGTTCGCCAGGAAACGGCTCTTGGCCCGGTTGGCGGCCTCGGCGCGTTGGCGGGCAGCATTCAGCTGGCCGATCAGGCTGTGCGCGTAGCCGGGGATGATGACCAGCACGAGCAGCGTCGAGATCCAGATGGGCCGGCTCGCGGACCAGTACGGGCTGATGAAGCCGAGCAGCAGAAAGCCGAGCTCCATCAGCAGCGTGCATCCCCATAGGTACGGCAGGCCGTAGCGAAAGCCGTTGCCGAGCATGATCCAGAGTGCGATGGCGAGGAGCGGCGCGCCGACATCGCCGGCGAGATAGGTGCAGTAAATCACCGCCGTGGAATCGATGATCATGCCGAAGGTTCGCCGCGCCGGCGACGGCCGCGGCGGCGACAGGATCGCGGCCAGGAGGATGACCAGCGAGACGCCGAAGAAGCCCGCGGTCTGCCACATCGGAGGCAGGCGCGGGCCGCTGCCGGCGGTCTCGGGGTGGGCAAGCGCCAGATAGAGAATGACCGCCAGGCCGACGATGACGCGGATGCAGGCCTGCTGCACCTCGCTGTCAGGACGCTGTGTAGCTCGCGACAGGAGACGTTGAAACAGGGCCGCTGCGCCCTGTCCGGGCCCGAGCCTAAGCCATCCGGTCACGATTCAGGCGGGAGTCGACCCCCTCCGGGGTATCACGCAGTTGCTCGTGGATGGCCACCGCGCCGTCGAGCACCGACAGGAATGCCCGCAGGCACTCCGGGTCCAGCGTCCGTCCCGACAAGCGCTGCAGGTGTGCCAGCACCTGCGGCAGCGGCCAGGCCGGTTTGTACGGGCGCTTCGACATCAGGGCGTCGAAGATATCGACGACCGTCACGATGCGGGCGGCGAGCGGGATCCGGTCGCCTTTCAGGCCGCGCGGATAGCCCTGGCCGTCGAAGCTCTCATGGTGATTCATTGCGATGGTGGCGCCGAGCTGCATTGCCGGGGCCGAACTGTCGGCGAGCAGATCATGGCCCAGCTGGGGATGGGTCTTCATGATTGCCCATTCGTCCGCACTCAGGCGGCCTTGCTTGCGCAGGATGGCGTCCGGAATGCCGATCTTGCCGATGTCGTGGAGCGGTGCCGCGTATTCGATCAGGCGGCAGAATTCGTCATCCTGGCCCAACTCGCGGGCCAGAAGCGCGGCGTACTGGCCGATCCGTTTCACGTGCCTGCCGGTGTAGTTGTCCCGCAGCTCGCCGACCCGCGCCAGGCGCAGCAGGGCGTCCTGCTCGCGCTGCTCGATGTCGGCGACCGACTGCTTTACGCGCTTCTCCAGCCACAGCGCGCGGTCCGACAGCAGCAGGTGATGCTCGCGGAACCTCAGCAGGTTCCGGCAGCGGGCATCGAACTCGATGGCATCGACGGGCTTGGTCAGGAAGTCCGTCGCACCCGCGCGCAGGGCCGCGTGCCGGCTCTGCCGGTCCTCGGCGACGGTGACCACCATGACCGGGACATCGGCACAATGGGGCAGGGCGCGGAACCAGCGGATCAGCGCACTGCCCGATAACGTCGGCATCCGCAGATCGGTGATCAGCAGATCACAGCGGCCACTCTTCGCCCAGCTCAGCGCCTCGGTGGGGTCCTGGAAGCAGTGGAGACTGACATCCGGGCAGGTCTTCCTGACCAGCCTTTCCAGGATGCGCAGGCCGGTCGCCTGATCGTCGACAATGAGGACGTCAAACATGGTCGTCGCCTGTCAGGGGAGCAAGAGATGTCAATGGTGTGCGGTCCATGAGACTCAATTCCTTTCCCCGCGCGCAACCTTGGCCTGTTGCCCGC
>Ga0316578_10000965_pt1 | contig 10917 bp, 9 predicted proteins | sample J0NA_2_FD_203076 | JGI IMG/M metagenome (GOLD analysis project Ga0316578, IMG submission 203076) | Rhizosphere microbial communities from salt marsh grasses in Alabama, United States - J0-2_160517rDrC | ecosystem: Host-associated > Plants > Roots > Rhizosphere | place: USA: Alabama | collected...
CAGCTTCGGCTTCTTCTCACCCCATCCCGGCTACTGTGTCACACCGGAGCACGGGACGCATCGCCGCGAGTTTCGCGACATGGTCAAGGCGCTCCACAAGGCTGGAATCGGCGTCATACTGGACGTCGTATTCAATCACACCAGCGAGGGCGGGAACGGCGGTCCGACGATGAGCTTCAAGGGGCTCGGCAACGAGACCTTCTATTGTCTCGACGCTGTCGACAAGCGCATCTATCTGGACTTCACGGGCTGTGGGAATACGGTCAACGCCAATCACCCATTCGTCGCGCGCTATATCCTCGATGCACTCGAGTACTGGGTGCGTGAGATGCACGTCGACGGTTTTCGCTTCGACCTCGCCAGCGCCATGGCGCGGGACGCGGACGGTCAACCGATGGCCAATCCGCCTGTCCTCTGGGGAATCGAGCTCTCGGACACGCTGAGCGCATCCAAGATCATCGCCGAGGCCTGGGACGCGGCCGGTCTCTATCAGGTCGGCAGCTTCCCCGGATACCGCTGGATGGAGTGGAATGGGTGCTACCGCGATAGCGTTCGGCGTTTCGTCCGGGGCGATCCGGGATTGGTCCCCGAGATCGCGACCCGGCTCGCCGGCAGCAGCGATCTCTATCAGGCCAACCTGCGCCAACCGATCAACAGCGTCAACTTTGTGACCTGTCACGATGGTTTCACGCTGTGGGACCTCGTCTCCTACGAGCGCAAATACAACCGCGCCAACCGCGAGGGCAACCGCGACGGCACGGATGACAACCTGAGCTGGAACTGCGGGGTGGAGGGCGAGACCTCCGATGCAGAGATCCTGGCGCTGCGGCGGCGGCAGGCCAAGAACCTGCTGACCCTGATGTTCCTGAGCCAGGGGATCCCGATGCTCCTGGCCGGCGACGAGGTGTTGCGCACACAGGAGGGCAACAACAACGTTTGGTGTCAGGATAACCCCTTGGGGTGGCTCGACTGGTCGTTGGTGGAGTCCAACGGCGGGATGCTCCGGTTCGTGCGCGGCCTGATCGCCTTGCGCAAGCGTCACGCGAGCCTGCGCCGCCGTCATTTCCTCTCCGGGCAGGCGCGCAAGGGCAGCGATCTCCCGGATGTCGCCTGGCACGGGACCAAGCTGGGAGCGCCGCCCTGGGACGACCCGGCGGCACGGGTGCTCGCCTTCACATTGGCGCCGGCTCGTCAGGGCGAGCAGTTGCTTCACGCACTGATCAATATGGACAGTGAGGCGCAGCGGTTCGAGATCCCGGGCATCGGGGACGTGCGCTGGTATCCCGCCGTGGATACGGGTCGCGCCAGTCCCACCGACCTCATCCTGCCCGAAGACCAGATCGCGAGCACCGCGTCCGTCGTGTTGGTGCGCGCGCGCAGCATCCAAGTCCTTGAGGGCCGCTGACGCGCCGAGCTCCGGATGCGGACTTTGACCGATCCCCCCCTGTTGTCATAATGTCTACGCCACAGCGCGGCCCTCCGTGGAGAGCCCGGAGCCATCGAAACGTCCGCTCGGCATCGTTCGATCCCAGCTGGCCGCCGACTGAGACAGGCTCATACGCGTTCCCGCGCGACGGTGGGGATCCATGACTCCGACCCACATCTATCATGCCCTCGGGCTGCACATGCACCAGCCGCCGGGAAACCTGCGTCTGCTGATCGAGGCGAATCCCTGGGAGGCCGAGGAGATCATCCGCTGTTACGAGCGGGTGGTGCGATACGCCTTGCGGTATCGTGACGTCGCCTGTCTGCACGTGGGGTTTTCGGGAGTCCTGCTGGAGCAACTGCTCGACCCGGACATCGTGCAGCGGTATCGCCATATCGTCGACATCCCGGCGATGCTGGAAGGCTACCGGGAGGCGGACAATATCGAGCTGATCGGAATGGGCTACTACCACCCGATCTTCCCGCTCATCCCACGCGCGGATTGGGCGGAGCAGCTGGACCGAGGGCGTGCCCTCATACAGGAGGTGTTCGGGCGGACCCCGCGGGGTTTCTGGCCTCCGGAGATGGCCTTCACCATGGCCATGATCCCGGCACTAGTCCAGGCGGGCTACGAATACGTGGTCGTCGATGGCGTCCATGTTCGGCCCGAGGACGGGATCAGCGATATCTTTCGGCCCTACCTCGCCTGTCACGAAGGTGTCTGTATCGGCGTCGTGCCGCGCGATCGGGATGTCTCCAACGCCCAGGAAAGCGGACTCGATCCGGGCTGGTTTCGCGACGAGGTCACGTGGCGCACGGCTGGCTCGCCACGCCCGCACGAGATGCGGCTGGTCACCACCTGGTCCGATGGCGAGAACGGCGGCTGGTTCCGGCAGACCCACGAAGACTCCGGTTTTTTCGGCCATTTCTTCGTACCCTATCTGGACCAGGTGCGTGCTGGCAGCTGTCCGATCACCCCAGTGCGCCTCAGCGATTATCTCAAGCAGGTCCCGCCAGTCGCGCATGCCCAGGTCCAGACCGGTGCCTGGAATGTCGGCTCGACATCCGGCGAGGACCTCTCCAAATGGGCGGGCAGCGAGCGCCAGAGACAGGCTGTCGCGGAGGTCGAACGGCTCAGCGCACGCTACTGGCAGCTGATGCAGAGTCACACGGACCATGGGCCGGGCTGGGAGGCTGCCATGGCGCGCGCCCGGCGCCTGATTCTCGAGGCCGAGACCAGCTGCTTTCTGTTCTGGGGTGATTCCTGGATCCCGCATCTCTATGTCCGGACGCGCGAGGCGGCCGCTGCCCTCGATGCGGCGGAAGAGAGTCTGTCGGCGCGGTTGCCGAACGACACGAGCCAGCTCGGGTCGGATCCTCTTCGCGAGTGATCCGGCGTCGCGGGGCCGCAGTGCAGTCCGTTTTGGGAGACATCGAGATCAATAATGAAGCGGAATCTCCCGGCGATGTTCGGGATGGCGCGCCCAATGATCCCGCGCAGGGGGCGGGCAAACACGGAGAGCCCGATGTCCAGCCGGACCCGTCCCATGGCCCGGGGGCTGATCTGGCTGCCGAGTCGCCGTCGCTCGTCCGTCGCTTCCCCTTGCTCGCCCGCGGGACCGGGGTCGTTCTCGTGGATGGCCTTGAAACGGATCTCCATGCCTACTGGCGCCTGGCGAGTCATGATCTGGCGCCGGCGGTCGCGGGATTCGCGCGTGACGGTCTTCAGCCGGTCCTGGTCCTCTGCCTCCGACGTCTCCAGATCGGTGGCCCGGAGCGGGTGAGTCGGCTCCCGGTTCGGCTTTCAGGCCTCCGCGGGCATGGCGAGCAGAGGTTTCAGATTGATCACAGGCCGGCGCGTTATGATGCCGAGCTGGGTCTGAGCAGCGATACCGGCGGCTGGGTCTTGCTGGCGCGCTCCAATGCGATCGACCATCCTGCGAGGGTCGGGCTCCGCCTCGGGCGGGGCATGGGGACGCCGCCGAGACCCGAGGAGTCTGGCCCGATTGCGGGCTCCGATCGCGATGTCTCACCGCAGCCGCTCGACTCCGTTGCGACCGCATCGTCGCTGCCCCGGCCGACCCGAGGTGCGGGGCGGGAACCGGTCGGCGTGACCGGCCCCTCAGAGACCCATGCGGCGGCAGGCCAGGACGCGGTCAGGGCTGGCAAGATCGAGTCCTGGCCAGACGTCTTTGCCGGAGGCCGCGCGGACGCCCGGCCTGCCGAGCACCCTGAACGCGACGGCACATCGCCAGTCCAGCTCGTCGGACCCGACGATCGCCGTCGGGGCCTCGTGCCCTCGGCCGACCCTGACGCACCGGCTGCCTCCGCGTCGTTCGATCGGCAGGGCAGCGGCGGTCGCATCGCGCGCCTGACTTACGGCGAGCCGGTGACCCGCGGCACGGAGCTGATGGTCGAGGCGGAGCTGCATGTCCATGGCCGGGCGGCACCAGGCTGCGAGATCGATCTGTTCGGCCGACCTTATCGGGTTGGGCCGGGGGGGCGCTTTCAATTCGTTATTCGCGTCGAGGATGACGCCTTGATCAGGCGCGCATTCGAGCTCAACCCGCCGCCTTTGATTGACCGTTCCGGGGATGACTAGGGCTCGACGGGTGGATCGACGGCATCGGCGTGTCCCCCCAAGAATCAAAAAAACCGACAGGGGAGAAAGGGTATGTACATTGCCATGGTCAGCGCCGAGTGCGCGCCGATCGCGAAGGCAGGCGGGCTTGGCGATGTCGTGCACGGCCTCTCGCGCGAGCTCATGGCAGTCGGTGAGGACGTGGAGGTCTTCCTGCCAGGATACGACTCACTGCGCTTCGACCTGATCGGCGCTCGGCGCGAAGTCGTTGGGGATCTCCAAGTCGCTTATTTCGACCAGTCGATCCCGTGTCGCGTCGAGTCCGCCCTGGTCGACGATCTCAACTGCTACTTCATCGAGTCCGAATCGCCGCATCGGTTCTTCCAGCGCGGCCGAATCTACGGCGAGGCGGATGATGCAGATCGCTTCGCATTCTTCTGCCGGGCGGTCCTGGAATTCATGTTGAGGTCGGGCAAGCGCCCCGACATTATCCATTGTCACGATTGGCAGACCGCCCTGGTTCCGGTGCTACTCTACGAGCGTTACACGGACCTCGGCCTGGGCGGGAGCCGCGTCTGCTACAGCCTGCATAATGTCGGATATCAGGGGGTAGTCGGGGCCTCCATCCTGCTGCAGGTCGGGCTCGACCCCGATCGCCTCATGGTGCCGGATCGTCTGCAGGACCCCGGGAATCCCCGGTTGGTCAATTTGATGAAGGGTGGGATCGTCTTCTCCAACTTCGTCAATACCGTCTCGCCCCGCTATGCCTGGGAGATCCAGCACACCGACCAAGGGATGGGGCTCCAGGGTGTGCTCCGAACCCACGACCGCAAATTCGGCGGTGTGCTCAACGGGATCGACTACCGCGTATGGAACCCCGAGACCGATACGCATATTCCCGAGCCGTTCGGCCCAGACCGCCTCCCGGGGAAGGCCGTCAACAAGCGCGCACTGCGCCGGCGCTTAAGGCTGGCGGAGGCAGCCAAACCCATCGTCGCGGTGGTCAGCCGGCTCGATTACCAGAAAGGGGTCCATCTGTTGCGATTCGGCGTGGACTACGCGATGGCACAAGGCTGCCAGGTTGCGCTCCTCGGGGCCGCACTCGACCCCGAGGTTGCCGAGCAGTTTCGGCGCATGCAGGAGCAGACGGCGGCGAACCCCGATTGTCGACTGGTCCTTGCCTATGACGAAGAGCTGTCCCATCTATTCTATGCGGGTGCGGACATGATCCTCATCCCGAGCATCTACGAGCCCTGCGGGCTGACCCAGATGATCTCAATGAAATACGGGGTCGTGCCGGTCGCACGCCGCGTCGGCGGCCTGGCCGATACGGTCTTCGACGCAAACTATTCGGATCGGCCCTTCGAGGAGCGTAACGGCTTTCTGTTCGACGATCTGACCGAGGCGGCCCTCGGCGAGGCGATGGAGCGGGCGATCGGTCTCTGGCGGCATCACCCGGAGTACTTTCGCCAGCTGCGGATCAACGGCATGCATGCAGACCATTCCTGGAGCCGGCCGGCGCGAGAGTACCTCGATATCTACGCGCACATTCGGGTTCAATAAGCCAAGATGACACCGCGATTTTCGCCGACCCCCGTCCCCTCGGTACCCTTGGACCTCGGGGCGGTCCGTGCCCAGTTCCCGATCCTCGAGACGCGGGTGCACGGCCGGCCGCTGGCCTATCTGGACAATGCCGCGAGCACCCAGCAGCCGCGGCAGGTCATCCATGCCGTCAGCGACTATCATCAGCAGTACCACGCGAACATCCATCGCGGGACATACCAGCTCTCGCGCAATGCCACGCGCATGCATGACTATGCCCGCGAGGTGGTCGCCCACTTTCTGCATGCAGCCGAGCCTGCCGAATGCATCTTTACCCGCGGGACGACAGAGGGCATCAATCTGGTCGCGGCCTCCTGGGGACGGGCCAACCTCGCGCCCGGTGACGAGATCATCCTCTCGGCGCTGGAGCATCACTCCAACATCGTACCGTGGCAATGGGCCGCCGAGGCGGCAGGCGCGCGCATTCGGGTCATCCCCGTAGACGAGGCTGGCGAGCTCCAGATCGACGAGTATCGCCGCTTGCTGTCACCCCGCACTCGTCTGGTGGCGGTGAATCACGTCTCGAATGCCCTGGGCACGATCAACCCGATCAGGGAGATCATCGACGAGGCCCATGCGGTCGGCGCCTTGGCGCTGATCGACGGCGCGCAGTGGGTTGCCCACGGCGCGACGGATGTCCAGGCGCTCGATGCGGATTTTTACGTGTTTTCTGGGCACAAGCTGTATGGCCCGACCGGCATCGGGGTGCTGTACGGCAAGCGCTCTCTGCTCGAGGCCATGCCGCCCTATCAGGGGGGCGGGGATATGATCGAGCAGGTCACCTTCGAGCGGACCACCTACGCCCAGCTGCCCAACAAATTCGAGGCCGGAACACCCCACATTGCGGGGGCCGTCGGTCTGGCTGCCGCAATCGAGTGGCTCCAGGGCATTGGATTCGAGCACATTGTCGCCCATGAGCAGCGGCTCTTGCAGCATGCCACTCAGCGGCTCTGCGAGCTGCCGGGTCTCGAGATCAAAGGCAGGGCACGCCACAAGTCCGCATTGGTGTCTTGGATCCTGGTCGATCCGCCGATCGGGACGCTGGATATCGGGATGCAGCTTGACCTCTGTGGGATCTGCATCCGCACCGGCCACCACTGTTGCCAGCCGCTCATGGACAGAATGGGCATCGCCTCGACGGCGCGCGCGTCGTTCGGCGTCTACAACGACCTCGATGAGATCGATCGCCTCGCCGAGGCGGTCGCCGCGATCATTGCGGGCGCGCAATCCCATCCCGCGCGAACGCAGGATGCGCCGAGGCCGCTTGCGGAAGGGTCCCGCGGGGCGCCGGTCAACGCCGACCACTATCCACTGGCGAGCGCGGCCTCGCCAGCGGCCGCCGCCGAGGAGATCGCCGAGCTGTTCGGTCTCTTGCCCGATTGGCCGATGCGTCACCAGCAAATCATGGACCTCGGCGAGCGCCTGCCCAGGATGCCCGATGCGCTGAAGACTGAGGCCAACTTCGTTCCCGGTTGCCAGAGCCGCGTCTACATGGCGGCCCGAGTGCGGCCCGACTCCAACGGCGTCATCGAGTTCTTGGCGGACAGCGACGCCAAGATCGTCCGTGGGCTGATTGCCCTGCTGCAGCAGCTTTACTCCGGTCAGGACGCACAGGCCATCCTGGCCTTCGACGCCCCGGCCTTCTTCACTCGCCTCGGTTTGGACGAGCATCTGAGCATGACGCGCCGCAACGGATTGCTCGCGATGGTTGAGCGAATCCGCCGGATCGCGGCCCAGCACGGCGGATAGGGCTCCGGCATCCAGCCGATCGGCGAAGCGCCGCGTTGCCCACGGCGCTCTCCATGCCCCTACGCCGCATGTGTCAAAGTTGGTTGACATTGCCAAGCGTCAAGCTACTATGACACCAGGATCACTTGCGGATCCCCCGGTATTTGGACGCATCAGATCGCACGGTTGTCGGCCGGTGCGATCTTCGCCAAATATACCCGTCGCACACACCCTGCGCGGCGACTTCGGCAACACCCGTATGGAGGCCTAATCCATGGCAGAGCAGCGCTCTCCCGCCGCACCACCTGTCGGCGGCAAACCTCAAGTGCAGGCGAAACCTGCGGTCGCGCAACAAGGCAGCAGCCTGTCTGGGCTGACCGAAGCACAGGCAAAGGAGTTCCATGAGCAGTTCAAGGTGACCTATACCGCTTTCGTCGGTATCGCGGCGATCGTGCATCTGTTCGTGATCGCGAGCAAACCCTGGTTCTGACTTTTGGAGGTAACCCACTGTGCCACAAAACGTTTTTGACTACAGACCGAGTGAGCAGGATTATCGGATTTGGCTGGTCTTGAACCCGGCGGTCTGGCTGATGCCGATTCTCTTCGCCGTTCTCGTCGTCGCCTTGGCGGTGCATCTCTACGCATTCTCCCTCCCTGGTAACGCCTGGGAGTCCAGCAAGGCGGCGCCGGGCGTCGAGCGAGCTCAAGAAGCGGTGCCGGTTGAGGCGCCAGCCCCGGTCGAAGCGGCAGCACCAGCCGAAGCAGCACCAGCCGAAGCGGCACCAGCCGAAGCGGCACCAGCCGAAGCGGCACCAGCCGAAGCAGCACCAGCCGAAGCAGCACCAGCCGAAGCAGCACCAGCCGAAGCAGCACCCCCGGCGGGTTCGCCCCTTCAGCCGATCCCCGTAGAGGTCGTACCGACCCCTGAGGCCGCCTGAGACGGGATCGACATATTCAGCGCCGGAACCGCATGACGCTTCTGATCAGACCTCATCAATGAGGGGAGATTAGACGATGGCCGACTCGTTGTCCGGACTCACCGACCAGCAGGCAAAAGAGTTCCACGAGCAGTTCAAGGTGACCTACACCGCGTTCGTTGGGATCGCAGCGCTCGTTCACCTCATGGTGATTGCTGCCAATCCCTGGTTCTGAGCTGAATTCGACGGGAGCAAACCCATGAGTGACGTCAAAATCGCCAAGCCGAAAAACCCGGAAGACGACTGGAAGGTCTGGCTTGTCCTCAATCCCGCCAACTGGCTGATGCCGATCCTCTTCGCCGTCCTGATCATCGCCCTGGCTCTGCACGCGGTGGTGTTCCGGATGGGCTTCGGCTGGGCCTGATCCAGCCTTGCTCCGTACCTGAGAAGACCTTGATCGAATGCGGCCTCGTCATTCGGCCGGCTCGCGATCCGAACTCCTCGACTAACCCGGATCGCACCATGCCCGACGGCTTCGCGCCGTTGGGCATGGCGGGATAGATCTCCTGCCTCCTTGTTGGCGACACCGCTGCGGTGGCGGTCTTCGGCCTTCGTCCCCTTCGCGCCCCCCACTCGTGACGACCTGATGCACTCGACCCTGCGGGTCCAGCCTGCGTGATCCGGCGGGTCCGGGGAGGCAGGGGCTGGTCGACAGGCTCTCGGGCGGACGCTATCCTTATCTCGTCCGTCTGGCACTGGTGTTCTGCGTCTGGCTCGGGGAGCGACCCGTTCGGCCCTCTCCGGGAGCGCCCTCGTGAAGTCAAGCCACCGCAGCTGTGTCCTAGGCGTCGTCGCTCGACGTGGACCCGTTCGCTGCTGGGCGGGCGAAAGGATGGAGCGGGGGGCTGATTCCCCGGCGTTGTCTTGATCTTGTGTGCCGAGTGGGGGGACCTATGGAGTCCAGTGGTGCAGATTGGGATCGGCGAGGCCATGAACGCGTGCCGTGGAACTGCAGTGCCCGCCTGATGCAGCTGGGTTCGGGGACCGGCGATTGCGTGCCGGGCGTACACCAAGTGCTGGGCCGCAACATCAGCGAAGGGGGGCTCCAGGTGCGAGCCGACCGGCTCTTCGCGGTGCGATCGCGTTTGCTCGTCGAGATGGAGTCGCCCGAGGTCCCGGAAGGAATCCAGGCGGTTGGCTCGGTGGTGTGGGCTTCTCCCGGCAGCAGCGAGGATGCCTGGATCCTTGGAATCGAGTTTTCGGATGTTGGCGACACCGCAATGTCGCGTATCCGGGCGTTACTGTGGCTCGAGTCGGGCCGCAGTCTCAGCCACATCGGCATCGGTGATCCGACCGTAAAAGGATCCCAGGACCACGATCGCGACGACCCAACCGGGCCGTCGCGGCATCCCATATGCCCCTGAGTCCCTGCTGGCCGGCGTCTGGAGGCGGCGGCAAACCGGCGCCCGATCCGGCGATCCGAGGCGCACCCCGAAGGGGGCTGCGGGGTCCTGGTGTCCTCGCTGGGGGCGCTCGGGATCGAACGATTCGATGACGCCGGCAGTCGTCCTCCTGAGCGGTGGCCTGGATTCCTCGACCACGCTCGCGATCGCGAAGTCCGATGGTTTCGCGCTCTATGCGTTGTCGTTCCGCTACGGACAGCGTCACCGTGCCGAGCTCGAGTCCGCCGCGGCTGTTGCGTGCTCGATCGGTGTCGCGGATCACGCCGTCATCGACATCGATCTGCGGCGCTTCGGTGGCTCGGCGCTGACGGCCGACATCCCGGTCCCCAAAGGGCGATCCGCCCAGGCGATCGGTGTGGGGATTCCGGTCACCTACGTCCCCGCGCGCAATACGGTGTTTCTGTCCTTCGCGCTGGCATGGGCCGAGACCCTTGGCGCCGACGACATCTTCATCGGCGTCAATGCGCAGGACTACTCGGGCTACCCCGATTGTCGGCCGGCCTTCATCGAAGCCTTCGAGCGCATGGCCAACCTGGCGACCGCGGCGGCGGTCGAGGGGCGCCAGCGACTCAAGATCCACGCGCCATTGATGTCCTTGACCAAGGCCGAGATCATCGCCAAGGGGATCTCGCTGGGTGTCGATTACGGCCTGACCAGCAGCTGCTACGACCCTGGAACGGATGGCCGCCCCTGCGGTCACTGTGACTCGTGTCTGTTGCGTGCAAAGGGTTTCGCGGAGGCCGGTTATCCGGACCCACTCCTGTCCCGTTTTGCCTCAACCTAGAAACAAAGACCAGATGACCGAACGCCTGTTTCATGTCGCCGCCGTCCCCTTCGAGGCGGCGCGGCGCGTCTCCGTCCTTCCCGCCGGGCACCGCTCGCGCCGGCTCCACGGGCATGGTTTCGTCGCCAGGGTCCGGGCTGAGCTCCCCGCCGCCTGGGCGCCGTTTCCGGGAGGCGAGACCGAGGCGCTCACCCGAGCACTGAAGGGCTGCGTCGAGCCGCTGGACTACAGCGACCTCAACGGGCATCTGCCTGTCCCAACCGATGAGAACCTGGCACGTTGGGTGCGGGAGAGGCTGGCAGTCCCGGGTATCGACACGGTGGGTGTCCAGAGCACCCTTGATCAGGGGGCCGACCTGGACGGCGCAGAGCAGGTCCAGGTCTGGCGCCGGTTCCGTTTCGAGGCGGCGCATCGTCT
>Ga0316578_10000966_pt1 | contig 10910 bp, 8 predicted proteins | sample J0NA_2_FD_203076 | JGI IMG/M metagenome (GOLD analysis project Ga0316578, IMG submission 203076) | Rhizosphere microbial communities from salt marsh grasses in Alabama, United States - J0-2_160517rDrC | ecosystem: Host-associated > Plants > Roots > Rhizosphere | place: USA: Alabama | collected...
CGACGGGGGCGCCCTCCCCGGTGCGCTCGCGACCCTCGATCCGGCTGCCGCCGATCTGTCCTTCTTCCGCGGGCTGCTGGAGTTCTATCGCGGGAGGTACCGGACGGCCGCCGGGCATTTCCGGGAAGCGGCAGACGCTCGTCCACAGTGGGGATGGCCTCAGTTCTATCTCGCTCGCGTGGAAGAGCGCCTCCTTCATCCCAGAGCACAGTGCCATGCACGCCTGCAGACCGCCCTCGCCGACCCGAGCGTTGCACCGGTGGTCTTGGACTTTATCGCATCCGAGTTGTTTGATCACTCCCTCGCCGCGCACGCTCCCGCAGCCCGCGCCGTGCTGACGCGGATGCCGCCGGTCCCCTGGCTGCGTGACGAGGCGATGACCCGGGACACGGCACACACACTGCGCGAGCAACCCGCTCCGACGCCGGAACAGGCGGCGGAGCAGTGGAGGTCCTGGCGAGCATCCTGCCCGTCGAATCTCGCCGATTACGGCGAGTACCTGTTGTCACTCCTGACCGTGAGCATGTCTCCCGGCGAATACGAGGAGTTCCGGACACTCGTATCGGCCGGCGGAGTCGAAGCCAATATCCTCGAGCTCCAGCGGGCCGATCGGCTCGCATCGCAGAGCAGGTTGACCGAGGCGAGCGCAGTCCTCGATGCGATCGGTGATTCGGCGATGACCGCGCTCGAGGTTCGTCAGCACTATGCCCTGGTCCACGGGTCGGCTGAAGCGGTGAGGCTGTGGTCCGAGAGAGCGCTGAACGAGTCCGTCGACTACAGCATCGTTTCCGCCGTCGACGGGGCTGCGGAGCGTCTGCGCAGCGCCGCTCTCGACTCCCTTGCAAAGGCGGCCCGCCGTGAGGCGCCGCTCATCGACATGCAGCTGCGGCTGGATCGTCTCCTCGAGAGCGATCCTGTCTCGGCCGCCGCCCTGCTCGATTCGCTCGATCAGGCGGGAGCGGAGAGTTCGTTGTTGTTCTATTACAGATTGAGCTCCATGGAACGGCTCGGGGACACCCTGCTCACCCAGGAGAAGATAGCGATCTATCCGCGCTCGCTGCGGCACGGATACTTCCTGACCGCCGCCGACGGGGCCTCCTCCAGGGGAGACCGGACCCGGGCTCTGAAGCTGATCGGCAGCGCAATCGCGCTCTACCCGGAGAGCCCGCATCATCTAGAACGCTGCCTGTTCCCCGTCGCCCGGACCGGCGATCGGCAGCTCACCGGGAAGCTGGTGGATGCCCTCCTGTCGTCGTGCCCCGGCTGCGCCCATACGATCCAGCCGTGCTCATTCACCCTTCTCTGGCTCAACCGTCCTGCCGAGGCGCTGCGCATCATCAGGGACATAGTCGGCGATCCCACGCTGTCTCCCTCCCTCTGTGCCGGTCTCGCTGTGCAGGCACAGCAGCTCGGAGCGCCCGGATTGGCCGATACGTTGCTGGCGACGGCCGCGAGGGAGCTCCCCGACTCCCCCTCGATCCGGGGGGCGAGGGCCCGGATACTCGCGGAGAGAGGGGAGACCGGTCCGGCGCGCGAGATCCTGCAGCAGCTGGTGGCCGAGTTCCCCGGCGATCAGGCGTACCGATCCTCGCTGCTGTCGGCCGGGGGGAGCGCGCAGGACTCGCACGGGCAGGACACGGAGGACGACGCCTCGGCCTTCCTCGTCTTCGGTCACGATCTCGACTCGACGGACAGGCTGCTCGGGCTCGCCGCAAAGGCCGATACCATGCAGGGGGTCTCCGCGGTCTATCTCCTCAGGCAGGTCAGTATCGCCTCACACGGCGCCGGCCGAGCGATGAAACGGGTGCACGAGGCGATCCTCATACGATCCGAGAACGCCCTCGATGTATTCCAGCCGTACATGATCTCGTTCGACGCCTCGAACCCCGTTCCCCGGATCCGCAGAGCCCGTGTCGTCAGACGGGACGGCTCGGTCGTAGAGGTTCCGCGAGCGGATATCCGCATCACCTCCGATCCCGACGAGGAGACCGATCTCGATGATTCGCGGGCTCTCGCCGTGCCCTTCCCCGGTCTCGGTGTCGGCGGCATCATAGACCTCGTCTACGACACGGAGATCATCGGCTGGTACAACAACGGATGGTCGACGAGGTATCTGTTCGCCGGCGCTTTTCCGGTCCTCGAATCGGTAGTGGAGCTCGCATCGCCGGCCCGGCTAGGCGTCATGTTCCAGGCCTCTGACGGGACACCCGGACCGATAGAGAGATCGTCGGGAGACCAGATCGTCAGGACCTGGAAGATGGCGGATCTCGAGGCCGTCACGTTGGAATCGTTCGCGCCGAACATCTTCGAATCGTATCCCTGGGTCGGGATCAGCACGCATACATCGGTGGAGGACGGACTGAAGCTCTACCGTGACGACTTCTGGAACCTGATAGAGGATTCGCCGCGGATCCGGCATCTGGCCGACAGCCTTACCGCAGGGTTGAAGGGGGATCGCAAGAAGGCTGAGGCGATCTTCAGGCACGTCGTCGAGTCGGTGAGATACGTGGCGATCGAGCTGGGTCGAGGCAGGATCGTACCGTCGATGCCCACGGAGATACTCGACCGCGGTTATGGGGACTGCAAGGACATGACCGCGCTGCTCGTCTCACTCTTCGAAGCGGCGGGAATCGGAGCGGAGCCGGTGCTGGTGAGCGACAAGACGGGCCCCGCCGCCGTCGAGGGGCTCCCGGAGCCGTACATGTACGACCATGTCGTCGTCCATCTTCCTTCGGTGGACGATCTGATCCTCGATGCGACATCGGCCGATCCATGCATGGAGCCGCTGCCGATAGGTCTGGCGGGGACTGCGGGAACGGCCCTTCCCCGGAACGGGCGTATCCGCAGGATCGAGCTGCCGGCAGGAGATCCCCGGGACCACGGATACTCGTTCGAGGCGGATCTGCTGCCGGGTCCCGGCAACCGCGCGCGGATCGAGGTCACCTGCCGATATCACGGCTTCCTCGCCGGACAGGTCCGCGAATCCCTCGCCCAGCCGGACAGCACAGCCCGGGTCGGCTTCATCAAGGAACGGCTCGCGTATGGCCTGTGGAATACCTGTATCCTGAACGATTGGGATGTCGTGGAGAACACGTGCGACGGCGCGGTGCTCCATGCCGTGTTCGAGGACACGTCCTGGACCCAGGGAACCGAAAACTCCGTCGGTTTTTCATGGCGGACCGAGATCGCCGACCCGGTGATATTCTATCCGAATCCGAAGAAACGGAAGCACGATTTCCTCATGCCGTTCCCGTTCGCCGACGAAGCGGTCATCCGCCTGCACCAGACACCCGAGTGGAAGATCGAACAGGCCCTGCCGGTGAACGTGCGGGGCGAGGGCTACCGCGGCGCTATCCGCTCCGAGCACAAAACGGAGGGTTCGGACTCATGGCTCGAGATACGCCAGACATTCGATACGGACCGTCCGCGGTTCGCCGTCGAGGAGTATGACCGGTTCTGGCACGACTGGATCCGTTTTCTGGCCGGCTTGAGCCAGACATACCGGTACAGACGCATCCTCAATGACGAGGAGGTCCGGAAGATAGAGGACTACCTGCGGCAGAATCCTGCGGACGCCGGATTCGCGCTGCAGTCCGCTTTGAAGATCCTCGGCAGCGACGTCGGAGGCGAAGGAGAATCAGGCCGCGAACGGCGGGCAGCGGCGGCGATGATCCTCGAACCGCTCTCGGGAACGCCCGAGACCGGAGCCTGGCCTTCGGTGATCCTCGCGGGGATCGCGGCCCGTGACGGGAGATACTTCAGGGCGGATTCGCTGATAACGGTCGCGATGGGCATCGCGCCTGGAGATGTCTTCGTGCAAGCCATCGCCGCGGGAATAAAGACGGAGCTGAACAAGAGCGACGAGGTGATCGATATCTATCGTTCGATGCTCCTCCGGAGCGGGGGCGAGGAGATCGAGTTAGCGCTCATATCCCTGCTCCATGAAATGCAGCGGTTCGACGAGCTCAAGGTCGCCTCCGACCGCTACTTCCTCCTTCACGCGGGCTCCGACAGTCTACCGGTGATTCAGGCGCGGCTGCAGGGGGCCCTGAAAGCGAATCGCTGCGATGAAGCAGACTCGATCTTCGCCACGATCCGCCGGCGCCTCTCGCCCGAGCAGCAGCGGCTGTTCGAGAGCGCTATCCATCTTGCATGCGACCGGTTCGAGGAGGGAATAGAGGTCTTGGAGCAGATCTGGGAGGAAGACCCCTTCGATCCGATCATCTGCAACAACCTCGCCTGGTGCCACGCTCTCCTGGGGCGGAATCTCGAGCGGGCAGAGGAGCTGACCGAGATAGCCATCCTGCTCTCATCGGACAAGGTGGCATCGCGGAATACGCTCGGGGCGATCTACGCCCGCCGGGGCGAGTGGAAACGCGCCCGCGAGATCTTCTCGGATCTCAGTCTCGGCGACGACCGTCCCGGCCACAGGGCAACGAACGACTTCTTCGTCGGGCTATGCGACTACCAGCTGGGAAAGCGGGAAGAGGCCCTGCGTGTATGGAGACGGATCCTGACAGTCGAGGGCGCATATGATGCTCGCAGGTGGGCCGGATCGGCGATCGCGCTGCACGAGGCCGGTGAGCCTGTGACACGGTCCGTTTTCACGGAAAACCCCGAGGGCGAGGAGTAACGGCGTCCGCTCAGCGAGTCCGGCGCCCCGCGAGTACGGCCGCAAGCCCCGCCTTGAGGGCCTCCCCGGCGAGGAACGGATAGACGCCCATCGCGAGTGCCGTGCCGATCCCCCATCCACCTAACAGGGCGAGGTACGAGGCCCCTCCCGCCATAATCGCGGCCGAGCCCGCCAGTGCTGCGGCGAAGGAGCCGCGGCGGCCGCCGAGCGCCCGCGCGACGGCCCCCGAGAGGGCGGCCGCGGCGGGGAACATGAAGAGGTACCCGCCCGTCGGACCGAAGAGGATCGCCGGACCGAACGAGAAACCGGCGAAGACGGGCCCTCCGGCGGCGCCGAGGGCGAGGTAGGCGATCATCGCCGCCGCGCCGTCGCGGGGGCCGAGCGCGATCCCTGCGAGCGCGACGAAGAGCGTCTGCATCGTCACGGGGACCGGGGTCCACGGAAGATAGACGGCGAGCTGCGCTCCCGTCGCGGTGAAGAGCACGAACGCGGCGATCCGCGCCGCGCGGCGGGCCGGGGCCGCCGAATCGAAAGCATCTAGGATGCGGGTCGCCTCCATGCCGGTCTCCTTTGCTCTGCCGTATACCGGGCGCACGCCTGGACCGAATTACGATATCGGGTCCCGGGCCGTTTTGCAAGCCTCCAGTTCGATCACGAGGGGCCTGTCTCCGGGACGATCTCCCCGACCGAGATGTTGCCGAGAAGGTAGTTCACCGTCATCTCGACATGGATCCGTACGTGGTCGAAGGCCGCCTCGTCGACGCGCTGGACGGTGTATTCCTCTCGCACGGCGGCAAGGACGTTGAAAAACTCGAACAGCAGCAGCCGCATCGCCATGTAATAGATATAGTTGAACTCGAGCTTCTCGACATACTCCCCGCCGCCCCCTTCCCGGAGCGCCGTGAGCCCGGCGAGCTCCCCCCCCGCCTGCGGATCGAGCAGCTCCTCGCGCCGCCGGGCCGTCGAGGCCCGCACCCGCCCCTCCATCTCCTCTATCGTCCCGGCGATCTCGGCGCTCGTCAGCCCGCCGTCGTTCACCCGCCCCAGGACGAGCTCGAGATATGCCTCCCCCTCCGTCACCAGGTCGACGAGGAAGACGAGGTTGCTCTCGAGCGAATCGACGTACGCCTCGGGGGAGAGCTGCTCCTTCTTCGCGGCGAGCATGCGGGCGAGATTGTCCCTGAACCGGGCAGGGCCGGGGTAGTTCGCCGAGACATGCTCGGAGTAGGTCGCCATGAGCGCCTCGATGTCGGCCCGCTTCTTCCCCGCTTTGCTCATTCTTCCCCCACTCCCGGCGAAGAGACCGTGACCGGCACGCGCAGGGCTCCGGCGGCCGCCGGCTCGGGCCGGATCGCGTCGAGCCCGAAGGTGTACAGCTCCCGGCCGGGGGATATGAAGATCCCCGTCTCCCCGTCCGTCGTGAGGGCCATCGCCCGCTCGGGGAGCCATCCGGCGCCGACCCGGGATGGATCACCCTCATCGCTCGTCTCGAAGAGCAGGAGCACTCCCCCTTCGACCTGGACGGCTACGCGCGTCCCCGAGGCGGCGGTCGCCTCGATCCGACCCGGCAGCGGAAGCCTCGCGCGTTCGCGAAGGGCGCCCGTATCGTAGAGCACGAGGGTGTCTCCGAGCGCGCCCTTCCCCCTGTGCTCGACGAGCACGGACCCGCCCGCGCGGATTCCCCGAAGGATGCCGCGGTCGGGGGCGGGCGCGCTGCGCCGGGGGCCCTCGCACCTTCCGCCCTGGCAGATGAACTCGTCTATCCTGTCTCCGCCGAAGGTGAGTATCCGCTCCCCGTCGCACGCGGCGTCGCCGACCTTCGTACCGAGCCTGCCGTACCAGGTACGCCGAAGGTCCTCGTACCGGTAGATCCCGCAGAACCCGTCGTCCGTGACGGCGCATACCCCATCTGAGAGGGCGAAAACGCGCAGGAGCGGGCGGTCGAACAGCAGGTCGGCGGCGAGGACGGGCGCGGCGCCGCCGATGTCTACCGAGTACAGGCGGGACCGCCGCTTGAAGTTGACCGCGCAGACGGCGAAACGGCCGCGCGAGGAGGCATCGACGAGCTCGCCTCTGTCGTTGTTCAGACGCTCGACCGGCACGAGGGTGTCGATCGAGCGCGAGGCTGCGAGCGCGCCATAGCTGCCTATAAGCAGATCGAGCCTGCCGCCCGCATCACGATCGCGGCCGAGGACGAACAGGTCCGGGACCGAGGCCCCGGGATCGCCCGCCTCCGGTCGCGCCCGCCGGATCCCCACGGCCTCGAACCCGGGGGCGACCGGTCTCAGGGCGCCTGTAGCGCCGGGTGCGGCGGCCGGACGCACGATCAGCTCGAGGCCCTCCGCCGCGCGGACTCGCCGTACCGGAACGGGCTTGTCGCGCGCGCGCTTGCCCGGCTCGTATTCCATATAGTACGGGGAGTCGGGCGGGCCGAGCGGGAAGTACAGGAATCCCGCCGCCGTCTCCCCCGGACCTATCAAGACTGGCTCGAAGCTCCCCCCCCGTCCGGCGGGAAAGAACGAGTTGCGAAGCATCGGCCGGTAGTCGAGGGCATAGCCTCCCCACTTGAAGGCGTAGTAGACCCCGAGGGGCGGGATCAGGAGCCCGCCGACGACATGCCACGCTCCCATCTGCCTGTAGTCCGGCGCCTCGGTCTTCCCGGCCAGGCGCATCACCACCTCGAGCGGGTGGATCGGGTCCACCGGCCCGGAGCCCGCCTCGAGGACGATCGACCTGAACCGGTCGCCGAGCGGAAGGGAGCCGGGTGTGTGCAGCACGATCGCCGCCGTATCATTATTGGATACTGTAAGATAGACGGGCACCACGCCGCTGTCCGGCGGGTACGCCCTGAAGAGCTTCTCTATCATCTCAGGGTCGTCGGGGAGGATGGCGGTCACGGAGAGCCCGCCGCCGGTCGCCGCGTCGTCGCTCGCCTCGATCCCGACGGGCACCGATGGCCCCCGGCAGGAGGCGGTCGCCAGAAGCAGGGCGAGCATGAGCGGCCTGATGATCGTTCTCATCTCTTCAGTCCCTCCAGGGGAACGGTACGTCCGAGGGGGGTAACGGTACAGTATTTCCCCATCGTCTGCAAGAAGCAGTCGTTCTCGCAGAACCCCCCGGAAAGGTACAGCCGCCCCGGGCGTCCGCTGAAATCGAAGACGTTCCGCACCATGCCGTGCAGGAACATCGCCACGGCCTCCTCCGGCGGCGTGCCTGTGGAGACGTGCTCGAGCACCTTCTCCATGCCGAAGACGCCGCAGGTGACGTTGATCCACCGGTCCGTGGAGGGAAGCCTGTCGAATTCGACATCGTAGTAGCTGCCGAGGAGCTCTATCGTCGCTCCGGTCGACGAGCCGCAGGCGAGGTTCCAGTCGAGCTTGACGACCCTGCGGCCGGCGAAGCGCACGAACTTGACGTCCCGGCCGCCGACGTCGACGATAGAGAAATCGTCGTCTGGGATAAGGGCGAGGCTCCCCTCGGCGAGCGCGATCAGTTCATTCCGGTAGACGTGGCAGCGGTTTTTTGCGCTGTGCCCCGTGGCGACCTCGAAGAAAACGCCCTCGCGACGGATCATCTCCCTCGTCTGGACGATCTCGAGCTCGCCCGTGCCGGTGTCGAGGATCTTCGACCAGGTGCTGCCGCAGTCGGCGATCAGCATCGCAACCCCGCTTCCCGGCCCGCGCCGGTCATGAGAGCCTGATGAATGCCTCGACCTTCGCCATGATCGAGTCGTTGATCTCGCCGTGGCAGTCGACGGCGATCCCGCGGTGCTTCTCGGCGAGACGGTGCGCGAGATCCTGCTTCGCGCAGAAGCTCTGGTGAAAGAAGACCGTCGGCACCCCGTCGTCCACCGAGCACTCCAGATCGAGGTCGGACGGGCGGCCCGCCTCGACGCACCTGACCCAGCCGTACAGGTGCGTCGTCGGCGGGAAGAGATCGAGGATCCGCACGTCGTTCGGCGGGACCCCCCAGAACCCGTGCGTCGGGCGGCACGGCTCGGGGGGATCGTCCGGCGGGGCCGGATCGACCACCGTCGCCATGATACGGTCGATCCTTGCGGCGAGCGGCCCGCGCCCCGTCGAGAAGATGAGCGGCCGGTCCTCGAAATCCTCCTCGGCGAACCGAGTTTCGATCACGTTCATGCCGAGCTCGCGCAGGATCCAGGCGGCGTGACGTCCCCGGTCGCACTTGTCCTCGCCGACGGCGGCCACGACCGCCGCGAGCCGCGACCCGAGATGCACGGCGTTGTCGACGATGTTCGCGATGATCCGGCAGGTCGCCGGCGGGAGAAGCCCGGCGTCGGGCGCGCCGGCGGCCACGTCGAGGTCGACCAGCGGGAGATCGGTGCCGAAACGCTCGCGCGCCGCGCGCAGCACCTTCCGCGCGGGAAATCCGTAGTATCCGATGACAGTGTGGCTGCTGTTTGTCTGCATGGCGGTCCGTGGGTCCGGCAGGCCTCCGGAAGGGGGTCGCGAGTGGATCGGGCGGAGTCTGCGGGGCGTTACTCCTCCCCGTTTTCCACCCGGTCGATCGCCTCGATGACCTCCTCGGGGCGCTTCGCCTTTATGAGCCGTTCCCGGAAGCGGTCGATCTTGATCATCTTGACGATCTTGGCAATGGCCTGCACGTGAGGGCCCGACTCGCTCATCGGGGCGATCATGAGAAAGAACAGGTGCGAGGGCTTCCCGTCCTGCGAATCGAAATCGACGCCCCCGCGGGAGACGCCGACGACGATCCTGAGCCGATCGACCGCGTCGCACTTGGCGTGCGGTATCGCGACACCCTTCTCGAGCCCCGTGCTCCCGTCGCGCTCGCGCGCGAGGACCGCTTCGAGGACCTCATCGGCGTCGCACCGCTCGCAGCTCTCCGCCATCAGCTCGACGAGCTCCTCGATCGCCTCGCGCTTGTCCGTGGCCTCCATGTCGAGCTTGACGTTCTCGGGCCCCATGGCATCTGTCAGTTTCATCTCTGTACGCCTCCCGAGGCGCATCCGCGGATGCGCCGGACATGGGCGGAATCTAATCAAACCCGGCCCCGATGGCAAGTGCCGCGCGGCCGTCAGGTCTCGTCGAACAGCCGTTCTATCTTCTCGCGGCCCCGCACGACCATCACGGGACACTTCACCTTGCGAAGTATCCGCTCTCCCTCCTCGTAGAACGAATCGCGCAGGCTCAGGACCTCGCCGAGCTCCCCCTGCACGAGAAGGTCCGCGTTCCACTCCTCCGCCTCGCGAGCGACCTCCTCGTGGACGACCCCCTTCCGCAGCACCGTCTCGACCGTGACACCCTTCCGGTCTCCGAGCTTCACGACGTAGTTAAGATATCGCTTCCCGTCCTCCTCGAGGTCCCGCTCGTAGTCCATCTTCTCCATCTGGACGAAGACCTTCGCCTTGAGCAGCTCCGAGAGCAGGTTCTCGTTGACGACGTACATGACCCTGAGGACGCTGCCGTACGTCTTCGCCATGGTCACGGCGAGCTGCGCCGCCGTGATCGAGGATTCGCTCCCGTCGATATACAGCAGGATATTGCCCAGCGGATTGCTCATGCGACCGCCCCTTTTCTCCGGAAGAGGCGGTCCTTGACGAGCTTCAGGACGAAGAACGCCTCCCGTTCGGATTCTTCGAGTGCCATCTGGATATATTTCATCGTCTCCTCGTAATCGGGGATGAATATCTTCTCCAGCGCGTTGACCCTCCGGATCGTCTTGGCGACCTCGCGGGAGAGCCGCATAAGCGAGATGCGGGCCTCGGCGAGTGTCCCGAGGAGCTGGAGCGCCTCGCGGAAGCGCAGGATCGCCTCGTCGACCCAGATGCTGCTCTCCGCCGCCGCCACGTAGGGGGAACGGTCATCGAACTTCACCCGCACATGCGGAAGGGAGACCCCCATGACGCGCTTCTCGGAGAACGAGATGTCCGACGTGATGTTCTGGCCGAGGGCGAGCAGGTTGACCTCGCGCCGGCCCATCCTCAGTATCGCCTGGTCGAGGGCCGCGAACGCCTCACCGAGCTTCGCCTCGACCTGCTCCTGCGCCTCGACGGCGCGGTCGATCAGCCCCATCAGCTCGACGATGAGGATCTTGCGCTTCTGATCGAGGAGCTCCCACCCCTCCACTGCGAATCCGAGATCGCGCTTGATCCGCATGAGGTTGGTCTTGGTCGGGGCTACTTCATACCGTGCCATCGGCTGATCATTCCTTGCCGTAGTACTTGTTGATCTCTTCCTCGCTGATCCGGTACAGCTCCTCCTTCGGCAGGGTCGAGATGACCTTCCACCCGATG
>Ga0316578_10000968_pt1 | contig 10902 bp, 6 predicted proteins | sample J0NA_2_FD_203076 | JGI IMG/M metagenome (GOLD analysis project Ga0316578, IMG submission 203076) | Rhizosphere microbial communities from salt marsh grasses in Alabama, United States - J0-2_160517rDrC | ecosystem: Host-associated > Plants > Roots > Rhizosphere | place: USA: Alabama | collected...
TAAAATTTTGAACGAGAAATACAATTTCGATTTAATTGAGCTGGATGCTTTCCTGGCCCAGCTCAGAACCGGGCCATTGCCGGATTTGAACCGGCTGGAGGAGGCCTTTGCTGAACCTGATTTGCATAAACGACTGTTTCTCCTGCTTGAGCATATGGAAAAATTAAAAGCGGTTATTCTGTCGGATGAATCCTTTGAGATCCAACAGGATATATATAAGAAAAGACACATTACCATCGATATACCGTCAATGTACGGCAGTTATCATGAAATGAAGTTTGACTGCCTGGGGCTTTCCTTTCGAATCGAGTCTCTGGTCAATGTTCATTTTGAGGAGCTCATTGAAAATATTGATCTCAGCCTGATTACCAAAGCCACGTTTCACCAAATTTACAGTTTGCTGAGACTTTTTGATAGGGCCTTGAAGCTGGACGGAATATCATCAAAGGAATTCGAACGTCAGCTGGAATTTCTGGCCCATTCTCTGGAAGTTAAAGGCTTCACCTTAACCCAATATCTGGATATTTTTAAAGGATTTGCCCAGGCCGTTAAGAACATCGTCAACGATTACTTTAATAACATTCATGGGCAAAACCTGACCCGGATTTTAGCAGAAACGCCGCCCGATGTGCTGCAGCCAAAATTTCTGACGAGTGAGGAGGCTATTGACGGCGAAAAACAGCAACATCGGGTTTCGGAGATCTTTTTCCGCGACCGCATTGCACTGAGTCTGGGGCTGCAACAGCTCGACTTGTTCTTGAGCCGGATTTTAAGTACCCTTTTTCAGCAGTCCTACAAATTACCCAAAGACAAGCTCCAGCGGCTGCTGCTTTATGATCCCCAGAATGCCATTACGCCGATTGACTCATCCTTAGCGCGCTTAACCGGGATCATATACCTGGGCAATAAAGGGCTCAACATGGTGCGGCTGAAAAGTTTCGGATATCCGGTGCCACCGGGCTTTATCATCACCACCGAAGTGTTTCGCTGCCGGGAGATTATCGAAAGCTACCCGCCGGCTGAGCAAAATTTTAAGGACAAAGTTTTGCAAAATATTTCGGTGCTGGAAAAAGCGACCGGCAAGATTTTCGGCGACCGCCAAAACCCTTTGCTGCTTTCGGTGCGCAGCGGCTCATCCATATCCCAGCCCGGGATGATGGATACCCTGCTGGATGTTGGCAACAATGAAGATATTACCGAAGGCATTGCCGAAAAAACGGGCAATGCCTGGTTCGCCTGGGACAATTACCGCCGGTTCTTGCAATGTTACGGGATGGCTTTTGGCTTGAAGCGCGATGATTTCGATGCGATTATCAGTGAGTCCAAACAACGGCTGGGAATTCCGCTGAAAAAAGAATTTACCGGAGATCAAATGCGGGAGGTTGCGCTGACGTATAAGGATCTGATCTGTGGTGCCGGCATCGAGGTGGTTGAAAGCCCCTATGAGCAGCTGCACCTGGCCATCAAAGGGGTTCTGGCCTCCTGGGAAGCACCAAGGGCCAAGGCATATCGTCGGATTATCGGAATATCAGAGGACTGGGGCACGGCCGTTACCGTTCAGGCGATGGTCTATGGCAATATATCTCAGCAGTCGGGCACCGGTGTTGTATTTACGCACAATCCCCGGTGGTCCGGCGATACGCTTAAACTCTGGGGGGATTTTACCATCGGCAACCAGGGAGAAGATGTTGTCTCCGGATTGGTTAAAACCATGCCGATTTCCATCTTTCAGCAAGAAATCGAAATGCGGGAAACCGATGTCACCATGGAGACCCATTTTCCGGAAATTTATCGGGCATTAAAAGACTGGGCTCATGAGCTGATTGATGGAAGAGGGTGGAGCCCGCAGGAAATCGAGTTTACCTTTGAAGGGCCCTCGCGTGATGATTTGTATTTGCTCCAAACACGCGATATGGCCATTCGGGAAAGCAAAGCGGTACTGACCTTCGATTTTGAGGAAGATCACCAGACTTTGTATCTGGGACACGGTGTTGGCGTCAGTGGCGGTGCCATGAGCGGTCGCCTGGTGTTTACCCTGGAGGAGATTGAAGAATGGCGCGTCATGGACCCCGGTACGCATTTGATTCTCGCCCGCAACGACACCGTTCCGGATGATATCCAGGAGATTCATGCCGCCGATGGTTTATTGACGGCCCGGGGCGGACTCACTTCTCATGCAGCGGTTATTGCCCACCGGCTGGGCAAAACCTGCGTGGTAAGCTGCACCAATCTGTATTGCAATGAGAAGGAAAAATATTGTGAATTTAATCAATTAAAAATTAAATCCGGGGAACACATCAGCATTGACGGCCATGAGGGTTCGGTTTATCAGGGTTTGACCAAAGTTACTGAAACCAGGAAAGGGGCAAATTAGACATGGGCAAAGACAGGTCACTTTCAGACGGTAAAAAATTGGGTGTAAACGGGTTTGGCCGCATTGGCAAACTGACACTCTGGCACCATGTCGGCCGCAAACATTTCGATGAAATTATTGTCAATATCGGACGACAGCCCGGAACATGCCTCGAAGACATTGCCCATTATGTTGAACGGGATTCAACTTACGGATGGCTGCACGGCTATCTTCACGGGCATAAAGCTGAACCGGTGATCAGCGATCTGGATGAGGAAAACGGATCGATGGTCATTGATGGCGTCAAGGTGCGCTTTCTGCGATCGCAGCGGAATCCAGCTGAGATTGGATGGGGCGATCAGGGCGTTCGACTGGTCGTTGATACTACCGGTCAGTTTCTGGATCCGACACTCGAGCCGAATCAAACCGGGGGCGCCCTCAGGGGGCATTTGGCGGCCGGTGCAGAGAAAGTCATTGTTTCCGCCCCGTTTAAATTTAAAGACAAAGGCACGGCGGCACCCGAAGATACGGTGACCACCGTGATGGGGATTAATGAAACCGACTACGACCCCAGACGTCATAAAGTCATTTCAAATGCTTCCTGCACGACTACCTGTCTGGCACATATGATGAAGCCCCTGGTCAATGCCTTCGGCCCCAAAAAGATCATGTCGGCATCCATGGCCACCGTTCATGCTGCCACCGGGTCGCAAGAGGTGCTGGATCGTCTTCCGAAAACCGGAAAAGTCGATCTTCGAAAAAACAGAAGCATTTTGAACAATATTATTCTAACCACCACCGGTGCCGCCAATGCATTACGATTGGTAATTCCGGAAATGGAAGAAATCGCCTTCATAGCTGAATCCGTCCGAATCCCGGTTCAGACCGGATCGTTGATCATCCTGGTGATTAACCTTCAAGAAGAGCCAAGCGGCCCCTTTATCACCCGGGATGACATCAATGACATATTTGAGCAGGCCGCTGCCGAAAACACCCATGGGTACCTTTACTTTACCACAAAACAGAATGTTTCCTGCGATATTATTGGAATTCCAAGGGTTGCCGCCACCATTGAAGGCCACGAAACCCACACCCGGACGGCAGAGGCTACGATTGATTTGAAAAAAGTCCCCGGATTGGGAAAGGAGGCTTTAACCGATCCCAATCAATCCATTATCCGGGTGCCGGTCACCCAGGCGGTCATCTATGGCTGGTATGACAATGAAATGGGTAGTTATGTGAATATACTTGGGGATCGCACGGTATCAATTGCGGAAGACATGTGAATGGATTTGACCTTCGAGTTAAAATCTAAAACCACGAAAACACGAAATTTAAAAAGCACGAAATTCTCACACTTTTTCGTGTTTTCGTTTTTTCGAGCTTTCGTGGTAAAAATACCTTTTATTTTCCACTAAGACTCAGGGTTTCAGCTTTAAACCAACCACCTTTGGCCTGGCATCATTCCGCAAATCCGTAATGAAAAATCTCGTATTCTGTTTTACCGCCCAGCAGATCATCGATCTGACTTTGAATCTGCTGGCGATCATTGCTTTGTACCCACCGTTTCCAGTCATCCGATGTTTCCCATGTGCTGATCACCAGAAATTCATCCGGTTTTTCAAGATTTCGCATTGTTTCTCCGGTAATGTAACCGGGCTGCGCATTTGCAAGCGTTCGCATCTTGCGGAACAGCGGGATCATTTCCCTTGCTTTGTTTTCAGGTACGTTTCTTCGTATTAATATTTTGACTGCCATTGAATCCTCCTTTTCGTTTTTTATGGTAAAACATAATATCCTTGCAGCCCGGGGTCAAGAGACATTCAGCATCCGGGCCAAACTAATTTGAAGCGCTACAAATTCTGAGATGCCAAGCGTTTCAGCGCGCCGTCCCGGGTCAATGCCTGCTGCTGCCAATGACTGCCGGGCAACCTGCGGATCGATGCGGAGGCCGCTGGCCGACAGCGCATTTTTAAGCGTTTTGCGCCGGTTGCCAAATGCCGCCTTGATCACCTGAAAAAGCATGGTCTCATCATGTGGCGGATATGTGCGTGAAATATTAAAATTGACCTCCACGACTTCGGAGTCGATATTGGGTGCCGGATAAAAAAGCGAAGGTGCGATTGTTGCGATGGATTTTATTTCGGCACAATACGACAGCATGACGGTCAATCTTCCGTAATCCCTGTTGCCGGGGCTGGCCGTAATTCGCCGGGCCAGCTCCTTTTGAAACATTAAAATCGCCCGGTTAACATGATCGCGGACTTTGACGAGCTGGATCAGGACCTGGGAAGAGATGTTATAGGGCAGATTCCCCATCACGATTAAGCGCGCATCCATTTTTTTTGCCAGTGAATGGATATCGACGTGAAGTATATTATTTTCGATGATTTCAACATTGGTCAGTTTATGAACAAGCAATTCGGTCTTCAGCAACTGTGCCAATTGTGGATCTGTTTCAACCGCATAAACACTTCCGGCAATCTTTGCCAGCGGAATCGTCAGTGCTCCCAAACCGGCGCCGATTTCCATAACCGCGTCCTTTGATGTAATCCGGGAACGCCGAACGATCATTTCAGCGGTCGAGGGATCAACCAAAAAATGCTGCCCCAGCTTTTTTTTAGGCCTTAGATTCCATGCCTTCAGCAATACTTGGGGAGATGTCATTTTTTGTTACTCGATAGTTTTTTTTGATTTCGTTAGGTTTGGCATTATCTTGACTTTTTTTCGTTTTATCATTAGTTTTTACATCAAATTTCATCGGTTTAGGGATTAGCATCTATCAGGGCATTCTGACCCCTTCATTCAAGGAGAACCCCATGCACAAAAGAAAAGGAAAAGCCGTCAGTTTCGATGCCATGGTAAAATTTTTTATGCAGAATTACAATATTCCGACTAAAAAAGATGTCGATCGATTGATGGCAAAATTGGATCGGCTGGAGAATCTGCTCAAAACTGCCATGACAAGCGGCAGATATCCGCTGAAAGGACCGGCGGGAAAACGCAAAACCGCCGTTACCGCAGTGGATGTGGTTTTTGATGTCATCAAACGGTCCCCTAAAGGGCTGGGCTTTGCCGACATTCAGGCCAAAACCGGATTTGGAGATAAAAAAATCCGTAATATTATTTTTCGGTTAAATAAAACCGGTAAAATTAAGCGTAAAAGTCACGGCATCTATGTGGCCGCGTAAAATTTGATGCTATTTCAAATTTAGCAGTTCATCCTGGAAGAGGGAGAAAATACGCTCCAAAGGTGCTCTAAACTTGGAAATGCCTAAAATGATCTAAAATGCCTAAAGTTGAGGAATTCTGTCATATTTTTTATAAAAGATGGAGCGTCACGCGGCGCAAGCGCCTGCGCTGCGCGAGCGAGACCGTAATTTTAGGCATTTTAGATCATTTTTAATTTTAGCTCATTTGCTTTTGCAGCCACCTTTTTAAGAGTGAAACGTTGCCAACAAATTGAGAACTTCTCGTATTGATAGGATATAACAATGAGCAAATTAGTGGATCCTAATAACTCCGGCCTTCGTCAGGGCGATCGTATTCGCAACCATCTGGTTAAGCGGGTCGTGCCCCTTGAAGGGATTCGTTCTTTTTTTTATGAACTGGAGCATTTAAAAACCGGGGCGCGCCATATTCATATTAGCAATAAAGATGCTGAAAACACATTCAGTGTTGCCTTTAAAACCGTACCGCTTGACTCTACCGGCGTTGCCCATATTCTCGAGCATACCGTACTCTGCGGCTCCAACCGATTTCCGGTTCGCGATCCTTTCTTTTCCATGCTCAAAAGAAGTTTGAGTACATTCATGAACGCCTTTACGGCTTCCGATTGGACCATGTATCCCTTTTCGACTCAGAACCCAAAAGATTATTACAATCTCATGGACGTATATCTGGACGCCGCTTTCTTCCCTAAATTAGATGAACTTAGTTTTATGCAAGAGGGCCATCGCCTGGAAATTGAGGGTGATCTCGATGGTGATCCAGATCGGTTGCGGCTCGTTTATAAAGGGGTTGTCTACAATGAAATGAAAGGGGCCATGTCTGCACCGGACCAGGTCATGGTTCGTACGATTCAAAAAGAACTGTATCCCTCAACTACCTATCATTTCAACTCCGGTGGTGATCCGGCCGCAATTCCATCGTTGAGCTATAAACAGCTAAAAGAATTCCACCGGCGCCATTATCATCCCAGCAACGCGTTTTTCTATACTTACGGGGATTTGCCTCTGGCAGAAAGCCTGGCATTTATCGAAGATAAGGTTTTAAATAAATTCAGCCGCACAGCGCCCGAGACGGATGTTGCCTCACAGCCGCGCTGGCGCAAGCCCCGGGTGGGGGTATTTTCTTATCCGTTTCAGGCCAACGAAGATCCATCAAAAAAATGTCAGGTTTGCGTCGCCTGGCTTGCCGCGGATATTAGAGACACCTCTGAAATTCTGGCACTTTCGCTGCTCGAACAGATTCTGCTGGGAAATTCCGCATCCCCGCTTCGCAAAGCCCTTATCGATTCAGGGCTGGGTTCGGCGCTGTGTGACGGCTGCGGGTTTGATGCCGATAATCGCGACACATTATTTGTCGCCGGATTAAAGGATGTTGAAGAAGGCGCTTCCGAGAAAATCGAGGCCCTTATATTTGAAGCGCTGACCGATCTCGTCGATCAGGGCATTGACAAACAATTGATTGATTCTGCCATTCACCAGATCGAATTCCACCGCAAAGAGATAACCAACACCCCGTATCCATATGGGATTAAACTGTTGATGGCCTTTGCCGGCCCCTGGTTGCACGGCGGAGACCCCGTAAGGGTTTTAAATTTTGATGACGATTTAAAAAAACTGCGCGAATCCATGAAACAGGAACCTTTTTTTGAAAACCTGATTAAAAAATGGCTGCTGACCAATTTCCATCGGAGCCGGCTCACCATGGTTCCGGATGAGCAAATGGAGCACAATGAAGCGGTGCGTGTACAGGTTGAATTGGAGAAAATCAAAAAAAGCCTGTCCCTGGCCAGACTCAAAAAAATTCAGCAGAATTCCAAGGCCCTTCAACTTCAGCAGGAAACTGCGGATGATGTATCCTGTCTGCCCACTCTGGCAATAAAAGATATTCCTTCCTCGGTGCCGACCGTCAAAGAAACAGGATATGACCGCAAGTTATCCGCCACAGTTTACAGCCAGCCGACTTCCGGGATTTTTTATTTCGCGGCATCGGCCGGCACCGGCGTTCTTCCCCAAGAACTGGTTCCGCTGGCCCCGTTTTTTTGTTATGCCCTGACCCGTTCAGGAACTTCGATACATGATTATGCCGAGATGGCCCGGCGGATCGATGCCTATACCGGCGGTATCGGTCTGGCAACGCACGCGCGAACCCGATATGATGACGGCGGGAACTGTTTGCCCTTTATTTCCTTTGGCGGCAAATGTCTGATCCGCAATCAGGAGAAGATGTTTGAAATCATTCAGGAACTAATCGCGCACTTTGACTTTGGCGACCATCCGCGCTTAAAAAATTTACTGAACGAATATCGTGCAGGTCTTCAATCCATGATCGTGCACAACGGCCACCGGTTGGCCATCTCGGCCGCTTCCAGAAATTTTTCACCCGCCCGTGCCCTGAGTGAATCCTGGAGCGGTATCCATCAACTGAAAACGATCAAACAGATTACCGATAAGCTCAACGACAAAAAAATGGCGGCATTATCCGAAGACCTCAACGCTTTAGGCACTCACCTTTTTGCACGCAACAATTTTCAGATGGCGCTCATCGGAGAGGAAGATTCCCTGCCGCAAGCCCGCACCTCGGCTGCCGCCATTTTCGAACAGCTTGCAGATGGTCAATCCGATGGATTCGGCCCGCCGCAAATCCGAATGGATGATGAAATCCTGCGAGAGGGCTGGAGCACGTCCACGGCGGTATCGTTTGTGGCCCTTGCGTTTGAGACTGTCCGCATGACCCACGCGGACGCCCCGGCTCTGGCGGTCATCAGCAAAATTCTGCGGTCAATGTTTCTGCATCGTGAAATTCGAGAAAAAGGCGGCGCTTACGGGGGGTTCGCGATTTACAGCCCTGAAGATGGGCTGTTTTGTTTTGGGTCTTACCGGGATCCTCACATTGTTGCCACACTGAACGTGTATACCGCTGCAGCAGACTTTGCCTGCTCCGGCAACTATTCAGACGAAGATGTTAAGGAAGCGATATTGCAGGTGTGTTCTGAAATCGACAAACCGGATCCGCCCGGCCCGGCCGCCCGGAAGGCATTTTACCGCAAGATTGTTTCTCTTTCGGATGAAATTCGCAGTCAGTTCAAAACCCGGTTGCTGTCGCTGACCCGCAACCACGTCAGGCAGGCGGCTGCAAAATATTTTAACTTCCAGGATGGGCCGCAGGCGGTGGCTGTTATTTCGAATGAACAAAAACTAAACGAAGCCAATCAGCAGCTGGCGGACCAGCCCCTCAAGCTTTATCCGATTTAATTTTTTCTTTAACCGCAGACGAACGCAGACAGGCGCAGATTAATTTAGCCCGGCCGACCCGGCCGGGCTAAAACTTCATGCCCTGCGGACAATTCGTTAAAAATACATACGAAGAAGTTAATAGTATAGACTCTCTTTCGTAAACGCAGTTAAGCTGTGGCGCACCCGATTAGTGTTTCAAAAAAATAATTGGATAAGATATCCAAATTAGCACGAATTAATATGCCGCGAAGCGGGATGACAGTTTTTGGCCGAGCAAGTCGCTCGGCCAAAAGGTCTGCGATCGTCTGCGCGTGTCTGCGGTTAATTAAATATTCAAATCGGTCGCCGTGCTGACCAGAAAACGGAAGCTACGGAAGGCTACTCTTCAATCTAATAACCAATAACTAATCAGCGATCATCTTTTTGAGTTGCGCCAGCGTCTCTTCGGGCATTTTAAACGAATGCTCCGGTCCCGGAAAAGTCACCTCCTGCACTTCTTTTTTATATGCCTTCATCGCGTCAAGGATGATGGTTCGAATTTGAGTGAATTGCTTAACGAACTTGGGCACAAATTTATCAAACAGCCCGAGCATGTCATGGGTGACCAGTACCTGGCCATCCACATCCGGGCCGGCACCGATGCCGATAATCGGAACCTTAACCGCCTCTGAGACCAATTTGCCTAATGGTGCCGGAACCGCTTCTAAAACAATTGAAAACACGCCGGCGCCTTGCAGGCTTCTGGCGTCATCAATAATTTGCTTGGCCGCCGCTGCATCTTTGCCCTGCATTTTGAATCCCCCCAGTGCACTGGCGGTCTGGGGGGTGAGGCCGATGTGGCCCTGTACCGGTATGCCGGCTTTAACGATTGCCTCGATTGTGGGGGCAAAATCAAGGCCGCCTTCAAGTTTGATGGCATCACAACCGCCTTCTTTCATCAGCCGACCGGCATTGTGGATCGCCTCCCGGATTGAGGTGTTGTAGCTCATAAAGGGCATATCACCGATAACCAGCGGTCCTTTGCAGCCACGCATAACCGCCTTGATATGGTGAATCATGTCTTCCATGGTGACTTCAACGGTACCGTCCAATCCCATGACGACCATCCCCAGCGAGTCTCCTACCAGCACCAGGTCGACCTCCGCCTGGTCGGCCAGCAAACCGAAGGGGTAATCATAGGCGGTGACCATCACCAGCTTGCGGCCCTGAGCTTTGGCCTGTTGGATGTCCAGTATTGTTACTTCTTTACCCATCTTTTTAGTTTCCTTCCTGTTAATTGTAGGTTTCAGGTGTCAGGTTTCATGCTTCAGAGGACAGAGGTCAGACGACAGAAGACAGATGATAAAAAAATGGAAGATGGAGCGCTTTATCAGACCTCTGTTTTCTGTCCTCTGCCATCTGTTATTTGAAGTGCGCCTCCATCGTTTCCACCAGCGCTGTGAGCGCTTGATTAACTGGAGCGGTGATCCCCATGCTTTGGGCTTGGCGCACCACAAAACCGTTTATGGCCTTAATTTCGGTCGGGCGATGCTGATCCACATCCTGGCCCATGGAAGATCGGTTGGCCGCAGTGGCAGCGGCCACCTGAAAAACATGGGCGGCCGGATCTTTGCGAATCTCGATTTTCTGAGCCCGGGCAACTGAAGCCGCCTCCTCAACTGCAGCGCGGCTAAGTTCCCGGGTCGATTCGAGGTCGAGGATCTGCCCGTTTTTTATACCGGTCAAAGCCGTAATGGCATTAATTCCGACATTGACCAGCAGTTTATCCCAGATCACGGGACGGACGGCCTCAACCGCAGCGGATTCTATCCCGGCCTGTGTAAATTGATCAGCGACTTTGCGGGCGATGTGAAATTCCTTTTCACCGCCGGCCCACATCCCAACAGTCGTGGGACCGGCACCGGCATGCCGGATCGACCCAGCCTTGAGCATGGTGGCGCCATGAGCCGTTGTGCCGGCCAGGATCCGGTTAGGGTGGATGTGTTCCGCGATGGTTTCAGCGTTGCCCATGCCGTTTTGAAGTGTCAGCACCCATCCGTTTCGGCCCGCCAGCAGGGCGGCTGATTCAGTCGCTGGTTGGGTTTG
>Ga0316578_10000969_pt1 | contig 10899 bp, 9 predicted proteins | sample J0NA_2_FD_203076 | JGI IMG/M metagenome (GOLD analysis project Ga0316578, IMG submission 203076) | Rhizosphere microbial communities from salt marsh grasses in Alabama, United States - J0-2_160517rDrC | ecosystem: Host-associated > Plants > Roots > Rhizosphere | place: USA: Alabama | collected...
CCTGGTCCACGAGGGCCGGCTCCTCGGCGCCCGGCGTCCCGAGGGCAAGGCCCGCGGCGGGCTCTGGGAGCTGCCCGGCGGCAAGCAGGAGCCGGGCGAGACCCTCGAGGCCTGCCTGGCCCGGGAGCTGCGCGAGGAGCTCGGCATCGAGGTCGCGGTGGGCGCGCCGCTGTGCAGCGTGACGCACGACTACCCCGACCTGCGCGTCCGGCTCCACGCCTTCCGCTGCCGCTGGGTCTCGGGCGAGCTCGCCCCGACGGAGCACGATCGGCTGCGCTGGCTCGGGCCGGACGAGCTCGGGTCGGTCAGCTGGTCGCCCGCCGACCGGCCGATCATCGCCCGCCTGCGACGGGAAGGCCTGGACCAGTGACACCACGCGCGCGGCTGGCATAGGATGCCCGCATGAGAACGCTGCGCTCGATCGAGCTCTTCTACCAGGAGGGCAGCTCGGACAAGGTCTACAACCTGGCGCTGGTCGAGGAGGACGACGGCACCCACACCGTCCAGGTCGCCTGGGGTCGGCGCGGCGCCGCGCTGAATCAGGGCACCAAGGCGCTCAAGACGACGCTGCAGAAGGCCGAGCGCGCCTTCGAGCGCGTGGTCAGGGACAAGACCGGCAAGGGCTACGAGGAGGCCAACGCCGAGGTCCGTCCGGCGGCGGTGGCGCCGCCGGTGGGCGAGGGATCGGGCAGCAAGGCGGCCCGACGCCCGGGCTCGCGCGCGCGGCTCGGGCAGTCCGCCCAGCTGCTCAACCCGGTGGGCGAGGACGCGGTGGAGGGCCTCGTGGAGGACGGGCGCGTCATCGCGCAGCAGAAGCTCGACGGCGTGCGGGTCCTGGCCCACGTCTCGGGGGAGGGCGTGGTCGCCACCAACCGCCAGGGGCAGGTCACCTCGGTGCCGAGGCCGGTCGTCGACGCGCTCGCGACCCTCGAGCCCGGGACGATCGTCGACGGCGAGCTGGTGGGCGAGGCCTACCACCTCTTCGACATGCTGGCCGCCGCCGGCGAGGATCTGCGGGGGAAGGGGTATTCCGACCGGCTCGCGCGCCTCGAGGGGATCGCCGGCGCGCGCCGCCCTCCCCTGCACCTGGTGCAGACCGCGCGGACCCCGCGGCAGAAGCGCGCGCTGCTCACGCGGCTGCAGCGGCAGGGCGCCGAGGGCGTCGTGTTCAAGCGGGTCGACGCGCCCTACCGCCCGGGCCGCCCGGCCTCGGGCGGGGCCCAGCTCAAGCACAAGTTCGTCAAGAGCGCGGACGTGCTGATCCTGGAGAACGCGGGCAACGCCTACCTGATGGGGGTCCACACCGACGACGGCGCGCTGCGACAGGTCGGCAAGGTCTTCGCCGGCACGACCAACGAGACCCGGCGCCAGCTCGACGAGGCGCTCGCGGCGGGGGAGCAGCCGGTGGCCGAGGTGCGCTACCTCTACGCCACCGCCGAGCACCAGCTCTACCAGCCGGTGTTCTGTCAGCTGCGGGACGACAAGGAGCCCGCGGACTGCCGGCTCGACCAGCTCGAGCAGACGAGCCGAGAGGTGGTCGACGTGGAGCCACACGCATCCCCCGCGGACAGCGCCACGTCCCGCGTGCTCGCCATCATCGGGGCGATCTCCCGGCGCTGATCGGTCAGTCCCGCCGCGCCAGGCGCTCCACCACCTCGGCCATGCGCTGGCGGGCGGCGTCGGAGAACCAGGTGTCGAGCCAGGCCTCGTTGTCCGCGACCAGGGTCTCGAGGCGCGCGATGGCGGGCTGCCGCAGCGCGAGCTTCACCTGCCGGAAGGCCAGCGGGTTGATCGCGCCGAGGTTGCGCGCGCGCTCGATGGCGGTCTGCACGAGGGTCGCCGGCGCCGCCATCTCGTGAGCCAGACCGAACTCGTGCGCCTCCCGCGGGGAGAACAGGTGGCCCATCTGCGCGACCCGGAGCCAGGCCTGCGGCGAGAGCTGGCTGCGTACCGTCTCGATGATGATGTGGGGCAGCCCGATGCCGAGCTGGAGCTCGTTGAGCCCGATCTGCACCGGCGCGTCGACGAGCAGCCGCAGGTCGGCGAGCAGCGCCAGGGCGCAGCCGCCGGCGATGGCGTGGCCGTTCACCGCCGCGACCACGGGGTGCGGCGCGGAGAAGAGCCGCAGCAGCACGCGGGACAGCGTGTCGATGAAGCGGGTCATCTGGCGGCGGTCGTAGTCGACGAGCACCGGGAGGCTCAGCCCGGCGCAGAAGAAGCGGTCGTAGCCCGTGAGCACCAGGGCCCGCGTGCGCCCCGGGTCGACGCCGTCGAGCAGCTGATCGAGGCGGGTCAGAAACGGCAGGTCCATGGCGTTCGCCTTGCCCGCCTCAAGGCGCAGCAGGGCGACATCCTCGGTGTGCTCGACGTTCATGGAGGTGAGGATACCCCCGTCGCGCCGGCAAACCAACGGCTAGTGTCCGGGAGCTAGAAGCTCCAGCCCAGCGCGAGCCCCGGGCCGCTCGCGCTCACGGCAGGACGGGGCCGGTCGGCGAGCATCGAGCTCAGCAGCAGCGCGCCGCCCGTGACCGCCAGGCCGATGCCCAGGCCCAGCGCGACGTTGGTCCCCAGCTCGTAGCGCTGCCCCTCGTCGCGGGTGGCGCGCAGATCCTCGGGGCAGCTCCCGCCGCCGCCACACTGCTCGCCAGGCTGCGGCCGTGCCGCTCGAGCATCCCCGCGATGTAGACCCGCTCGAGGTGGTCGACCCAGCCCTGCCGGATCTGCTTGAAGGGCCGGTCCAGCGGAACCGCGGGCAGCCCCTCCGTCACCGGCGGGGCCGCGGCCACGCTCTCGTCGAGGGCCCCCGGCCCCAGGGCGAGGACCCGCTCGACGGCGTTGCGCAGCTCGCGGACGTTGCCGAGCCAGGGTCGCCGGGCAAGCTCGGCGAGCAGGTCATCCGGCAGGGCCACGCCGCCGGGCAGGAAGTGCTCGACCAGGAGCGGCACGTCCTCCGGCCGCTCCCTCAGCGGCGGCACCTTGATCGGCAGCACCGCGACGCGAAAGTACAGGTCCTCGCGGAAGGCCCCCTCGCTCACCATGCGGAGCAGATCGCGGTGCGTCGCCGCCATGAAGCGGACGTCCACCTTCCGGTCGCGGCCGTCGCCCACGCGCCGCACCCGGCGCGTCTCGAGCACGCGCAGCAGCTTGGGCTGGAGCTCCAGCGGCAGCTCGCCGATCTCGTCGAGCAGCACCGTGCCGCCGTCGGCCGACTCGATGGCTCCCGCGCGGCTCTCGCCCGCGCCGGTGAACGCCCCACGCACGTGGCCGAAGAGCTCGGACTCGATCAGGGTTCGGGGCATCGCCCCGCAGTCCAGCACCCCGAAGGGCTGCTCGGCCCGCGCCGAGGCGGCGTGGAGCGAGCGCGCCACGACCTCCTTGCCGGTCCCGGTCTCGCCCTGGATCAGGACAGAGATGTCGCTTTGCGCCACCCGGGCGAGCACGGCGAACAGCTCGCGCATCGCCGGGCTGCGCCCGACCAGCCCGCCGAACCGGTCGGTGGGCCAGAGCTCCACGGGCCGCGCCTCGCGTTCGTGCTCGAGCAGCAGGCGGGTGCCGCCCAGGCGGATCGTCGCGCCGTCCGGGACCCGCGCCTCGCGGACCCGCTCGTGATCGACGAAGCTCCCGTTGGTGCTGCCCAGGTCCACGAGCCATATGCCGTCGGCGCGCGGCTCGAGCTGGCAGTGCACGCGGGAGACCGCCGGGTCCCCGAGCACCACCTCCGCGCCGGGGGCGGAGCCGAGGATCGTCGGTCGCCGGATCGGGTGGGAGCGGGGCGCGCCGCCCTCGTCCCAGCCAATCTGCGCCTCCTGCCGCGTAACCACGAAGGCCGGCGGCGGCTCGGGCATCAGGTCGGTCTCGCGATCGTCTCGGTCGGTCACGGCCGGCATCCTAGCCGGAGCGCTCCCGCGCGGCAACGGTCCCCGTCCGTTCGACTTTCTCGGCAGTCGCCTGGCCGGCTACCGGGGCGACGGCGGCGACCCCTGCGGCTACAGCGGCTCGTAGCGCGTGACGTAGATGTCCCCGGCCGCGCCGCCCACCGCGCGGACGAAGTAGAGCTCGCAGCCGTCAGGCGTGATGTAGCCCTCGCTCTCGAAGTCCGCGGTGTTGACGACGGGCACCTGGCGCGGCGCGCCAAAGGGCTGGTCCCGGTCGGCGCGCACCGCGTACCACAGGTCCCGGCTGCCGCCCACGCTGCCGCTCAGATCCGACGAGAAGACGATCAGCCGCTCGTCCCCGGTCACCGCCGGGTTGTCGGCCTTGGTCGGCGCGGTGACCGAGAGCCCCGGCACCTCGCCCTTTTTGACCCAGGCCCCGCCGGGCGCCGCCCGCTCGGCCAGCATCATGTGGTTCAGCGACTTGGAGGGGATGTGCTCGTTGTAGTACAGGCGCAGCCCGTCGGGGGAGGGGAAGGGGTCCCACTCGTTCTCCGTCGTGTTCAGCGCGGCGATGGGCTTGAACTGGGCGCTGGTGAAGGGCACGGCGACGCTGGACCGGGTGGCCGAGAACAGGTCGGGGTGGCCGGTGGCGTCGGTGGGGTAGCCCGACGGGGCCGCGATGTAGGCCGTCAGGCCGTCGCTCGCGAGCGCGAAGCGCGAGATCGCGCCCGGGACGTTGATCTCGCTCTGCTCCTCGATCGTGTCGAAGGGGCCCTCGGGCTTGGACCGGGTCGCGCGGTAGCTGCGCCGCAGGCCGTCGCCCCGATCCGAGGCGAAGTAGAGCGTCAGTCGGTCCGCGGAGAGGAACGGCTCCACCTCCTCGCCGGCCGAGTTGACCTCGGTGAGCGGGCGCGGCGCCTCGAGCGTGAACCCGCCCGGGTCGTCCCAGCGACAGATCGTCGCGCCGGCGTCTCCTTCGGCCGAGAAGTCAAAGCGACCCCAGTCCCATGTGCAGGCAGGGACGAGCAGCAGCAGGAGAACGACCGGGCGGCTCACGAGGCGTGATGGTATCCGGCCAGGCGTGGGTGGGCAAATGTGGACGGCCTTGACAGCCCTCCTGCCTGCCTCGAACAATGACCGGAGACCACGAAAAGCGGAGTTTCGATGAAGACGCGGCGTTTGACGCTCCTCGCACTCCTGGGCCTCGTCGCCTGCAGCGACGACGGCACGACCCCTGCGGACACGGCCGCGCCCAAGGATGGCGGCCATGACCTCGCCGGCGACGCGACCCCGACCACCGACCACGGACAGGGCGAGGCCGCCCCGCCCGCCGACAGCGGACCCGACGGGCCCAAGCAGCCCGCCCACTGGACGACGGTCAGCGGCACCGCGCCGGCGGTGATCAACCACACGGCCACGCTGCTCGCCGACGGGCGGGTGCTGATCGTCGGCGGGCAGACCCACGAGCCGATGAAGTCCCCGGTCCCCACGGGCGAGGCCTACCTCTACGACCCGGGCCAGGACGCGGTGACCCCGGCGGGGAGCCTGACCACCGCGCGCTACCACCACACGGCGACGCTGCTCGATGACGGGCGCGTGCTGATCGCCGGCGGCAGCACGGGCGCCTCCACGCACCTGGACTCCGCCGAGATCTTCGACCCCTCGAAGCCCTCCGCCTCCGCGTGGTCCGCCGGCCCCGCGCTGCCCTCGGTCCGCGGCAGCCACACCGCGACCCGGCTGTCGGGCGGCAAGGTGCTGCTCATCGGCGGCGAGGGAACCTCCGGCGAGCTCTCCTCCATGGTGATCTTCGACCCCTCGAGCAACGGCTGGATGGCGCCGACCGCCGTGCTGAAGAAGCCGCGCACGGCGCACAGCGCGACGGCGCTCCAGAACGGCAAGATCTTCATCGCCGGCGGCTCGGACGGCACCTACTACACCTCGTCCGCCGAGGTCTACGATCCATCAACGGGCACGACCACCCTGCTCGGCGCGAGCCTGAGCAAGGGCCGCCTGCGGCACACGGCCGACCTGCTGCCCGGCGGCAAGGTGCTCATCGTCGGCGGCTACTGCGGGATGATGTGCACCATCACCTCCGACGATCTCTACGATCCGGCCACCGACACGATGGCGCCGATCTCGCACCTCGGCGACCCGCCGGCGTTCCACGCCTCCGCCGTGCTCAAGGACGGCCGAGTGCTGGTCAGCGGCGGGATGACCGACGTGAGCACGGGGAAGGGCACCAACAAGGTCGCGGCCTTCACCACCAGCGGCGGCGGCATGTGGCAGCAGCAGCCCGTGATGGCCAGCCCACGCTACCGCCACACGGCGACGACTCTCGCCGACGGCTCGGTGCTGGTGGTCGGCGGCCAGAAGGAGGACAGCTCCTCCGTGCCCTTCGTGGGCTTCGCCGAGCGCTTCTACCCCTGAGCCCCGGCGCGAGGACGGCCCTCGTCGTGCGCCCTCGGGGCCGCGCGCCGGCGAAAAACCCGCGCGAACAACGGACAACTGCCGCAGCGGTGGGTGTCCTGCCGGTGGGGGGGACTGACGCCTGGACTGTCGAAATCCCAACACCCTGCCCTGCAATTTCAGGTGTTTCGCGATGGCACCTCTGTTGCTGTCCTGCCGGGCAAACCACGATGGATAGAGAAATGACCCCGACGATCCGACAGTCCACCATCATCGCTGCCCTGTTGCTGGTCACCGCGCCGCCGGCGGCGGCCGAGCCCGAGGAGCCGGGGGCCGCGAGCCAGCCCGCCCCCCCCCGCGTGATCCAGGTCCGCGACGGAGAGATCTACGTCAACGTGCCCGCCGAGGCCGCCCGTGGCCAGCTGCTCGAGGTCTACCGCGACGAGACGGTGGTCGACCCGGCCACCGGAGACCGGCTGACAGGCAGGCTACGTATCTGCCGGCTGCGCCTGCTCCGCGGCGGGGACCGCTTCAGCGTCGCCCGCGCCCCGCAGGGGGCTGTGGTCAAGGTGGGAGACGTCGTCACCCTCACCGCACCGGTGGCCCCGCCGGCACCGGCGATCCCGGCGCGAGGCGCGGCGACCCTCGTTCGACGTCCGGCGCCGCCGCCGCTGGTCCACCGCAGAGCGGAGGACCTGCAACGTGAACGCCTGCTCGACGCCAACCTCGGCGCCACGAACCGCCTGGTGGCCGGGGGCGGCTATGTCTCCTACGGCGGCAAGGACCACTTCAGCCTGTTCGAGGGCGAGTACACCCACTACTTCTTTCACAGCGTGGTGCACAGCATCCGCTTCGGCGGCGGCGGGCTCGTGGGCGAGACCTACTTCGATCGGTACGACCCGAGCTCCGACGGGACGGATCGCTCCCTGGAGCCGGTGCGCTTCTACTACGGCCTGGCCGGCGTCGACTTCACGCTCACCGAGTGGCTCGGCGTCGAGATGGAGGCGATCTTCGGCGTCACGGTCGATGGCGTGGGCGGAGGGGCGCTGAGCGCGTTCCGCGTCGGCAAGCGCGACGGCGTGAACGTCCGCGTCGGCGGCTGGCTGCGCAGCTACGTCGGCCACGAGGGCTTCCTCGCGCTGGAGATCCCGGTTGGGCCGCGCTTCCGGCTCACCCCGAGCGTGGTGATCGACAACATGCCCCGCGGCGAGGACATGGGCTTCCGCGCGCTGCTCAAGGGTGAGCTCCGCATCGGACGCTACCTCGGCCTCACCGCCGAGGTCGGCGGGGCGGCGCGAGACGCCAACACCGGCGGGTTCGTCGGCACCGGCGGCCTCTCCGTGCACATGTAGAGGCGGCACACCCGGCGGCCACGCTAGAGGTAGTCCTGCAGGCCGGGCTCGATCTCCTCGAAGGACAGGGCGCGGCGCAGCTCGTCTCCGGCCGCCGCGAGGTCGGGCGCGATCCCCTCGAGCAGGTGGCGGCGCAGCGCCTCGGCGTCGGCGGGGGAGAGCTGGAGCTCGGGGCAGGCGGGGATGCGCTCCACGGCGATCTTGCGCCCCCGGCCGAGCGGCACCTCGACGAAGGGGTTGCGGTAGGTCACCGCGGGCAGGATGCGGGGCGCGAGGTAGGCCACGGTGACGCCGACCGACTCGGGGCAGACCAGGGGCCAGAGCTCGGGCGCGAAGGCGAGCCGCTCCCCGCTGGCGGCGAACGTGCCAGGAGGCGCGCCGGCCTCGCCGAGCCGCGCCGCCCGGGCGGCGACCTCCCCGGGGCTCGCCCGCAGGCTCAGCGAGCGGATGAACCCGCTCGGCGTCACCGCCTCGTGAGCCCGCAGCACCGGCGCCGCGCTGCGCCGGCGGGCCGCCGCGCGCTGGAAGCGCTCCTTGTAGACGTAAGAGCAGTAGTTGATCGGCAGCGCGATCCCCGCCTCGAGCGCGCGCTCCATCACCCGCAGCGCGGTGAGCTCCGACTCGAGCACGGTGGCGTTGTCGCCGTGCACGAAGGTGTAGCCCCGCTCGACGAGCTTCGGGAAGTTGTGGGGCGTCAGCCGCAGCTGGTGCAGGTTGAGGTGCTGCACGCCGATGCGCGCCATCTCGCCCAGCACCTGCTCCAGCCGCTCCCGGTCCTCGGGGATCGCCGGGATCTCCACGGTGACCCGCGGAATGACCCCCACGGCGAGTTGCACCCGGTCCAGGTGGTAGCTCGTCGCGCCGATGTCGAAGCGGATCTCGTCGAGGCCCGCCTCCGCCAGCCGCCGGGCCACGCCGCGCTCGAGGAGCGTGCCGTTGGTGTAGAGCCACAGGTGGAGGTCGGCGCCGAAGCGCCGCTTCACCGCCCGGATGTAGCCCAGCGTGCGCTCGAGGGTCAGCAGCGGCTCGCCGCCGCTGATGCTCACGCCCCGGAAGCCGAACCGCGCGAGGTACTCGAGGTACTCGCCGGCTTTCGGGAACGGCACGCTGTTGGTCATCGGCGCGCCGCTCCCCTGCTGCGGCGCCGGGCAGTAGAAGCAGCGCGTGTTGCAGCGCTCGTTGATGAACAGGCAGGACCAGGACCCGGCGACGCAGATCTCGCACCCCGGCGAGAGCGCGCCGCTTTGGAGCTTGGTCCCCCGGCAGCTCGACGTGGCCCGTTCACCGATGCGGGCGAGGATCGCGTCGCGCTCGCGTATCGCCGCCCTGGCCTCGGCCGGGGTCGGAAAACGCAGCCGCTCGTAGCCCGCGCCGTAGACCTGCCTGGCCCTCTGCTGCAGCTCCCGTCGGCGATCGGACTCTGGCATCGAGGTGTGTTCTGGCGGAGATCTAGACCAGCGGACCGGCCGGCGCAAGGGCGCTCAGCGGGTGAGCCCGATCTTCACGAAGCGCGGGTAGTAGAGGGTCGCGTCCCGGACCAGCTCGTTGAGATCCAGGCTGTTCGCGGCGTAGGTCGCCGCCAGGCCGCCTCCGGAGAGCTGGGGGTGGGCCTTGCCGGCGTAGACGATCACCTTGCCGCCGCGGTCCGACTCCGGGGGACGGAACACCCTCTGCGCCGCGCTCCAGGGCCCCTCGGGGCGGGCCGCGCTGCGCAGCACGAGCTCGGCGGCGCCGAACCCCTCGGTCTGGACCTGGATGTAGCGCCCGAGCCCGCTGTCCCGGTGCACCGAGAGCTCGGTGCTCCCCCGAAAGAGCACCGCGGGCCGCTCGTTTCCCAGGACGGACTGGGCGACCCAGCCCCGGTCCTTGCCCATCCACCACTCGGGTGCGCTCAAGTCCCCCGCCATCGCCCGCGCCCGGGGCCAGCGCTCGAGCACCACGTCGTGGCTCTCCGGCTCCCTCACGCCGTAGGCGTAGAGCCAGTCGCCCTCGACGAGCAGAGCCAGGCCGCCGACCAGGTCGAAGCCCACGGCGGGGAGCGGGACCCTGGCCCGGGTCCAGGTCGACGCCGGGGCGTCGGGGCTCTCGACCCGGCGCGCCTCCCACCCCGCGGCCCGGAAGCCCAGGGAGCCCGGGTCGGGGTCCTTGACCACCCGGGAGAGAAACAGGAGCAGGCTCGAGCCCAGCCTCACGCCGTGGCCCGGCCAGTACCAGGCCTCGCCCTCCTCGGGGAAGAAGGAGCCGGGCGTGCCGACGTCCTCTCGCCAGTGAAAGGTCATCTTTGCCGATGAGGGGTCGCTGCCCTGCTGGATCGCGACGCTGTTGCGGACCATCGTGGACTCGGAGCGCTTCAGCGCCGCGCTGGTTGCGACGAAGGAGTCACCGAAGAGCCAGAGCGAGCGGCCGCCGCCCAGATCGACGGAGAATGCCGCATCGCCGCCGAGCCAGCGCGGCTCGGCGTGGAACAGGCGGTCCGCCGCGGGCCACGACGCGGCCGTCGCCTCGAGATCCGGCGAGGCCTCATGGCAGGTACAGCCGAAGACCAGCGCGAGCGAAAGGATCGCCAGGCTGCGCACGGCTCCACCTTAGCGCAGGATCACTTCGGGATGCACGCCCCCATGCCCGACCCGTAGGGCTTGCACTTGTAGTCGGTGGCGTTGGGACAGGGATAGGTCTTGTAGTTGAGCTGGCAAAAGATGGCGCAGACATGGATCTTGCCCACGTCCGAGCTCCAGTAGGTGGCGCAGCCCGAGATCAGGTTGGGATCGGGCACATCGCAGGGCTGGTCCGGCTTCGTGCAGCTGCGGAGGCAGATGCCCGTTTCGGCGTCCTTCTCCATGAACAGGCAGATCTCGTCCGCGGGGCACTGACCCGACGCGGTGCAGAGCGACCCGACCCCTGCCGGGGGCGGGGTGCTCGGCGTCGTCGGCGGCGGCGGCGGCGAGTCGGTGCCGGCCTCGGGCCCCGTCGAGATCGCGGGGGCCTCGCCCGGTGACACGCCGAGGTCGCCCTGCAGGTGTGGCGCGAGCTGGGGGATCCCGTCGCCACCGGGATGGTAGTCGGGGTTGGGCGTGGTGCAACCGCTGACCAGCAGCACGAAAAGCGACGCAGAGAGGAAACGCAGGAACATCCGAAACCTGCGATTGCAGTTTACGTGCCGGACCCGCTCCAACGGATCTTGTGGAGATGACGGTGGGTGTTGTGGCTACACGCCCCCGACCGTGGCAGCGCGGCCACGCCCGGGCAGGGTCAGTCGATGTAGCTCA
>Ga0316578_10000970_pt1 | contig 10898 bp, 10 predicted proteins | sample J0NA_2_FD_203076 | JGI IMG/M metagenome (GOLD analysis project Ga0316578, IMG submission 203076) | Rhizosphere microbial communities from salt marsh grasses in Alabama, United States - J0-2_160517rDrC | ecosystem: Host-associated > Plants > Roots > Rhizosphere | place: USA: Alabama | collected...
AAAGACCACCCTGGCGCGTCTGATCTCGCAGGTCTCGGGCGCTCGATTCCTGAGCCTTTCAGCGGTCCTCGCGGGCGTCAAGGATATTCGAGATGCCGTTGCCGAGGCGCGGGCCGTGCGCGAGCGCGAGCGCCGAACGACCCTCCTGTTCATCGACGAGGTCCATCGCTTCAACAAAGCCCAGCAGGACGCCTTCCTGCCGCACGTGGAGAACGGCACGCTCACCTTCATCGGAGCCACGACCGAGAACCCCTCCTTCGCCCTGAACAATGCGCTCCTGTCTCGTGCGCGCGTCTACGTGCTTGAGGCGTTGGACGCGGCCGAGATCAAGCGCGTCTTGGCGCGTGCCCTCGCAGACCCGGTCCAGGGGTTCGGCGATCGCCAACTACACCTCTCGGACGAGGCCTTGCGCCTGCTCGCAGCAGGCGCCGATGGCGATGCCCGCCGGGCACTCAATCTGCTTGAGCTGGCCGTCCGCTTGACCGAGGGTCAGGAGATAACTGCGGCAACCGTCGCCGAGCTGATCGCCGGGAGCGTGCGGCGGTTCGACAAGGGCGGCGATCTGCTCTATGACCAGATTTCGGCGCTGCACAAGGCCGTGCGCGGATCGGCCCCGGATGCCGCGCTCTACTGGCTGGCGCGGATGATCGACGGGGGATGCGATCCCCTCTATGTCGCGCGGCGTCTCGTCCGGATGGCCAGCGAGGACATCGGCAATGCCGACCCGCGTGCCCTGGAGCTCGCTCTCGATGCCTGGGAGGCGCAGGAGCGGCTCGGATCACCGGAAGGCGAGCTCGCACTCGCCCAGGCCGTCGTGTACCTGGCATGCGCCGCCAAGAGCAATGCCGTCTATCTGGCCTGGAACGAGGCCCTTGCGGACGCCCGTGCGTCGGGCTCCCTGGACGTGCCAGTCCATCTTCGCAATGCTTCGACCAAGCTGCTCAAGGGGCTTGGTTACGGTCGCGACTACCGTTACCCGCATGACGAGCCCGAAGGCTATGCGGCCGATGAGACCTACCTGCCGGATGCGTTGAAGGGACGGCGCTACTATCGGCCCGTCGACCGCGGCCTGGAGCTCCGCATCCGGGAAAAGCTGGACCGCCTCGCGGCGTTGGACGATGCCGCCCGCCGAGGTTGAATCGATTGTGCGATGAAGGACGGGCCGAGGCTCCGGGATGCAGATTCACCGGCGCATCGCGGGCTCAGTGATGCCGAGCCGCTGCCCGAATCGCACCCTCTGTCCCGGTGCGAGCTTTTCGTCCCATCGGACCCCTCCCGGCTCGAACAGCAGGATGACGGTCGAGCCCAGGTTGAAGCGGCCCATCTCGGCGCCGCGTTCCAATCTCACCGAACCGCATCCCGGGGCCTGTCTCCCTGCCCTGGCGGGGGTGATCTGGCCCGCCCAGACTGTCTCGATGCCGCCGACGAAGATGGCCCCGACCAGGACCATTGCCATGGCCCCTGCCTCGGTGTCGAATCCGCAGACGACCCGCTCGTTGCGTGCGAAGAGCCTGGGCACGAGTGTGGCAGTCGTCTCATTGACACTGAACAGTCGCCCGGGGATATGCCGCATCCAGGTCAGATCGCCAGCCAGCGGCATGTGGATGCGGTGGTAGTCGCGCGGCGCCAGATAGAGCGTCGCGAAGGCCCCGCCGGTGAAGGCGTGCGCCCGTCCCGACCCCCCCCCCAATAATTCCTCGAGGCGGTAGTCACGGCCCTTGGCCTGGATCACTCGATCCTCGTCGATGCGGCCGAGCTGGCTGATGGCGCCGTCGACTGGGCACAAGACCGCGCGCGGATCGACATCCTGGGGCCGGGTGTCAGGTCGCAGGGCCCGGGTGAAGAAGGCGTTGAAGTGAGGGTAGGCACCCGGGTCCGGCTGCGACGCCTCGGCCATGTCGATGCGGTATAGCCGCAGGAAGGTCCGGATCAGGAGGTTCTTGAGCGGTCGTAAACGGATGCGAGCGAGACCATACATGAGCCGCGAGAGCGCGTGCTGGGGCAGGACCTGTTGGGCGGCGACATAGAGCCGTGCCCCCCAGCCCGGGAGTCTGCCGCTCATACACCCTCCGGCAACAGCACGAAGGCGCTCGCGTGGATCGCCTTCAGGTCCTCGGCCATGACGGCCCCATCGAGGTCGTCCGGCAGGAAGGCGACGAGATAACCGCCCGGCCCGAAGACGAAGAGGGCCGGGGTCTCTTCCGGCCCCAGGCCGAGCCCATCACGCAGCCGCGTGATCTGCTCGGCATCACCGCCGAGCACGTGGAGTGCGGGCAGCAGGCTGGCGAAATCGCGTGCGAGGTCGGGCGTATCCGCGGTGGCGACCAGCACCAGACGGAGCTCTCTCTGCAGTGACCGCTCGTCGGCGACCCGGTTGTAGACATCGATCAGCCGCTGGACGGCGAGTTGTCCGGACGCACGCGACAGGTCGCCGAAGGCCAGCAGTGTCCAGCCTTGCCTGAGGTCGTCCTGACCCAGTGGTCGCCCGAGCGGGTCCAGCAGCTCGAAATCCGGCACGGTCGACGGCGGGCGGATCAGGAGGCCGCCGATGGCCGGGGGCTCCGCGCTGCGCCGTTGGTATTGGTTTCCCCATTGATACGACAGAATAAACAGGGAGATGGCGCCCAGAACCAGGGTCAGGCGCATCCACAGGCGATGTCGGTTCCGCAGAAACACCGGGTCGACTAGCGCGCTGGAGGTGCCAGGACAGCATCCGCCGCTGGGAGCGAGGCCGCCGAATCGGCGGACGCGCCCCTCGACACCTCCGAGGCGTCGCGGGCGCTCGTCGTCTCCTCGCCACCGCTGCCCGAGGTCCCTCCGGGCCGGGCGGGTTGCTCGGATGCGGGGGGGGCTTCGGGGGCTGTCTGGCCCTCCATCTCCCCCCCCTCGCCCGGCTCGTCGACGCCGTCCGATGAGTCCCCGGTCCCGAGCATGCCGGCCTTGGCGCTCCTGCCCGGAAACTCGAACCGCATCTCCGGCCAGATCGCAAGTCCCTTTGCCGCCGAAACGGTCCCTCCGGTCGCCTCGTTGATGGCGGTGCCGCTCAGGGCGGTGCGCACGATCACGTCGCTCTCGCCGGTGATCCCCGCAAGCCTCCCGGTTCCGCCGGTGAGCGTGAACTTGCCCTTACAGGACCCGGGTTCACCATCGCAGGTGAACTCCGCGTAGACATAGTCCCCGGTGGGACTTTCAATGGTGCAGAAGCCGTGTCCTTCGAGCTGATTGCTCAGGATGTGGATGATCTGGGTCGAGGGACAGGTGAACAGGGCTGCGTCCAGGAGCCCGTCACCATGCTCGATGTACATGATTCCCTCAAAAGTGCCGATGAACTGGAGCTTGTCAACCGCGACCTGAAAAAGCTGGCCGTTCGCCTCCCAGGGCGCCAGGATCTTGGCAGTGCCTTCATCGGCGGCCGCCCACTGAGCCAACGGGACGAAAGGGATGATGAGGGCGAAGCGGATCGAACGAATCAGCTGGCGCATAAGTCACTCTAAGTTGTCTGGAATCCCGACAGGGACGAGCAGAGATTCTAGCAGCCCGGACCGGGGGTTGGCTCTGATAACATCCGCCGATAGCGGCGGAGGAGGACGGCGATTCCGTTAAACCCGTGGACATCGTGCTCTTGAGAACCTTCATCCAAGTCGCTCGGGCGCGGCATTTCGGCCGTGCGGCCGAGTCCTTGTGCGTGACCCAGTCGACCGTGAGCGCCCGCATTAAACTGCTGGAGTCGACCCTCGGGGTGACCTTGTTCGAACGCCGCCGGAATGACATACAACCGACGCCGGCCGGCCACCGACTCCTGCGCCACGCCGAGAACATCGTGCGGAGTTGGGCGGTCGCGCGTCAGGAGCTGAGACAGGACGTCGATCACCGGGCCGAGCTCGCGATCGGATGCCAACCCGAGCTTTGGCCGGTCTGCTTGCGCGATTGGGCCGGCGGTTTGCGCCGATCGCGTCCAGACCTGGCGCTGCAGGTCGAGATCATGCCCCCGGAACAGTTGATCCAGCGGATCGCTGCCGATCGACTGGATCTCATCGCGCTGCTCGATCCGCCCACCAACACCGAGCTGGAGCTCGAGCAGGTCATCAAGATGCCTTTGACGCTGGTGGCAGACCGCCCCGGCATCAGTGTCGAGCAGGCCCTGGGGGACGGCTACCTGCTGGTCGATTGGGGATCCTCCTTTCGGATCGCCCATGCCAAGCACTTTCCACGCGCCACCGCCACCTCGACGCCGGTGCCGCAGGGACTGGTTGCCTTCGACCTGATTCGACTCGGGGGCGGTGCAGCCTACCTGCCCCGACGCATGGTCGAGCGTGCCATCGAGTCTGAGGAGCTGTTCCCCGTCGAGGGCGCGCCTGTGATCGACAAGGTCGGCTTTGTGGCCTATCGCTCCGGTGCGCTTGATACCGCGTTGAGCGAGGCGCTGAGCGGACTGCGTGAGGTATCGTCATGACCCTTGAAACGATTCCTGAGCCCCTGTTGCTCGGATGGCGCGAATGGGTGGCGCTCCCCGAGCTTGGGCTGACCCTCGTCAAGGCCAAGGTGGACACCGGCGCCCGGACCTCGACCCTGCATGCCTTCTATGTCGACAGCTTTTATCGGTGCGGCAAACGCTATGTTCGCTTCGGGGTCCATCCGCTGCAGAGGCGGACCGATGTCGTGGTCCACGGTGAGGCCCTCGTGGTCGATCAGCGGCGGGTCGCCGACTCGGGCGGTCATCGTGAGGAGCGTTTCGTGATCCATACCCGCCTCCTGCTGGCCGGCTGTGCGTGGCCGATCGAGGTGACGCTGACCAACCGCGAGACCATGCTGTTTCGGATGCTGCTCGGGCGGACGGCGATCGCCGGGCGCGCCCGGGTCGATCCGGCGCGCTCGTTCCTGACCGGGCGGGTGGAGCGGCCCTGGGAGCGCTACGGTTAGATCGGGCAAGCACTTGGCGAGAGAGCCTCTGCGCCCCGTTGCACGAAGGTCTCGACACCGCTGCAGCCGCCCCCGTCAGGTCGGGACCGTCTCGCTCGGTGCCTCGCCCATCTGCTCCCAGTCGAAACGGGGAAGATGGTCGAAGACGCTGCGGATGCCCTCGTTCCAGCTGCGCGACAGGACGCGGAGCGCGGGCGAATCGGCGCTCAGCTTCAGGCGGTGGGAGAGGGTCAGGCTGTCCGCGGCATAGATGGCCACCTCGAAGGGCGGGCCGACGGTGACGTTGGAGCGCGATGTGGCATCAAGCGAGACCACACACAGCCGGGCGCCGTTCTCCAGCGAGAGCCCCGGCTCAGCGATGCGATCCAGTGCGGGCTTTCCATACTTGGTCTCCCCGATCTGCAGGTAGGGGGTTTGGGGTGAGGCCGCAAAGTAGTTGCCCTGCGGGTAGATCAGATAGAGACCATGCGGCTGGCCGGCGATCTGTCCGCCGAGGATCAGGGTGGTCTCGACGCTGACGCCGCTCTCATGCAAGGCGGGGGCGTGATCGCGCTGCACCCCGACGCTCACCCGTCCCACATAGTCCGCGGCCTCGAAGAGATAACGCGCGTTGAGGAGGTCGATTCGTGAACGGTCCCAGCTCGCATCCGCAACCATCCCCTCGTATCGAGGCTGGTCGAGATCGCGCCGGATGCGGTTAAGGACCTCTTGCGTGGTCGCCAGGTTTCCCGCGGACATGAGGAGGAAGATCCGGTCGGGGGCTGGCTGGAAGACGTGCAACTTGCTGAACGTGGTGACATAGTCGACCCCCGCATTGGTTCTGGAGTCGGCTGCCATCACCAGCCCCTCATTGAGGGCGAGTCCGAGGCAGTAGGTCATATTGGTTCTGTCCGGGTGATCGGGTCGGTCTGACCGAGTCCGTCGAGTGTACCCGGATCCGGGCCGTCCGAGGCGGCAGCGCCGCGCTCGCCCAACTGGATGGACGCGGCGGCCTGACCTCCAGCATACTCCGACGGTGAGGTTTCGAGGTCGCCCCCGGCTCGCCCGGCTCGCGAACCGTCGACGCCGATGGATCCCCGACATCTGGTGTGCAAGAGACCGCCATGAGTATCGACTGGAACGCCTATTCCTCGGATGGTTTTTATGACGAGCTGGTTGCCGCGCTAGGCCAGGGGCACACCGCGGTCGCCGGTCTGCTCGCCGATCTCGAGGCGCTGGGTCCGGAGGAGCTGGTGGCGCGTCAGGAGGCCGCCAACGTCGCGATCAAGGAGATGGGGATCACCTTCACGGTGTATTCGGAGGAGGGCGGGGCAATCGATCGCACCTGGCCGTTCGATATCATTCCCCGCATCATCGCGCAGTCCGAGTGGGAGCGCGTCGACGCCGGGCTGCGTCAGCGGGTCCAGGCGTTGAATCTCTTCATCGACGACCTCTATCACGAGCAACGGGTCATCAAGGGCGGAGTCTTCCCACGTGAGGTCCTCGCCAAGTCGGTCAACTTCCGGCCGCAGTGCATCGGTGTTGATCCGCCGCTGGGGATCTGGGCGCATATCTGCGGCTCCGACCTGGTGCGCGACAGCGATGGGACGATCTATGTGCTCGAGGACAATCTGCGGGTCCCCTCCGGGGTCTCCTATATGCTGGAGAACCGGCTGGTGACCAAGCGGGTCCTTCCGGAGCTGTTCGAGCACTATGCGCCGCTGCCGGTCGACGACTATCCGTCCCAGCTGTTCGATACCTTGGCGGCGCTCTCCCCGCGCCCCGCCGACTATCCCGAGGTCGTGGTGTTGACGCCGGGCATCTATAACTCTGCCTATTTCGAGCACTCCTACCTGGCTCAGCAGATGGGCTGCGAGCTCGTCGAGGGTCGTGACCTGTTTGTCGACAAGGATGACTGCGTCTACATGCGCACGGTCGACGGACCGGCACGGGTGGATGTCGTCTACCGCCGCATCGATGACCTCTTCTTGGACCCTGAGGCCTTCCTGCCCGACTCCGCGCTCGGCGTGCCCGGCCTGATGCGCGCCTGGAAGGCCGGCAACGTCGCCCTGGCCAACGCCCCCGGCGCCGGCGTCGCCGACGACAAGGTCGTTTATGCCTTCGTGCCCGACCTCATCCGCTATTACCTCGATGCGGAGCCCATCATCCCCAATGTCCCGACCTACCGCTGTATGGAGCCGGACGCGCTGGCCTATACCCTGGAGCACATGGAGAGTCTGGTCGTCAAGCCCGCGAACGAGTCCGGTGGCTACGGTATGCTGGTGGGGCCGGCGTCGACGAAGGCGGAGCGTGATCAACTCGCCGAGCGGATCAAGAAGGATCCCCGCAACTACATCGCCCAACCTGCGCTGAGGCTGTCCACGGTGCCGACGATCATCGGCGCGCGTCTGGAGCCGCGACATGTAGACCTGCGGCCCTTCATCCTCTCCGCGGACCGCCAGCAGGTCACCATGGGTGGGTTGACCCGGGTGGCGATGCGCAAAGGATCCCTGGTCGTGAACTCATCGCAGGGCGGCGGCAGCAAAGATACCTGGATCGTGCCCGAGCCGCCGCAAACGCCCGCATGAAACGTGGACGGTTTTGCTTGGATCTGGGCAAATCCGACTGGGCATAGGGGTCGATTCACATGCTCTCGCGTGTCGCAGAAAACATCTATTGGATGGCCCGCTATGTCGAGCGGGCCGAGAACACCGCACGTATCGTTGCCGTCAATGCCAATCTGCTGCTGGACCTCCCGAAGGGCATCGCGCCGGGCTGGCGCCCGTTGGTCGACATCACGGGCGCCAATGCGCTGTTCGAGGAGCACTACAAGGACTACGGCGAGCGCCAGGTGGTCCGCTTTCTGATCGGCGATGAACGCAACGTCGGCTCCATCCTATCGGCGCTGGTGGCGGCACGAGAAAACTGCCGCACCATCCGCGACTTCATCCCCCGGGAGGCCTGGGAGCTGCTGAACGAGATCTATCTGTTCGCTCGGGAGAATCTCTCCAAGGGCATGACCAAGGGCGGCCGCCATGTCTATCTGAAGCGGGTGATCCAGGGTGCCCAAAACATCACCGGGCTGCTCTCGGGGACCATGCTCCACGATCAGGGATACGATTTCCTCCATCTTGGCCGGTTTCTGGAACGCGCCGACATGACCACCCGGATCGTCGACGTGCGCTCCGCCAACCTGCTGCCCGAGGAGACCACCGATCTGCGGCCGTTTGAGACCATCCAATGGGTCAGCGTGCTCAAGTCGATGACCGCCTACCAGGCCTATCGACGCAGCGAGCAGGTACGAGTCTTGCGCGGGCCGGTCCTGCGCTTCCTGTTCCAGAACGAGACCTTCCCGCGATCGGTCAATCATTGCGTGGAGTCCTTGCGGGCCAGCCTCTCGAAGCTGCCTCGCAATGATGCGGCCCTGCGCGTCGCGGGGCGGCTCAAACGCAATCTCGAGGGCAGCGAGCCGCGGCGACTCAATCAGCAGCAGCTGCATGACTTCGTCGACGACCTCCAGGTCGGCATCGGCGAGCTGCATCAGGAGATTGCAAAGACCTGGTTCCCGCCGGTACCTGAGTCTCAGTCCCAGGCGCAATCACAGGGTTGAGCAGGCTTGTCGGCGCATGCGCTGTCGGTATGGGCGGGAGGCCAACCGCTTGGCGGTCGTCTCGGCTCCTTCAGGACAACCTGCAACATGAGTCTTGCCATGGCTGAGCCACGACACGCGGTGACCGCCGATCCGCTGGCGGTCGTTGATGCCTATTTCGCCGCTCAACTGGCGCGCGATTTCGAGGCGATGAGGGACCTGTTGGCCGATCAGGGGTTCTGTTATCGCAGCCCCATCGCCGACTTCGACCGGGTCGAGGACTTCATCCAATACTCGGCCGTGTCGAGCGGAGTCGTCATCGACAGGCAGGTTCGAAAGGTCTTTGTCGATGGGGGGGATGTGTGTCATTTTCTGACCTACTGGATCCAGATCTCTGAAAAGGTCGCAGTCGAGGTCGCTCACTGGACGCAGGTGCGGGACGGGCGGATTACGCGGATTGAGGCGCTCTTCGACGCCTCCTCGTATCGCGACCTTTTCCCGCGCGACGGGGCTCAGTCCTGACACGAGACGGGCGGACTTGCGGAGCCGAGTCGTCGCTGCGACGTGTCAGACCTGAGGGGTGTCGAGGAAATGACTCGGGCGACTGGTCTCCTCGAGGCCGCGCGCGAGATCGCGCAGGGTCATGCTGCCGAGCGCCTCGGCGACCGCGCGATCGATGGTCTGCTCGACCCGCCCGATCTCGCCGTTCGGAAGGGTCCCGCGACAACCGCTCTCGCGCTCCTCGAAGCACCGTACGGCATCCAGCATGTCCTTGATCTTGATCGCATCCGGAGAGCGGGCCGGGACGAAGGTCGGCGACTCGCCCGCCGTTCGAATCAAGAACTTCCCCTCCTCCAGCGCGGTGCACATGCGCTCGGCGTTGCTCTTGGGTACGCCGAGGGTTCGCGCCAGCCCCTCGCAGTCCCAAGGCGGCTCGCCCGTTTCGTAGCGGCGAGCCACTTGTCCGGCGAGGGCCAGGGCGAGCCGCTCGCGCTGCCGGTTGCTCAGCTGCAGGTCATGGGAGCGGATGCTCAGATACTCCGGGTGCTGGTGATAGAAGGCGATGCTTGCACCGACCAAGAGGATCAGCCAGGCGATATAGACCCAGATCATGAAGAGGACGAGGATCGCCAGGCTCGAATAGATGGCCATGAACCGCGTCGAGCCCGCCATGAAATAGGAGAACATCCCGCCGATCAGCTGCCACAGCAAGCCGGCGATCAGAGCGCCGACGAGCGCGGACGTGATCTTGACACGGGTGTTCGGGACGAAGATGTAGAAGAAGGCGAAGGTCAGCGAGATCATCAGGTAGGGGCCGAGCTGTCCCAGGGCCTCCCACACCCGGCCAAATGGCTTGGCCGCGATGAGTGCCTGCACGAGCGCGTTGCCGCCGAGTGATGCGGAGAGTCCGACGGCCGCAACGAAGAGCACCGGCCCCACCAGGATGACGCTGAGATACTTGCTGAAGCGCTGCGCGAAGGAGCGTTGCCTGGAGACGCGCCAGGTGAAATTGAAGACCTGCTCGATCTTCTGGACCAGCGAGATCACGGTGTAGATGAGGACGGCGAGTCCGACCGATCCCAGGACGCCCACCCGCATATTGTCGACGAAGCTGATGATTCGCTGAGTGATCTCGACAGCGGCCTCGCCGAGCGGGCTGAGCGCGTTCAGAAGGAGTGGCTCTGCCTGATTGTGTACCCCGAACCCCTTCAAGGCGGAGAAGGTGACCGCGAGGAGCGGCACCAGGGCCAGGAGGGTGGTATAGACCAGGCTCATCGCCTGCAGCGACAGGTAGCCTTGGGTCAGGTCCCGGGTGAGGGCGTAGATCAGACGGCCGAGCCAGGTCAGGAGGGCGCGCGAGCGCGGCATCTCGTCAAGTCGGCGGCTCCAGAGCAACGCGTCGATGCGCTCCGACACGGGCATGGCTTGGTTCATGGGCGCTCTCTCGCGAAGGCGTCGGACGGTGCTTCCGGGCGATCGCCGTCGCGCCATTATAGCGAGTGGCCTGCGCTTGTCTTGGCGGCTTGTCCGAGCGGTTCGAGCGGCTTGAAGCGTCTGTGCGTCCTCTCCATATCGCTAATGAGTCGGCGCTGCCCAGGTCGTCCGCGGCCTTGATCGAGACGGCATCCGATATCCCGTAACAAACCCACGAGGACCTGCCGCATGCGTCCCTTTCGCTCCTTGCCCGGGGCCCTGACCCTCGTGTCAGCGGCCGCGGTCCTGTTCGCGGCTGAGCCGCAGACGCTGACCCCAATTCCAGAAGCGATGCCGGCCCCGACGTTCGACCTCCTGGGGCCGGCAGGCGAGCCCCAGCGTTTGGCGGATCATCGCGGCAAGCCGGTGATCCTGAACTTCTGGGCGACCTGGTGTCCGCCCTGCCGCGCGGAGATGCCTTCGATGCAGCGTGCCC
>Ga0316578_10000971_pt1 | contig 10895 bp, 9 predicted proteins | sample J0NA_2_FD_203076 | JGI IMG/M metagenome (GOLD analysis project Ga0316578, IMG submission 203076) | Rhizosphere microbial communities from salt marsh grasses in Alabama, United States - J0-2_160517rDrC | ecosystem: Host-associated > Plants > Roots > Rhizosphere | place: USA: Alabama | collected...
CATTGGCAATGGCGCAGGCCAGCGGATTCCCCATGAAGGTCGGCCCGTGCATGAAGGCGCCGGCCTCGCCGCGGGAGATGGTATCGGCGACCTCGCGGGTCGCCAGCGTCGCGGCCGAGGTCAGATACCCGCCGGTCAGGGCCTTGCCCAGGGTCATGATGTCGGGGCTGATGCCGGCGTGCTCGCACGCGAACAGACGTCCGGTGCGGCCGAACCCGGTGGCGATCTCGTCGGCGACCAGCAGTAGGCCGTACTCGTCGCAAAGCGCCCGCACCCGGGCCAGGTACTCGGCCGAGTAGAAGCGCATGCCGCCGGCTCCCTGGACGATGGGCTCCAGGATCACGGCCGCGATCTCGTCCGCGTGTTGCTCGGCCAGCGCGGCCAACTCGGCAATGTCCTCGTCGGTGCAGGGCTCGCCGAAGCGCGGTGCCGGTGCCGGCGCGAACAGCTGCCGCGGCAGCACGCGCCCGAAGAGGTGGTGCATGCCGGTGACCGGATCGCAGACCGACATCGCATCGAAGGTGTCGCCATGATAGCCGGAGCGCACGGTCAGGAAGCGCACCCGCTGTGAATGCCCGGCCGCCTGCTGGTACTGCAGCGCCATCTTCATGGCGACCTCCACCGACACCGAGCCCGAGTCGCACAGGAAGACGTGCTGCAGGGGTTCCGGCGTCAGCCGCACCAGGCGCTCGATCAGGTCCACCGCGGGCTCATGGGTCAGGCCCCCGAACATGACGTGGGCCATGCGTCCCAGCTGCTCTGTCGCCGCCTGGTTCAGCACCGGGTGGTTGTAGCCGTGGATCACGCACCACCAGGAGGCCATGCCGTCGATGAGGCGGCGACCGTCCATGAGCTCGATCTCGCAGCCCTCGGCGGCGCGCACCGGATAGACCGGGTCGCGGTCGATGGTGCCGGTGTACGGATGCCAGGCGTGGGCGCGGTCCAGCGCCAGGATGCGTGCGATATCGGCAGTGGTGGATGGCTCAGGCATCGATGACCTCGAGCTCCCGGACCAGGGCCTTCAGGTCCGGCTCTTCGTCCAGCGCGCCTTCCCAGAAGCGGTAGTGGCGGACGTTGGGTCCGTCGCCCACCGTCAGCTCGGCCAAGAAGCCGTCCACGCCGTCCGGCGCCGGATGCTCGCGCGGCTCGTTCAGCGCCGCCAGACAGTTTTCGATCCGCACGCGGTGCTCGGCGTCCAGTGTGCCATGCTTCGGTTTGCGGCTCGTGTAGTCGCCGCAGTCGATGCAATAGCTGCCGTCGCCGGCGATGTCGATGATGAGCATGTAGTCGTCCTGGCCGACGACCCGATAATGGATGCGGGGCAGGGGCATGTGGGCTGTTTCCTCCCGGCGGCGGGGCCGCGCGTGGCTGTCGTCCGGCGACAAGACGCGCCGGTGTCAGCGGGCAGGATACCCGGAACCGCGGGTGGGGTTCGATGGGGGTGCGCTCTCTCTTCGGGTGCGACAGCGTGCTGTGCGCAGCGGGGAACGGCGCCAGCTGGTCGTCCCGACGAGGCGAGGTTTGGACTGAAGTCCGCGTACCCAGGAGCCGGCGCAAGCCGGCGCACCTGGGACGGAAGCTAGCGTCGCGGTTAGTCGCCGTCGCGACGTTGGCCGATGCCGTGCTCGCGGGCGAAGTCGAGCATGCGCTGGATGGGGAGAACGGCGCGTTGGCGGATCGGCTCGTCGATGTGGATCTCCTGGTCGCCGGTGCGCAGCACCTGCTCCAGGTTCTGGAGCGCGTTCATGGCCATCCATGGGCAGTGGGCGCAGCTCTCGCAGGTGGCGCCTTCGCCGGCGGTGGGGGCGGCGATCAGGTGCTTGTCCGGCGCGAGCTGGTGCATCTTCCAGAAGATGCCCTCGTCGGTGGCGACGATGAACTCCTTGTTCGGCATCTCGGTGACGGCCTTGATGAGCCGGGTCGTGGAGCCGACCACGTCGGCCTGGTCCACGACCTCGTCCGGGGACTCCGGGTGCACCAGCACGGCGGCGTCGGGGTGCAGCTTGCGCACCCGGTCCAGCGCGAAGCCCTTGAACTCCTCGTGTACGACGCAGGCACCGTCCCACAGCAGCATGTCGGCGCCGGTCATGCGCTGGACGTAGCGGCCCAGATGTTTGTCGGGGGCCCAGAGGACCTTCTCGCCGCGCTCGTGCAGGTGCTTGACGATGGGCAGCGCGATACTCGACGTGACCACCCAGTCGGAGCGCGCCTTCACCGCCGCGCTGGTGTTGGCATAGACGACGACGGTGTGATCCGGATGGGCATCGCAGAAGGCGCTGAACTGGTCGGCGGGGCAGCCCTCGTCCAGCGAACAAGTGGCCTCCAGCGTGGGCATGAGCACCCGCTTCTCGGGATTCAGGATCTTGGCCGTTTCGCCCATGAAGCGAACGCCGCAGACCACCAGTGTGCTCGCCTTCGACTCGGTGCCGAAGCGGGCCATCTCCAGCGAGTCCGCCACGTAGCCGCCGGTCTCTTCGGCGAGGGCCTGAAGATCGCCGTCCACGTAATAGTGGGCCACGAGCACTGCATCCTGCTCGGTCAGCAGGGTCTTGATGCGGTCCTTGGCGGCGGCTCTCGCGGCGTCGTCCAGCGCGGGCCATTGCGGATGGGCCGGCACCTGCATGCGCTCGCGCACGGGCACGCCGGACAAGGTCTCGTTCACTGCGGTTGTCATCGTCGTCTCCGATTGCCGGCCGCGCGGGGGCTGGCTCACTACGGTTCGCGGCCGGCGCTGTCGGCGCGGGCGCGGTAAAGCTGCGCCGGCGGCCGGCCGATGCGGCTGCGCTGCACGCCGGTGGCCTCGATGCCGGCCAGCGCCGCCGCCCATGTTCTGAGATTGCGCTCGCCGATCTCGGCATCAAGCAGTGCCTCGTGGACCTGCTGGAGCTCGCCCAGCGTGAACGTCGGCGGCAGAAAGCCGATGGCCATCGGGGCGTCGGCGAGCTGCCGGCAGACGGCGGCATGGGCCGCGGCGATGATCTCGTCGTGGTCGAAGGCCAGCGCAGGCAGGCTCGCCAGCGGAAACCAGCGCGTGGCGGCGGCATCATCGCCGGCCTCGGGCCGTAGCTGCTCATTCGGGGCCAGAGCCCAGTAGGCCACGCTGATGATCCGCTCGCGCGGGTCTCGGCCCACGGCGCCGAAGGTGCGGAACTGCTCCAGCGTGACGCCGGTGACGCCAGTCTCCTCGGCAAGCTCCCGGGCGGCGGCATCGGCGACGTCCTCGTCGATGTCGACGAAGCCCCCCGGTAGGGCCCAGTGTCCCGCATACGGCGCCTGGCCGCGGCGGATCAGCAGCAGCGCCAGTCCGCCATCGCGAATCGTGAACAGTACCACGTCCGCGGTCACGGCCGGGTGGGGATGGGTATAGCGGTAGGGCTTGGCGTCGGACATGGAGCCTTTGCCTGTTGGTGGTTGTCGTGATCCAAAAGATAGCGCGGTTGCAGCCCTGTCCGGCAATGACGGCAAGATGATGAATGGCAATCGTCGCCTGATTCGACGACCAAGTACGAAGACCGACCCGTCTGGCCGGCCGCAAGGCCGCATCGCGGCTGCGGCGGCCGGCTGGTCGGTCGGCCGGCGGGGCCGACGGGATTACCTGACAAATACGGCATGCATTGGCGTAGGCACGCGGGCACCCGTCATCCCGGGTGCCGATAATGGGAACTGGTCCCCGGTGATCGGCGTTCGTTCGGGGCCCCGCCCGGGCCGGCGCCGTTGCTGGCTCGGCGCCTCGCACCCCGATGCGCGCGCGCGTGATCGTGGCTGTCCCCAACGGTGCGGGGTGACCCATCGCCGTGGGTAGTTGCACGGATTCCGCGGTGGTTTGGGCACCGCTAGCCTTCGACCCAACACCTCTGATCGTGGCTCGGGCGCCGCTGATCGCCGGTTTGGTGCCGTGACCTGATGGTCCTCGCGATGCCATCGGGCCTGATTGGCAATGGCCGCAGATTCGTGCCCTGGTGCACGGCGCTGCAGCCGGTCGGGATCAATACTGGGGATGTCTTCGCGAGTGTCGAGTATCGGAATCGCGATCACAGACAACAACGATTGGATATCGAGGGTGAATGACATGGGGCCGGAAAAAGCCGTCTCTGAACCTGCTGCGGATGCCGCCTCCTGCCGCTTCTGCTGCTTCATCGTATGGCTCGCCGACCCCGACCGCCAGCGCTCTCCCGGGCCGACCGGTCTCTTGAGGCATGCGGGCGGCTGGTTGCTCGCGCCCAGTCTCGCGGGGCTGGTGGTCAGCGTGCTCCTGTCTCCTTATGCCCCGGTGCTGAGTCTGGCGCTGCTGGTGGCCGCGATTCTGGGCACGGCCGTATTCCTTTGGATGCTGGAACATGCCCGGGCCCGGCGGCTCAATCTGCTGGACGAGACCCTGCCGTCCTCGCGCCCATCGCGTCTGCGGGATGCCCCGACGCTGTAACGCAGCGCCGGCTTCGGATTGGCCCCGCCCGCCGGGCAGACGAGCCCCCGTCTCTTGCTGACAGGCGCTGCCGGCGGCATGCCCTGGGCGGCGCAGGTGCCGCTAGCGCGCCAGCCGCGCCAGCCGGTGCTGGTAGAGTCGCATCACAGTTCGATGCATGAAGGCCTGAGTGGGGATGTACAGCCACCAGGGCAGGGCCGGCGCGTAGTCGTGGATTGCCGTCATGGTGTAGCGGCGTTCCAGAACGGTCTGAAACTCGAAGCGCGGCCGTCCGGCGCTGCCTCCACGGGCGAGCAGGCCGCCGCTGATTCCGTAGACCTCACGCTCGGGCGTGCTCGCCGCCGGCAGGCGCGTCAGCTTCAGAAGCGTCAGTCCCGGCGGGCGCAGGCGCACCTCCACAGACCCTGCCGCGTCGATGCGGGTGCTCACCAGCACCCAGCAGCAGCGGCCGAGCCAGCGAAAGTAGTTGCCGGCGACCCAGGCGGCGCTCTGGCCCGGCGGCAGGATCACGCGCTGGATGGAGCGCACCAGGGATTGTCGGCGCATCAGCTCCCGGTCCTCGCCGCGGATGTGCTGACGCGGATTCGGCCGCAGCCGCCCGCTCGCCGGATCGACGGCCGTCAGCAAGGCCGCACGAAAGCCTAGGGCGCCGTCGTCGATGGCCTGCTGCACCGGGTTGTCGCGCATGATGGTGTCTTGCGGCAGGCTCTCGACGATGGCGCCGACCATGGTTGCCGGCGCGCCGCTCACCAGCCTCGCGATCCACGATACCGGCGCCACCGGCAGGCCGGGGACCCTGACGAAGACCCGGCGCAGGCCGAGCACGTCGGCCGCAGTGTGCAGCATCTGTTCATAGCTCAGCGTTTCGGCGCCGCCGATGTCGAAGGCGCCGGCGAGCTCTAGGGGTCGCCCGAGACAGTGGACAACGGCCCGCACCAAGTCCGTGAGCGCAATGGGCCGCGTGCGCGAGCGCGCCGCCGGCGGCAGCGCCAGTAATGGCAGCCGGCGTACGAGGTCCAGCAGCAGGCGCGGACCCGTGCCGCCTGGGCCGACCACCAGGCTGGCGCGCAGTGCCGTAACCGGCGTGCCGCGGGAGCCCAGCACCATCTCCACCTCGCGCCGGCTCCACAGCAGCGGCGAGAAGGCGTAGCCGTCCGGCATTACGCCGCTGACGAAGACGATTTGGCGCACGCCGTTGGCGGCGGCCGCACGGGCGAAGTTGTCGGCCAGGATCAGGTCCATGTCCTGGGGCCGCGCCTGGGTCAATCGCGATGACGGCGCAAGGGAGTGGACCAGGTAGACGGCGTAGTCGATACCGGCCAGCGCGGCCTCCAGGTCAGCCACGCTGAACAGGTCGCACTGGCGCCAGTGGATGCCGCCGTCCGGGTCGGGCGTGGCCGCCCGTGCCGGCGAGCGGGTCAGGGCGGTGACCAAGAAGCGTTCGGCCAACTGCGGGCACAGGGCGGTGCCGATAAAGCCGCTGGCGCCGGCCACGGCAACCCGCGGTTGCGCCGGCAGCGGCGTTCTTTCTGGCATCAACGCGGCCGCCCGGGCCGGGACGCGGTCGCGTCGGCCCCGTGGCCGCTCATCCCGCCGCCTTTAGCGGGGCTACGTTGTCCCGGCTCGGACGCTCGCTGTCGTCCGGTGGCGTCGGCTCCGGCTCCTTCCCCTTGAGGATACGTTCGACGTTGCGGGCATTGCGTGCCAGATAGATGGTCAGCTCTTCCATGTCCGCATCCGGCAACTGCGGCAGTACGCGGTCGTCCCGCAGCAGCTGCGCCAGCCGGTCGGCGTTGTCCAGGGCCTTGTCGTAGGCGTCGGCCGCCTTCTTGTCGGTGGTCCGCAATCGCTCCACTCCGTTACGGTCTTTGACGATGTATTCGATTTCGATCACTGGGGTGTGCTCCGGTCAGGATCGGCGGGTCAGGGGACGGCAGTATAGCGGCGCCTGCACCGACGCTCGACCGGGCCGTCGCAGCCTCGCCCCGGGTGTGCTTGAAAATGGCCGGGTCATTGTCAACCTATGCGCGGTAGCGAAGTAGGGTCAGCGCTGTAAGAAGTGTCCGACGGGGTCTGGGTGAGCCCCGCTGCCGCCAACAGCAACGCGAATGAGCGCAAGGGGCGGCAAATGTGCGCAAAGCGCCGATCCTGCGGATGTCCGCGGTATCGGTCGCCGGTCGGCCTTTGCTGCCATCTCTGGGGCACGGTCGCGACCCTGTTCAGGAGCCATGAAGCGCGTGTTGACCCACCGACAAGGGCCTGCGGATTCCGAAAACCGGGGAAAGTTATGACTGACCTGACACTGATGCTTCGTGCTGCGGTGGCCGCCGCGGGGATGGTGGTGCTGCCGGTCGCGCACACGGCCGCCGCCACCGGCGATGATTGGCCCGACGACTGGCCGGACGAGCCGGACCTGGCCGAGCAAGTGGCCGCCGTCAACGACGGTGAGCTGGAATTCATCCCGGCCGCGGACGCCAACGGCGCGCATGCCCACCTGAATCGCATCCGCATCACGCCGGAGAGCCTGGACCAGGGTTGGGTGTCGCTGGTGCAGTGCCACGAGAACCTGGATGCGGTGCCGGCGGCACAGATCCTGTTCCGCGCTGGCGGCATCCGCAACCTCGGCATCGACGAGGCGCGCAACATCGGCCGCGCCTGGGTCGAGGGCCACACGGTACAGCTCACCGATGTCGGCGCCGACGCGCGGCTCTGTCTGCGCGCGGAGAGCCGCGCCCTGCATGCCCTCGGCGACGGGCTCTACCGGCTGCGCAACGGCCCCTACATGCGCCGCTTCCTGGACGGCTACTATCCGATGCGGGTGGCGCTGAACATCGACTATCCGGCCGACCTGCTCCAACTCGTGGGCCAATCGCCGGCGAGCCAGCCCGGCTTCGACGTGGACCGGAGCGAGCATGGCCTGGACGTGGACGCCACGTTCGAGGGCAGGCTGGTGACCTGTTTCGACTTCTGCGCCAAGGGCACGCCCGATTGTGCAGCCATGGCCCCTGCCTGCGCCGATGACCAGTGACATGCCGGAGCGTCGTTTTAGACACCGAGCGGGAGGTTGGACTGAGGAACGAAGCCCAACGATGCAATCGAGGTATCCACCTGATTGTTGGGCCTCCTGCGTCGGCCCAACCTACGTGGCCCGTCGCTTTCGATACCGGGCGTGCCTGCCGCCGGGCTGAGACGGCGGTACCAGGTGGCGCTTGCCGTTGCCGATGAGGTCGGCGCGACCCATGGATTTGAGCGCCTCTCGCAGTTCCGGCCAGTTATCCGGGTCGTGCCAGCGCAGAAATGCCTTGTGCAGCCGCCGCTGGCGCAGCTTACGCACGACGCTGACCCGCGGCGGCGCCTGCCGCGTGACCTTCTTTAGCGGGTTGATCCCGGTGTGGTACATGGCCGAGGCCAGCGCGAGCGGCGTCGGCAGGAAGGCCTGGACCTGGTCCGGGCGCAGCCGGTTGCGCTTCAGCCACAGGGCCAGGTTGAGCATGTCCTCGTCGCTGGCGCCGGGATGGGCGGCGATGAAGTAGGGGATCAGGTACTGCTCCTTACCGGCATCGCGCGAGTAGCGCTCGAACAGCTGGCGGAAGCGCTCGTAGCTGCCGATGCCAGGCTTCATCATCGCCGACAGCGGGCCCGGCTCGGTGTGCTCGGGCGCGATCTTCAGGTAGCCGCCGACGTGGTGGGTGACCAGCTCGCGGATGTAGGCCGGCGAGCGGATCGCGAGGTCGTAGCGCAGGCCGGAGGCGATCAGCACGCGTTTGATGCCGGGCACCGCGCGGGCCTTGCGGTAGAGGCGGATCAGTGGCTCGTGGTCGGTTCTCAGGTTTCCGCAGATGTCCGGATAGACGCAGGAGAGCTTGCGGCAGGCGGCCTCGATGGACGGGTCCTTGCAGCCCAGGCGCCACATGTTCGCGGTGGGGCCGCCCAAGTCGGAGATGATGCCGGTGAAGCCGGGGGTGCGGTCGCGTACCTCGGCGATTTCGTCGAGGATGGCGTCTTCCGAACGGCTCTGGATGATGCGTCCCTCGTGCTCGGTGATGGAGCAGAAGGTGCAGCCGCCGAAGCAGCCGCGCATGATGCTGATGGAGAAGCGGATCATCTCCCAGGCCGGCATTCGCGCATCGCCATAGCCGGAGTGGGGTCGGCGGCTGAAGGGCAGGGCATGGACCCGGTCCAGTTCCTCGGAGGTCAGCGGGACCGGGGGCGGATTCAGCCAGAGCTCGCGGTCGCCGTGGCGCTGGACCAGCGCGCGGGCATTGCCGGGGTTGGTCTCCAGGTGGAAGACGCGGGAGGCGTGGGCATAGAGAACGGGGTCGTCGCGGACCTGCTCGAACGAGGGCAGTCGGACGACGGTGCGGGCGCGGTCCGGACGACGCCGGTGCCTCGGCTGCTCGGGCCTGGCCTCGCGCGCCGCGGCCTCGGCCGGCGCATCGGCGCAGGTGGGCTGGCGGCCGCGGGCATAGGGTCCGGCGCCGCTGCCGTCCGCCGGCTCCACCGGCCAGTCCGGGGTCTCGTACGGGTTCAGGTGTGGCCGCACGGTGCCGGGCTGGTCGATGTCGCTCGCGTCGATCTCGGTCCAGCCGGACAGCGCCTCGCGGGTCATGAAGGCGGTGCCGCGGATGTCGCGGATGGCGTCTACGGCCTCGCCGCGGGCGAGCCGGTGGGCCAGCTCGACCACGGCGCGCTCGGCGTTGCCGAAGATCAGCAGGTCGGCTTTCGCATCGGCCAGCACGGAGCGGCGCACCTTGTCGGACCAATAGTCGTAGTGGGCGATGCGCCGCAGGCTGGCCTCGATGCCGCCGATGACGACGGGCACGCCGCGGAAGGCCTCGCGGGCGCGCTGGGCATAGACCGTGACCGAGCGGTCAGGCCGCCGGCCGCCTTCGCCATCCGGCGAGTAGGCGTCGTCGGAGCGGCGCTTCCGGTCCGCGGTGTAGCGGTTCACCATCGAGTCCATGTTGCCGGCGGTGATGCCGAAGAACAGGTTCGGCCGGCCCAGCGCCCGGAACGCCTCCGCCGAGGTCCAGTCCGGCTGAGCCAGGATGCCGACCCGAAAGCCCTGGGCCTCCAGCAGCCGGCCGATGATGGCCATGCCGAAGGACGGGTGGTCCACATAGGCATCGCCGGTGACGATGACGATGTCGCAGCTGTCCCAGCCGAGCAGGTCCATCTCCGCGCGGGACATGGGCAGCTCCGGCGTGGTGCCGAGCTTGTGCGCCCAGTGCCGGCGGTAGGAGAAGAGGTCGGGGGTGTCGGGCATGGGGTGGATTGGTGATGGCTTCACTGCAAAGGGGCTTGTCCGCGAATGAATGCCAATAAACGCAAATGATTCCAGCGGGTTGCGACATTCGAGCCCGCACGTTTACGTCTTCTCGCGCGGTAATCCGCGCACAGTCCAACGTCGCTGATTGTCTTGGAACCGCTGAGCCGGCACCCGGTTCACCCGCGGAATCCAGGCGTAGGGGCTTTTCCTCAACGTTCCTCGACCGGCGCCAGACTCCCGTCCGGTGGCGGTGACCGGTCCTCGACGGGCGCCAGCCCTTCGTCGCTTGGTGCCGGTGCGGCCGGTGCGGGCGCCGGGGCCGGTTCGGGCTCCCCGCCGGGAACCGAGGTTTCGCTGGGGAGCAGCTCCTGCGTTGCCGCCGGCTCCGGGGCAGGCTCCGTGCCCGGGTGGGCCACGGGCTCAACGGCCGACTCCGCTGCGGGCTCCATGTCCGGCCCCGCTGGCGGCTGCCAGCGCATCACGTGCTCCACCAATCCGGTCTCCGGTACCTGCAGGGTCGCGGTCTGCGCGGTGCCCTGCGCCGCGGCCGTGACCCGGTATTCCCCCGCTGGCAGCCGGGCCAGGAACCAGGGACCGCGCGACACGGCGGACAGCACTTGGTTGCCGGCCGTGTCGGTGATGGTGACCGCCACCTCAGCGAGGAAGGCCCCGGTCGTGTACGCGAAGACCAGTTTCAGCGAGTAGTTGGCCTGCTGCTCCAGCAGTGCCTCGCGGCTCTCGGCGCCGACGCCGCCGGACGTGTAGGTGGCACCGTCGCTGGTCTCCTGGGCCGTCAGCGGCGGCGCCAGGACCATGGCAAGTACGGCGGCGGCAAGCCGGATCGGACGTCTCGAAGCATTCATCAGCCGGTCTCCAGGGGGCGGGATAAACCTCTCCGCAAGCAGCCCATGGTACGCCGAGCGCGGGCCGCGGCCTACTGGGGCGGAGCCCGTGCAGCCGGCCAGGGTCTCGACGGCCTATGAGACGGCGGTCAGAAATGCGAAGCCGATGTGGCGCCGCTGTCGTTGACGACGGAGTAGGTTGCTTAGGCCAGCGCTGTTGGCGCAGGCGATGTCCGGCCGGGTCAGGTTGTCAGGATCGGCTTGTCGTATTCCTCCCGCGACGCGAAATCGGCGGCGGCCGCCGCCATTTGGGTATAGTTTGGTGAAGCGGATGCTTCCGGTAATGACCCCGAGAGAGATG
>Ga0316578_10000972_pt1 | contig 10887 bp, 9 predicted proteins | sample J0NA_2_FD_203076 | JGI IMG/M metagenome (GOLD analysis project Ga0316578, IMG submission 203076) | Rhizosphere microbial communities from salt marsh grasses in Alabama, United States - J0-2_160517rDrC | ecosystem: Host-associated > Plants > Roots > Rhizosphere | place: USA: Alabama | collected...
CAGAAGACGGGAGACAGAAGACGGGAGACGGAAGACGGAGGGGAGACGTGGGGGCGGACGGGTGGGGCCGATGCTTCAGCGTGCGGCTATGTGTCGGGGGCGAGCGGGGGAATCGGCATGACGGGGAGGGCCAGGCCGCCGGTGCCCTGGACGACGGAGACCCCGTCGCGCTCGAGCCACCGCCAGATGAGTGCCGCCTCTTCCGCGTCGGCGACACTCGCCGGGACCTCGGTCACCCCGGTTGCCGGTCCTTCTGCCGAGACAAGGGGGAGGGAGGTGCGCCCGTTCCAGGCTGCAGCGAGATGCCCGTGGCGCACGACGACGCCGTCACCGGCCGCGTCTTCGAGCCAAACGGTGCCTGATGCGGTGAGGGCCTGCCACGCCCGCCGCCGTTCGAGTGAGCGGGCAAGCGCCCGATAACGGTCGCGCGCCTCGGCGGCGTCCTCGAACCGGCGCTGCTGCGACAATCGCGCCATCCGATCGCGCAGCGGGTCGAGCAGCAGCGCAGGATCATCGACCAGGCCCGACCGAAGGCGCTCGGCGACGACGGCGTAGACCTCCTCGTCGACCGACCCGTCGCACGGGCAGATCGCCGTGCCGAGCTGACCGAACGAGCACGCCGCCGACCGAGGTCTCCCGGTTCCGGCACACCGCCGGATGGGGACGGCATCCCAGATTGCGTGAACGACCTGCTCGGCCGCACGCCGGGAGCGGAAGGGGCCGAGGTAGGGGCCATCTCCACGCTTGACCGTTCGGACGATCGAGAGCCGGGGGAAGCGCTCTCTCGTGAGCTTCACCCAGTGCTGGCTCTTCGGGGGCCGCGATCGGCGGTTGTAGCGGGGACGGTGCTCACCGATGAGGCGAAGCTCTCTCACCTCCGCCTCCAGCTCGGTTGCGCATTCGACGTGGTCGACGCGGTCCAGGTCGCGCAGCATCTGCGCGACGGTGCGGCGGTCGTCCCCGTAGAAATAGGAGCGAACTCGCGCCCGCAGGTTCTTCGCCTTGCCGACGTAGATGACGGTCCCGTGAGGATCCAGGAAGGAGTAGACGCCGGGCCGTCTCGGCAGGTGCTCGGTGAGGCCGATCTTCCCGTAGTGCGCAGCACCGCGCGCCGTCGGTAGCGTCAGCAGATCGTCGAGATGCGTGACACCGAGCGACCCGGCTCGCTCGAGGAGCGACCAGAAGACGTGCGCCGTCGCCTTGGCGTCGTCGAGCGCCCGGTGGGTGGGTCGATCCGGTGCCCGGAAGTGGGCGGCAAGCGACGAGAGCTTGAGGTTGCGGACTTCTGTGGGGACGAGTCGGCGTGCGAGGCCGAGCGTGTCCACCCGCCGGTTCGGCAGCTTCCCGTAGCCCAAAGCGGCCGCCGCCGTGTTGAGAAACGACAGGTCGAAGCGGACGTTGTGCCCGACGATCACCGCATCGCCGAGGAACTCGAGGAACGAGGGGAGCGCCTCGTCGATGGTCGGCGCCTCGACGACCATGGCGTGCGTGATGCCGGTCAGGACGGTGATGAAGGGCGGGATCTCCGTCCCGGGATTCACCAGCGTCTGGAAGGTCCCGACCAGGTCGCCGCCGAGGTACTTGACCGCACCGATCTCGGTGATGGCGCAGTCGGCGGCGGTGGCGCCGGTCGTCTCGAGATCGAGCACGCAGAACGGTACTTCGTGGAGGGGAGCCCCCATGTCGTCGAACGTCCGCTGGCCGGCGAGCATCGGGCAACCCTAGGGCGAACACATGTTCGATCCAAGGACGATGGGGTGAACGCCGTGGGCAGCGGCCCGACCGGTCTGCCGCTACCCGGTCGACAGACGCTGGCGAGCCGCCTCGAAGAGGATGAGCGCCGCCGCAACGGAGGCGTTGAGCGAGTCGGCGGCACCGGACATCGGGATGCGCACCTCGGTGCCGACATCGTCCCAAGCGTCGGACACTCCCTCATGCTCCGCCCCGATGACGATCGAGACCGGGCCGGTGAGCGGTACCTCCCAGTAGGTGCGGACGGCCTCCGGCGTCGCCACGACGACGGGTCCGCGAGAACGGCACCAGGCGACCGCATCCTCTCGGCCTGCGATCGCGAATGGAACGGTGAAGAGCGACCCCTGCGAAGCGCGGACGGCGTTCGGGTTGAAAGGGTCAACCATCGGGTCGGCGATGAGGACCGCCGCACCGACGGCGTCGGCGGAACGGAGCATCGCGCCGAGGTTGCCGGGTTTCTCGATCCCCTCCGCGACGAGCACGACATCGGCGTCGAGCTCCTCTGGATGGATCGACCACGTCGGGGCGACGGCCACGATGCCGTCGGGCCCCTGCCGCACCGACAACTTCGCAAACGCAGCCGCGGAAACCGTCGTGACCGGGATCCCGGCGCCCGCAGCACGATCCACCAGAGCCGTTGCCGGGGCGGACGCGATGCCCGGTGCGAAGAAGACTTCGCCGATCCCGACGGAGGCATCGAGCGCCCGGGCGACCTCGCGCATCCCCTCGATGAGGAACCGGCCTTCGGCGTCCCGATGTCTCCGGTTCTTGAGCCGTGCCGTCCCGATGATGCGACGGTTCGCCGGGCTCTCGACGTCGAGGCTCACCAGCCGCCGCCCCCGCTCGACGAGAAGCCGCCGCCTCCGCTGAACCCGCCGAAGCTCCCGCCGCTCCAGGAGGAGCCGCCCCACGACGAGCCACCGCTCGAGCCGAAGCCTCCACCTCCGCCCCACCAGGAGCCCCGATCGCCCGACCACGATGAGTCGCCGTAGACCGGCTCCCATCCGTAGGCACCGGAGACGCCCCGGGTGATGACCCAGTGGTGGTAGAAGAACGTGAAGGGGTCGAACGATGAGACATCGTCCGGGATCGGCCGGCCGGTCCAGGTGTCCGTCTGGCGGCTCGTACCGGCATGGGCGAGTTCGGGGGCGAAGCGGTCGACATCGTCGATGTCGCTCTCGGCGAGAGCTCGCCGCTGCGCTGCGTAGGCGACCGCGAACGCCCTCGGTCCCCTCGGGTCCGACGCACCGAACGCGGCGGCGACGTCGGCATAGGAACCTTTCAGGCCGAGCTCGTGCAGGGCTTGGCGAGCCGCGAGCCAGCGCCGCATCGCCTGGGCCGGCTCGAGCGACATTGCCAGCACGCCGGCGATCGTGCGCGCCGAATCGCTCGTCGTGTAGGTGGCGAGCTCATCGCGCAGCCGCTCGAACACCTCCGGTCCGTCGTCTCGACGCCGCAGCAAGCCGGCGGTGATCGAGATCGGGAGGCCGAGTCGGCGTGTGACCTCCCGGACTCGCGCGACCTCTCCTTCGGTCATGAGGCCGGCGAGCGCGAACTCGACGGCCTCGGCCGGGTCGAAGCCGGCGTCGCGGTGGCGGCCGTAGGCGTCGAGGAACTCCCGCGTGTTCCCTTCGTTGCGGTTCATGAGGAGCAGGGCGGCGATGGCCGCCGGGTCGAGCCCATCGGACTCGAGGCCGGCGTCCTGGGACGCGAGCGCCTTGCGTACCGACTCGTAGCGGGCGATCGCCTCGTCGGGGTCTTCGTCGAGGTCGGTGAGTGCCGCTGCGACTGCGGGTCGCGCCGTCGACTCGGGGAGCCGCCCGTAGAGCCGCTCGAGCCGCTCGATCTTGCGGTCGGCCTCGTCGGTCGCGGCGCGGTACTCGGCGACGGACTCGCCCAACGGTGCCTCGGCAGCGAACGCGGGAGCGGTGTCGGCGAATCCGAGGCCGAGGGCAGTCACGGTGGCGTGGCCGAGCGGGGTCGCGATGAGGTCGACGGCGAGGGCATCGCCCGTTCGGCGCCGCGCTGCAGCGACTCGATGGGGTCGGAGCGACTCGATGAGCCGGTTGAGGCTTCGCCGCTTCGACTCGAACGTCAGCTCGTCGTCGAGATCGACGGCGAGTGCCTCGTCGGCAGCTTTCTGCACGGCCTCTTCGAGCATGGGGCGCTCTCCCGCGCCGCGCAGCTCGAGCGGGACGCGGGTGTCGGCGATCAATCGCTCCTGGTCGACGACCATGACGAGGCCGTGGCCCCAGAGGGCCCTCACCGCCTCGACGTCGGTGGAGCCGCCCGAAGTGAGGCGCCAGAGCTCGGCCGTGGCTGCGGATGTCGGGACGTCCGCCGCGGCGGGGGCGGGCATGGCGTAGTCGGCATAGCGAGGGAGCGACGCTCCGGAAGGCTCGAGGCCGGCGAGATCTCCATCGATCAGCTCCTCTCGCTTCCGCTTCCGCTCGTTCGTCGACGCGCGCCGCACTCCCCGGGCGACTCGGAAGGCGCTGAAGATGAAGATGCCGACGATGGCGGCGAAGACGATCGCGCCGAGGGGGACGCCTCCCGTGTCGGAGTCGGACGTGAGGTCGCCTGCAAGGGCCTGCTCGAGTGCTCCAACGATCGCGAGCGTGCCGCCTTCGAAGTCGCCCGCGCCGAAGAAGCTCCGCCCGGCGCCGGCGATCGCGTCGCCGGGCAACGAGATGCCCTGCTGGGTCACGATCTCCGTCCGGCGCTCGTCGAGCGAGACGAGGACGACGACGCCGTTCTCTGCAACGGGATCGCCGACACCCCAGGTGTTCGCCAGGTTCGATGCGAAGTCGGCCGGGCTCTGGCCGCGGCTGTCGGTGACGATCACGAATGCGATCGGGTTCCCATACTGGTTGACGACCCGAGAGATCGCGTCTTCGACGCGCTGCGGCGTGTCGACGACCCCGGCCTCGTCGGTGAAGAACCCTTGGCACACGACGCCTTCGTATTCGCCGCAGTCGACCGCTTCGCGTTGCGCGATCGCCGGCGTGGCGATGATCAGGACGACGGCCGAGAGAAGGGCGGCGGCGGCGGTGCGCTTCATGGCGACCATGATGGCCGCGAAGCGGCGCACAACACAAGACGCACGGCGGAGGACGGAAGGCCGACCACCGTCGAACGGGTCAGTAGAGCTCGTAGGCGCCGTCGATGAGCCGGTCCCGAACGCCCATCCAGTCCTCGAGGGACTCCTTGGCGATTCCGGCGATCCGAGCGTCGTCGGCCGGACCGGCAATCTCGATGTGGACGGCTTGGGGCTCGGTCACGGGGTGTCCGATCGACGACAGCACCCTGATGGTCGTCTCCTCGGCTCCGGCCTCCGCAATGATCCGATCGGACATGTCCCGGGCGACCGCGTGGTAGGTCTTGCCGACGTGCGCGGCGGGGTTCTTCCCCGCCGTCGCCTCCAGGCTCATCGGCCGGTACGGCGTGATGAGCCCGCCGAAGCGGTTGCCCCGCCCGACCTGGCCGTCATCACCGGCCTCCGCCGACGTCCCCGTGAGGGTGAGATACTGGGAGTCGTCGCCGTCGGCCTGGTTGACGCGCAGCTCGCTTCCGTCCCCGAAGCGGTCGCGGACGAGAGCGAGACCGTCGACCCGCACCCGGGAGATGACGTCCACGTAGGCGGCGCGATCCGAAACCGCCCGGGCGAGCACCGGCACTGCGACCGTCACCACGACCTCGTCGCCGTTGCGCGCCCCCATTACCTTGATGTCCCGCCCGATCGGCACCTCGTTGCGGTACGCCGGCGAGTTGAGGTAGTGCTCGAGACGGTAGACGACATCCTCGAGCGGCGAACGCGGGAGCGACACGGCGGCAAACGACGTGTCGTTCGAGAGGGGAGGGGCTTCGGTGTTGGACCGGCCGACGACATTTGCGAGGTCCGCCGCCGACTGGGTGAGCCAGAGCTCGACCTCGAAGGCGTCCGCGGTAGCTTCCGGGAGCAGCTCGAACAAGCGGCGACGAGTGGCGTCCGTCAATGCCGGGACGTCGGGCTTCCAGTCGTCGGTGAAGTCGACCTTGCCGATCACGATGAGTCTCGAGCGCTTCGTGTGCTCGCCGCCGCCGAAACCGACGGCGACCGATCCCGCGGCGAGGACGGCCTTGTCGACGTTGAAGTGCTGGACCCGCCCGGTCGTCTCGAGCGATGAGCGCGCGAGATCCCGCGCGAGTTCCTCGGCGAGATGGTCACAGATCGTGTCCGGGTGCCCGACGCCTTTGCGCTCGACGAACTCGACCGGCGGGTGGTAGGGGGCGCGGCGGGTGATCGTGAGGTTCATGCGGCTGTCTTCTCCGTTTCGCACCGTCGACGCCCGGAGGTGGCTCCGGCGTGGCGGCCCTCCCGGCTCGGTCGACTCATCACACCGGATCGTACCGGGGGCGGCTGCTCAACCAGCAGATGCGGCACCCCACCGGCCGTGGTGCACCGCGTCGGCGCGGTGGCCGCGTGCGAGCGAGCCGGAGCGCCGGTCCGGAGCGGCGTGCCCGACGGTCACGACTCCGATCGGCGACACATCGTCGGGGATCCCGAGCAGCGTCCGGAGGCCGTCCATCGCGTGCGCGCCGAGGAACCCGGCTGCGAGGCCCTCGTCGACGGCTGCGAGGAGGAGCAGCATCATCGACGCGCCGGCATCGACCCACCAGTAGGGCACCGGCCATCCCTCCTCCGCGGCGAGCAGACCTTCCGGGCCTCCTTTGTCCGGCTCGCGATACCGCTCGAGGTACGACGCCTTGCGGACGCAGACGACGACGTGGACCGGCGCCCGGGAGATCCACGGCGCGAAGCCGTCGGCTACGTACTCGTCCTCGCCGGCGAGTGCCGCGATGCTCTGCCGGGTCTCTGGGGCCGTCACGACGACGAAGGACACGCCCTGGGAGAAGCCCGCACTCGGCGCCTTGATCGCGGTCGCGATGATCCGGTCGATGACCTCGCCGTCCACCGGATCGTCCGTGTAGTTGCGAACCATCCGGCGGCGGCGGACGACGTCGGCGAACTCCATGTCAGAGGTCGAGGAGCGCTTCGTGGATGTTCTCGAGAGCGCTCTTCGCGTCGGAGAAGAGCATCATCGTCGACGGCAGGTAGAACAGCGGGTTGTCGATCCCGGCGAAGCCCGGCGAGAGGCTCCGCTTGATCACCACCGTCGTCGCCGCGAGGTCGACCTCGAGGATCGGCATCCCGTAGATGGGGCTCGTCGCGTCGTCACGTGCCGATGGGTTCACGACGTCGTTGGCGCCCACGATCAGGACCACGTCGGTGTGCGGGAATCGGGGGTTCGACTGGTCGAGGTCGAGCAGCACGTCGTACGGGACGTCGGCCTCCGCGAGGAGCACGTTCATGTGGCCCGGCATGCGGCCCGCTACGGGATGGATCGCGTACTCGACGGTGACTTCACGTTCCTCGAGTGCGACGGCCAGCTCGCGGACGGCATGTTGGGCCTGAGCCACCGCAAGGCCGTACCCCGGCACGACGATCACCTTCTGCGCGTACGCGAGCGAGATCGCGACATCCTCCGGCGTGGCGCTGTTGACCGGCTTGTCGCCGGCGTCGATCGGGCCCGCGCCCTCGGTGCCGAAGCCGGCGAAGAGGACGTTCGCGAGTGAGCGGTTCATCGCCTCCGACATCTGCACCGTGAGGATGAAGCCGGCGGCGCCGACGAGCGCGCCGGCGATGATCAGCCCTTGGTTGCCGATGACAAAGCCGGCCATCGACGCTGCGACGCCCGACAGGGAGTTGAGGAGCGAGATGACGACCGGCATGTCGGCCCCGCCGATGGGCATCACTCCGGTGATGCCGAGCACAAATGCGACGACGGCGAGGATCCAGTAGCCGAGCGGCTCGTTGAACGCGACCGCCCAGACCGCCGAGGCGGTGGACACGATCGCGAGCACGAGGTTGAAGTACGGCCCGCCCGGCAGAGCGACCGGGCGGCCGGTGACGATCCCCTTGAGCTTGCCGAAAGCGACGAAGCTCCCGGAGAACGTCACGACCCCGATGGCGATCGATAGCGCCACCGTCACCTCGGTCTGCGTGGCGTACTTGACGTCGGCCGCGACCACGGTGCCGACGGCGACGATCTCGGCAAACGCGACGAGTGCCGACGCCCCGCCGCCGAAGCCGTTGAACGCCGCGACGAGCTCGGGCATCGCCGTCATCTGCACCTTGAGGGCGAGGACGGCGCCGATGGCGCTGCCAATCAGGCCGCCGACGATCACGACCCACCAGAGGGCGCTCAGCGGCTGGTCGGTCACCCACACGACGGTGACCCCGATGGCGACGGCCATGCCGACCGCCGCGATCTGGTTGCCGCGTCGGGCGGTGCGCGGGGAGCCGAGGCCCCTGAGACCGATGATGAAGAGGGCGCCGGCGAGGAGGTAGGTGAGGGCGATCACTTCTTCACCACCGGCTTCTTCTTGAACATCTCGAGCATGCGGTCGGTGACGAGGAAGCCGCCGACCACATTGATCATGGCAAAGGCCATCGCCAGCAAGCCGAGGACGATCGCAACGGCCCCCTCACCGAACGCCGCCGCGATGATCGCGCCGACGATCGTTATGCCGGAGATGGCGTTCGCCCCCGACATCAACGGGGTGTGCAGCGTGGGCGGAACCTTCGAGATGACCTCGAAGCCGACGAAGGCGGCGAGGACGAACACGACGATCCCTTGGATGAAGTCGGGGCTCACGACGCCTCCTCTCCCAGGCCCATGGCCGCTCGGGTGCGGGGATGGACAACCTGACCGGCGTGCGTGATCGTCGCCGGGCCTGCGACCTCGTCGTCGAGGTCGACGGTGAGCCCGTCGTCGACACGCCACCGTGCGACGAGCTCCTGGAGGTTCCGCCCGTACATGCGGCTGGCGTCGGTCGCGACGCGGCTCGGGAGGTCGAGCGGCCCGAAGATCTTGACGCCGCCCACCTCGACGACGGTGCCGGGACGCGACCCTTCGACGTTCCCGCCCGACGATGCCGCCATGTCGACGACGACCGATCCTGCATGCATGCGCGACACCATCTCGGAGGTGACGAGCCGCGGCGCCGGGCGCCCCGGGATCTGCGCGGTGGTGACGACGAAGTCTGCATCGGCGACGAACGAGGCGAGCACTTCGTGCTGCTTCGCGGCGGTCTCGGCGTCGACCTCGGTCGCATAGCCGCCTTCGTCCATGGCCTGGGTCGGCGCCTCGACGAACCTTGCCCCGAGGCTCTCGACCTGCTCCTTCGTCTCGGGTCGGATGTCGTAGGCATGGACGACGGCGCCGAGGCGCTTGAAGGTGGCGATGGCCTGGAGCCCCGCAACCCCGACGCCGAGCACGAGGGCCCGCGCCGGCGGGATCGTACCGGCGGCGGTCACGAGCATCGCAGGGAACTTGGGGGACTGGTCGACCGCGAGGAGCACCGCCGCGTACCCGGCGACGTTCGCCTGCGACGAGAGGGCGTCCATCGCCTGGGCGAGCGTGGTGCGAGGCACCGCCTCGACGGCGACCGCCGTGACACGGCGATCGGCCAATGCCCGGACGAGGTCGAGGGAGATGAACGGATCGAGGAAGGCGACGAGAACGCTCTCCTCGGGCATCAAGCCGATCTCGTCGATCGTCGGTGGGCCGACCCGCAGAACCAGGTCGGCGTCGTGGGCCGCCGCCGCATCGGCGACGACCGTTGCTCCGGCATCGGCGAGCGCTTCGTCGGGGAAGCCGGCGGCATGGCCTGCTCCGGTCTCGACCAGCACATCCCAACCCCATCCGGTGTAGACCTTGACGGAGGCGGGGACGGCGGCGACGCGGCGTTCGTGTTCGGCACGTTCGAGGGGGATACCAAGTCGCATAACGCGCGCGACGGTAACTGATCGTGGGCGTGAAGCGAATCCGGCAGAGATCGGGTATCTCGTCCCTTGCGACGGCGCTCGATCCGTGCGATGGTCGCGGAGGTCAACCCATGCAGCGTCAGCTCCTCGAACACCCAGGGCCGGTTGCCGGACTCCCGCTGAAGACGGAGATCGTCGCCGACCTCATGCCGGGCCGCGGCGAGATCACGATCGACGTCGGCGCCTGCGGTGTGTGCCGGACCGACCTCCAGATCGTCGAGGGAGACCTCGCTGCTCGTGTGCTGCCGGTCGTCCCCGGACATCAGGTGGTCGGGCGGGTCGCTCGTGTGGGCGAGGGGGTGACGGATTGGAGGGTCGGAGATCGAGCCGGGGTCGCCTGGCTCGCCGGTGCGTGCGGCACGTGCGAGTACTGCACGAGCGGGAGGGAGAACCTCTGCGCCGACGCGGTCTTCGCCGGCTGGGACCACGACGGCGGGTACGCCGAGCAGGTGAACGTCCGTTCGGACTTCGCCCTGCACATCCCCTCGTCGTTCGGTGACATCGACGCCGCGCCGCTGCTGTGCGGCGGGATCATCGGCTACCGCTCGCTCAAGATCTCGGGTATCGAGCCCGGCGGCCGGCTCGGCCTCTTCGGGTTTGGGGCGTCGGCGCTGTTGGCGATGCAGGTCGCCGTCCACTGGGGTTGCGAGGTGTTCGTCGCCACACGCTCGCCGGTCGAGCAGGAGCGCGCCGTCGAGATGGGCGCGGCGTGGACGGGGTCGTATCACGACCGGCCCCCGATCGCCCTCGATGCCGCGGTCACGTTCGCGCCGGTCGGGTACGTGGTCGTCGAGGCGCTCAAGTCGGTTGCCCGGGGCGGCACCGTCGCGATCAACGCCATCCACCTCGACCGGATCCCCGAGTTCGGGTACGACCTGCTGTGGGGAGAGCGGCAGATCCGCAGCGTTGCGAATTTCACCCGCGACGACGCGCATGCGTTCCTCGAGCTCGCGGCGGAGATCCCGATCCGGACCGTGGCCGACGTCTACCCCTTGAGCGACGCCAATCTCGCCCTCCACCGGCTCAAGGACGGCCTTGTCTCGGGAGCCGCCGTCCTCGCCGTTGACTGATCCGTTCGTTTGTGTTCAGCGCCACCCCACGTGTGGTCGTAGACACGAACGACGGTCTGGGTGGCTATTCGTCGAGGAAGAAGTCCGGCATGAGGTCGGCCTCCTCCGCCTCCGAGTAGATCGACAGGTCCGTCACGCCCGCCTCACGGAGCACCTCGTCGTCGAGGTAGAAGTTGCCGGTCGCCTCGCGGCTGG
>Ga0316578_10000975_pt1 | contig 10881 bp, 10 predicted proteins | sample J0NA_2_FD_203076 | JGI IMG/M metagenome (GOLD analysis project Ga0316578, IMG submission 203076) | Rhizosphere microbial communities from salt marsh grasses in Alabama, United States - J0-2_160517rDrC | ecosystem: Host-associated > Plants > Roots > Rhizosphere | place: USA: Alabama | collected...
TGATGAAACCCGCGAAGACCATGAGGTGAAAACCGCCGGCGTACGCCTGGCTGGCGGTCCTCACCTGAAAAAGCGCCTGTCTGGCCAACAAACCCAGACGTCTCGCGGGGTGGTCGAATCGATGAGTCGGCCGGCCGCAGCGCCACAGCCTGATCCGCAACCACAGACCGTAGCACGACACCGCAAGGGTCGGCACCAACAGCAGGTACATCAGCCAGATGGTCGAGATGTTCCAGCCGATTTCGCGGGTTGCGTCGGCTCCGTTCATGTCGTCAGAACGCGGAGCCGTTCGATCAGCAGCGGAACCACGTTGCGGTAGTCCTCAACGAGGCCGAAATGGCAGTGCCGGAAGATCTGTGCATCCGGGTCGTTATTGATTGCGCAGACAGTCTTTGCATCCGAGATCCCCAACACGTGCTGTGCCGCGCCCGAGATTGCGATCGCCAGATAGAGTTCGGGCGCGATCTTCTTTCCGGTCTGACCAATCTGCGCCGACGACGGCGCCCAGCCCTCGTCGCATGCGGCGCGCGACGCGCCCACGGCGGCCGTCATCACCTCGGCGAGCTTTCTGAGCTGGTCGAAGGCCTCCACTCCGCCGATCCCTCGGCCGCCGCCGACCACGAACCGTGCGTCTTCGAGGGAGATACCCTCATGCTCTTCCTCATGGCGCTCGACGATTCGGATCGAGGGCTCGTTCGGCAACTCGACACTCACTCGATCCACCGCAGCCGACCCTCCGGTCTCCGGTGCGGGTGCGAACCCTCGCGCTCGCAACCAAACCACCGCCGGGCTCTTCTTGAGCTCGAAGACGGCCTCGGCTTTGCCGCCGTATACCGACCGGGTCACGCGAATGGCGCCGTCGGCCACGGAGAGCGCGGTGCCGTCGGACATGGGGCTGCCACCCAGCCGCGCGGCGAGGCGCGCTGTCAGTTCGAGGCTGACGGAGTCGCTGCCCAGCAGGACCGCCGCGGGATCCAACTGCCGGCAGACCTGCTGCAGGGCGGCGAGGTAGAGCTCGGGTTGGTAGTCGGCGAGCTCCGGCTGGCCCAAAAGGGCGACAGTATCGGCCACCGAGGCGACCGCCGAAACCATGGCCTCGTCGGCCGCACCTACGATGACAGCGTTCAGGGCACCACCGAGCCGACCGGCCAGGCTCCGACCGGCGCCCGCAACGCCCTGGGCCACAGCGTCGTAGCCGGAGGACGCGAACAAACAGACGACGACATTGTTGCTCATGGCATCCTCCTACCCTCGTGCCGCCATCGTGTCGGCGATCCTGCGGGCAAAGGCATCCACCTTCTCATCGAGGCTGTCGCCCTCGACGAAATCGCAGACAACGTGCCTTGCAGGCACAGTGAGCTCCACCACCGCGGCCATCGCCTCGCCAGCTGCCACGCCGAGGTCGTCGATGCTCCACGTTTCGAACGGCTTACGATGGGCTTTCATGACGTCTCGGGTCTTTGGAATGCGGGGTACGTTGCCCTCGCAGTTGGTGACGGTCACCACCACGGGACCATGCGCCGTGACCACGTCGAAGCCGTAGTCGGTCTGACGTCGAAAGGTCAGCCCACCGTCAGCCGGCTCGGCGCTGTCCACCAGGGCCACCATCGGCAGCCCGAGCTCCTCGGCCAACAGACCTCCGGTCTGCCCCACACCCCAGTCCCCGGACTCACGGCCAACCATGACCACATCGAATTCGCCCAGCCTGCGGATCGCCGCCGCCAGCACCTTGACCACCGTCAGGGCATCCGGAGCCGGACCGTCGGGACGTGTCACTAGCGTAGCCTCGTCAGCGGTCATGGCCAGCGCCTTGCGCAACACGTCCTCGGTCTCCTCGGTTCCGTAGGACACGGCCGTCACTGTACCGCCGGTGGCGTCTCGTAACTGAAGGGCCGTCTCGAGGGCGTTTTCGCAAAAGATATTCGGCACCAGGTTGGCGCCTCCACGGTCGGCCTCGTTCCTCCCGCTGTCGATCCGGAAGTCACGGGCCGGCAGGTCAGGGTCGAGAATCTGTTTCATGCAGACCAAGATCCTCATTGCTCCTCCTCGATCGTGAGTCGTCTCCGCCGGCCACCCAGTGATCCGCTGGCCATTCAGTCCCTCCCCGCTGCCTCGACCCGAATCTGAATGCCCCGGAGGCTCATTTCCGCGAATACCCGTGCCACCTCGTGAACCGGCAGTCGGCCGTCGGGTCTGAACCAATCCAGGAACCCGGTGCACATGGCGAGCAAGGCCTGCACGACCACCCGCTGATCGAGGCAGGGGTCGAACTCGCCGGAAGCGACGCCCTCGGCAACCAACCGGTCCCACAGAGACTCGTACTGCCGGACCAGGGCGCGGATGTCGGCCGGGGAGTTGCGGTTCAACAGTTCGAGGTTCTCGCGCATCAACAGTCCCCAGATGTCCCGGTCCTCCCAGGTGAGCTTGAGATGGGCCTCAATGGCCATGGCGAGTTTCCGGCGCGCCGTATGGCCGGTGGCGAGGATGCTGGAGGTTTCCTTGATCATGCGTTCGAGGGCGCCGGCCGCCAGGCCCTTGACGAGATCCTCCTTGCTCGAGATGTAGTGGTAGAGGCTGCCCTTCCGCATCCCGAGTTGATCGGCGATGTCCTGGATCCGGGTGGCGTGGAAACCCTTCTGGCGGAACAGCCGTGCCGCCGTGTGGAGGATCTCCGTATTGCGCGCCTTCTGGACCAAAGGTGAACTCCCGGCTCGAGTTGCGACATCAGCAACAAATCGAACCACTGTTCGATTTTTCCAAACATACGTCCGGTCAATCAGGTTGTCAAGCCGACGAAATGGGGTTCCGGCGGTTGAAGGTGAAAGCAATGCTGAACATGCAGGCAAGCGGGGAAGAGTGTCGGGATCTCCGGTCGTGCACACGTACCTCCGCCGGTGACAGGCGGTAGAGCGTTCAACCATCGGTGCTACGAACTCGGTATCGCCGCACAGGAACAGCCGATTCCAGGGTATGAAAAACGTCGACGACGACGGGGACGTCGAGGTGTTCGTGGTGTGCGAGCTCGCGCACCTGATGTTCTTCGAATACCCCGGCCACGACGTCCGCACCGTCGAGTGGCGGCGGGTCATCATCCCGATCACGATGAACCGGGGCTCGTACATTCGGGTGTTCGCGGCCGACCTCGACGGGGGAGGATACCCGGAGGTGGTCGCGGCAAACAAAGGGGAGCAGAACCCGGACGTCCACGCGCCCAGACTGAGCAACCTGTTGCTCTACCTGGTGCACCGGATCCGCTGAATGGAATGATGGGTCGCGAGCAGCTCCCGGACCAGGTCCACATCCCCATCAACCGCGAGCCGGTGGATGTGGACGGCGACGGCGACCTGGATGCGGTCGGGACACCCAGCAACAGTGCGCCGTACGACGGCGTGATCTGGCTGGAACAGGTCCGTCAGGAGGAGCCGCAAGCGGTATTCGTGGAGGCGCGCGCGATCGACAGTCAACAGATGCCGCCACCCGATTCCGAGCGCTAGCGGTTCTGCCCAACCGGGAATGGCCCGGGCTACAGCCGGCGCAAAACCTCTCCGCTGCCCATGCCGCCGCCGACGCACCGGCTGGTGACACCGAGCGTCGCCTGCCGCCGACGCAGTTGGTGAACCATGTCGACGACCTGGCGGGCGCCGGTGCAGCCCACCGGGTGGCCGAGCGAGATGCCGCTGCCCCACTGGTTGGTGCGCTCGATCCGAAGCTCGGGAAGGAAGTGGAATGCTGCCGCGAGGACCGCGGCGAATGCCTCGTTGATCTCGAAGAGGTCCACATCTCCGATCCCGATTCCAGCTCGTTCGAGCAGGGGCGGGATGACCTTGAATGCGCCCTCGCCCATCAGCTCGCGGGGCACTCCGATGTTGTGGTAGGCCTCGAGCTCGGCGAGGGGTTCGAGACCGAGCTCGGCGGCTCGTTTCTCGCTCGCCAGGAGGACTGCCGCCGCGGCGTCGTTGAGGGTCGAGGCATTGGCGCCGGTGATGGTGCCGCCGTCTGGTTTGAAATACGGCTTGGCCGCCGCCAGCTGCTCCATCGTCACCGGCCTGGGTCCCTCATCACGGGCAACGACAACCGGTTCGCCTCGGCGTTGGGGTACCTCGATCGGAATGACGTAATCGGCAAACGCGCCATCGTCCCACGCCGCCATCGCGTTCTGGTGGCTTCGCAGTGCGACCTCGTCCTGCTCCTCTCGGTTGAGCTCATACTTCTCGACGAGGCGTTCGGTGAGGAGTCCCATGAGCTCACCGTCGCCCACGTAGGCATCTGTGAGGGCGCCGAACAGTCCGTCCACCAGGGTCATGTCGCCGTAGAGCTGGCCCTTGATTCGCCCACTGAAGAGATATCGCGGGACGTTGCTCATGGACTCGACGCCGCCGGCGATCCCGAGGCCGATCTCGTCGAGCAGGATGCGGCGCACGATGCTGTGGATGGCGGCACCCCCCGATGCACAGTTCTCCTGAAATGTGGTGCCGGGCACCGTGCCCGGAACGCCTCCGAGCTCGGCCGCTGCCTGGGCGAGGTTCGGGCAGCGGGGATCTTGCATCACCCAACCCATGCACGTGTACTCGATGGCTGCCGGGTCGACACCGGTGGCGGTGAGCAGCGCCTTGATTGCCTTGGTGGCCAGTGACTGGGCTTGGAGCGACGCCAGGCCGCCGCCGATCGCACCGATTGGGGTTCGAACGGCTCCGACAATCATCACCTTTTGCCTCATCGTCGACTCCTCTCGTCCTCGATTATGCCCCTTGACGAATTGATTTATCCATCGTATGTAATCATATAAGTGTACCGATCGGCCGGTCAAGTTATATGTCGTCTCAGGTGGACGGTCGAATCGGTACGGGCGGCGCAACCGTTCGCGACCGGTGCCGAGAGTACTCTACGCCGAAAGGATCGACACGTGAGCATTCGATTCGACGAACGAGTGGCGATCGTAACGGGGGCCGGCGGGGGCCTCGGTCGATGTTATGCCCTGGAGCTCGCACGGCGGGGCGCCAAGGTCGTGGTGAACGATCTCGGTGGTGAGTTGGACGGCACCAGTGGTTCACCGAGCATAGCCCAAGCGGTCGTGGACGAGATAAAAGCCGCCGGAGGGGAGGCTGTGGCGAACCACGAAAGTGTCAACGACCGGGCGTCGGCTCAGCGGATGGTGGACGAGGCCGTGAGCCGGTTCGGGTCTGTGGACATTCTCGTCAACAACGCCGGCATCCTCCGCGACAGGACCATCGCCAAGATGGAGCTGGACGATTTCGAAAAGGTCATGGACGTCCACCTGATGGGCAGCGTCAACGTAACAAAGGCGGCCTTCCCGCTGATGAAGGAGCGCGGTTACGGCAGGGTGGTTCTCACAACGTCGTCGTCGGGCCTCTACGGGAATTTCGGACAGTCCAACTACGGCGCCGCGAAGATGGGTCTCGTGGGTTTCATGAACACCCTCAAGCTCGAGGGGGCGAAGTACGGCATCAAGGTCAACGCCGTCGCACCCACCGCCGCGACCCGGATGACGGACGGGCTCTGGCCGCCGGGGGTCGACAAAGCCCTGGCTCCCGAGTTCGTGACACCGGCTGTCATCTACCTCTGCAGCGAGGGGTGCCCAAGCGGCCATATCATCGAAGCCGGAGGGACATACTTCGCCCGCGTCGCCATCGTCGAGGCCAGAGGGGCCGTCCTCGGCCCGGAAGCAACCGCCGAGGACGTGGCCGCCCGCTACGACGAAATCGCGGACCTGAGTGGTGCGCAGACCTTTGACGAGGGTTCGGAGGTGGCCAGGAGAATACTGACCGCCGTCTCCGGGGCCTCCGGCTGAACTGATATGCCCGACGAACTGGAGATCAGCACGATAGCTGCGATGGTCTCGAGCCGGATGGACGTCGGGGGAGACGTCCGGGGCGCGAAAGCGACTTCATGGAGGATCAGATGACCTCGAAACTGGCCCCGAAGGCGTCCTTCTACCTCGCGTTTCTGCTGCTCCTCAACGTCTTCAACTTCGCCCACCGCCAGATGCCGATCTCGCTCGGCTACCAGATCGAGACCGGGCTCGGCATCTCGCACGCCCAGCTCGGACTGCTGATCGGCTACGCCTTTATCGTGGTGTACTCGGTGGCGGGGATGCTTTTCGGCACGGTGGCCGACCGCTGGAACCGGCCGCGTCTCATCGCCCTCGGGCTCACCCTGTGGGCGGCCGCCACCGTGGTCTCGGGTCTGTCCCAGAGCTTCCTCCAGATCGCACTGCTGCGGCTCCTGGTCGGCACCGGTGCGGCCGTCCTCACGCCGACGGCCCTCGGCATGCTGGCCGATGTCTACCGCCCCGAAAAGAGAGCCTTTGCCGCGGGCGTCTACTACGGTGGCATCCCCCTCGGCGCCGGGCTTTCCCTGATCATCGTGGCGCTGCTCGAGCCGGTCCTGGGCTGGCGCGCCTGCTTCTATGTCATGGGAGCGGCCGGGCTGGTGATGGTGCCTTTCATGCTGTTTTTGAAAGACCCGCCGCGCGGCGGGGTCGAGGCCGCAGCAGCACCGCAGCCGAGTCCGACACCCGCTACCCACAGATCGACGGCGGAGGTGCTCGGCGAGATCGCTCGCGTCGCCGGACGCTCTCCGGCCCTCGTCGCGTCAGTGCTCGGCAGCGTGCTCGTGCTCTGGCCGATCAGCGCGCTGGCCCTCGGTGTGACGTGGCTTCAGGTGGAGCGCGGCTTCACCCTGACCGAGGCCGGGCTATTGAGCGGCGTCATCTTTCTGGTCGGCGGATTCCTCGGCAACCTCGGAGGCGGTTGGTTGAGCGACCTCTGCCAACGCCGGTGGAGTGGCGGACGGCTCTGGTTTCTGGCCATCGCGCAGCTCGTCATCGGCCCGCCGGCCCTGGCCTGGTACGTGCTGCCGAAGGAATCAATCCTGTTCTACGTGGTGTGGGTCGTCGGCAGCTTCGGCGCCACGGGCTACTTCGGCCCGATCTTCGCGACCGTCCAGGATCTGGTGCCGGCGCGGGTCCGTTCCACCATGGTGGGCGTGCTCCTGCTCATGGTCAACATCTTCGCCACAGGGCTCGCGCCCTGGGTCGCCGGTGCCATCGGCGACGCGACCACCCTGACCAGAGGCCTCGTGATCTGCTCCCTGGTCGGATTTCTGTCCATACCGTTCTTCGTCTTCGCGGCACGCCGTTACGCCGCCGACGTCGCGCGGCTCGAGGGGTCAGGAGTGGAGGACCGGGGATGAGCTCGCAATCGATTTCATTCAGAGAATTGACCGACCAGGAGGGGGGGACCGCCATGTCCGATTTCACGTATCTCGAGAACCCGCGATCGATCGTGCGACACCGCACCGGCCGCCGGGCCCTGGCTGCAGTCTCGCTCGTCGCCTGCTGCCTGGCCTGCTCGCCGGCGGCTCCACCCGGTCCTCCGACAGTTGTGGCGGAGGGAGAGCAGCTGCAAGGCGCATACGTCGGCGACGACTCCGCCGAGGCCGAGTTCCTGGGGATCCCCTACGCTGCACCGCCGGTCGGCGATCTGCGCTGGAAACCGCCGGCGCCGATCACGCCTCGGGAGGGCTTGCAGTCAGCCACCGAGTTCGCGCCGGCATGTATTCAGGGAACCAACGAGAACTCGTTTCTCAGCCATATCGCCAAGACCCTTGGCCAGGACCCGACACAGGTGCCGGTCCTCTCATCCGTCAGCGAGGACTGCCTCTATCTCAACGTCTGGACCCCGAACTTCGGCGGCGACGACCTCGCCCCCGTCATGGTGTGGATCCACGGCGGCGCCAACGTTGCCGGAAGCGCCTCGGAAGTGATGTACAACGGCGCCAACCTCGCCCGCCAGGGCGTGGTGGTCGTGACCATCAACTACCGCGTCAACGCCTTCGGCCTGCTCGCCCATCCGGCGCTGACCGCGGAGTCGGAGCATGGCTCGTCGGGTAACTACACGCTGCTCGACCAGATCGCGGCCCTCGAGTGGGTGAAGCGGAACATTACCGCCTTCGGAGGGGACCCGGGCAACGTGACCGTCTTCGGCGAGTCGGCGGGCGCCGCGGACATCAACTACCTTCTGGTCTCACCCCTCGCGCACGGCCTGTTTCATCGCGCCGTGATCGAGAGCGTTGGCTTTTCGGTCGCCAACTACCGCAGCCTGGAAGCGGCGGAGGCGGTGGGCGAGAGCTTTGCGGAAGCGCTCGGGGTGGCGGGTTCGGACGACGTCCTCGAAGCCATGCGTGCCCTGCCCCCCGAGGTGCTGCTGCGAACCTGGTTCACCATCAAACAGGTCGGTATCAGCGCGCCCAACATCGACGGGTGGGTGCTGCCCGACGCGCCGGCCAGGATCTTCGAACGGGGCGAGAACATCCGGGTGCCCCTGATCATCGGCTTCAACACCGACGAGTGGACGACCCTGCGCCACTACTGGCCCAACGTCACTGCTGATGCCTTCCACGGCGTGCTCCGTTCGATCTACGGCCCGCTCGCCGACCGGGCGATCGAGCTGTACCCGGTGGCAACCGACGCCGACGCAATCCCCGCATCGGACCGCTGGCAAACCGACTGGTACTTCGCGTGCCCGTCGAAGTTCGTCGCGGATCGGATGGCGCAGGAAGGCGACCCGGTCTACTTCTACGAGTTCAGCCGGGCGGTGCAGGCCCCGGGGGGCGAGCTGCTCGGCGCCTACCACGCCGCCGAGCTGGCCTTCGTCTGGGACAACCTGGCGGTCGAGACCTGGGCGCCGCGCGAGCCTTACGACCAGGAGCTCGCCGACACCATGAGCGCCGCCTGGGTGCGCTTCGCGGCCACGGGCGATCCGAACGGCGGCGATCTGCCCACCTGGCCGCTCTGGGACAGCGACCAAGAGGAGTTCCTCGAGTTCGGCGACACGGTCGCCGCCGGGTCGGGTGTGCGGACCGGGGGGTACTGCGAGCTCTTCGACGAGCTCCAGGCACTCTGGATGGGGAGCGGCAGCTGATGTCCCGCAGTCCCCGAACCGAAGGGAGGGCGGCGTGGAGACTCTAGGTGTTCTGCTGGGGCTCGCGCTTCTGATCGTCCTCGCCCTGCGCGGGACCAACATCCTCATCGCCTCCATCGTCAGCGCTCTGGTGGTGGCCGTCACCAATGGGCTCGCCATCGCGACCGCGTTCGGCCAGGACTACGCCGGAGCCATGTTCGGCTTCGCCGGGAGGTACTTCATCCTCTTCCTGGCAGGGGCCGTGTTCGGGCGGGTCATGGGAGAATCCGGCGCGGCGGCGTCCATCGCACACGCCCTCGCCGACCGCCTGGGAGCCCGCCGCGCCCTGGTGATCATTACCTTTGCCACCGCCCTCCTCACCTATGGGGGCGTCAATGTGTTCATCGTGGTCTTCGCCACCTATCCGCTGGGCTTGGTGTTGGTCCAGCGTGCCAACATTCCGAAGCGTCTTCTCGGTGCCGCGATCGGCCTCGGTGCAGGCACCTTCACCATGACCGCCCTGCCCGGCTCGCCGTCGATTCAGAACGTCATTTCGGCCGAGAACCTGGGTACGACGCTGGCGGCGGCCCCGGTGCTCGGCCTCGTAGCCGGCGGCATCATGCTGGCTCTGGGTCTCGCCTACCTGGAGTGGCAACGGCGGCGTGCCGAGCACGACGGGGACAACTTCCGCCCCGCGCCCACCGACATCCTTGCCGACGACGGTGACGACGAGCGGCCGACGCCTCACTGGACTCTCGCCTCGCTACCGCTCGTCGTCGTCGTGGCGACGATTCTGGTGCCCCTCTGGATGGCGAGCCGGCTGTCTCCTGACGCCGGTGGAAATCCGCTGATCACCGTTGTCCGCTTTGCCAGAGACCAACCGAACCTGTGGCCGGCGGTCGCGATGGCCATCGCCACGCTCCTGGCGGTGTTCTCGATGCGTCGCTTTTTACCGCAGCTGCGGGGCACCCTGGGCAAGGGCGCCGAGAGCTCTGCTCTCCCCCTCCTGAACACCGCGTGTGTCATTGGCTTCGGGGGCGTGGTCCAGGCGACGACCGCCTTCAACTGGTTTACCGGCCTGATGATCGGCAGCGGTCTCCCACCCCTGGTCTCGGCCGCGATCTCCGTCAATATCGTCGCCGGCATCGTGGGCTCGGCTTCGGGTGGTCTCGGCATCTGGATGCCGACCCTCGCCCACTACTACCTGGACGCCGGAGTTCCGCCGGCCATCCTTCATCGGGTGGTGACGGTTGCCGCAGGGGGCTTCGACACCATGCCCCACTGCGGGGTCGTGATCACCTTTTTCACGATCATGGGTCTGACCCACCGCGAAGCCTACAAAGACCTTTTCATGATCTGCGTCGCCATCCCGGTGGTCGCCACGGTGGTCATCGTGGCTCTCGGTATGACGATGTACTGAGGTGTCACCCGTGCCTGGCTATCGGAAACTCCCTCCCCTGCGATACCTCGATGCAGAGCGCCGATTAGGTGCCACGGTCACTCAGGTCGCGTCGATCTTTGAATCCTCTGAGAACTGGAGCGCATCATGAACGTCGGATCTCTACTCACCCGTCACGCACGCTATCGGGGCGACCACACCGCGCTCATCGTGGGCGACCTCCGGCTGAGCTATCGCGAGCTCAACCGCCATGTCAACCGGCTTGCCAACGCGCTGCTGGCCGCCGGGCTGAAAAAGGGTGACAAATTCACCACGGTGCTCCCGAACTGTCTGGAGCTGATGGTGGCCATCTGGGCGGCGGCCAAGACCGGGCTCGTGATCGTGCCGGCCAGCCCAATGCTCCAGGAGTCCGGGCTCCGCACCCTGATCGACGACTCCGACTCCGCGCTGGTGATCGCCGACGCGTCCTTCACCGACGCATTGGACCGGATTCGCAGTCTTCTTCCGAAGGTGGTCGACCATGGGTTCGTGCTGGTCGGCATGGACGGCGAGCGGCCGGCG
>Ga0316578_10000977_pt1 | contig 10880 bp, 7 predicted proteins | sample J0NA_2_FD_203076 | JGI IMG/M metagenome (GOLD analysis project Ga0316578, IMG submission 203076) | Rhizosphere microbial communities from salt marsh grasses in Alabama, United States - J0-2_160517rDrC | ecosystem: Host-associated > Plants > Roots > Rhizosphere | place: USA: Alabama | collected...
CATCCAGAGGATCACCCATCTCGACCACGGCGGGCGCGCGCTCCGGCGGCAACGGAGCCCAGGGGCCGCGTGCATCGAGCGGCGGTCCGACGCAAACCGGATCGCGCCATTCACCGGAGTATCCGGATCGCCAGGAGAAAGCCGCCTGCGGTGACTGCTCCCACCAACGCCCAGGCCAAGACGCGCACCACGACGCCCGCCTACCAAGCATAGACGTCGATCCGGCTGGCAAAGCAGTAGCCGTTGTGCTTCTTGTTCTCATCGATCATGACGAAGACCCGATTGCCGGTCGCCAGCGCAAGTTGAGCCTGATCGGCCATTCGGTAAGCGCGCACGCGATCGGTGAAATCACCCGTGCAGCTGAATGTCACCCAACCTGACGCACAGCTCGGCCGCACCGTCTGTGGATCTTCGGACAGCAAGGCCATGCAGCCGCCCCAGCGATCATCTGCAGAGAACAGGACCGAGTCCACGCGGGCGCTGATGTAAGGTGGAGGTGACTCTTGCGCGAAGGCCTGTCCGCAGACCAGAGCGGAAAGGGCGAAGGCGACGGCCCGAGAGGCGTGCTGTGTCTGTTTGATGCGCATGGTATCTCTCCGTCTGTTCCGGCCGGACCGCGCGATGCCCTCACAGAGACAAGATGGCGTCGGTCGATCGGTCACGTCCAACGGCGTTTCATCTCAACATGGATCGCCAGCCACTCCAACGTGGCAGACATTCGCTGCAGAAGCACGCAGTCCCCGTGAATGGGAGCGTGGGGGGGGTGACGACGACATCCGTCGTGAACACCTGATCAGTTTCCAATGGCGTTGGCATGAAGGTGGAGCCGGCGAAGGTGAGCTCCACCGAGAATGCAGTCCAGCCCTCGAGCGGCGGCGGCACGCTGACGACATAGAGGCCGCTGGCACTCTTCGGCAGATCCTTGTGGGACCAGGCTGCCCCGATCTCTTCCAGACGGAAGTCGCGGCCGCTCGGATTGGTCGCCTGCCAAACGCGCACGCGCTCGGGCTCGGTGAATGTCTGCACCCGGATCGTCCCGTCTGCCTCGAGCGACCATCGAAACCGGGGCCCCTGCTTATCGTCGAGGACATCGCTCATCCAGGACAGCGTGGGCGGAATGATCGCGGCGAGGTCTTGTCCCTGGGAATGATCCGTATTGAATGTGTAGCGAAGTTGCCTAGGGAGGGGGAGGGCGTCGAAGTAGAACTGCGAGGAATCCGGCAGGAAGAACTGGTCACCAGCCGAATTCAGTATCAATTTCGGCATCGTCAGCCGATCGCGATAGGCATAGGGATCGATGATCTCTAGCATCGCCTCGCCGCGCGGGGACAGGGCACGACACGGCAGGTCAAAGTCGGCGTAGTCCTGAACGGCGGGGGCATAGAACCCATAAGCGTCCCAGTGATGAGTGAACTGTTCACCGAGATTCAGCAAATCGATGGACACTGGAACGATTCCTCTGACGCGCGAGGCCTCACCCTTTTGTGCCTCCACAGCGGCTGCCAGCCATGTCGCCCATCCCCGTTTGGACCCCCCGAGTATGATGAAATCATTGATGCGAGGCACGTTTGGCCAGGCGAAGTCGGCTTCCCTCGCAAACGTCTGCACCGTGTCCATGGCTCGGACGACTGCCTTGGTCATCGGTAGTTGGATGAGCCATTCAGGATCGCCCGTCACCAGATACTTGTCCATTCCATACGCCAGCAGCTCATCCTCGAGTCGCGATTCAGTTTCATCCGAGAAGGTCAGTTGCTGATTCGGGACTTGACTGATCATGGCAGCCACCGAGCCCGTCGCGATCGCGAGCGTGCCGAGTAGCTGGTCATTGTCTTCATTTGGTTCCGCAGTATTCGTGCCGCCATTGACGATCAGCAGGGAGGTATTCTGATTGCCTGAATATGTTACCCAGGGCACCGCGATGAGTAACTCATGTTCCCACAGCGTGCGATCGACCTCTTGAAAAGAACGCCAGCTCTGGGATCTCATCTGGATGACGAAAACGGTGTAGCCCTCTTTGTGTCGTGTGCCTTCCTGGCCAAATCCGTAAGCGGGGTCGCCTTTTTCGACGTAGTCATCTAACGCAGTATTCTCTGACGCGACTCCATTCGCAGAGCAAATGACGAGTGCAGAAACCAACACCCAAAGGAGTCGCTTGACGTTCACTCTTCCATCTCGGTGATGAGCACGTGCTTCAAGCTTAGCAGCGAATACCGCCGATGGACACTTGCTCAATTTCGAGGCAATTTAACACAGAGACCTACGAGATTTTACGGAGAAGCAAGGCGAGTCTGCCGACGTAACACAATGTTTATTTTTTCCATGTTGGCACGAGGCAGGGGGGCGGAGCACCTCAAGTTCGACACTTAGCGTCGTAAGTATTGGATCTGCCGTTGTCGTGGCTCAGAAAATGGCACTACGCCGCAGCTTTGACGGTCTCAGTTGTCGGTCGCTCGACCCCCAGCTGATCGAACAGCTCCTTCTGCTGGGGTGTGAGTGTTGTGAGCCCTTCGATCTCGCGGTAACGGAGGGTGACGCGGTGATACTGGATGCGCTGGGCCAGAGCAATCGCCCGCGCCCGGGACAGTGCGGAGCCGGCCTGCTTGAGGCGCAGGCGCATCACCCGGTGCAGTACCAGGGCGAGGAAACAGAGGAAGGCATGGGCGCGGATGCGCTCGGGCAGGCGATGGTCGACGGGGCGATGCGATCTCTGATTTGAGCACCCGGAATCCGCGCTCGATGTCGGCGAGACGCTTGTAGCGCTGCACGATCGCCTTGGCATCCAGGTCACGTACATTCGTGACCAGGATGAGCTTGCCGTCGAACAGCCGGGCCCGCGCCAGGGCGTGATCATCGATGCGGTAGAAGCGCCAAACGGCCGCCGGCACATACTCAGGGCATCGGTCCATAGTCGCGCACCTTCGACGCGCGAACCTTCGAGAGGGACCAAGCCAGGCGGTGAAGGGGCCGCCGTTCGGGAGCTACCCTAGGCTTGGCGCCGACAGCTTATCAGAGCGGAGTCATCACGTTAGCCGACCTTCGTTAATCCAATGCTCTTCCGTGATGAATACCAAGCCGGTTCCACTATCTCGATACAGAATTGCCTTCTCTATCTTTCTTCGGAAACTCTCGTGTGCCCAACTGTCCGTAACGTAGGTACCTACGACCAGATAGTCGACATATTTTGTCACGTGATTGGCGACTATGCCGCCAAGTGCTTTTGTGGCTTCGTGGCGGTGCCTCCTTGTGCCGAAGGCAAAGGTCCTAGTAAAGAGGAACTCTTTTCCGGAAATATGATGGATGGCATTGGATCGTCAATCGGAAGAGAACACGCTTTCGCTAGCTCGCCGATTTCAGATAGATCACCATAAATATTATGCAGGGCAGCAAGCAGGTCGGAGGCCGCTTCCGCGTCGAGAAGGTCATCACTCAACATTGCGGCAACCTTGTCGAGAAGATTGGCGATTATTGGATTGTCAGTTGCTGCGCGGTCCTGGATCAGCCAGCTGAGCAAGAATTCCGCTTCGGGCTGGTCGATTTTACCGTCGGCGGTTAGACCTTTGCTTAATCCGATCAGTGTGTCTATTTGCCGATCTTGAATATTCTTTCGATTAAAACGTACGAAGGTGTCCATGTGGGGTTATCAATCAGCTGTGTGGAGCGCACAAGGTGTTTTATCGTGGATGATAGTAGGCGGAAGCGACTTAGCGTTGATTATCGTACACTTCCACGAGTTCGGCAGTCGGCGCCAGTCCGGCCGCGCCCATGATCCGCGCCCCATGCTGTTCGAGGGCGGTTCTTACGGTGTCTTCACCGAAGCGGGCGTAAACCTGGGTCGTGCTGGTGTTGCTGTGATTCAGCACGCGGCCGATTAGCTGCAGGCTGTTGCCGGCTTGGGCTAGCCAGCTTCCGACGGTTCGTCGAAGGTCGTGCAGCCGCACGTCGTCGATTGCCCGGGGCAGGGCGATGGCTTCGGCCGCGGCCGCTTCTCGAATCTCGGCAGGGCTTGGTGTCGGTGTCCAGCCTTTGGCTGCGTGCTTCGACTTCGAGGCCGCGCGTTGCTCCGTCAGGCGGTCAATTAGCGCCGCGACCCCGGGGACCTCACGCCAGCGTGCCAGGGCCGCCGCCGCCTTCACGCGAAGCCAAGGCTTTGTGATGTTCACCAGGGGTGCCGGTGCTGCGGCCTTGGCTTCGGCAGTCGCGCCGCGCGGGCCTTTGCCGGGCAGGATGTACGGGTTGCCGGGGGTCCGCGGAATTGCGCGCAACAGTGCCAGCGCCGCGCCGCTCAAGGGTATGTAGTGGGTTCGTCCGGCCTTGGTATCAGCAAGGCGCAGTTCCGCGCGGACTTCGTCGATGTCGTCCCATCGCGCGATCAGGAGTTCCGACTTGCGCGCGCCGGTCAGCAGGTACAGCCACAGGGCGAACCGCGCGGATGCGTTCGGCTCGGCATTGATGGCCGCCGCCAGGTGCGGCAGTTCCGCCGGGGTTATCCGGCGGTCGCGCTTCTGTTCCTTGTAGCGGTCAATGTCCCGCGCCGGGTTGATGCGGTCGTCGGGCACGTAACCCCAGCGGCGGGCCAGCTCGAACATCTTGCTCAGCAGGGCGAGCACGCGGTTAGCTTCGTAAGGCTTGCCGGCCTTGCCGATGCGCGAATGAAGCGCCGCAACATCCGCGCGCTTGATGGCCGCCGCCTTCATGTTGCGCCAGGCGGGCAGGATGTAGCGGTCAATGCGCCGTTGGTCGTCGCCGCCGCTTTTCTTGGCGTTGCCGTGGCGTTCCATGTATGCCGTGCACAGGTCAGCGACCGTCTCGCCGCGCGTCGCCTTTTGCCGCTCTTCGAGGGGGTCGGCGCCGCCGCTTTCCACCTTGGCCAGTTCGCGCCGCGCCAGCCTGCGCGCTTGGTCGAGGGTCAACGCGCCATAGGCGCCCAGCGTCAACAGCCGCTTGCGGCTGTTCACGCGGCAGCTCAGCACGAACGAACGCTTTCCGCTCGGGAATAGCCGCAGGCCGAATCCGGGCGGGTCGCCATCCCACAGCACGCAGCGGGCGTTGCCGGTGCCGGTTTAGGTTGCCGCGTCGATGGTCCGCTTGGTCAGTCGCGCCATGATTCCACCTCGTCAGTTGCTCGCCGGCCGCTGATTTGAGTCACCATTGAGTCACCAGGCGGCAGCGTTTCGGGTGGCGACTCAGAGTAAAGGGTAGCATTTGTCAGGGCGATAAAGTGCTGATTTAGAGCACGCTAAAGCAGGCGAGCGACTCACGGCGCATCGTCGACACTGTGACGGTTAATCAGGTGGTCGCTGGTTCGAGCCCAGCAGGGCGCACCAATAAAATCAAGGGCGTGGCGCGTAATGGCTAAGCCCTTTTCTTTTCTGGCTAAACAGCCGGCTGAATTTTTCGGCTGGTTCCAGCGCCGATTGGCGACCTCCCACCCCGCTTATCTCGCGTAGCGCACGCGTTGTTCATTTGCCCCGTACGCCCATTGTGGGCAAGTGCTGAATTTCGAGCCGTCTCGCCCTTGCCCCTGTGTTCGGGTGCACTCCTAGTCGCCATCTTGCGCGGAGCCTCGATGGTGCGTTTCACGCTTTCTGATCGGCTCCTAGCCGTGCGCGATGTTGCTCGGCAACGCGCACCGAGGTATCAAGGGAGAGTCACCCGAGGCGGCTGACCAAAGCGACTCCCGATACCTTCAGCAACCGGCCGCGGACAGGCGGGCGAACACGAGCAAGCCGCTGCAAACGCGTCTTGTCAAACCTGGAGAGCAGCCTCGGGACGCGCCGGCAATTTTCCGTGATCGATGTGGCTGCCCGCCTGCCTGATCAGACGTGCGGCCGCCACCTTCACCAGATCGTTGACCAGGAACCAGGCCAGGGCGTACCCCCAGATCAACAGCGCCGGCCCCCAGCCGATCGGGGTCATCAACCAGCCCTCGGCGGCGAAAACCGTGCCGACAACCTCGGTGGCAAAGGTTGCCAAGAGCAACACGGGGGCCGGCCACGGCTTCTGCCAGAACCAGCCCCGGGCGCGAGTGACATAGAGGGTGCTATGTCCGGCCACGATCAGCTTCAGAAACAGAAAGGTGCGGATCTCCTCCTGGGAGAAGCCCCACTCCTGCAACAGGTAGAACAGCAGGAAGGAGGCGATCACCCCCATCACCCCGAGCACGGTCGCCAGACTCGTCAATTCATACATGTTCCAGCGCACGGGCCTTCGCTCGATCCGCGTGCGGTCGTACGCGATGGCCAGGATGGGGATATCGTTGAGCAGCGCCAGCAGGATAATCATCAGCGCGGTGATCGGGTAGAAACTGAACACCACGATCGAGAGGGTCATGAACAGGATGATGCGGATGGTCTCGGCAATGCGGAAGATCGCATAGCTCTGCATGCGCTCGAAGGTGACTCGCGCCTGCTCGATGGCCTCGTTGATCACCGAAAGGCCCGGCGCCGTGAGGACGATGTCCGCGGCGGCCCGAGCCGCGTCGGTCGCGTTGTCAACGGCAAATCCGCAGTCGGCCTTCTTCAACGCCGGTGCATCGTTGACCCCGTCGCCGGTCATTCCGACGATGTGGCCGCCCTTCTGCAGGGTATCGACGATGCGGTACTTGTCCTCCGGCACCACCTCGGCAAAGATGTCCACCGACTCGATCATCTCGACGATGGCGGACTCGTGGGTGTGAATGAACTCGCGGTCCAATAGCCGGGTGTCGTATAGCTCGCCGAGGGTGTCCATCACTTCGGCGGCGAAGCGCCCGGCCTCGCGCTCCGTGGCATCGCCCTTGAGGCGCTGGTAGATGGCGCTTGTGAGTGCCTCGGCAAGGCTCAACAGGGCCTGGCTCCCGGAGCCCTTGAGCTGGCGCGCCTGGATTGCCTCCTGCTCGAGGCCCAGCAGGCGTCCGACCTCCCGGGCGATGGCGACATGATCGCCGGTGACCATTTTCACCCGCACGCCGTAGGCCTGCATCTGGCGCACGACCTCTGCCGAGTCCTCGCGCGGCGGATCGTACAACGGGATCAGACCGATCAACTCCAGGGGGGCATCAGCGCGCCTGCGCCCCACCGCGAGGGTGCGATAGCCCCGGCCCGCGAGCCGGTCGACGTCGGCTTCGATCTGCGCGATCTGTTCGTCCGGCAGGTCGGTCATGGCCAACAGGACCTGCGCGGCGCCCTTGATCGCGGTGAAGGTCTCCCCCTCTCCTTCGATGACGGCCTCGGTGCACTTGCGCACCGGGTCGAACGGCACGAAGCGGCTCTGGCGGTAAGGGGACAGATCCAGATGCGGGAACTGCTGCTCCAGATGCGCGAAGATGGGCAGCTCGATGGGGTCGTTGTTCTCACGTCGCGAGGCAAGCGCCGCCGTTTGAAAGAGCTCGCGGGCGTCGAAGCCATCCATCACCACCGGATCGGCGACCTGCATCCGGTTCTGTGTGAGCGTGCCGGTCTTATCGGAGCAAAACACATCCACGCCGGCCAATTCTTCGATCGCGGACAGTCGCGAAACGATCGCCTGGCGGCGCGCCAGATTGACCGCGCCGACCGCCATGGTCACTGAAAGCACGGCCGGTAGCGCCACTGGAATGGCAGCGACGGTCAGGACCAGGGAGAAGCGCGCGATCTCAAGCAGGCTCTCGTGTCGAAAGAGCGCCACCATGACGATCAGGACGACCAGCGCCAGCGTGATCAGGATCAGGAAATTGCCGATCTGGATCACCATCTTCTGGAAGTGGCTGCGTTCTTCCAGACCGGCCTTGGCCACCAGCGAGACGACCTTGGCGAAGGCCGTGCGCGCACCGGTACTCACCACCAGCGCCAACATCTCGCCCTGTTTGACGATGGTGTTGGCGTAGGCCACGTCGCCGGCCTTCTTGGAGACCGGGAGCGACTCGCCGGTCAGCGCGGCCTGATCGATCGACAGGTAATCCCCCGCGAGCAGCTTCACGTCGGCGGGGACGATGTCGCCGATCTTCAGCTTGACGATATCACCGGGCACCAGGTCGCGGGCCATGACGGTTGAAAAGGCGCCGTTGCGCAGCGCGGTGACCTGATTGGCAAGACCTGCCTTGAGCGCCGCCAAGGCGTTGAGCGCCCGGTGCTCCTGGAAGAAGTCCAGCCCCGCGTTGACCAGGAGCATGATCAGGATGATGGCAAGGTCATCCCATTTCTGAACGATGCCCGATAGCAGCGCGGCCGCCTCGATCATCCACGGGATCGGTCCCCAGAAGCGCCGGAAGACCCGGTGCCAGACCGACTCCTCCCGTTCCTTGATCTCGTTGGGGCCATATTCCTCAAGCCGCCTGCTCGCCTCTTCACCATCCAGGCCCCGGTCGAGGTCGCTGTGTAACCGCTGCACCGCCTCGTCCACGGACAGCTCGTCGAAGTCGCCCGCAGTTGGGGCAACCTTTTCTTGCGGCGCTGCCTGCCGCTGGTTGCGCCTCTTTCGATACGTGCGGAACAGGACGCCAGCCACCAGGGTGAGCACGGAGAGGATGCCGAGCCAAATCAGCCGCTCATGCTTCGCCAGCTCAGGCCCGATGTTGCGCCACGGGTGACGCCGCTCGGCGACCGGCGCCAGCGGGGCCACTGCGCCGGGGTGCTCGGCCGGCCGGGAAACCCGCGGTAAGGTGCTCGGCGGAGCTGGGTGGCTCTTGGTGTGGTCGGCGGGCTCGGCCGCTTCGTCCGTTAGCGGCGCGGGTGCCGGCGACAGCGCAGACTCGCTTGGGGTGGCTGGCGCTGGTGCCTGGGTGCGGAGCTGTGTCGGCGCTGGCCCGGTCTGGCCTGGGGCGGGCGGCGCTGATGCCGCGGTCTTCGATTCTGCAGGGGTTGGCACCGTCGTAGCCAGTGGCGCTGCGGGTGCCTGAGTCGCGGGCTGGCCTGGCGTCTCCCCGGTCGCGGCCTGCGAAGTCGGAGTGGACACGGCCGAAGGGGGGCTGACCGGCGGGCAGACCACAGGCTGTCCGCTCCGTTGATGCTGCTCCCATTCCTGCAATTGCCGCTGGAACTCGCGCCGGGCGGCATCCGCACTCAGAGCGACCGCGTCCGCCAGCGGCGGTACCTCGAGGACAACGCCTGTTTGCAGCGGTGAATTCGCGTTGCAGGGAGTGCTGAAGGCGTCGGGGTTCGCTCGCAGCAGCGCGAGCATCGCCTGATCGCGCGTCACCGTCTCGCCTCGGTAGACCTTGCCCGCAATGCCCCAGAGCGTCTCGCTCCGGCGCGTCGGGCCGTAGGTCTCGTCGGCCCAGGCCGGCAGGCTAAGGACGGCCAGCAGCCAGACCGCAAAGATGGCGAGAGGTCGCTTGTTCATCATGATCGGCACGCTCGCCGCACCCTCTGCAGCCATCTTTGAAGTGGCCGCAGATCAGGACGGGCCCGGGCACGTCCTCCCGATCGGTTCCCGGGGCCCTGCGCTCATGCACTGCTCGGCGTCGGCCACCAGCCGAAATGGTGCAGGCGGTTCAAGAACCACAGACAGACCAGGATCCCGATAAAGTGGGCGACAACGATGTCGAAGTTCGCGAGCAGGACGAAGACGTCGACCGCACGAACAATCGCCTGTGGATCGGTGATCGCAATGCCCGGTGGTTGGGACACCGTCTTCGAGATCAGCAACGCGATGCTGAATGCGGTGCCGAGGATCGCCAGCGTCAGCCCCAACGCGCTGCCAAAGTTGATCGTCGAGGTCAGCCGCTTCGCAGTCGTTCCGCCACCCTCCGGCATCTCGCCGTGCCGCAACGAGCGCGCGAGCAGGATGCAGGAATAGAAGCCGATGACGGTGAGTGTGAGCACGCCAAGCGAAAGATAGGCCCAGACGAGACCTTCGGCCCAGGAGAAGCCATAGGGCAGCGACGGCAGGTGCTCTTCGTAATAGCTGCTCGAGGTGGTGACGACCAGCAGCAGCGCGGCGATCAGCCCTAAGCAGAGCTGCACCCAGAACGCGATGGCGCCGAAGATCTTCAGGTGTCGCGCGAGCGCCCGGCTCTTGTCCAGCAGAGCCTTGTCTGGCGGCGGCTCCGGCTCCTTGCCCGGTGCCGTCTCCGACGATGCCTCGTGCGGCACCAGCACCCGCCGGTGGCGCGGTATCAGGTGCGGCATCCGGTGGCCCTTGAGCGCACCCCACGTGAGCAGCACCAAGGTACCGAGGATCGGTGCCGTCACCGCGATTGCGGCGATCTCATGCCAACGGTTGAACAGCGCGCCCACGTGCTGGCCGACCGGGACCGACGACGGCAGCCACTGGGTCCAGTTCGGCATCGCCCCTCCACTGAAGGCCCACGCCAGGTAGCCGGTCAGGGCGGTCACGAGCAGTAGGATGAACAGCAGCGACTCGGAGACCCGCAATGAGATCTGGAGCCAATGCGGACGGGCAGCTGGATACTCCGGGGGTCGGGAGAAGAGCCGCCAGATGGGAATGATGATAACCAGTGCAGCGAGGCCGATGCCGAGCGCGACATGAATCAGCGAGACAAGCTTCGCGCTGTGCGAACCCTCCGCAAAGGAGTCGAACGACCACCCGATACCGAGCTCGGCCAGTGCCAGCAGAGCGACGATCCAATACATCATGAAGATCCTCCTCAGGCCCATCGGGACGGCGGCGCGGGCAGAGCTGGAAGGGAGCGGTTCGAGCCGCTCCTCTATCTGTTTGAGTATGGACCTATGGCGGAGTTTTTCCAGCCGGGGCAGTAGGCAGCCGGGTTGACCCTTGGCCGAACCCTGCCGCTCCCGGATTCGGGGGCTTGAGCAACGCGCTTGCGGCATCCTCTCCGCCTGACGCTATCGAGCACCGCCACCAAGCAAGTCCCAACGAATCGCCTCGATGCCGAAGACCTGATTCATCGCCTCGCGCAGCTCGTCGTTGAGCGGGAGGGTTTTTTCCGCCAGTCGCTGCCA
>Ga0316578_10000978_pt1 | contig 10878 bp, 7 predicted proteins | sample J0NA_2_FD_203076 | JGI IMG/M metagenome (GOLD analysis project Ga0316578, IMG submission 203076) | Rhizosphere microbial communities from salt marsh grasses in Alabama, United States - J0-2_160517rDrC | ecosystem: Host-associated > Plants > Roots > Rhizosphere | place: USA: Alabama | collected...
GCCCCCCCTCCCGGCACCGGTGTGGTCAACGGCTATGTATTGAACGCGGCCTCCGGCGCGGGGGCTGACCGCGCGCGGGTGTGGTGCGCGGACCAGGATACCGGCGTTACCATCGCAGAGACCTACGCCGACCCTGAGGGCGCCTTTACGCTCACCGACTTGCCGCCGGGCACTTACCTGCTATATGGAGAGTTGTGGATTGGTGGCGACTATTACTTTGGTACCCTGCCAACGCCGGTCATTATCGTCGGCGACGATACCGTCGGCCCTGTGATCTTTTTCATCCGCCGGTAGTAGTAGGAGTAGGTTGTTTGACTGGAAGCGATGCCTATCACGATGAACTCGGATCGAGCCAACGCCAAGTGGCCTGCCTTGACGCATCAAACCCGGCGATGGTTAATGTGCCTGGTGGCCCTGATGCTCGCGACCCTGGCGGCAGTTTCTGCCGCCAGGGCTTCATCGCCCTCTCTACCTGCCTCCCCGGCGCCGAACCTGGTCGTGACCCACGTTCAGCTACAGACTATGCTGCCTATCTCGACCTATCAGCCCATCGATTTCCGCGTGACGGTAGCCAACACCGGCACCATGCCGGTCAACAGCCTGTTCTGGGTGGATCTCTACGAGCCCACGCTACCCCCGGTGGGCACCCCTCAATCGGGACTCGCCTGGGGCGCGGTGAGCAACCTGGCCCCCGGGGGTTCGATCGACGTCATGGTCAGGTACATCAACGGTTTCGAGACCACGGGCGATCACACCGTCCGCGCCCGGGTCGACTCGATGGCGATGGTGACCGAGACGGACGAGGACGACAACGACTTTACAGACGTCCTGGTGCCCGTCACACTCTCAGGCACCCCACCCAGCCCGGCGCTCGGCACCGGCGAGGTCGTTGGCTATGTGCTGGAAGCGGGGTTCGGCACGGGGGCCGACCGCGCGCGGGTGTGGTGTACAGAACAACACACCTGGGTCACTGTCGCAGAGACCTATGCAGACCCGGAGGGCACCTTTGTGCTCACCGATCTGCCACCAGGCATTTACCTGCTATATGCGGAGAGATGGATCGGCGGCGACTATTACTTTGGAGCTCTACCCATGCCGATCATCATCACCGGTGATGACACCATCGGCCCTGTGATCTTGTTCATCCGTCGGTAGTAGAGAGGAGGGGAGTATTGGAAACGATGCCTAGTAAGCTGAGTCCGGATCGAGCTAATGCCAAGCGTTCCACCTGGACGCAATATGCCCTACGGTGGGCGATGTGCCTGGTGGCCTTACTGATCGCTGCACTGGCAGGCGGGGCCGTCGCCAGCGCCACGGTCACCTCCAGCGACCCCAACTGGGGCGGGTCGGACCCCGTCAGTATCTCCCACCACAACCAGGACGAGGCCCTGTGGCCCGCCATCGCCATCAACGCGCTGGATGAGGTGACGGTCATCTGGAGCGACGAGCGCGGCGGCACGCGGGACATCTACTTTAGAGAGTATAACGGCGCGTCGTGGTCGACGCCACAGGCGATCACCTCTACCGTGCCCGACTCGACACAATCCGACCTGCTGGCAGTGGGGAACAAGTTCTTTGCCGCCTGGATCGAGCCGACCGACAAAAAAGTGTACGTCACGGAACTGGGCAGCGGCCAGATCAGCGCTCTCTCCACCACCTACCCCCCGGTGGACGACTCCCGGCCCAGCTTGGCCGCCACCTCTAGCAGACTGTACACCGTGTTCTCCGTCGGTGACAGCTTGGGGATCCCGGACCTATATCTCGCTACACGCCCGCTGGCAAGCACAGGCTGGACTTACTTCGGCCCCATCTACGTATCCCCAGCAGCGCTGGGCGCCTGGTGGCCGGCGATGGACGTCAGCCCGGATGGGCAGACGCTCCACCTAGTGTGGCAAGAGTGGACTGCTACGACCAGGGCGATCAACTACATCAGCGGCACGGTAGGCAGCGGCGGCAGCGTGACCTGGTCGACGACGCCCGTCGTGCTTTCCACAGATCATAACCAGGCCATCCGCCCCGACATCGCCGTCGACGACAACGGGAACGTTCACGTTATCTGGACGGAGATAGGCCCGGCCGGGTACGACGAGCAGTACGTGCGCTACACGCGCCTGGATGCAGGCAGCAGTTCCTGGCTGCCCTCGCGGCGAGTCGACAGTACCCACGTGGAAGCTAACGAAATCGCGCCGACCTTCGTCGCCGCCCGTCTGGCCGTGTGGACCGATAGCGAAAGCAGCGATACGACTGTGTGCGCGTCCTGGCACGGATTTCGGGATGGCGACCCCACGGCGGAGGAGGCCCTGCTGACGTGCTCCAAGAACGGGGGCAATACCTGGGGCGATACGCTGAACATATCGCGCAGCACGACGCAGGAAGGGGCTGACGAGATTTCTATCCGACCGACCATCGCGTTCGATTCGTCAGGCGACCTCCACGTGGCTTGGCAAGAGTTCTCTGTGGGCGGCGAGGTTCTATACGATTATGAGATTTACTACTCCCGCGGCGGCGTGGGCAGTGGCCCGGTGTACCTGCCGCTGGTGATGAGAAAATATTAACAAGAGGATATCGTGGAGCCAAGGGCGCGGAATCGCATCGAGACCGTCATAGGAATCGCCTTGATAGGGGTCAGCCTGTTGATAGTCGGGTATCTGACGTGGCAGACAGGTAGCAGCCTACAGAAGGCAGGAGAGCCAAAGACGGTCAAGATAACGGTCGCGCCGCCCACACCGTCGACGCTCGAGATGTGGGACGCCTACGAGCGCGCACAGAAAGCCGCCTGGCAGGAAGCCCTGGACGCACAATTGGTATCGGCCACCGCTCAGTGGCAGGCAGCAACCGAAAAAGAGATGCTGGCCGGTGCGGATAACTGGGTGTTCACGTTCTACTCACCGACGGAGAGGCAGCTCATCGTCGTCCACGTGAACGTAGGGAGCGCACGGGTGGTGCACCGGACGCAGATGCAGGCCATGCCGGCCCAGTTGGCCGAGGGCCGCTGGCACGAGGGGCCCAATGATGCCCTGTTGATCTTTTTGGCCAACGGTGGGCGAGAGTTTATGGAAACTCATCTGCAAGCCGTGATAGACCTGCACTTGGGGAATTACGAGGGCCGGGGTCCGGCGTGGGACATCTTAGCCTCGGATGCCGAGAGCCGCGAGAGCGTCCTGGTGGTGATCGATACCGAGACGATGCGCGTCTTGACCCACAGACCTTGAGAGGTAAAAATCCGGTAGTACTATCTTCCTATGGAGGCAGAAGTAACTCAAGGACTGGGGAGGCGTTAAAAGTATAAATAAACCCACATCGTCCAAGGAGTGGGTTTACGCGCGAGGAAAGGGAACCTAACCATATCCTAGGTAGGAGGTACAAGAAATGTTCAAGCACAAGGAAAAGGGACAAAGTCTCATCGAGGTCACGTTCTTCCTCATCATCCTGCTGATCCTGATCGCAGGAATCGTGGAGGTCGGAGCGATCCTGCAGACCAAGTTGACGGTAGTCAACTCGGCCCGCGAGGGAGCCCGCTTCGGGACGCTGAGCGCGTCAGACGATGACGTCACGCTGGTAACCCAGGCCGCAGCATCCAACATCATCAACTATGACGATACGAGCTCCGACATCTGGGTCATCCGCGCCAAGACGGACGAAGAAACCGGCGCCATCGGCGAAGGATGTCCCAACGCTGCCGAACGTGACACCGCAGAAACGTACTGGTGCGTGGATCACACGGTAGGGACAGGCCCGGAGGTCCCCGAGTTCGTCACCAAGGAAGACATCCGAACCACATTGGATGGCGTCAAAGGCACCGAAATCGTAGGGGTCGCCGTCTCCTATGACCACCAGTCCATCATCGGCCTGCCCTACGCCGTCGGCGGCGGCGGCATGCCCGTCACATCATTCACAGTGATGCGTGTCGAGAGCACCGGCGACGCTGCCCTCGGCTGCCAGGTCTGGCCCATCGGCATCGACTGGGACTCGGTAAAGGATCTCAATAAGAATGATCCCCTAGTAGATGCGATCGTGGGAGGCGACAGCGGCAACTTTGGCTGGCTGAGCTGGAACGGCGACGTGGATGCAAATACCGTGGGCGATAGCATGGCGAACCCCATGCAAGGGTCATGCGTCGCGGTTGAGGGTGGAGATCCGATCTGCTACACCAACGGTGCAGATGAAGATGATCACGACCTCAGCGTGGGCGACTGGGTGCAAAACGCGACAGGGTGGCAAACCAGCAATGCCATCAATGACGCAATCGATCTCAACCGCGAGCGTTACATCCGCATCGTGGTGTGGGAGCTAGCTCAAGCACGCGATGGATCGGGCACCGAGGAAGATCCCTATACGTTCTCCGGCAGCTGCACCGGCAACAACTGCTACTACAAAGTGAAGGGGTACGCCATCATCCAGATCACGGATGTGACCGGCAATTCAGACGTGTTGAACAGCTCCGACAAAACGCTCGAGGCCAGGTTCATACGGTTCGATACCAGTTGCAACTAGGCGAATTTTTCAAGACCCGCCGGTGCTAAAATGCACTGCAATTGCCCTTCCGCGGGTCGCGCAATGGCCCGCGGAAGGGTACCCAGGCACCAGCCCAAGTGCAGCGGTCGAGCCAGTCTGAGAAAAGACGTACAAATCGAGGGAGAGGATTCCGAACGCAACCCTGCGTAGGAGATGCAAAAACTCCCGCAGCGGTCTGGACGCATGTGCGATCCAGACCGGTGGTGTTTGTCAGGATCGTGTAAAGATAAGAATAGGTCGACCGAGGGCCCAACTCTGATATCGCACAGCTTTGCGTGCCAATCAGTCAAGCGGAGGGGTGAGAAAATGAAAAAACTACAGAGTTACTGGAAACGTGCCTGGATGAGGATGCGCCAACTGAGCGAAACGCAGCAAGAAAAAGGGCAAAGCATCGTCCTACTGGCCATCATGTTGATCGTCCTGCTGCTGTTCGCCGGCATGGCGCTAGACTCCGGGCTGATCTATATGCGGCGCATCCAGCTTTCGCGCGCGGTGGATGCGGCTGCCCTGGCCTGCGTGGCAGAGATGCCCAGTATGCCCGATACCATCAAGCGGGCCGAGCAGTTCATGACGGTCAACGGCCTGGACCCCGGAGTGCTGGTCGCATCCGGGGGATACTTTACCGTGACGAAGGGCGTGCCCGAGGGCGTGCCCACGGGCGTGGGGCAAGACCACGTCGCCACGGTATACGCCAAGTGGCGCTCCAACACCGTCTTTATGCAGTTGATCGGCATCCCCTTCGTCGATCTCACGGCCACGGCCTCGGCCGAGTACCGCGCATACGTCGACATGTTCACCAGCCAGACCGGGCAATCAGGCAAGACTGGTCCGGTCAACCTGGCCGTCTTTGGCCCCGACCAATCCCCCTCCTACGGCGACGCCTGCTCGTGCCCGGCAATGCACCAGGGTGGGAAAGACGCATCCTATCAACCCACACAGGACCCCTACGCCCCAGCTAATCCCAACCGGGATCAATGGAATGCGTGTTGGCCCGATGGCTACCCGTTCCGCATTCACGTCCCGGGATCCGTCGACACGTTGCGCCTAGAGATATTGGATCCCGAGACGTACAACAACAATATCTCAAGTGTGTTCATCACCGACACGACGCCGGTCACGTCAACGGATGGCTTTTGGTGGAACGTCCCAGGATCACGGTCAAATCCTGCTATGAACAAATGGATCGACTCCACTATGCCTCCCTCCACTGATGATGATCCGTACCGCTACTGGATCCAGCGCATGGATGAAAACCGGCGATACCTGACTACGCCGTCCTACAGCAATATCTACAACGACGAGACCGAGTTCAGGCTGTACTACATCGGCGACGGCGCCAGGGTCAACATCGCCACCTTCACCGCGCGAAAGGATAACGCCAATAACACCGACCTGATGTGGGTGTGCCCTGGAGGAAGCGCCTCCCAGGATCCCCAATACGGCAACTCCAACGTCGCCCTCGTCGGCTACGGCGATTTCTTCCTCACGCCCAATCCCTCGTTCGAGATAGACATGACCAAGCTGGACGGCATCGAGGCGGACGACAGTGGCGCGCGCAGCCTTTTCTTGGAGGTGGAGACGACCAGCGGCTGGAGCGAGAACGGCTTTGACCTGTGGGCCGGACCGGTGACGACGGATAACATCGAGTACTGGGGCGGCTATAGGGCCCAGGTCAACGCCCGCAACTTGTGGATCGACCGGCGGCGGTCCGAGGGTGAGGCAAATCCCCACGACACGGGTGGCGTGGTCACCTTCGGGCGCGGCATCCTGCCCCTCAACGTCAACACCGGCGTAATGTACAAAATCACCTTGGCCTACATCCCAGCTGTAGCGCAAGGCATCGACCTGTGCGTCTACAAATGGGATACCGACATAGGCAGCAAAAAGGTGTGCTACGAGTTCGAAGGCTACCCCGTCTGGGGAGAGGAAGGCTCAACATGCGATGCAGGAGAAATCGAGGGCCAGCTCAGTGGAGGCAATAGTTGGACATCCGAGAACGACAACTACAACTTCCCGGAGGGGTGCGATACCGTACCAATACCTAAAAACTATGTCGGGGGTTACCTAACCGCCCGCTACGAAATGGGCGCTAACGATAGCTCGACCTGGCTGATGGAATACCAACAGCCGGTGCCCGGCTCTTCGTATGTGCGCCTCATCCAATGAGCAGGCCATCACTTGCGTTGTGACACTTGCACCGGTTCAAGCAAAAGCCCTGCCCCAAGGGGCAGGGCTTGCTTTCGTTTTATATCGATCTTGGCCTGTATGAAAATCTTGCTGCGTCACCCTACAACTCACCTGGGCCGACGCTCTCTTGACATTCCATGACAAACAGGGTATCATCTTAGTGTGAGCCAAGGGCCACTTGACCCAAAGCGCTCAAAAAACTGCGTATCGGCAGCACTTTTCGCCCAAGCTACTTCGCCTGTTCCAAAAGGCGTCTGAATAGTTAGCACGAGCAACATTGACCAAGACACCAAATTAAGGAGGCTAGCATGCGCGGTGGACGAATTTTCATCATCATAGGCGTCGTCCTCTTCATCGGGGTGGCGATTATAGGTCTGATCTACCTGAGCGGCATTTTCAAACCAGCTCCCCCACCCACCCCCGAAAACGGAGAAGTCGAGCCGACTGAAGAACCCAGCGAAATGGTCGAGATCGTCGTGGCGGCGCAGAACATCCCCCGCGGTACCCGCATCACCGAGGAGAACAATGCGGTGGTGACGACCAAGTGGCCACAGGATTCTGTACCTCCCGGCACGCTGACCGATATCACGACCGCGTACAACCGCATCGCCCGCACTGATATCGTGCTGGGTATGCCCATAATCGAGGGTATGCTCACCAGCACGGCCGGCGACTTGGCCGCTGCCGGCTCAGACGCAGCGCTGCAGATCCCTTCAGGACGCGTAGCCTACGCTATAGCAGTTGCGGGCAACTCCAGCGTGGCCTGGGCCATCAGGCCTGGAGATCACATCGACGTGCTCCTCTCGCTTCTGGTCGCGGATTTCGATGAGGACTATCAAACCATCCTGCCTTCTCGAAGGGTCACGTGCCTGACAGGCATAACGGCTGAAGGCTCGTTGACGGTACAGTGCACGGAGGTGCCCGTCGGGCGGACAGAGTTCCTCCCCAACGGCGCCGTGACAATCGAGGGGCCACGTGGCGATCAGATACCGCGCTTGGTGACCCAGATGACCGTCCGGGATGCAATCGTGCTCCAAGTAGGCAAGTGGCCTGAAGAGTCAGCCATGTCGATGGCTCAACCAGAACCAACCGCCGTCCCAGTCGACGAAGAAACGGGAGAGGAAGCGCCGCCTACGCCTGCTCCTGAACCGCCGCTGATGCAGTGGGTAACCCTGGCCGTCACACCGCAAGAAGCGCTGGTACTCAAATACTTTGAAGAAACCGGTGCCAGCATAGACTTTGTGTTGCGTCCAGCCGGTGACACGAGTAGGGTCGATACCACGGCGGTCACTCTGCAGTACCTGTTCGAGCAGTACCAAATCGAGGTGCCAGAGAAACTGCCCTACGGCATCACACCCCCGGTCGTCAGCCTACGCGTCGGCGCGGCAGGCGAAGTGATATCCGATACCGGTCTAGACACCGAATACAGCCGGTTGCACGGTGTATCCGACGGAGCATCGACAAGATCCGGTGAATGAACCAGCGGATATAGAAAGATTATGGCCATCCTTTCTAAGCACATAGCAGGGACTAATTAGGATGGAAAAAGAGCAGATTCGAATACTAATCGTCGACGACGTCGCCGAGACGCGGGAGAACCTGCGCAAGTTGCTCTCCTTCGCTCCTGACATAGAGATCGTTGGCGCAGCGGCATCAGGTCAAGAGGGAGTTGAACTAGCCAAACAGACTCAGCCTCATATCATCCTGATGGACATTAACATGCCGGGGATGGATGGCATCGCCGCCACCGAGTTGGTGTTGCACGAGGTGCCAATGACCCAGGTGGTGGTTCTCTCCGTTCAGGGCGAGAGCGACTACCTACGCCGGGCAATGCTGGCCGGCGCCCGGGATTTTCTCACCAAGCCGCCCAGTGGCGATGAGCTAATGGGCACCATCCGCCAAGTCTATGAAACGGGAAAGAAGCGTGCAACGGTGGTTGCACCCACGCAGCAAGTTGTCCAGGCAGCTACACCAACTGCCAGAGAAGCGCGGGAGCAAGAAGGAAACATCATTGCCGTCTACAGTCCTAAAGGCGGCGTTGGATGCACAACCATCGCGGTTAACCTGGCGGTTGCGCTGCAGCAGCAAGTCGGCACATCAAAAAAGATCGGCCTGTTGGACGCCAATTTCCAGTTTGGAGATGTCGGCGTCATGCTCAATCTATCCGCCAGCCGATCCATCGCCGACATGGTAGCTCAGCTCGATACCATCGACAACGACATGCTGAGTAGCGCTCTATCTGCCCATGGGTCCGGAATCAAAGTGCTGCTTGCCCCTCCGCACCCGGAGTCTGCAGAAGTCCTGATGGTTCCGGCATCAGATGGAGAAATGGGAGGCAGTCCGGCCCTCAAGCCAGTCTTGAACTTGATGCGCCAAGAGTTCGATATCACCATCGTGGATATGTGGAGCCGGGTAGACGACATAGCACTGACCCTCTTTGATGCAGCCACGATGATCGTCCTCGTCGTGACGCCAAGCATCCCGGCTATCAAAAGCGCTCGCCTATTCCTCGAGATAGCGGGCAAACTCGGCTATCCGACAAACAACATCGCTCTGGTAGTAAACCGTGCGGATCGGCGCACAGGTATCCGCGTAGACCAGATCGCGCAGGCGTTGATCCCGGTGGCAGCGCAGATTCCACCAGATGATCAAGCTGTGCTGGCGGCTGCAAATCGTGGTGTGCCTTTCGCAATGCACGACCAGAGTCGTCCTATCTCTCAGGGAATCTTCCAACTGGCCGAGTACATATTGAAACGATTCCAAGAAGCAGAGGAAGAGCAGGAAGAGGAAGACGACGAAGCAGGACGTCGACTAGGACGCCTCTTCAGATAACAAAGAGTAAGGACGCCCGCCGATAGCAGGACGCGTGGCGGATGCGTTATCAGGAGGTAGCAGGATGTCTCTATTGAGGCGAATCGAGCAGGAAAAGCGATCGAGCTCACAACAGCAGACCTCTCAGCAAGAGATGCAAGTGCGGCGTCGGGCAGCGCCCAGCCGCGATGCCTACATGGATCTCAAGACGCGCATCCAGAACAAACTGATCGCGGAATTGGATCCGACGATGGACGTCACTAGAACGGACGACGTGCGCAGAACAATTGAGGAGCTGTACGACAATATCCTGGCCGAAGAGGCTCGCGTCCTCAGCCGGGCAGAGCGGCAGCGCCTGTTTGAGCAAATCGTCTCGGAAATTCTCGGACTGGGGCCACTAGAACCGCTGATCGCCGATCCCACGATCACCGAGATCATGGTGAACGGCTGCAAGAACATCTACGTCGAGCGAAGTGGCAAGATCGTGCGCACCAATGCCATCTTTGAGTCGGACGAGCATCTGATGCGCATCATCGAGAAGATCGTCGCTCCCTTAGGGCGGCGCATCGACGAGAGTTCTCCCTACGTGGACGCTCGCCTGCCAGATGGCTCCCGCGTGAACGCCGTGATCCCCCCCATCTCTCTCGTCGGGCCGGTGCTGACAATCCGCAAGTTCTTCAAGATCCCTCTCACCGTCGAGAAGCTGATCGAGTTCGGCACTGTTTCCCCCGAAGTGATGGAGTTGCTAAAAGCCTGCGTAATCGGAAAGCTGAACATCCTCATCTCGGGAGGTACCGGTACCGGCAAGACGACCTTCCTGAACATTCTCTCCGGCTTTATTCCCAACGATGAGCGCATTATCACCGTAGAAAACGCCGCCGAGTTGCAACTGCGCCAGGAACACGTCGTAACGCTGGAATCACGCCCACCCAACATCGAAGGCCGGGGCGAGATCACCATCCAAGACTTGGTGATCAACACTCTGCGAATGCGCCCGGACCGCATCGTCGTAGGCGAGTGTCGTGGCCCAGAGGCTTTCGACATGCTCCAGGCAATGAATACCGGTCACGAGGGCAGTATGACCACGGTCCACGCTAACTCCACTCGTGACGCGACCGCCCGTCTGGAAAATATGGTTCTGATGGCCGGGATGGACCTACCCCACCGCGCCATTCGCGAGCAGATCGCCTCCGCCCTAAACCTTATCGTTCAGTTGGAGCGCATGCGAGATGGGACTCGTAAGGTCACATCCGTCTCTGAGGTCCAAGGAATGGAAGGTGACGTCATTACAATGTCCGATATCTTCAAGTTCGAGTCGGTTGGATTTGAAAATGGCCGGGTTGTCGGCGCGCTACGACCGACCGG